>Ga0116177_10000608_pt1 | contig 26442 bp, 21 predicted proteins | sample AD_STIC10_MetaG_FD_89750 | JGI IMG/M metagenome (GOLD analysis project Ga0116177, IMG submission 89750) | Active sludge microbial communities of municipal wastewater-treating anaerobic digesters from USA - AD_STIC10_MetaG | ecosystem: Engineered > Bioreactor > Anaerobic > Digestate | place: USA... | reverse complement strand
GGAAATTATACTTTCGGTTTTTATTATCATAAGAAAAAGCTGCATTCTATGGCCGTAGGCCTTATTGTATTTGTCTCACTACCCACTACTCACTACTCACTACCCGCCATTTCAAGACAAAACTCCTCATTCCTTATTCCTCATTCCTCTTTAGTCATTCCTCAACAAAAAGAAATGAAAGAAAAAACGCTTATTAATTCCGCTGATCGAGTCCTAAGCTGAGTTTGTTGCGGAGCGTGTCGAGAAAATGTTGCTCGTTAGGGCGTATGAGGGTTACGGTGAAGTCTTCTTTTCTGACGGCAAGCTGAATCGAACTGTCAACCGACTCATACCGGCTGTCCAGTGTCACCAGAAAATGATCGGAGCGACCTTCTATCTCGAAACTGATGACTGAATTATCGCTCACCACAATTGGTCGTATGTTGAGGTTATGGGGTGCTACCGGTGTAATCACAAAATTTTCGGAGCCCGGGAAAATAATCGGACCTCCGCAGGATAAAGAATAGCCGGTGGAGCCGGTTGGTGTGCTCACGATTAATCCATCCGCCCAATAACTCATCAGAAATTCGCCATTGATGTACGTGTGAATTACAATCATGGCAGAACTGTCTTTTTTGTGAATGGTAAATTCATTCAGGGCAAAAGGTGCTTCACCAAATAATCCGGGCACGTTTGAGTCGAGATGAATTAAGGTGCGCGGGTCGTGCGTAACAGCGCCCTTTTCCAGCGCATCCAACACACTTACAATTTCATCTTTACCCACGTTGGCCAAAAAACCGAGTCGCCCGATATTAATGCCTACTACCGGAATATTGGTATTGCGCACAATGGTCATGGTATCGAGCAGTGTACCATCGCCGCCGAGACTAAAAATATAATCAAGTCTGGCGATGACATCCAGGTTGCGTTCATTAAATAAAACCGGTTGCTCGCGGAATTGAATATTATTGATCAGATGCGGATAATAATCTTCGTGAATATAACTGCTGATTTTTCGTGCATACAACTCATCAAACATTTGTTGCACATAAGGCAATGCATCTTTTTTTATGAGTCGGCCGTAAATAGCAATATGCATAATCAGATATTAAGAAAATTCATGAGTGCATCGTATCTGTCTTTCAGCATTTCACCCAAATCACTTTCCTGAAAAAATGCGCGCACATGATATTCGTATCGTTCGAAAGTGGCAACAATATGTTTCACTTCGGTGGTATCCACCTTCATGGTAACCGTATGCTGACCGGTATCCGGGTCGAGGTTAAAATACAAACTTAAAATATGGGCATCATTGCCTTCTACGATACGGGCAATATCACTGAGTACGTAATCTGTTTTTTGTTGCAGTTCAACAATAATCACGCCGCCGGGTTCACTGATGCTGCTCATTTTTGCAAAGTGGTATAACAGACTTTGCAGCGTAATCAGGCCAAGGTATTTTTCTTCCGCATCAATAACCGGAATAACCGTAGATTTTAACGTTGCGGCAACCCTGAGCACTTCATAAATATGTTCGGTGTCGCGCACAAAAGGCTTGTACAAGGTGCGCAGGAATTTGCCGAGTTGCTCGTTGGTATTGTTGAAGTCAAGAATATCCTCCTCACTCACGAGGCCGATATACTTTTTTTGGTCGACAAGCGGGAGGTGCGAGAGCTTGAATTCGTACATCCATTCTATCGCCTTGGTTCCGGTGTCCTTTACTTTAAGGGGCGGGATATTTTCCGATATGATATCTTTTGCGAGCAAATCAGTGTAATTCCTTCAGGAATATATCCAGATAACGATTAAACTCCTCAGGTTGTTCCATCATCGGGGCATGTCCGCACTTATCGATGAAAATAAGTTTAGAATTCGGTATCAGTTTATTGAATTCTTCGCCAACGAAAGGAGGTGTTATGGTATCATCCTTACCCCAAATCAGCAAAGTTGGTGCCGTAATCTTACTTACTTCCTCGGCCAGGTTCTGGCGGATGGCACTTTTTGCCGTTGCCAGCACGCGAATAACTTTATTCCGGTCGTTTACGATATCAAAAAGCTCGTCTACGAGTTCTTTCGTAGCATGTTTCGGGTCGTAGAAGGTCAATTCTGCCTTGCGTTTGATATAATCGTAATCGCCGCGTTTCGGATAGCTGTCGCCCATAGCGCTTTCGAACAAACCGGACGAACCGGTAAGCACCACGCCTTTCACTTTTTCCAGATTTTGCAAGGTATAAATCAGGGCAATATGTCCGCCGAGGGAATTGCCCAGCACAATTACTTTTCCATACCCTTTATAGGCTACAAAGCGCTCTACGTATTGTACATAGCCGCTTACAGTAGTTTCCTCCAAAGGCAGGTCATACAGGGGCAAAATAGGAATAACCACCTTATGCGAACCGCGGAAATGCTCTATGATATCATAAAAATTACTCAGGGCGCCGAAAAGTCCGTGCAGGAGCATCAGCACTTCACCTTCCCCTTCTTCCACGTATTTGAATCCGTTTTCTTCTCTGACAGTGTGCGTCATACTTGGTTTTGAGTGCGTTACAAAAATAGCATTTAATGTGAGTAATGCTAATGCAAACTGTGAATCCAATTCGTAATCATAGCCGCTCCCTCAGGTGTACCAACGGATTCGGGGTGAAATTGGACCCCGGTAACCGGTAAATTTTCATGCGCCATGGCCATAAATTCGTCGGTTTCTACGGTCCGGGCAGTGCATTGAAAGCCGTCAGGCACCCTGTCGATATTCAGGGAATGATAGCGCATTACCGGTGTGTGCTGTGGAATCTGATGAAAAATACCCGTTCCGGAATGAGTGATATGGGAGGTTTTTCCGTGCATGGGCACCTGACTATGGATCACGGAGGCGCCAAAATAGGCCCCGATGGCCTGGTAGCCGAGACAAACGCCAAAAAGAGGCAGTTTTGTGTGAAATTCAGCTATGGTTTCCATCAGGATACCTGCCTGTTCAGGTCGGCCGGGACCCGGGGACAACACGATACCGGCAATGGAGAGTTTTCTGATATCCGCGACAGAAATGGCATCATGCTTTTTCACCAGCACCTCAATACCGGAGCGCCGTATATAATCATATATATTCCAGGTAAAAGAATCGTAATTATCGAGCAATAGCACTTTCATTGTGCGACCGAATGCTTAGCGTTAAAATGACTGAACCAGATATCCAGTTTATCGAAAGCATCGCGCATGGGTGGAATAACTTTGCCAATTAATGCAAATGTATCCGGTGCTAAAGCGATGATATGGGCATAGGTTACTGAATCTGTTTTCAATGCTTCAGAAAACAAACCCATATTGTTGAGGTAAAATAATATGGTAGAGTACAGGAGCGTCCACACAAATCCCCATACCAATGCACCGGCAGCCTGATTGATAAAGTTGAGTTTAATCAATTTAAACACACCTTCCATGGCTTGTTCCAACAGCCGGAATAAAAAGTATAAACCAACAAACACCGCAATAAAAGCAATGAGTGGCAGATATTTTCCGGACACGTTAAACCATTTATCGATATACACCGCCGCTAATTCGCTGAAGCGCACTGCTGCCAGTAATCCGATGATGAGCGCAAGCAAGGTGACAATAGAATGTATGATGCCTTTTTTATACCCATGTATTAAGGCCAACAATAAAAAACCTGCATAAATAATATCCAGTATCATACAAACAGCCGTTTCGGAGGCGGTGGGTAAAATGCTTTAGGCGGTGCCCAAAATTTCTTTAACGATAACCGCAATTTTATCTCCGTCGGTTTTACCCGCCAATTGCTTGGTGGCAGTGCCCATAACACGGCCCATATCTTTCATACCTGTAGCGCCCAGTTGGGTAATGATGGCTGATACTTCGGCACGCAATTCTTCTGCCGACATTTGTTGCGGCAGGAAGGTGGCAATAACATCCATCTCTTCTTTTTCAGCAGCAGCAAGGTCGGGACGATTTTGTTGCGTATAAGTTGTATAACTTTCTTCACGCTGCTTCATCATCTTGGTGAGCACTTGCATTTCTTTTGCCTCTGTGAGTGTATCCTCAGCCCCTTTTTCTGTTTTTGCCAGCAATAAGGCTGCTTTTATTCCACGGAGTGCGCGGAGGCGACCTTCCTGCTTATTTTTCATGGAATCTTTGATGCCTTCATTTACCTGATCGAAGAGTGACATAGCTTGATTATTATTTTGTAAAGTTAATCATAAACGATTTAGGATATCCACTTTTACCGGCGTGGCAGCCGTATATCGCTAAAATGCGTACCTTTAATCCTATGCGTAACAGTAAAATTCTATTTTTCGTTTGGATGTTCGGACTTGCCGGATGTGTGGTGATTCAGCAAAAGAATTCCACCTATTCGGCGCTAAATGGCACATGGAAACCTATTTCTGAAATCATTGCCGGTAACCCATTTCCAGAAACCGTTTGGGCTACGCAACGTTTGATGATGTATGATTCCAGTTATATTTTATCTGCTGAATCTATTGATGCAGGTAAAGCTATTTTAACTGACAGTACTATGGATATCTATGGCTTAGAGGGACCAAATGCCGGCAAACATTTTAAGGCCAGATACAAACTGCAAAACGATACGCTGACTATTTGTTACGATTTAACCGGCACCGTGTATCCGGAATCCTTTATATCCAATTACGACAATTTTTATTTCCTGGCCACTTTTGTGCGCGATCAGGAATAAAATCCCTACTTGTTATTTGCTGCTTTCTACTATTTTGCGATAGTAGGATTCGTATTGCGGTAAAATATTTTCTAAAGAAAAAACCTTAGCCTGTGTGATGGCGTTAGCTCTGAACTGCGCCAATGTTTGATCGTCGGATAAAATATGGATAGCGTTTTTTGCCATATCATCCACATCGCCCACCGCACTCATAAATCCGGTTACGCCATGAATATTAATTTCAGGAATACCGCCGGTGTTGGTAGAGATTACCGGCACTTCACAAGCCATGGCTTCCAGCGCCGCAAGACCAAAACTTTCTGTTTCTGATGGCAGTATAAATAAATCAGCAATAGCTAATAATTCTTCAACGGCTTCTTGTTTGCCTAAAAAATACACATCGTCTTCATTACATACCTGGCGCGCGAGTTTTTCTACATTTTGTCGCTCAGGCCCATCACCCACCAGCAATAATTTAGATGGCACTGCTGCTTTAATCTGACAGAATACTTTAACAACATCCTCTACCCTTTTCACCTTTCTGAAATTTGAAGTATGCACAACGATGCGTTCGCCATTTTTGGCAATCACTTTTCTGAAATGCTCTTTATTTAATTTTTTAAAACGGGTGAAGTCTATGAAGTTTGGAATAACGGCGATATCTTTTTTAATATCAAAATTCGCGTAGGTATCCTGCTTCAGGCTATCAGAAACAGAAGTAATCCCATCGCTTTGATTAATACTGAAAGTAACTACCGGAACAAATGTTTCATCTTTTCCAACCAGGGTAATATCTGTGCCGTGTAAAGTGGTGATAAAAGGCAGGTGATAATTTCTTTCCTTTAATATCTGCTTAGCTAAATAAGCGGCAGACGCATGTGGAATAGCATAGTGTACGTGCAACAAATCCAATTTTTCATTGATAGCCACATCTACAATTTTGCTACTCAGGGCAATTTCATAGGGAGGATATTCAAACAGTGGATAGTTGGTAAAATTGACTTCGTGAAAAAAAATATTTTCATGAAATGAATCGAGACGAAAAGGTTGTTTATAGGTAATAAAGTGAACGGTGTACCCTTTATCCGCCAGCGCCTTGCCCAATTCTGTAGCGATAACGCCACTTCCCCCATACGTTGGGTAACATACTATCCCGATTTTCATGCTGTGAAGGTAATGTGTTTCAGTAATGTTTATACCGGCTGAAAAGTTCAGATGCAGCAGAAATACCTGTTTGCCGAAAAAGGCCTACGACTAATCAGAAGCGGGTCCATGCGGTGGATCGCTGGTGAGCACGGCCTCATAAATCACATCCATTATTTTATTCCGGATGCCTTCAGAGCTCAGTTTATTTGGCTCTGCGGCAGGTTGCACACGATTAGAGAGGAAAATATACAAGAGGTCGTATTCAGGATCCGCCCAAACGCAAATGCCGGTAAAACCCTGGTGACCAAACGTTTGGGCGCTGGCATAGCCGCTGCAGGGCGATGGCCCGTTCGGTTCCGGTTTATCAAAACCTAACCCCCTGCGTGAAACATCACTTTGTTTCTTGGTAAAAAGTGCAACCGTTTTTGCATCAAAATATTGCACGCCACCGTAATAGCCATCATTCAATAGCATTTGGTAGAGAATGGCGAGGTCTTCCGCATTACTGAACAACCCGGCATGGCCTTCTACCCCACCCATCATGGCTGCACCCATATCGTGCACATATCCCTGCACGGTTTGAAAGCGGAAATAATTATCATTTTCAGTCGGCACTATTCGATCCTTAGGAAATTGCTGTAATGGATTAAACCACGTCGTTTCCATGCCCAGGGGGCGATAAAATTTTTGATACACATATGTATCCAGCGAAATACCGGCAATTTTTTCAGCAATTCTCCGGCTGATATACATGCTTAAATCGCTGTAGACATATTTTTTGGATTTGATTTCCACCTGTTGGATAATCGACCAGATGCTGTCGCGATAATCATCACGCATATACACGCCATCTGCCACCTGTGTTGTAAATCCGGAGATGGCCGATTGATTATAATATAAAGGATTCAGCGTGCCGTCGGGATTTAAAGTGCGTTTATAAAAAGGCACCCAGGCAGGTAATCCGCTTTGATGTGTCAAAATATCCTGCAATACCAAACCACCAATATTGGTGCCTTCCGTTTCAGGTAAATAATCGCTCACCTTGCTGCGTAAATTGAGTTTACCGGCATTATATAAATCCATGAGCATCATGGTTGTGGCAGAAGTTTTTGTAACACTAGCCAAATCATAAATGCTGCTTAATTCTACCGATTGTTTTTTGCTGTAGGTAAAATTGCCAAACGCCTTATCGTAAATTACTTTTCCTTCTTTGGCAACTAAAACCTGACAACCCGGAGCCGCTTGCACAGCAATACACGCCTGTGCGATGCTGTCAATTTTATTGAGTTTGTCCGCAGCAATACCCACCTCTTCCGGAATCGTATATTTTAATCTTTTGATTTCACCGGTTTCAATGCCGCTATTCACTTTGAAGGTGCCGGCACTTACAGGTAATTTGCCATCAAAACCAAGCGCACCAAACAAAGCCATTGCGGTAGCCTGTTGTGTGTAGTCATCATCATCATATCCAACTACATGATATTGTGCATTGCGCACACGTTCTAACGCGTAAGGCGAGCCAAAAAGACATACCACTGTTTGCGTTTGGGATTGCAGTTTGACAATTAAATCTTCCGTTGCAGTAGAAATACCATAATTACTGCTGCGTGCACGTTTCATATCATGCACACCAATAATAACCACGTCGTAACCCTTGAGTTTATTCAACATCGTGGTAAACGTGGCGGCTTCTGCTTCTTTTTTTATTTGATAGTGATCAACCTTTGCATATTTACCCAAATAATTTTGAAATACCGTTGCGTTTCCATTTCCAATACTTAGAGATGCAATAGACAAGGTATCTAAATTTTTGAATGGCACTAACGAGCCTTCGGCATGTGCCAACGTAATGCTGTGTTCTGTTATCGTGCGTTTGAGTAAAGTTGCTTGCGTTGAATTCAAATCAGCCGTAATATTTTTTACATCCACCAGCTTTTTTTTATCTAAACCGGCAAAGGCTTTTGCTTTTAGAATTCTGCGTACACTTTCATCGATGCGTTGTGTAGTAATTCTGCCATCCGCAACAGCTTTTTTGATAGCTTCAAAAGCCACCGGAATATTTTCGCTGAACAACAACACATCATTTCCGGCTAAAAAGGCCCGCACTTCCAATTCACCGGCGGCCACATTTTCTGCAGCACCTTTCATATTGAGTGCATCAGAAAAAATGAGTCCTCTGAACTGCAAGGTTTCGCGCACGAGTTCAACACCTACTTTAGGCGAGAGAGAAGTTGGTGTTTTATCGGTATTATCTAAAGCCGGCACAAATAAGTGGGCCAACATAATTGAACCAACACCTTCATTCATTAAAACTTTAAATGGATAGAGCTCCAGACTATCTAAATGCGCATACGAGTGATTAATTACCGGCAGTGTTTTATGTGAATCGGCATCCACATCGCCGTGTCCGGGAAAATGCTTTGCGCAGGCGATGACATTATTATCCTGCAAAGCCTGCATATACATAAGACCCTTCAGTGCTACATTAAACTTGTCTTCACCAAAAGAGCGATCACCAATAACCGGGTTCGATGGGTTATTATTGACATCCACATCCGGACTAAAACTCACGTGCACGCCCAAACGCCGCAATTGGTTGGCGATAACCACGCCTGTTTGGTAAACAATAGAGTCGTTGGTCATAGCCCCCCAGGTAAGTTGTCGCTGGAAAGCAATAACACTATCCAATCGCATGGCAGGACCCCATTCGGCATCCATGCCAATCAGGAGGGGTGTTTTAGACAGTTTTTGGTAGTTATTGGTCAGTTTGGCTTGACGAACGGGCCCTCCTTGCATAAATATGAGGCCGCCAATCTGATAATTTTTGATGAGTTGCTCAATTTGTTGCACATGTGCTGCGTCTTTATTGGAGTAGGCAGGTGCCATAAAGAGCTGACCAATTTTTTGATCGAGGGTCATTTTGCCCATTAAGGAATCTACCCAGGCATACTCCAGGTCATAAAAAGGGGTATCCTCAGGCAGTTTAACCTCCTGACTTTGCGGGCCTTTAGCGGCAGACACAAGTCCTACGGTGAGTATAAGTATGATGAAATAACGCAAGTGCACGATAGAATAGCTGTTTTAGCAGTTCATGCAAATTTATACAAATGATGTGCCCAAGGAACGGAAAATGTGCGGGTCATGTTGTGTTTACACTAATAAATAGGACAGTTGCCACCACAGCGGCCGCTAAAACAGTACATTTGCACCTTTACAGGAACGACCGCAGAGAATTGTGAGGTAACCAGACCATGGGAGATATCATTCACCTTTTACCGGATGCCATTGCCAACCAGATCGCAGCAGGCGAAGTGATTCAGCGCCCGGCCTCTGCCGTGAAGGAGCTGATGGAAAACGCTGTTGATGCCGGTGCCACCGAAATTAAGGTGGTGATTAAAGAGGCGGGCAAAATGCTGATTCAGGTGATTGATAACGGCAAAGGCATGAGTTTTACGGATGCACGTATGTGTTTCGAACGACATGCCACGAGCAAAATCAGGTCGGCTGATGATATTTTTTCCATCCGTACCAAAGGATTTCGCGGTGAAGCACTGGCCAGTATTGCAGCCATTGCACAGGTAGAATTAAAAACGCGCCAGCAAGAGCAGGAAACCGGCACCAGAATAGCGATAGAAGGATTTGATATTAAAGCGCACGAACACATTCAATGTTCAGCCGGAACCAATATTTTGGTCAAGAATTTATTTTTTAATGTTCCTGCACGTCGCAACTTTTTAAAATCAAACACCGTTGAACTCAAACATATTATTGATGAGTTTGAACGTGTTGCGCTTGCGCATGAAGATGTGTTTTTTTCGCTTACACATAATGGTGTCGAATTATTTCACTTAAAAGCCGGCAATTTACGTCAGCGCATCACCCATTTATTTGGTGCAGGTTACAATGAAAAGCTAGTGCCTATTGCCGAAAGCACATCGGTTACGAATATTCGCGGTTTTATCGGTAAACCGGATGCGGCTAAAAAAACAAAAGGCGAACAATTCTTTTTTGTCAACAACCGCTTTATCCGCAGTCCATATTTGCATCATGCAGTAATGAGTGTGTATGAAGATTTGCTGCCGGAAGGGAGTTATCCTTTATATACAATTTATATAGATATTGATCCCGCACGTATTGATGTAAACGTACATCCAACCAAACAGGAAATCAAGTTTGAAGACGAACGTATCATTTATACATTTATTCAGGCTGCTGTTCGACATGCATTAGCACAATATAGTGTTACACCCACCTTAGATTTTGAGCAGGATAATACCTTTGCCAATTTACCCGGGTTTTATAAACGCCCTGAAGCACCGGCTGTAACATTTAAAACGGTTGAAAGCCGCATGAATGATCTGCCGCGTATGGATGACCACAGGCAATCAACGCATCAGCTTGCTGGTTCTGATGCCTTTTCGGAAGCTTTTCATCAACGTCGTGAACAATTTGCCAAAACGGGCATTCGGGAAGAAGAGATTGGCACGCATGAAGCGCAGATAGAAGGCTCTGTTTCTTTTCAGATTCATCATCAATATATCGTTACGCAGATTAAGAGCGGATTTATTGTAATCGACCAGCAAGCTGCGCATGAGCGTGTATTGTTTGAGAAATATATCCATCAATTGCAGCAGAAAAAACATCATTCACAACAGCAACTCTTTCCACAATCGTTGCAGGTTACCGGTGCTGATCATGCAGTACTAAGTGCCTTGCTGCCCGATTTACAAAATATGGGGTTCGATATACAACCGTTTGGAAAAGATACGTTTGTGGTGCATGGCATTCCGGTTGAATTTGAAAGCAGCGATGCTCATACCGTTATCGAGGAGTTGCTTGAACAATTTAAAGAGGACCGCTCTGCCTTAAAACTGAATCGACATGAAACGATTGCGCGGTCGCTGGCCAGAACAAACAGTATCAAACGCGGCCACCGACTCGATGATCGCGGCATGCGCCATCTTGCCGATCAGTTATTTGCCTGCGAAACACCATTTACATCGCCATTTGGTAATTTAACTTTTATAACGTTTTCCTTAGATGCTTTAGCACAGCAATTTCAAAAATCGAATGCATAATCAAGATGTCACAATTTCAATTTACAAGGTTTAACTATTTGCCTCCGGTTATTAAAAATCTACTCATTATTAATGGGTTGGTTTTTCTGGCTACGGTAACATTTCCTGACCTGACCAATTATCTGGCATTATATTATCCTGCTTCTGAAAATTTCAGACCCTATCAGTTTATTACACATATGTTTACCCATGGTAGTTTAAGCCATGTATTTTTTAATATGTTTTCACTTTGGATGTTTGGCGCTGTGTTGGAGAACGTATGGGGTCCGAAGCGATTCCTACAATTTTTTATGATTACCGGTATTGGCGCCGCCTTGTTATATACCGGCGTGCATGCGCTGCAATTACATAACGCCATAGGCAGCTTTTCAGTAGATCCGGGTGGCATGTTTACCTCCGCTCAAATAAATACCATTCAGTCGGTTTACAGCCCTACCGTTGGCGCTTCCGGAGCCATTTATGCGGTGCTCGTTGCCTTTGGTATGCTGTTTCCCAATACACTTATATATGTGTACTTGCTACTACCGATTAAAGCCAAGTATTTAATTATTATCATGATTGCCATTGAATTATTCCTGGGTTTATCGAGCAATCCGGGCGATAATATCGCGCACCTGGCGCATTTATCCGGGGCACTCATGGGCTTTATTCTGATTAAAATCTGGTCGCGAAATAAAACGCGTTTCTATTAATCGGCTAATCAGGCATGAGCTTTTCATCTGATATTAAATATCAATGGCAACATGGCGGACCTACGATTAAGTTGGTGCTGGTAAATATTGGAATTTTCCTGATACAAGCTGCCGGATCAATTATTGGCGGCATTTTTGGGATGCGCGAAAGTTATTTGCAGTTTATCAGCGAATGGTTCTATGCAAGCTCCGATATACTTGAGCTGCTCACCAAACCATGGACATTGTTTACGTATATGTTTATGCATGATTTACAAAGTGTATTTCATGTATTATTTAACATGATGTATTTGTTCTTTTTCGGGCGCATTTTTTCTGATATTATGCAGCCGAAAATGATTTATCCCTTATATCTGGCCGGTGGATTAGTTGGTCTGATTTTTTCTATTGCCACATACAATTTAATACCCGATTACCATGCCTATATTGGCACGGCTACCGTTGGCGCGTCGGCAGCGATAATGGCAATTGTATTGGCCACTGCCACATTGCAGCCTACTTATACTGTGCACCTAATGTTTATTGGCCCGGTTCAACTCAAATATATTGCGGCATTTGTGCTCATAATTGATTTATTGAGTATTTCTAATAATGATAACCTCGGTGGACACATCACACATCTGGGCGGAGCACTCACCGGGTTTTTATATATTCGCAGCTACAAACGTTCCGGTAACTGGTTTGGCTGGTGGGGAAAATTTGAACGTCGCGTATATGGGCTATTTCATCCTGTAAAAACCCGCGTTGCGTATGTTAATCCAAACCAACGACCAACGGCACGTCAACACGCACTTGATGAACAAGATAAGGTAGATGCCATCCTTGACAAAATACGAGAAAGCGGATACGATAGCTTAAGTAAATCTGAAAAAGAATTTCTGTTTAAGATCAGCAACAAGAAGTAAGATATGAAGTGGTGGCAAAAGATTATTTTTGGATTTACCATACTGGTGAGCATTTTATATCTCGGCGCCTGGCTGGCCATGTTCATCAGCCCTGAATTTTTCTGGCCGCTTGCTTTTTTAGGGTTAGGGTATTTACCGGTTATTCTGCTCTATACCATCTGCATGATTATCTGGCTATTTATGCGACGTCGGATTTTTTGGTGGATGTTTCTTTTTTTTGTGCTTGGATCAACCGCACATTTCAGGCATTTTGGTTTCGGCGGATTGAAAAAGGCTGACCCCGAAGCAAAACAAGTACATACTATTTTACAATATAATGTACAAGGCTTTGATGCCTACAATAAAGACGGTAAGTATAAATACCGCGATGAAATCGTTTCCAATATCGGACAGGAAAAACCGGATGTGGTGTGTCTCGAAGAATTTAACACCTACACCAACCATCCTAAAGAGAAAAGCAATCTCAAAATGGTACTGGAGGCAACCGGATTAACACATTACTATTATTACAAAGCCTACGAAAACGAAAAAACTACCCGCAGCTTCGGACTCATCATTTTATCGAAATACCCGATTGTAAACAGCGGTCGTCTTGAATTTCTATCCCTGAGCAAATTAAACTCAACCATTTACGCCGATATTGCCTTCCCGGAAGATACGATACGCGTGTTTTGCAGCCATCTGCAAAGTACACAAATCAACCACCGCGACCTTGAATTTATTGAAGCCAGTAATGAAGGAAATACAGATTTTGATGCAGAACGCATCACCAACAAACTTAAAATGAGTTTTGCATTGCGGGCACAGGAAGCCGATTCCGTGCATGCACATATGGCATTATCTCCACATCCGATTATTTCCTGCGGCGACTTTAATGACACACCGGTTTCCTATACTTACCAGAAAATGTCACGCAATATGCAAGACGCCTTTCTGGCCCGTGGCATAGGAATTGGCGCTACATACTCACAATTGCCGCTTATTCGCATTGATTATATGTTGTTTGAAGATGATCAATTTGAACTCATTGATTATATGCGCATTAAAGAAGATTACAGCGATCATTATCCCTGCATCACACGCTTTACCATAGGTGATGACTAGCCTTTTTTGAAATGTATGCTGATTGACGCCATGCGTACACTGAACAACGCATGAATCTGCTTACCCGTCAGGAAATAGGAAACTTACACGCCTGTGTTGAAGCGGTATTTTGCAGCCGATATATTATCACAGCAAAAAATATACCATTTCTTCCAGCCAATACGACAAAGAAACCTGGCATTCTGCTACCTTTGCATGCATGGAGAAGGCGTTATATCACCAAAACCAGGTTGTAGTTTACAATACACTGAGCCGTCAGAAAGAAGTTTTTGAGCCCCTGCATGCTCCCTTCGTAGGGATGTATGCATGCGGCCCGACTGTTTACAGCGAACCACATCTCGGTAATTGTCGCAGCTTCACCATGTACGACCTGATGTTCCGCTACCTGACACATTTGGGTTATAAAGTGCGCTATCTCCGCAATATTACCGATGCCGGACACGTAGAAAGCACGAGCGGCGAAGCAGGCGACCGCATTAGTAAACAGGCTAAGCTTGAACAAGTAGAACCAATGGAAATCGTGCAGAAATACACGGTTAAATTTCATTGGATTATGGATATGCTCAACTGTTTACCTCCCAGTATAGAACCAACAGCAACCGGACATATTGTTGAGCAAATTGAGATGACAAAAACCATAATGGAAAATGGGTTTGCTTATGAAACACCGGAGGCTATTTATTTTGATGTAGAGAAATTCAATGCGACTTATCCGTACACAAAACTCAGTGGCCGGAATCTCGATGAATTGCTGAATAATACTCGTGAGCTCGACGGACAATCTTCCAAACGAGGCCGATTGGATTTTGCACTTATGATTAAAGCAAAACCTGAACATATCATGCGCTGGCCATCGCCATGGGGAGATGTGTATCCGGGCTGGCATATAGAATGTTCAGCCATGAGCACCAAGTATCTGGGAAAAACATTCGATATTCATTGCGGTGGGATGGATTTAATTCCTACACATCATACCAACGAAATTGCACAAAGCATTGCCTGCAACCATACCGAACCCGTGAAATATTGGTTACACCCAAATATGCTGACGGTAAATGGTCAAAAAATGAGTAAAAGTTTGGGCAATGCCTTTTTACCGGCCGAATTATTCGAAGGCACCCATCCACTTTTGGATAAAGGATACTCACCAATGACCGTGCGATTCAGTATGCTGCAAGCACATTACCGCAGCACCCTGGACTTCAGCAATGACGCATTGAAAGCGGCTGAAAAAGGATATAAGCGTTTAATGGCTGCGCAACAATTATTAGAAAACTTGCAGGCCACCGATCAACCAAATGCAGCAGATGAAGCAGCCGTAAATAAAATTCTGGTAGGTGTTTATGCAGGCATGAATAATGATTTCAATGCCGCCCAAACTATTGCTGAATTAAGCGAAGCAGCCAGCATGATTAATACCTGGAACGACCAACATAATAAAGTTGCATCCATTTCTGCTTTTACATTAGAGCGCTTAAAGAAAACGTATGCTACATTTCTGTTTGATATTTTTGGATTGCGACAGGAAACTGAAGGAGATAATAGCAAACTAAGCGGCGTGATGGACTTGGTAATTGACATACGCAAAGACGCGCGCTCAAAAAAGGATTTTGCCACCAGCGATAAAATTCGAGATGCTTTAACTGCTGTAGGTATACAGTTGAAAGATAGTAAAGAAGGCACGAGCTGGGAAAGTAATTAATGCAAACGCAATGAATGCCGGTTTGGGAATTAGAGATTTCCAGGCCGGTATTTTTTTTGCCGATATACCAACTACTATCGTATCAGCGTAATATTTCCACTATACGTTTCAACGCGGCCTGAATAAAATTGCAGACGCACAACATAGGCATACACGCCTTGATTAACCGATTCGCCATTAAAATATCCGTCCCACATGGCCCCCGCGCTTTGCGGATCAGTATCTGTTGCATACCAAATGCGTTCACCCCAGCGATCGTATACCGTAAAAGATAATAATTGACTAACGCCGGGAGCCAACACACCGAATACATCATTTATGCCATCACCATTAGGCGTAAAGGTATTTGGAATAAATACTTCTTCATTAGAAGGAATAACAAATACGGTAACAGAATCTATCGCCACACATCCATTAGCGGAAACTGAACTGAGGTAATAAGTAGTAGTAGCATCAACACCTGTAAATGGATTTGCACAATCAGTACACGTTAATCCATCAGGTGGCGACCAGAAGTAATTGCCGCCCGTAGCACCAGATAATGCAGCGACGCCTGAATCAAAAATAGTTGTATCCAGGCCGGCATCCGCAAAATTCTGATCAACTGTTATCGTTTCCGACTGCGCAGATGCACAACCAAAAGCATCTACAAATGTATAGGTAATAATATGATCACCAACACCCGCTGCAACCGGATCAAACGTACTACCGGAAACACCTGGTCCGCTAAAGAGTCCACCCGCCGGGTCAGCTTCCAGTAAAACAACGCCATCTTCGATGCACCAAACATCCGGAATAGTTGTGGTTACTGTTGTGATAGGATAGAAATCGACATAATAATAGAAAATACTATCACAACCCAAGGTTGTGGTAAAATCAAGTTCATATACGCCGGCAGTTGATGCAATCGTGCCATCGGGTAAAGTCACTGTTTCGCCTGTACAGATGGTGGTATCTAAAATAAATGTATACACCGGATTCACAGCCAGGTTTGTTGTAATTATACTATCACATCCCGAGGCTGTTAATAATAATGAGGTATAAGTACCGGCAACTGTTGCCACACCTCCGTCTGGCAACGCATAAGTATCACCACTGCAAATAGATGCATCCACGGTTGTTGCAAATGAAGCAGATACATTGAGTGTTACCTCTATCGTACTATCACAACCTGCAGCGGTTGGTAAATTAATGGTATATATACCGGGCAATGTTACAGAAGTGCCATCAGGTAATGTATACGCTTCACCATCACAAATGGCACCCGTAACTGTAGTAAAATAAGTTGGCCACAGGGATAAGGTAACTGAAATAGTACTATCTGAACCATCCACAGCCGGAATCGTAACTACATATTCACCTGCATCTGCAACAACAGTTCCGTCAGGTAAGGTAAGTGTTTCGCCTGCGCAAATAGTTGTATCAATCAAAGTATAGCACGGAATAATCACTACAGTATCCGTTAATAAATTATCCGGATCGTAGTGACAATAATCCCACATCGTAAAACTATATACACCGGGCGCATCTACAGTAATAGTTGGTCCGGTAGCGCCGGTGCTCCAGGTTGTAGTGCCCCATAAAGTTTCATAAAAAGAGATGTCGAGTGTAATATCATCATCACACAACAATAAAGTATCCGGTAAAAAATTATAGGTAATACCCCCTGTGTAAATCGGATTAGGAGCACCTAATGGCGTATCCAAACAACAATTACCGCCATCACTTACTTGAAACACACCGGGCGGGAAAAAAACATAGTCTGTATAATGGGCATAAAAAATATTACCGGGTCCAAACTCGGCTAAAAAGAATTGCACAATTTGTGGTGATGAATTTCCACCGCCGGAGGCATAATCTGTGCAATCTTCTGCGCCCACCATGCAATTAGCAATGGGCACACCTAAAATTTCATATTCACTTAAATAAGGAGAGATAGCCACATTGCCTGAGGCGCAGGCATAAGTTGTTACAATACCTGCAGGCACACCTGTGATGGCGAGGGGCTCATTAAATCCGGCAAAAAGCACTTCCGTTATATTACCTACATACGTTCCTGTAAAATTTACGGTTACCGGTTCGTAAGTACAAATACCAATTTTCAGATTGGGTATATCAACATCCACCTCAACATTCAGCGTGCCTCCTTCATAATTCGAATAAATCATCACGTTACCTGCAGGATCGCAAATGATCTGAGCAAAAGATGCGCATGCAGTTAACAGCAGAATCGAGAGGAGCGATAAGGTTTTCATGCTGTAATGGTTAACACAAATGTAGTAGGTTTGTTTGAAGAATACAGCCTGTATGTCATCCGCGTTCGATTTGTCAGCACCTGCGTACGACGCCACATTTGCCGAAACGCTTGTTGGAAAAGCGCAACGCGAAATGGTATGGTCGTGCGCACAACCGCTGTTGCCAGCCCCGTCCGGACGCGTATTAGAAATAAATTGCGGAACAGGAATTGATGCTGAATGGCTGGCAAATCAGGGCCATCAGGTATTGGCGACGGATATGTCAACCGGCATGCTGGAGCAAACTCGTCGCAGAAATGCCGGTAAGGAAAATGTTCGCACAGGCATATGGGATGTAACAAAACCAATTCCGGAAGCTATTGGAAAGATGGACCTGATTTGGAGCAATTTCGGAGGTTTGAATTGTTTGAGTCCGGAACAATTGCGCAATAGTCTCGCACAGTTGAACACCTGTTTAGTACCCGGTGGCAAGGTGGTGTTGGTGCTGATGGGTCGCGTTTGCTGGATGGAACGGCTATATTTTCTGTTAAAAGGAAACCTGCGTGCAATGCGCCGGAGAAATTCGATGCAACACATCAGACTCGACAACCACAACACAGTTGACACCTATTATTATGCACCAAATTCATGTAAGGCACTTTGTCCGCCAGATTGGCAACAAATTGCATTAAAACCGGTTGGTATTTGTATTCCACCTTCGTATTTGAATGCATTTTGTGTAAAACATCCATTTATTTTCAGATGTCTTGTTGCATTGGATAAGCTGCTTTCAAACTTGAGTTGGTGTGCCCATGCATCAGATCATTATGTGCTTATTATGCAAAAGCAGGCATAATGCATGAAATGCTGAACAGGCTTGCTGAACATACAGTTGTATTTTGCGGCTGTTGGATATACCTTTGAATCAGGCATGCGCATACTTTTAACACATGGATATTTTCTGGCACTTGACGAGCGCGAGCAGCAGATTATGCGCCCTTACGTACCCTTAGGTCTCTTGTATATATCGGCATGGTTAAACAAACACGATGTTGCACATGATGTACTGGACACCACCTTTATGCAACCGGATGCACAATGGGATTATATAAACACCATTAAACCAGATGTCATTGCCTTGTATGTCAACCTGATGACACGCAAGCATATTGTTTCCATTATGCAACGCATTCGCAGCGATGCAAATTTATCAGAAACACGCATTATACTCGGTGGACCTGAAGTGCGCAATCATGCCGAACAATTTTTACAATTTGGCGCCGATTATTTGGTATTAGGTGAAGGTGAAGAAAGTTTTCTCGAGCTCATTCAGTGTTTGCAAAACAATCTGCCTACCTACCAAATTAAAGGCATTGCACAATTAGATGTATCCGGCAAGGTTTGCATATCCGCAGAACGGGAAAAAATGCGCAACCTCGATGATTTGCCTATGCCCAATCGAGAGGCGGTTGATTTACAGCACTATTTAGATGTATGGAAAAAACATCACGGTAAAAATGCGATATCCGTCAGCACGATGCGTGGATGTCCTTACACCTGCACCTGGTGCAGTCGGGCCGTGTACGGACAAAGCTATCGTCGCCGATCACCGGAAAAAGTTGTAGAAGAATTAGTGCATATTCAAAACACGTATGCGCCGGATACCATCTGGTTTGTTGATGATGTTTTTACAATTAGTCATAAATGGTTAAGCTCTTTTGCTGATGCAATAGAAAAGCAATCCATCAACATGCCCTTTGAATGCATCACGCGTGCCGATCGCATGTCGGAGGAAGTTATACATTTGTTAAAGCGAGCCGGATGTTTCCGTGTTTGGATAGGTGCAGAAAGCGGATCACAACGCATTATTGATGCGATGGATCGCCGCGTAGATGTAACACAGGTGCAGGAAATGATTCGCTTAACTCGTGCACAGGGAATTGAGGCCGGCACATTTATCATGCTCGGCTATCCGGGTGAAGCAGAATCAGATATTCATGCAACCGTACAACATCTGATTGCAGCACAACCAGATTATTTCACCATTACAACTGCCTATCCCATTAAAGGAACCGCATTATACACTACAGTTCAACCCTCTATAACGCAGTCCCCTGATTGGGCAACAGGCAGCGACCGTGAAATACAATTTGCTCGCACCTATCCGGAAACGTATTATCCGCATGCGGTGCGTTATGTAGTGCATGCCGTAGCCTACACGAAAACACATAAATGGATGCACCTGTTAAAAGCTAAAGTGGCCTTATTGGGCATGCAATGGGTACGACTTGTGCATGCCAGATAAAGTCGCGCGCACATAAATACGTGCAACCGTACCTGACGATTGGCAATTGCCCTTGTTGCAGAACTACTTTTTAACATACATATAGCGCATCCTTGCATTAACTTTACAGATATTATAGTGTATTGTTAATTCAAGGCATCATATTATTTAAGCCACGCGCTGCATCACACAAACCGCGTATTCCTAATTCAATATTAGCCATAGCCGCTACGATTGAAGGCAGGTTTCCCTATGTGATTGTAGATGGAAATCGGGAAGATGATCCGCAAGCCGTTATCGAAAGCTATCTTGCCAGTGGCATCTATAATTGCTTCGCTTCCACCGTCATGCCCGGGCCACAATTAAAACAGGCCATACCCATTACCCGGTTGGTGCACAACCAATATCCGCATGTAGTAACGATTTGGGGAGGCTATTTTGCCAGCAACCAAAGTACGGTTGTTATGGAAAGTGGAATTGTTGATTACACCATTTACGGACCCGGCGATCGCGCATTTCCTGCATTGTTGGATGCCATACAAAACAAAACTTCGTTGCATACCATTCCGAATTTAATTTGGCGGGAAAATGGCGTGATCACAAAAAATACAAAAGATCATTTATATGATCAGGACACTTTACCTGATTTACCATACGCAACATTAAATCGTTTTTATCCCATTTCCGGCTACTTAGGGAAAACCGTGTTAGGCAAAAAAACAATTGCTTATCACAGCAGCATAGGCTGTCCGTTTTCATGTGCCTTTTGTGGCATCGTGCCCATTTTTGAAGCGCGATGGAAAGGTCAATCTGCCGAAAAAATCGTGCAGCAAATACGGTTATTAAAAAATACGTATGGTGGCGATGCTATTGAATTTCACGACAATAATTTCTTTGTATCGGAAGCACGCACTCTTGAGTTTAGTCGACTCATGCGGCATGAAAATATGCATTGGTGGGGCGAAGGCCGTATTGACACCATAAACAAATATGCCGACAGCACACTTGCAGCCATGCGTGATTCAGGTTGCCGGATGATATTTTTCGGTGCAGAAACCGGTGATGATGCCGTATTGCAATTCATGGATAAAGGCGGAACACAAACAGCAGAGCAGATTAAACAATTTGCAGCACGTTTACGCACATTTGATATTATTCCTGAATACAGTTTTGTTCTGGGCACTCCGGCTGCAACTCAGGCAGAAACCAAGCAACGTATTATTCGCGATATAGCCTTTATCCGCGAAATCAAACGCATTAATCCGGATACAGAAATTATTATTTACGTGTATTCACCTGTGCCCACTGAAGGCAGCGAATTATTCACCTCCGTTCAACAGCAAGGATTTGCTTTTCCGAAAACACTTGATGATTGGATTTCACCCGAATGGGCCGAATTTGATTTGCGCAAAAATCCGTTAACCCCCTGGCTAACACCAGATATGGTAGATCGGATTCGCAATTTTGAAACGGTGCTTAATGGATATTATCCTACAGTGAGTGATGTAAAACTCAGTGCTTTTAAACGCAGTTGTATCCGCGCCGCTTCTGCCTGGCGATACCATGCAAAAGCCTATCATTGGCCTTTGGAAATTAAATTTTTACAAAAATATTGGTTGAAATATCGTCAGCCGGAGATTGAAGGATTCTGATGCGCAAGTTATACAAACTCTATTCTCGAATTTGGCTTCAGCCACGAGTGCGTAAACGCATGCAGCAATCTGCCATGTATACACATGGCGACATACGCTTATTTATTCCGCCGGGCGTTTTTCATCCGGGCTATTTTCATAGCACACAATTTTTGTTAGATTTTACACTTCGGCATCCATTAACGGGAAAGCATATACTTGAGTTGGGCGCAGGAAGCGGACTCATCAGCATTGCCACCGCAAAAAAAGGGGCAGTGGTGACAGCGAGCGACATCAATCAACAAGCACTACAAGCATTGCAGCAAAATGCCGAACACAATCAGGTAAAACTGCAAATTGTATATAGCGATTTATTTGGATCACTGGAGGGTATGCATTTTGATTATATACTGATTAATCCCCCCTTTTACCCGCAAGATGCCAGAAACGATCTGGAGCGCGCCTGGTATGCAGGACTTGATTTTCAATATTTTCAACGCCTTTTTGCCGGCATACACCCGTTTCTACCAGAAAATACAGAAGCCTGGATGATTTTGTCGGAAGATACTTCCACTGTGCATATCGAAGACATCGCACACGCGGCAGGATTGCACATGGAAGTTATTGAAAAAAAACGTATCTTGTGGGAGTGGAATTATATATATAAACTCACAAAAGCGTGAAGAGCCCATTGCATATTATTTACAGTAAACCGGATAGTTTATCCGCAAGGCAGTCGGCAATTATACGCACCCTGCTCTATTTTGATATTTTTAAATATCCGCTCACCCTTCAGGAAATTCTTCGATTTTGCAATACCCGCATACACACTTTATCTGAGTTGCAAACAGATGTAAACTGGCTGGTAGAACACCTGTTCATTTTTCAATTTGGCGATGTCTACAGCACGCAAAACGATAGCGGCATTGCCGTGAGAAGGAAAGCAGGCAACACGATGGCCGACACGGTTATGCCCATTGCTCAAAAACGTGCGCAGTTTATTCAGCGATTTCCATTTGTTAGAAGCGTGCTTATTTCCGGTTCTCTATCCAAGCAGTATTTCGATGAAAATAGCGATGTCGATTTTATGGTTATCACCAAACCGGGTCGATTGTGGGTGTGCCGATTGCTGCTGACGATGTATAAAAAAATATTTCTGCTAAACCGGCGTAAATACTTTTGTATTAATTACTACATCGATTCCGATTCGCTCTATATTCCCGATGAAAATATTTTTGCGGCAACTGAAATCATCACCTTATTACCACAAACCGGTTTTACGTATTATAATGCCTTTATGCAATCGAATACTTGGGTAAATCGCTTTTATCCCAATCACCTGAACCATACTGAACCTGCGATTACTGATAAACCGAAGGTCGTCAAACGATTTGCAGAATGGATATTAAGTGGCAAATCGGGCAACCTCGCAGATATGGCTGCATTCAAACTGACGGCATTTTTCCTGAAAAAAAAGTATCGTCACATTCCCGCGATGCAATACGCTGTCAGCTTCCGTTCTCATAAACATGTATCTAAACACCATCCGCATGGCTTTCAATTTAAAGTAATGGATGCCATGCACCAACAGTGCAAACAATTTGAAACGCAACATCAGATATCTTTGCTGTAATGGCAGGTGTTTTACTCACGAATAATTACTTCCTTCATCTTGACCCTAAACAGGAGCGCAAGATGGAACCCTATCCCCCACTTGCCACTCTTTATGCCGCTGCCGTACTGCGCGAAGCCGGTGTATCCGTGAGCGTACACGATACTGTTTTTGATACAGATACCTCAAATGTTTGTCGCGCTATTGCACAACATGCAGGCGAAACAGTTGTGATATATGACGATGGATTTAATTACTTAACTAAAATGTGCCTGGTCAACATGCGAAACGCCTGTTTCGACATGATACGTACAGCCAAGCAATATAATTGTCGTGTGCTCGTTTCAGGTAGCGATGCAACAGACCACTGTCTTGATTATTTACAAGCCGGTGCCGATTGTATTATTATAGGCGAAGCGGAAATTACTTTACTTGAACTTATCACAGGCAACATCCCGCCAGCATCCATTTTAGGCATTGCCTTTTTGCAGGACGGTAATTTACATTATACAACCAAGCGACCTGTTTTACATGATTTAGATCGTCTGCCATTACCGGCATGGGATTTAATTGACCTCACTCCCTATAGAAATGCCTGGAAAAAAAGCCGTGGCAGGTTTTCCATTAATATTACCACCACTCGTGGATGCCCGTTTAAATGTAATTGGTGTGCCAAACCCATTTATGGAAATCGATATAATTCGCGCTCACCTGAACAGGTGGTGGAGGAAATCAAGTTGCTCGTGCAATCGTATGGCGCTGAACATGTCTGGTTTTGCGATGATATATTCGGATTAAAACCCGGATGGATACAACAATTTTCAATACTGATGCAGCAACAAAGCTTCCGCATTCATTACAAAATACAATGCCGGGCCGATGTGCTGCTCAATGAAGAAAATATTGCTTCTCTCGCCGCTTCAGGTTGTGATGAAATTTGGATCGGTGCCGAAAGCGGTTCTCAAAAAATATTAGATGCCATGGACAAGGGCACTACTATCGATCAGATCATGAACAGTACCGCGCTGATGAAAAAGCATGGCATTAAACCTTGTTTCTTCTTACAATTTGGATATCCGGGTGAAGAAATGGCCGATATTCAAAAAACCATGCAGATGCTTGCCGAATGTATGCCTTTTGATATTGGCATATCCATTTCGTACCCTTTGCCGGGCACTGTGTTTTATGAACGCGTACGGGCAGAACTTTCGGATAAACAAAACTGGAACGACAGCGATGAGTTATTGCTGATGTATCACGGCACCTATACACCGGGATTTTATAAAAACCTGCATCGCTACGCGCATCAATATTTTCGTTTGTTGCAGGGGTGGATGGGCATGAAACAACGATTGGGTTTATCGGGCAATTACTGGCCTATGCCATTGCGCAGAATTATGGCCACTCCCTATCATGCCATCAGTGCAAGTGCGTACAGACTGCGTATGCAACTATCAAAATAAACTAAGAAAATCAGGAAAATATCCTTTAACGGATTAACGTAATATTGCCGGCTTTATTCATGCGTTGGCCGTTGTCGAATTCCACTTCAATCATAAACGCATATACACCGTTATTCGCTAATTGACCTTTAACCGTACCATCCCAACCCTGACTCATATCACCTGCATCCAGGTTTTCGCCTGAGTAAACAATTTCACCCCAACGGTCGAAAATTTGCAAGGAAATAATAGAGGTTAGGTTAAATCCATACACATAAAATAAATCATTGATATTATCACCGTTAGGTGTAAAGGTGTTTGGAATGAATACATCATTTGGTGGAACCGGCAATACGGTAACTGTTACAAAATCAGAAGCAATACATCCATTCTCATCAACAGAGGTCATGATGTAATCAATTGAATATGGCGCCACCACCAGTGTAATCGGACAGGTTACGCATTCAACACCATTATCGGGCGTCCAGGTGTAATCGCCACCTGTTTCGCTATATAAGGTAGTAGCCTCTCCATAATACAATGTAGTATCACCCCAAGCGGTTACGAAATTGTCATCAACAGATGTTGTAACGGTATAACTGCTGTAACAGCCATTTGCGTCCGTGTATTCGTAGGTAAGTGTATAGGGACCGCCAACACCTGCAAGTGCTGTAACAAAATTATCACCACTCATACCGGGACCTGAATAAGTACCACCAGCAGGCGTTGCTTCCATTTCAATACTCACTTGTTCTAAACAGAAAATATCATCAATCACCCAATTGATAACCGGCAGCGGATTTACCGTAAGGTTGGTTGTAATGATGCTATCACAACCTGCAATCGTTGTATATGGGAACACCCAGGTACCACCGGTTGTAGTGGTTGTGCCATCATCCAAAGTATATACTTCACCCACGCATATTTCCGGATTCTGTGTAATCGCATACGTTGGATTAACCGTCAGGTTTGTGGTAATAATACTATCACAACCTCTAATGGTGAGTAAATTCGTTATATAAGTACCGGTTGTATTTACAACAGTACCGTCAGGCAATGTATAAGTGGCATCATCACAAATAATCGGATTTTCGAAAATCGCATATGTTGGATGCACTAACAAGTTTGTATTAATCACACTATCACATCCGGCAGCGGTAGTAAGTGTTACCGGATAAACACCCGGTGCAGTAACAACAGCTCCATCAGGCAGGGTATAAGATTCGTCATCACAAATATGTGCATTCACATTTGTAGTGGTAACCGGTGATACGGTTAGGTTAATCGTATAATTTGAATCGCATCCCCAAACAGAGGTAAAGTTATTGATATATGTACCCGCAGCGGTAACGCTGGTGCCATCAGGTAATGTATAAGATCCTCCTGCGCAAATAGCCGGATTTAATGTGTAATTATAAACAGGGTGCGTTGTAACAGTGGTTTCTATCACACTATCACAACCATATATTGTGTTGAGGTCGCTGGTATACGTACCTGAAGAAAATACTGTAGTACCATCCGGCAACACATAGCTATCTCCCAAACACATATCATGCGTTTCGGTAGAAAAATAAGTAGGATAAATTGTAATCGATGTAGTAGCGACACCATCCGGACAAACAGAACCACTTAGTACCGTATTTGTAATTACGTAAGTTCCAGGAGCAGAGGCATCAAGGTCAATTGTACCGGTAAGTGGATTAATAACCAATCCGGCAGGAGCAGCAGTAAACGTGCCTAACAATGCTCCCAAACCGGCCACCGGTGAAGGATCTGATTCATTATCGCAATAAGGGCTGCCAAAATAACTGAAGTTAGCCGCAGGCGGATCATAAATGGCAACCGTCATGGTAAATTCTGTTGTATCACCATAACATGTAGCTTCCATTAAGGTATTTGTAAATGTATAAATACCGGGATCAGACGCACTCACATCAATAACGCCCGTT
>Ga0116177_10000605_pt1 | contig 26490 bp, 18 predicted proteins | sample AD_STIC10_MetaG_FD_89750 | JGI IMG/M metagenome (GOLD analysis project Ga0116177, IMG submission 89750) | Active sludge microbial communities of municipal wastewater-treating anaerobic digesters from USA - AD_STIC10_MetaG | ecosystem: Engineered > Bioreactor > Anaerobic > Digestate | place: USA... | reverse complement strand
TTCATGCCTCTCCGGAGCCCCCGCTGTCCCAGGCCTTCTGTCAGCGGATAAATCGGCACGATCCTTCCCGTGTGAATCGTGTCCTCGTCCGTGCCGGTGAGGCGTTCGTATTCCGGATTGACCAGCTGCAGGCGTTTATTGGACCAATCGACTTTTCCGCTCAGAATCAGCGCGTCGCCGACTTTGAATTGCCGCTTCAGATAAGGCTGGTTAAACCACACGGCGTGAATAAAGCCGCTGTCGTCCCCGAAAGCCATTTCGAAAATCGGCATTTTAGGGATTCTTCGGAGATTGAGGGTTAACACTTCTCCCCGGACCGTCACAATTCCCCCGGGCGCCAAGTCTTTTAGGGACGAAAAGCGGCTGCGGTCTTCATAGCGGCGCGGGTAGTAGCCGAACAGCTCCTCTACGGTCGAAATTCCGAGCTTTAGAAACGCCTGCGCGCGCGCGGGCCCGATCCCTTTCAGGTACCGGATCGACTGAGATAATTTATCGTGTTTCGAAAATGACGGAGGCTGCGCGGTCATCGAAGTGTCGAAGCGGTCAAAGCGTAAAATAATTGCGGGGTCCGTTGCAAGCTCATCGCGAAAGCTATCCGGCGGAAGGTTTGGCTTCCCGCAGGTATTTGGCGGCGTCTTCGGGCGCCGTCGGATTGATATAAAACCCCGTTCCCCATTCGAAACCCGCGACACGGGTCAGCCTGGGCATGATTTCGATATGCCAGTGATAATCGTCGTGAATTGTCTGCCAGTAGCCCCGGCGGGGGAATAAATTGGGGCCGGTGTGGATGACAAAATTATATTGAGGACGGGACAATGCCGTTTGAAGTTTTTCCAGAGTAATTTTCAGGACTTGGGCCATTTCGGGAATGCGGTCACGGGAAGCGTGAAAATGCAGCTCGTGTTTTTTGGGCAAAATCCAGGTTTCGAACGGGAATCGGGACGCGAACGGGCAGAATGAAATAAACGCGTCGTTTTCGAACACGATCCGGAGGCCGGTTTCCTTTTCATGCGCGATAATGTCGCAGAAGACGCAGCGCTCCCGGAGCTTGAAATAGGCTTCGGCGCCCAGGAGTTCGGATTTAACCCGGATCGGAGTCACCGGCGTTGCGATCAGTTGGGAATGCGGATGCGAAAGACTTGCTCCGGCCTGTTTGCCTTCGTTCCGGAAGATCAGCACATAGCGGAACCGGACGTCGCGGTAAAGAGCTTCCGTCCGGTCCTGATAAACCCGGATCAGATCCCGGATTTCTTCGACGCTCAATTTGTCCAGCTGGCGAAGGTGATCCGGCGTTTCGATCACGACTTCATGAGCTCCGAACCCCGTCATCACATCATACATGCCCCGCCCCTGTTTGATTAATTCCGTTTCGCTGCTCAAGGCGGGAAATTTATTCCCCACGACGCGGATTTTCCATCCCGGGCTGTTTGAAGATGTCTTCTCCGGGCGAAGCGCGGCGATTTCCGGAGGGGTGATTTGTTCGTTGCCCGGGCAGAACGGGCATTCATGCGGATTGGGAGTGTCTTCGGGTTCAGGCTTGAAATCGCTCGGCCGCTTTCCGCGTTCGGTTGAGATAATGACCCATCGTTCCATGACGGGGTCTTTCCGCAATTCCTGCATCGTGAGGCTCTCCGTTTCCTAAAAATAATTACGAACCGCATTATATAGAAACTCCCGGCATCCCGCAATCGGATTAGCGGTCTTGAGAGCGGAGCTAGAATGCTTTCGGGCGCTTGGGCAGTGCTTCCAGCAATTCCCGGGTGTATTCGTGAGAGGGCTCATTTAGCAGGTCTTTCCGGAGGCCTTGTTCGACGATTTTTCCCTGCCGGAGGACGACCAATCCGTCCGCAATTTGGGATGCCATGGCGAGGTCATGCGTCACAAGAAGAAGCCCTTCGTGAAAAAAGTCCCGGAAATTTTTCAGCAGCGAAATAATTTCTTTCTGTGTCAGGGCGTCTAAAGAGGCCGTTGGTTCGTCCAGTATCAGATACTTCGGGCGGATCGCCAGCGCCCGGGCCAGTGCGACCCGTTGCCGTTCTCCCCCGCTGAGTGCCGAAGGGTAGCGATCCAGCAAGGTTTCGCTCAGGTGCGTCAGGCGAAGGGCTTCCGAAATTCGTTCGGCTCTAGCGGGGCGCGAGAAGTGAGGGATTCCTTCTTCGAGAATACGGCGGATTTTCCATTTCGGATCCAGCGAAAGATACGGGTTTTGAAAAATCAGCTGGACGGTTGAGCAAAACAATTCCCGGTTTTCTTTCAGCACCCGGCCGAGCGGGCGGCCCTTGAACAAAATTTCTCCCCCGGCCGGCCGAAGGAGTCCGGCCAGTAATTTCACGAGCGTCGTTTTTCCCGACCCGCTTTCTCCCACGACGGCCAGCGCTCTGCCTTCGGGAATGTCTAGATCCATCCGGTCCAGCGCGTGGAGGCGCTGCCCCTTGCCGGAGATCCCGTTGCGGAGCGTGAAGATGCAGGACACGGTTTTCAGTTCCCAGATGAGCGAAATTGAGTTTTCTTTCGGGCGGTCAGTCACGGGAAACCTCGGGGGTGCTGTCGATTAATTCCCGGGTGTAGTTTTGCGAAGGGGTCTTGAATATTTCCCCCGTTGGCGCGACTTCGACAACCCTCCCGTTTTTCATGATGGCGAGCCGGTCGCAAAAAGTTCCGGCGAGCGCGATATTGTGGGAAATAAAAAGAAAGGTGATGCCGGTGTTTTGGATCTCTTTGAACAGGCGCACGATTTCCCGTTGCAGCAGCATGTCCAGGGACGCGGTCGGCTCGTCGGCAATAATCATTTTGGGGGACCGGAGCAGTGCCGCCGCGATCAGAAGCCGCTGTTGCATTCCGCCGCTCAGTTCATGAGGATAGCTTTTCAGACTGTTCCTTTCTCCGGTCAGGCGGACCCGCCTCAGGGCTTCGGTGATTTTGCCGGGATCGGGGCAGATTTCGTTCAGGAATTTTCCGATTGCGCACAACGGGTCGAGTGAAGCCTGCGGATCCTGCGGAATGTAAGCGATTTCTTCCGCTTTCAACGCGGAAACAATGCGGCCTCCGGTTATTCGTCCGTTTTTCCGGGCCAAAAGCCCCAGGAGACAAAGTCCCAGAGTGCTTTTCCCCGCCCCGGATTCCCCGATCAATCCCAGCGCTTCCCCGCTCCGGATCTCAAGATCGAGCGGTCCGACAGCCGGGAGCGTCTTGCGGCCGTTTTCGTATTTCAGCTCCAGTTTTTCGATCCGAATCAGCGGCGTCATTGAATTTCTCCGGACTGAGCGATCCGGTCGCCCAAAAGGTAGAAGCAGAATGAGATGAATGCGAGCCAGAACCCGGGTGCGAGAACCCATGGGCTGAGTTGGATGGAAGGGATCGACATGCAATCCTGCAGGAGGTTCCCGAGGCTGACGTCCGGATCTTGGATTCCCAGGCCCAGAAGGCTCAGGGCGGATTCACCCAAGATGTATCCCGGAATCGCCAAGCTGACGGCCACTCCGAGATAAGAGACAAGATGCGGGAGAATATGGCGGGTGAGGATTCCGAAAGGCCCTCGTCCGAGTACTTTTGCGGCGGCGACGAATTCTCTTTCTTTCAATGAGAGCGTCATTCCTCTCACGACGCGCGAAAGGCTTCCCCATCCGATCATGCTCAGAATCAGGACGATGAGAAGAAAAGTTTGCCGGGAATCGAGACCTGCCGGGAGTGTGCTGCGAAGCGCCAGAAGAAGATAAAAGCCCGGAATCATGATAAAAAATTCCGAAACGCGCATCAGAAAATGATCCGTCCACCCGCCAAAGTATCCCGCGATCCCTCCGACCAGGAATCCGATGGTTGTGGCCAGCGCCACTCCCAGCAATGCGGCCGCAAGCGAGACTCGGGTCCCGAAAAGAATTCTCGAGAAAACGTCCCTGCCCCGCGGATCGGTGCCCAGGAGATAGATTTTGGCGGGTTCGGGCACCGAAATAAAGCGGCGCCCGAAAAATTTCAGGTAAAACTTTTCTCCGGTTTCTTCGGTGTAATGCCGCCGGCGGAGCGAATCGAACGACAACCGGGTTTGGTACACGAAAGGACGAAAGAGCGAGAGCTTTCCTTGACCGTCGCGGAAATGGACCCGCGAGGGCGGATGATACGCATAGGTCCGGGATTCGGCCTGAGGGGAATACGGAGCAAGCCAATCGGCGCCGGCGGAACAAATGAAGACCGTCCCGAGTAGCGCGGCGGGAAGCAACCACCGTTTTATTTTTGTGTTCCCGAAAACGGTTTTCACGAAGTGCTCCTTCCCGGCGGATTCCAGGCGCGAATGCGAGGGTCAATGCCGATCAGCAAAACATCCGAAATCAAGTTTCCGCAGATCAGGAGGAATGAGATGACGAGCATGTTGCCGAGGACCAGAAACAGATCCTGGGACCGGACCGCGGAAAGCATGACTTGCCCCAATCCCGGCCAGCCGGTAAAAATTTCCACGAGCGCGGCGCCGCTGAAAAGCGCGGGCAATTCCATCCCGAACAGGGTTACGAGAGGGTTGACGGCGTTTCGCAGGACATGGCGGAACAGGATTGTCCTGCGGGGAATCCGGCTGGCTTCCAGTTGAAGGACAAAATCCTTGTCGAGCACTTCAACCGTCTGTGCCCGCATCAGGCGGAACAGGTGGCAGGCGGATCCGCCGCCCAGAATCAGCACCGGAATAATCATGTGCTGCGCGATGTCGGTAACTTTTCCGGCCCAAGTCAGTGCGTCGTAATGAACCGAGCGCATTCCCGAAAGAGGCAGTCCTCCCGTGCGATAAGCTAGATACAGAAACAGGAGGCACAGAAAAAAATTGGGGAACGAAAGCCCGAGATAAGAAACCCCTCGCAGAATTCGGTCCTGCCACCGGTTCCGCTTTATCGCGGCCAGAAGCCCCAACGGAAGGGCAATGCCCCAGGCGAACAGAATGGAAGCGCCGGAGAGAAGGAACGTGTTCCACGCGCGGGATTTCAGGACGGACAGCACCGGCTGTTGATAGGCGAAGGAAAATCCCAGGTCCAGGCGCAGGAGATTTTTCAGCCAGTAACCGTATTGCAAAATCAGAGGGGCCCCGAGATGATAATTTTTCTCGTATTGCGCGATGGTCTCGGCCGAAATCTGGGGATTCATGCGCAAACTGTCGAAGTAATTTCCGGGGATGGCGTGCATCAGGCACAGCGTGATAAACGGCAGAAAAAAAAGAAGCGGCAATGCCGCGAGTCCTCTTTTAAAGGCGAACTTTAACAGGGTTTTCATGCGGCCGCCTCTTCCGTCCGGCTTTCACCGATATCGATCTCTTCGATATTGTGAAGGGCTCCGCCCAGAGGCGTCGGCGACACGTGCCGGAGGCGGTTCTTGACCGCATAAACGGTTTTGGGAAGGACCGTGTAGATCAGGGGAAGTTCTCTTGCGGCAATTTCCTGCCATTCATCGTAAAGGGCCTTTCTCGTGTTTCGGTCCGGCGAGACGGCGGCTTGGTCGAAAATTGCATCCAGCCGTTTTTCCCAGTCGGTCCGAATGCCGCCGCGATTCCAGAAATGAAGCGCGCCGTCCGATTTCCAGACCGTGATTCCGAAGTGGGGATCCGGTGAGCCGGTGAGCCCCATCACGGCGGCGCTCCATTCCCCGGTTGCCGTCAGTTTGACGACCAGTGAATTAAATTCAACCGGCAGTAAATTGACTTTCATGCCGATTTCCGACAAATCCTGCCGGATCATGGAAGCAATCGCCAGGCGCTCGGGATTTTCCGAGTTGGTTAATATCGTAAAGTCGATCGAATTCCCTTCCGGGTCTTCAAGAATTCCGTCATGATTGGCATCGCGAAATCCTTCGCTTAAGAGCATTGCTTCCGCAGACCGGGGATTGTAATCCGGGCATGGGATATCCGGGTCGAAGAAAAAAGGGATTCCGGGACTGACGGGCGAACACTGTGGGACGGCAAATCCGTTGTAAATCAACTCGGCCATTGCGCGGCGGTCGATAGCCCGGGAAACGGCTTCGCGAAAGGTTTGGTCCTGAAACCACGCCCGGCGGCCGGTGTTTTTGTCCTGGTGGTTAAAAACAAGAAAGTGAGACCCGACGTCCACTCCCGTTTCGTAGATCCGGAAGTCTTTTTTTTCTTCCAGGGGTTTTAAAAGAGGGTAATCGTTTCCCCGGACGGGATAAACATCGAGCTCTCCCTCCAGAAATTTCAATAGCCTGGTTTCGGGGTTCGGGATGATCAGCAAGAAAATTTTTTCGAGTCGCGGCAAGGCTTTTCCACGGGGATCTTTCCGCCAATACCGGTCATTCCGGACGAGTTCCACCCGCTCGCCGGGCAAATATTTCCCGAGTTTAAAAGGGCCGGTCCCGATAATGTTTTCGGGTTTTTCCCCGATACCCCAGACGCTGGCAAGTTTCCCCTGCGAAACGGCTTCGCGGAGGGCGTGCTCCGGGAAAACCGGATAGTTCAGGGCCATCAAAAAAGGCGCGAACGGTTGCGGAAGAAAAAATCGGACGGTCATTTCGTCCGGTGCTTCGACCCGCAGCGGGTCTCCTTTTAGGGTGAAGATTCCCCGGGCGGGGACCGGGACGGAGGGATTGAGGAGGAGGTCCCGGAACGTAAATAGAACATCGCGCGACGTGAAAGGATGGCCGTCAAACCATTCGACGCCCTTCCGGAGATGAAATGTCCAAGTCAGCCCGTCCGGGGAAGAGTCCCAAGACTCCGCCAAGGAGGGGAGGATTTCTCCGGTTCGGGAATCAAACCGGGTCAGTCCTTCGAAAAGAAGTCCGACTACTTCGGAGGTGGAGGTCTCTTGGGAAATGGCGGCATTGAAAGATTTCGGGTCGGTACCCAAAGCGAGTACCAGCGTCTTTTCGGAAAGTCCCCGGGAAGACATCCCTTCCAGGAAAAGAAGAACGAGGACAATAAGCCTTCCCCATCGCTTGCGCGTTCGCGTTGCATGAGCGTGAAACGGCGAGAGGGAGATCATTTGCGCATGGCGGCAAAATTCAGGTTTTGGAAAGCCCTTCGGCTGCCTGAGGTGCCGGAGCGGTTTGTTCGCCCTCGGTTTGTGCCGGCGCGGTATTTCCCGTAGGCTTGCTTGCGTCGGGATTCATCACACCCAGCACTTTTTGAATGTCTTCGAAAGGAGATTTTTGTGTCGCGGCGGCTTCCTTGCTTCCTTCTGCCGGGGTTGCGGATGTTTCGGCAGTTGCGGCGTTTTCCGGAACGGCGGTTTCTGTTTTTCCGGCCTTGACCGCTTCTTCCGCTTTCAGCTTTTCAATCACCTTTTTCAATTCTTCCAGATCAATCTTCTTCCCGGCTTGCGCGGCGGGCGCAAAAAGGGATTTGGATTTTCGAGCGGTGACAATATCCAGACTCAGACAGGTGATGACGAACACAACCGCCATCACGGACGTGGCTTTTGTCAGAAAATCGACGGTCTTGGTTCCGAAAACCGTCTGCACTCCGCCTTGCCCGAAGCTTGCTCCCGACAGGCCATGACCCCGCCCGACTTGAAGCAAAATGACGAGAATCAGCGTTAAACACGCGATGACATGAAAAAAAACCAATATTCCTGTAAGCATGATTTTTACCTCGAATTCTTTTTCGCTTCCAACCCCTGAATCACAATTTGAATAAACCCTTCCGCTTTGAGAGACGCCCCTCCGACCAATGCCCCGTCGAGGTCCGGCTGCTTTGCCAGTTCGGCGATATTGTCGGGCTTTACGCTTCCCCCGTAGAGAATCCGGATGCCCTCGGCAACCTCGGCCCCGAACGCTCCCGAGACCAGGGAGCGGATAAACGCCTGCATATCCTGCGCGTCTTCCGGCGTCGCGGTTTTTCCGGTTCCGATTGCCCACACCGGTTCGTACGCGATGACGATTTTTGACATGGCTTCGGCCGAAAGCCCTTCAAAAGTCCCGCGGAATTGACCTTCCACAACCTGCTTGGCACGGCCGGCCTCGCGATCTTCCAGGACTTCCCCTACGCAAACGATCGGTACCAGATTGAACTTGACTGCCGCCTTGACCTTCTTATTAATCAGCGTATTGGATTCCTTGAAATAGGCCCGCCGTTCCGAATGCCCGAGTATCACATAGCGGCAGCGGACATCTTTGAGCATGAGGGGGGATACTTCGCCTGTGAAAGCCCCTTCGGTCTCAAAATGCATGTTTTGTGCGCCCAAATCGATCGACGAACTCTTCAAAATCCCGGATACCGCCTGCAATGCCGTGAACGGAGGGCAAACGACCACATCCAAATCCCCCGCTTCTTTGTGGAGCCCCGCCTTGATTGTCGAAACAAGGCTGGTTGCTTCGGAAGAGGTTTTATACATTTTCCAGTTGCCCGCGATCAATAATCTGCGCATTGCTCCGTCCTTTTCTGTTTAAATATTTAAGGCGTCTATTTATCCTGAATGCAGGCGATCCCCGGGAGAGTTTTCCCTTCCAAAAATTCCAGGGACGCGCCGCCTCCGGTCGAAACATGAGACATCTTGTCTTCCAAGCCGAATTGTTTGATGGCGCTGGCCGTGTCGCCTCCTCCGATAATAGTCGTCGCGCCGAGCGTCGAAATGAACTTGGCGATTTCGATACTTCCCTTCGCGAAGGCCTCCCACTCGAAAACCCCCAGAGGGCCGTTCCAAACAATTGTTTTGGCAGACGCGAGTTCTTTTTTGAATAATTCAATGGTCTTTGGCCCGATATCCAGCCCCATCCATCCGGCCGGAATGGTGTCGCTGACCTTGTGATTGGCGTTTTCCGCGAAGGCATCCGCAATCACGTGATCGCAGGGGAGGATGATTTTCACGCCGGCTTTTTGGGCTTTTGCGAGAATGTCTTTCGCAACCGGCTCTCCTGCCGCTTCAAATTTCGAACTCCCGATTTCTTCGCCGCGGGCTTTGAGAAACGTGTAGGCCATGCCGCCGCCGATGATAATTCCGTTCACCTTGTCCATCAGGTTGTTGATGACTTCGATTTTATCCGACACTTTGGCGCCGCCGAGTATGGTGAAAAACGGGCGGTCCGGCGCGCTGAGCGCTTTCCCGAGATAAACGATTTCTTTTTCCAGCAGAAACCCCGAAACGGCGACCGGCAGGTAATGCGTGACGCCTTCGATCGAGGCGTGCGCCCGATGAGCCGCGCCGAACGCGTCATCCACGTAAACGTCGCCGCTTGCGGCCAGTTGTTTTGAAAATTCCGGGTCGTTCTTTTCTTCTTCGGGATGGAACCTCAAGTTTTCGAGAAGCAGGACGTCACCGTCTTTCATCGCGCCGACTCGTTCCCGAACTTTTGGCCCGACGCAATCCTCCGCCAGGGGGACCGGTTTTTTCAAAAGCTCGGAAAGCTTTTTTGCGACCGGGGCAAGGCTGAATTCGGGTTGAACCTTTTTAGGGCGCCCCAGATGCGACATCAGAATAACTTTGGCTCCCTGTCCGATCAGATATTGCAGGGTCGGAAGCGTCTTGACGATCCTGGCGTCATCCGTAATATTCCCCGCTTTGTCCTGCGGGACATTGTAATCCACCCGGATCAAAACCCGTTTCCCTTTTACCGGAATATCGCGAACCGTTTTTTTTGCCATTTCGAATCACTCCGTGTCGTTATCGTTTCGTATTGTAAACCGTTTCACCGATCAGTTCAATGGATGAATGCCCTTGCCGGAAAATTTCGTCATTCCCGGAGGCGTTTGTGAAGCGCGCGGCATTCCTCGCCTAGTGCGGCGGGCAGGTGATCTCCGAATTGCCCGAAAAATTTTTCAATTTGAGATGCCTCTTCCTGCCATTCGGTCCGCTTAATATCGAGAAGCTGTTCCAAATCCTTTGCCGAAAGATCCAGCCCGTCCAGACAAAGCGCGTTCTTCCCCGGCAGGAGTCCGACGGGGCTTTCCGCGGCGCTTCCTTTCCCCTCGGTCCGCTCGATAATCCACCTCAGGACGCGGATGTTTTCGCCGAAGCCGGGCCACAGGAACCGGCCGGACGCATCCTGCCGGAACCAGTTCACACAGAAAATTTTCGGAGGATTCTTGATGAGAGCGCCCATTTTTAGCCAGTGCGCGAAATAATCTCCCATGTTATAGCCGCAGAACGGAAGCATGGCCATGGGATCCCGGCGTAGAACACCTACCGCTCCCTGCGCGGCCGCCGTCGTTTCGGACGCCATCGAAGCGCCGATGAAGGTTCCATGCTGCCAGTTGAACGCTTCATAAATAAGCGGCGTCAGATGCGTCCGCCGGCTTCCGAATAAAATGGCGCTGATCGGAACACCTTCGGGGTTTTCCCATTCCGGTGAAATCGAAGGGCACTGTGACGCCGGTGCGGTAAACCGGGAATTGGGATTTGCGCCCTTGGTTCCGGCAGACGGCGTCCACTTCTCGCCTTTCCAATCGATTCCTTCGGCGGGGACTTCTCCGTCCATCCCCTCCCACCAGACCGTGCCGTCCGGACGCTTCAGCACATTGGTGAAAATCGCATTTTTCTCAACCGAAGCCATTGCGTTGGGATTGGACTTCCGGTTTGTTCCCGGCGCGACACCGAAGAATCCGGCTTCCGGATTGACGGCCCAGAGCCTTCCGTCTTTACCGATATGCAGCCAGGCGATGTCATCGCCGACCGTCCATATTTTATATCCGGTTTGTGACGGGGGAGGCACCATCATGGCTAAGTTCGTCTTGCCGCATGCGCTGGGGAAAGCCGCCGCAATGTAGGTCGTCTTTCCGGACGGATCTTCGACGCCAAGAATCAACATATGCTCCGCCATCCAATTCTCGTTTCGTCCCATGTAACTTGCCAGCCTGAGGGCGAGGCATTTTTTTCCGAGAAGCACATTTCCGCCGTATGCGGATCCGACACTCCAAATCGTATTATCCTGCGGGAAGTGGCAAATAAAACGCCGGCTCAAATCCAGATCCGCGCGGGCATGAAGACAGCGGGTAAACCGGTCCGAGTCTCCGAGCAAATCCCATACCCGGTTGCCGATACGGGTCAAAATCCGCATATTGAGCACGACATACAAACTGTCGGTCAACTCCACGCCGATTTTGGCGTAAGGGGATCCCCAGGACCCCATCAGAAACGGAATGACGTACATCGTCCGACCCTTCATGGAGCCGTCAAAAATTTTCCCCAGTTTATCATAAGCTTCGGCCGGGGCCATCCAGTTGTTGGTGGGGCCGGCCTCGTCTTTTGTGGGTGTGCAGATGAACGTCAGGTGTTCGGTTCGGGCGACATCATTTTGATGGCTCCGGTGAAGGTAACATCCGGGAAGCTTTTCCTGATTCAGGTCGTGAAGCTCTCCGGTTTTCAGAGCATCTTGGGTAAGCCGTTTCTTCTCCTCTTCGGAACCGTCGCACCAGTAGATTTTGTCCGGTTTACAGAGTTTGGCCATTTCATCGACCCACAGAGCGACTTTTGTATTTGGCATATACGATTCCTTTCCTTGCATAATCCGTTTTTTCAGTCCGGTTTTCCGGCTTTTCGCTGCCGTTCCCTTTATTTTCTCGCTATGCAACGAGGGCGAGAGGGTATCGCACCCCGGCTTTTTCAAATAGTCAACAAATTAGTGGGTACTTATACAAAAATCGCCTGCGTCCGTCAATACAAAATGCGGAAATACTATTGACCTAGTCGGGATCCGGCTTCCGGCTCCGAATCAGCCTGAAGCGAAAATCGGAACGGAACGCGGACCATCGAAGCGGCGGGAAGATTATTTGGTTTGGCGGGTATGAACCGGCATTGCAAAATCGCCTGCCGGGCCGCTTGGTCCAATATCCGGTACCCGGAACTTTCGATGACCCGGACCTTCTCGGCCTTTCCGGAAGAATCAACGGCGATTTCCAGGATTGCGGTCCCCTGCCACCCTTTTTCCCGGGCAATTTTCGGATAGTAGACTGCGGAAGACGGAAGGGACCGGAGGTCGAGCGCGGTTTCAAAAAAAGCATGTTCCCGGCCGCCGAAGGTTTCGATTGCCGAATCCGTCCCTTTTCTGTTTGTCTCGCTAAATGAGACATCGGGTAGCGCGAGGGCCCAAAGCGGATTCTCTGGGGCCGCAACGGCGGAGGCCCCGCGGATTTCCGACGGCACTGCCATCAGTCCCGCCCAGGATCGTTCCGCGAAAATCGCAACGCCCCAAAGCAAGACGCCCAAAAAAATCCGGGCCGCGAATAATTTCCGCCGGAGGCTCAGCTTCTTTTTGCGCAAAGCTTCCCGTTTATTTTTGATGTTCGGCAAAGGCATTACCTGCAGCTCCTGCAAATTCCAAAAAGCCTGTGGTCGTGACATATCGGCTGAAACAAATACTCCGAAAACACTTTCGCCTGAAACGTCTCGATCTCGGGGCATTTGAATTCGATGATTTTTCCGCATCGGACACAAACCAGGTGGTCGTGATGGCCTTTCGCGCTGGTCCGCTCAAAGAATTCGCGCTTGCTGAGCCCCGCGGATTTTTGAATCACCCCGCTTTCAAGCAGCAGCGGCAGGGTCCGGTAAACGGTGTCCCGTCCGATCCGGGACCCTTGATTCTTAAACCTCTCATAGAGGCTGTCCGCGTTGAAGTGTCCGCTGAGCCGCATCACTTCCCGGTAAATTGCTTTCCGGTCAACGGTGTACTTGAGTCGCCGCGTTTTAAGCAGCGCCTTAAACTTTTCTTCTTCTCTCGATTTTATCGCCATGCGGAGGGCCTGCAATCATCCCCGAAAGAAAAGTACCGTGAGTAGCATAAAAAGAGGAATCAGAAAAAGCAAGCTCCAAAACAGGTAACCGAAAAAGCTGGGCATTTTCCAGCCCCGGTGCGCGGCGATTGACCGGACCATGAAATTCGGGGCGTTTCCGATATAGGTGCACGCGCCGAACAAAACGGCGCCGGCACTGATCGCCATCAGAATGTTTTCGGGGATCGCAAGATAAGGACCTCCGGCGCCGAGTCCCTGCCCCAATGCGACGAAAGTCAGATAGGTCGGCGCGTTGTCCAGGACGGAAGAAAAGCCGCCGGTTGACCAGAAAAATTGCCACGGGGCCGTGACGCCGAGTTCCCCGCCCCGGAGTCTCAGCAGTTCAAGTGCCGGAACCATGGTGATAAAAATTCCCAAAAACAGGACCGCGACTTCCTGAATGGGCATAAAATTGAAATCATTGTCCCGGTGATATTTTGACGGCGTTATTTTGTATGCGGTCAGCGCGGCGGCCACCATGACGAGCTCGCGAACGGGAGGCGGCAGAAAAACGGCCGCAACGACCGCAACGAGACAGGCGAAACTTCGTTTGCCGTAAATTTTGGGCGCGGCCGGTTTATCCCCGTGGTTCAGTTTGGGCGCCGGAGTTTTGCGGTGAAATTTTTTATCGATGAAGTAGAACACGATCAAGAGAAACGAAACCGAAACGAACCAGATCGGGAAAAGCTTTAAGGTCCAAAAAAACGGAACGCCCAGCAGATAGCCTAAAAATAACGGGGGGTCTCCCAGAGGAGTCAGCATCCCGCTGGCATTGCTCACCACCATGATAAAAAAAATCGGAAGGTAGGCGTGGTGGCGGCGATGCGCGTTCGCGGACAGCAGGGGGCGAATCAGGACCATGCTGGCGCCGGTGGTCCCGACCAGATTGCTCAGGATCGCTCCCGCTCCGAGAAGCGCCGTGTTGGCCCGAGGCGTATTTTTTAAGTGTCCCGCCAGATGAATTCCCCCGGAAACGGTGAACAGGGCGCCGAGCAAAATCACGAACGAGACGTAGTGCTCCATGCTCTCAAGAAATTTATGCGGGGCGTAACGTCCGCACAAAAAAATAACGGGGAGAGAAAATAAGGCCGACACCATTGCTTGATTGCGGATGCGGTGCCAGAACGCGGGGGCAAAAAGCGGAAAAAGGGCGATCGAGAGCAAAAGCCCGACAAAAGGCAGTACCATCCATATTTGCGGAATCCATTCGGAATGCATTGACCGGTCTCCGTAATTTTTTGCGATTATAGCATTTTGAAAGTAAAGCGGAAGAGGAATCGGATCGAAAAAAATTAGGCCGCGCGGGCCAACGCGCGGCGAACGGCCTGAGTCTCGGCGAGATCGTTCAGGATTCCGATCAAGCCGTTCAGGGCTTGGTGGTCCAGCACAAGAAATCCTTGCGGGGATTCTTTCAGCCGGAACCGGAGCGTTGATCCGGTGACGAGCGCCAAGAGTTTGACCAGCGCGGGGGCGTCGAGCCGTGAGGCGGAGACCGCGTCCGTCTCCGCATAAATTCCGTTGCGGCAAAACTCCGGCCTGCCGTCGACCGGAATTTTTACCGGTGTTCCGTGCGCCAGAATCATGAGAGGGCTTTTGCTCTTGAGATGCAAACGCGCGGGAGAGATCGGGCGGTGCCGGTCATAGCGAAAGATGCGAAGGCCGACAAAATTTTGACGAAGGCGAGAGGCCAGTCTTTCTCGTGCTTTTGGATACGGGATCACGCATTCTTTTTCCTTCGTGATATAGCCGTTCAGAAATGCCGAGAGATCGTCGAGATCCGCTTCGCCTTCCCCGCAGGCGGCAAGTATTTCCGCATCCATAACGACTGCCGGGTGTTCGGCAATGCCGGCAGAGGAAGGCCCCGAAGCCGTTCCTTCAATCGCGCTTCCGTTCGGCTTTTGTGTCCTTTCGGCCAGCGCAGCTTGCACGATCGGAATCAATGCGTCGAATGGTTGGGCAATCAAAGCGCGCGCGGCTTCGGACAGCCGCGCGTTTTCCGAGGGAAAAGACGCCGGGCCAAAGGGCTCTCCCGACCATTCCGTCCAAACCTGACGGGTGATATTCTCGACTTCGTTCGTCCCGAGAATGGCTTCCAGCGGGCGCAGCTGAGCCCGAAACTTTCCGGGGTCCGCAAGCCAACCCAGAAGCTCCCCGCGATTTTGGATCGAATGGAGGGCTTTCCGAACGGCTTTTCGAACCGCTTCAAACACCTGATGGTCCGATTCAGTCAGTTCTTTTTCGGACGATGCCTTCCAGGTTTCGAGAATTTGCCGGATCTGCGGCCATGCCGTTTCATGCGGCGACTCGCCAATGACCTCGAGTTTACGGAACGCATCTTGAGCGGGTTCCGGAATCAGAATAGGAGAACGCTCCGTCCGGCGAGAAGTTCCGAGGCTTGCGCCCCGGGCATAAGCGTCAGCGAGCCGGATCAGCAAATCGTCGACGGTATTCATGGAGTAAAGAAACTCGGTGAAGTCCCGGGATTCCCGAGTCCATTCGCGCAGCTGGCGGTACCGGTCAAAATGATTCCAGTCGCCGGCCAAATAGTGAGCCGCTTCCCGCACCGAACCGAACCGCAGTTCTTCAAAGGTTTGCCGGGTGTCGCCGGATGAGGCCCTGCGTTTGGCGATGATCGATAAAAGCATATCCCGTTTCTGGTTGTGGGTCGCGTCATAACCGTCATGCAGATAAATTCCGCCGCAGCCGGCCGTTTCAAGCCAGGAAGAAGTCCCGGTTACCAGGGCGGGAAAATCGATAAAAAGCATTCCTTTTTCGTCCCGGAATTTTTTAAAACAGCCGTTGAGTTCGGACTGAAGCGTGACCAGCGATGCATGGTCGATTGCTTCATACAAAACAACCGTCAGAGGAACCCGGGGAGCATCTTCCGGACAATGAAGAACGCCCGTGCTGTCAATGACCGCAAATCCCATTGATGTCAGTGCAATTAAAAGTTCTCGGGTGCTTAAAGTTTTCTCCGGATCACCGGGCGACTGCGCCCATTCTCCCGGAATCAGATGGAACAGGATTTGCCTCCCTCCTCCGTCACGGAACGGAATGTCGTTAGCGTACCGGCTCGAAAGGAGAGCGGAGAGGATTGACATCTCCTCGATAAATTGAGGAGTGCTCTGAAAATACCCCCAGGTCCATATCGCCCGCAGAGGGTTCCATTTCTCCTGCCGGGCGATGCCGTCCAAACTCGATCGGCGGGTCGATTTTTTCCCGATAACCCGATTGAGCCATTTCGCGCGAGCCTTTTCCATTTGAGCCAGGGGCCACGAGTCCCTTGCTTTCCGGCGTTCCAAGAGTCCGGGGTCAAGATAAACGGACCCGTCAGGATCCAGGAGATCGTTTGTCGCGGCCGATCGATAGTAGCGGGGAGAATTTTTCCGGTACCCTTGAGCAACGGTAAAAGTGGAAAAATCGACAACCTCGTCATCCGGTTCCCAGAAGCCGTAATCGGTCCCGACCTGAATATGCAGAGGGGCGCGGCTGTGATATTTCCAGACGGAGATTTGGTCTTCGCTCCCTTCCAGAATCCGGATCCCCGGTTCCGCCGCGATTTCACGGGCGAAGTCGTCGCCCGCGACTTTTTTCCCGTGGATCCCCATTTTCCCGGGAATGTTCGATTCCTGCGCGACGAAAACATTAACCTTTAGGGCGGGAACGCGATGCACCAACCCCTCGGCCAGCAATCGCGCCGTTCCCAAAAAACCCGCTCCGATCGTATTGATGACGTAAATATTAACGGTCGGTTCCGGGATTTCCGCAAGTTTCCGAATGGCGGAATCCGCGAGCAAAACGCGCTTTTGGACGGCCTGACGATGAAGTCCGGCATGATCATTTCTCGTTTCGACCAATGCGCCAAAAACCTGCTCGGCAGCCGCCAATCTTTTTTTCAGGGCGTCAACCTCCGGACTGGGGTTGATCGGGGGAGCCCTTTTTGCCATCAGCTTTTCCGCATTGTCAATCATCCAATCGTCCTCTAACGCCCGGTCCGGCAGATGGGCATACCGCGCGAATTTCGAACGGATTTCCGGGGCTGGGGTGAAAAGTCTCTCGAGGATTTCCCTCCGAAGATCGACCAGGACCGCGCTCAATTCCGCCAGCTCTTCTTTCCAGGGACGGTCGATTTGCCCGGCGGCAAAAGACCGGAGCAATGCCCCGTCGGAATCAAACTCGAACCGCGAGTCCTCCGCATAAACGATCTTTCTCCCGTTCGCTTCGTAGCGAAAGCGGGCCCGGGAAGCCAGTGCCTGGTAATCCTCGTCCGCTTTCCCCAAAGATGAGGCGGATTTCCCCGGTTCTTCCCGATAAGCTTCGGCAAGTTGAATCAGGAGATCGTCCGCCGCATTGAATAAATAAAGCGATTCCGCGTGTTTTCGGGCGGCGCGCGTCCAATTTTCGAGATCGGCATATCGGGACAGACCGCGTCCCTGCCCCATCAAGAAATCCTGCGCCCGGTCACCGGCCATGGCGCGCAATTGTGCGAGCGACTGCTTGCCGTGCCCTTCGAGATACAAAGCTTTAACGAGATAGTCTTCGAGGACCTCCCTTTTCGCAAAGCGTTCGATATCGAAATCGTCATGCAGGTAAATGCTTTCGCTACTCAATGCCTCCAAGTGGGATGCCGTGCCGGTCACGAACGCGGGAAAATCCACGAAAAATTCTCCCGAATCGTCCCGGGTTTTCGACAGGGTTCCGTTCAATTCGCATTGCAGCGTCTCCAGGCGATCGTGTTGGACTCCGTAATACATGAAAAGGGTTACCGGAATTTTGCGTTCGGGAGGAGGTTCGGTTACGGTTCCGTCGCGGTCGATGACCGTGAAACCCATTTGGGCGAATTCCCATGGAAGCAGCGGAGCGGTGAGCCATCCTCCCGGAATCAGGTGGACGAGCAACTGCCGGCCTCCGTCCGCAAACGGGACCCGATCAACCGGTCCCGGTGAAAACGCTTTAGCCAAGGTCCCAAGCTCTTTTGTGAATAATTCCATGTCCTGAAAATACCCCCAGGTCCAGATAGCCTTTTCCGGCTGCCAGCCGTTTTGCCGGGCAACCGTCCGCAATTTTAAGAGCCTTGTTTTTTCCCGGGGGGTTTGAAAAGTTTCCTCCAGCCACTGATCGCGATGCCGTACTAATTCTTCGGGGGACCATCGGTCCCGGTGCCGTTTGCGGGTTCTCAGGCGACCGTCCAGAATAATGGTCCCAAACGGGTCTCTCATATCAAAACTCACGCGATGACGGCGCCACGGCATGTGATTTCTTTGCGGGTACTGAAACACGTGAATCGGGCGGGTTTCAAGCCGGGTCAGCTGAGCGGGTTCGACGACCATGACGTTCATGGGCGCGGGATGCTGATGGGCCCATTCGGTCGTGTAATGATGCGTCAGATTCAAAAAGCGGATCCTGGGCGATGAGAATTCCAGCATTTTCATGGACGGACTGGTTCGGGTGTCGTTGGTGTACACAATATTGACATGCAAATTTCCCAACTGATGCACCGCGCTTTCGGCCAAGAGGCGCGCCATTCCCAAGACTCCTTCGCCGACATGGCTTTCGACGAAAACGTTCAAAACGGGATGCGGGACATTGCGAAGCTGGCGCAACGCCTCGGTGAGGCGCTCTTTTCGCTGATCAATTGCCGGATTAATAAGACGGAGTCCTTCCTCTTGATCCCATTGAAAGAGCTCGATGATTTTTTTTGCCGCAATCAGCCGGCCGAGGCATTCGGAGAAATCCGGATCTCTCCGGAATTTTTCGACAAAATGGCCGTCGCTCAAAAGCTGGTCGAGATGAGTGATTTGCGTATCGTCTTCGCCGTGATAAGAAAGCCCTTCGCGGATATTTTTGTAGGTGAGATATCTTTCGGGGTCCAGCGCAAGTAGCCGCTCCAGAATCCCGGCCCGGATCGTTTCGATTTCACGGCTTATTTCGAACAGTTCGCTCCACGGACGGGCGGGCGCATCCGCCTCCACCTTCCCCGTCAGTCTTCCGTCCGGAGAAAACTCATAGCGCGTCCCGTTCGCATAAAACACTTTCATCCGCTCCGTCTCATATGAAAAATCGCATGCGCGTTTCAGCCTTTCATGGATTTCTTCCGCGCTTTCTTTCCCCATCGAATCCCCCAAAATCGCCTCTTTCACGGACCATTCCATCGCTCGGAGAAATTCCGCGGAGTGATCCTTCTCCAGGTACCAGATTAAGTCCTCGCCGACGCTATAAGATTTCAATCCGAAATTCCGCGATCCGAAAAACTTTTTCACCCTTTCTTCTCCCAGTCGCTCCTCGAATCCCTGCCGCGTCATGGAGGAATAGAAGCTTTCCGCTTTATAATTGTCTCCGTTCATTCCGAGATCAATTGCGCCGCCGACACCCGGAATGCTCCGGCTTAGCCTGACTGCGGCTTCCATCAGCCTTGTGCCGACATATTTCAAAGCGCGAGACTCTCCGGCTATGGCCCTGTAATCATCAGCGACCGACAAGTCGTCGATCCCAAGCGATGGCAGGCCTTCATGCTCGTCGATCTCATAGTAAAGGACGCCGGCAATCACGGAAGCCCCATCCGGAGTGAAGGATTCGAGGACCAGAACTCCTTTGGATGCGGGTTCCCGGGAGGGCCGAATTTGGTATTCCCGGTTTTCTTTTGATCTTCGGAAGCGGTCGTTTTCCCGCGACAAACGAACGCGCGCGCGAACCGGCTGCTTCGAAACGGGATCCAGGACCTGGGTCTCAAGCTCAAATTTTGAAAGTGCCGTGCGAAGTTTTTCGTCTTCTCCGAGGGATGCCGCTTGCGGTAGAGGAGCCGCTTTAATCGCGGCAAGATTTATGACCGGAATCTTCGGATCGAGAACCAGTTTCGGAGCGAACTGAGAAACGCGTTTCGCGTCCTGACCGTAAAACAGCTTTTGAAGTTTTGCGTTTGCGGAAGAACCTTTTTGGGCCATCACGCGGATCCGGCGGATCATGAAACCATATTGCCGCCGGAAACGCTCGAGCAGGTGCTCTTTATTTTGATTTTCCGCCCGGTGAAGGGCGCGTTCGATAACCTTGACTGCTTTGGCCCTACTCGGTTCCCGCGACAGGGTTTCCGGATTTTCGAATCGCTGCCACAGCAGATTGTCGAGGATTCGGACATAACGCGAAGATTCTGAGATGCGGCCGTTTTTCGAGAAAAATCCGAGAGTCCGATCTCTCCAAAGCTTTAGCGTTGCTTGAAATCCGTCCGGATCCAAGCTCCGGCCAAGCCGGGACGCCGCGTCAGCCAAAAAAGATTCGTACCCGTTCCGGCTCGAATCCCCGCCGTAAGAGGTTTTGCCTTCCATGAGGGCCCCGTACTTTTCCTGCCCGTCCGGTGTCTCCGAATTCGGGCAAACAACCGCATAGGAAAACCCTTCCGCGCGCAGACGGTTTGCAAAACCCTCCGTGTGAAATCCGCCCAGAACGGTAACCGCCGCATTCTGCCCCGTTCGCGCCAGGAGCGTTTTAAGGTTTTGGAATAATTTCCCGTCCCGTTTCAGTGCGTTTCGGTAAAACTCGATCGACACCATGCTTCGCCGAGAATCCGAGAAAATGTCTTGATAGTCTTTCCGGTTCCTTTCAAACACAAGATACTGCTCTCGCGTAATTTTAAGCTCGATCAGATCTTCGAAGAAGCGAAGGTGGCTGAATTTCCGGGCCAGTTCCCGTTCTTGGGGTGTTTGGCAGATATTCGTTTCGATTTTATTTGCACAGGCCTCGATTTCCCCGAAAAGGAGAGGGCCTCGCAGGGATTGGATTCTGCGTAGACGATCGAGCTCCGCGCGCATTCGTGCCGTCAGCTTGACGCGCAATCCCGCTGAGCGCGCCGTCCTAACCAGCAATTGGAGGAAAACCGTCGCATCCAACCGACCCGTCAGGAACTCCTGGCGCCAACCGTTTATTTTGTTCTGCGCGGACGGAGACAGGCATTTGTATCCGCTTTTTCGGAAATCCGATTCAAGCGTTTTGACGGCCAGGACAAAAGATTCTCTTTCTTCAGTCGATACCGGTCGAGTCACGGAAATGAATTTCCCGAGCTCCGGATAGCGCTCTTTCATTTCCTCCGGTTTAATTAATTTTTCGAGATAAGCAGCAAAAACCGGGAGACGGTCCGGTCGGCCGGAAAATGCGATGCGCATTTCGTGGAACTCGTTATGCTCTTTTGAGTAAGTCAGCTTCCTCTCGGCATCTAACCGCACCCGAATTTTCCGGAGGGCTTCTTTTGCGGCCGGTTGCGCTTCGACCGCCTTCAGGTATGCCGTGTAATTCCGCATATACAGCTCCCAATCTTCAATCCCGTAACAATCAAGATCGGACGGACTGAAAATAGCGGCCATTTCGGGTCCCGTTAATTCCCCCGCTTCCAGATAACCGTCCATTGTCTCACGTAAAATAGGCTGATCCGGAAAGGCGCGGAAAAATAGCGTGTCCAGCTTCCCTTTTCCGCCTTCCAGCGCAACCAGATTGATGCCGTAGCGCTCCTGCAGAAAGAGGGTCAGCTTCTCGATGTTTTTTTGAGCGTCTGTCACGGCATGCGCGTCCCGGATCAGCACGACAAAAGGCCGATCGCGTCCCTCCCAATTGAAAGACTCAACCGTTCCGATGGATGAGGGGATGAGAAAGGTTCCTGCAAAATCCGTTTTCGTGCAAAGCGGTATCGCCGCAGAAGCCGATTCCACCTCCGAAAAGACCGGCTTCCCCGAACCCCCAAAAAGCATGAGAGCGAGCGTCGCGGCCAGGAGTTTCTTGTAGTTTTTGCTTTGTTTCCTATTTAGGATAGGCATAGCGCTTCCAATACATCTCAAACAAATTATCCATTTATAAAGGGGTTTTATTAAGTATAACACATTGCGGCGTTTTTTGAATGGCTGCCGCATATGGAATAAGCTATAAGATATTCAGATTATTAAGTTTGCGGAGATTTTTATAGGTGAAAGCAAGGAAGGATTTACGGTTTAGCTGAGGACATCCGGAACATTTCCCGGACTCCTTTGGTTGCCTCAAGGAACTCCGGCCGGTTGACGCAAAGTTCCCGATTCTTCAGATTAAGCTTTTTGAATTGCTTCTCGAGCTTTTGCACTCTTTTGACGCTGATGGGGCGGGAATTGTAATAGTCAAAGATTTCATCCATATCCCCTTTATCGGTTTCGGCAAGACGGGTCAGGATATCGAAAAGACTTTGGGGGTCATACCCGGCTTCCACCAAATACGAAAGCGCCAATTTGTCGGCGTAAATCGCACGTCCCGTTTTTGTCTTCTCGGAAACCGTCAGCATGCTGATCCCCCGAACCCCCAGAAATGCCAGTGCCCCCAGGGGCCCCAAAATTCCGGCCGCAAGCGCCGCGGCAATTTCAAGCGCTTCCATGGCCTTCTTTTTATTCGAAAACCTCGGTTCCTGATACTGAAGCTGCCCCACTTCATGAGCGATCGCAGCCGCAAGTTCCGACTCATTTTGCAAGAAATTAATAAATCCCGTTGTGATGTAAATATATCCGCCCGGAGCCGAAACCGCATAGATTTTCTCGCTGACCAGCACCGTAACCTGATAAGGAAATTTCCGCTTGGCCTGAGAATAAATTTTCTCGGCAACCGAGTTGACGTAGTGATTAAGATTGGGTTCCGTATAAAGGTAATAAGTCGAAAGAATCTCCTGATGGATGGAATACCCGAGCTCGAGCTCTTTTTGTTCACCCGACGAAAGAGAACCGACAGAACTCTTGTCCTTATCTTTGGAAGAGCTGGCGCATCCCGAGAAAACAAGCGCAATCACCAAAAGAACCGAAAGGCATTTCGTGGCGCAGGAATTCAGCAAGTTAGCTCCCTTAGTTGACAGAGACTCTTTATCCCAATCTCGGTTTTTTGAATTTTGGCTTTAATCGCGATTCACTCTTTTTAATTTCTTTATTCAACTTCCCTTTTTTATTTAGCTTTTCACATTTTTAATTTCGCATTTTACATTTTGAATTACTTATTGGCGCGCCCGCCGCGTCGAAAGCTCGTGCTTTCGACACTCCGGGCAAATCTTGTTGATTTGCCCTTCGGGACTTAACTCGACCCGTCCTTTCTCTGTCACAAGTTATCTTTCGAACAACAGTTTATTGGCGCGCCCGCCGAGGATCGAACTCGGAACCTACAGGTTCGAAGCCTGTCACTCTATCCAATTGAGCTACGGGCGCAACATACCTTAGCGTTTCTTTTATCAATATTTTGTTGCGACAGTCCTTGCGGAATGGCTTGCATGTTTCTTCACGCAAGGGCGGGCGCATCTTTTCTACCCGCACCCTATGACGGGGCGGGCGACCGCCTTAAAATGCAAAATGTTAAATTCAAAATGCAAAATAAAAACCATTACGACTCGTTTGGCGCGCGCACGATTATAGCAGTTTCACCGTAAATTCAGTAGAGCCAATTCACCTGCGTAGAGAAAATACGTTAATATTCCCTTCCCATCCCCGGATTGCCCCGCTAGAAACACCTCCTTTCCAACGATAATGAGGATCGGTTTTTAATTGCTGTACCAGAAACCCCCATCTGGCCTTCGAATCGTCGAATACAATTAGGCTTTCAGCGCCTTCCCGGAGGAGTTCCTGCGTCAAGGAAGAAGCATTTTTTGACAAGGGAGAACCCAGAAAGGGGCGGTTCAGATAATAAGCGACATAAAACACTCGGGGCTTGGCCCCAATAACGGCAAACGAGCCGTCTGACAGAAGAGGGTTCAAGCGCGACGCAACTGACCGGGAAACATTTCCGGTTTTGGGGCGGACGCACAAAACGACCGATTCGCGGAATGCCCGGAAAGTAGGAAAAATAAACAGCGCGGCAAAAAGCATTAAAAGCCCTCCCCCAAGCAACCGCACGGCTTTGTTTTCCGTTTTTCGGAACGGTATCATGCGAAACGACAGGATGACAATCAACGGAATCACCGGCCAGTAATAGCGTTCCTGATCGGCATAACAGAAGGAATAACCGGAGAAAAAGACGACAAGGGTTGCGAAAGTCCAGAGTGTCGGGAATAAATCCCCGAACGGTTTTCGCTTCCACAACAGGAATGCGCCTGAGAGAATGAGCCAGGCCAACCCCGCCGAAACTCCCCGGTGATGAAGGATTTTTATGATTCGCCACGCGTTCCCAAGGCAGAGATTGATCTGATGAAAAAAATATTTTTTACAGGCGATCGGCGACCAAGTCTTATAAGGCATTTCGGACGGATCTTCCCATGTGTGAATGGCGTACGGAGGAGGACGATGCAGACCGACAAAGCTGGGGTGCGCCCGGCCCATATCTTGCGGTCCGGCAATGGCGTGGGTCGCAAGTCCGGCCGTTCCGATGGTCGGGCGATGATGTTTGACGGAAATCAGAATCAGCCAGGCGGCGGCTACGACAAAGAATCCTCCAAGGCCCGCGAGAAGACTTTTTCTGATGTTTTTTACCGTCCAAAACTTAAGGGAAGACCGGGAATTTTCGATTTTCCTCAGCCAGAGAGTCAGCGGAAAATGAACAAGAAAAAACGGGAGCGCGAAATGCTTGGCGAGGTACGCGGTCCCCGCGAGCAGGCCACAGTGAAAAGCCTTCCGAGGGTCGGTCGGAAGGCCGGGATCCAGCACCCCGTAGAAATAAAACGCGAGAATTGCCGCCAAGAGAATGTCGGGAGTCGGAGCGAGGCTTGTCCAGTGTGCGATAAAAAAGGTCGTGATTAAGACGGCCGCCGACCGGGAAATCTTTTCAAGCTTGAAGCGCAGAGTCAGCAATAAAATTCCGGCTAGAAAAACTCCTCCCCCGAACATGCGGACGGCCGTCAGGGCCGTCAATCCGTCGATTCGGAGCGCAAGCAAAGGCGCCGTCAGCCAGGTGATTAAAGGTCCCCAATAGGCCGTAACGGAGCGCCAGAACTCTCCCTGCGCGAGATACCCGGCCAGACGCAAATAGGCAAACCCGTCCGGATTCCTAAGGGGAACGGCCGTGGCGGCAATATTAAAGACGGCCGCGGTGAATCCGTAAAAAATAAAAAGCAGGGCAATCTCGATTCGGGAAAAGTTTTGGTTTGGGATCGCGCATTTCTTTCGGAGGGACAAGGTCGGCTGAGGCATGGGAGGCTATTTGATTCTCAGATAAAAAAAACTCAGCGCAAATGACGCAAAAACCATCTGAACGCCAAAAAGAAAAAAGGTTATCCCAAAACCGGCAAGGTCCAGCCGGAGACAGTCGGTCAGGTGCGGCAGGGCTCCCGAGTAGAAAGAAGTTGCGAGATACGTAAAAATCAGGATACCGGCCAAGACAAAAAGCCCTCCCCATAAAATTCCCCGCTCCAGCGAGAACCATTTGCGAATCGCGCGCATCGGCCGGCTTCCGAAATCGAATCGTCGCGAGAAACTGTAGGCTTCGGCGATTGCGCCAAACCAGATGACTTGCATTCCCGTTAGAAACATCATCATGCCGGAAAGAACGTGCTTGGAGTCGAGCCGGGGCAGCCATCCCGGATTCAGGATGTCCCGAAAAAGAAGCATTCCCATGCCAACAAGACCCGAAATTGAGAGAATGAGGCCCGGCACGAAAAAAGTCCAAAAGGTTTTAAATAGAAGCATAAAACGGAGATGCCTCCATCCGTCCCGCCAGCTTCTGAGATGAGGGCTCCGGTTTCGCAGCCCCCGGCGAAGATCACAGGGGACTTCGGTTGTTTTCACGCGGAGCGCGGCGGCTTTTGCGATCATTTCCGTTGCAAACTCCATTCCTCCGGCCTTAAGGTGCAATCGAAGGAAAGCGTCCCGGGACAGCCCCCTCATTCCGCAATTGACGTCACCGATCTTTACGCCGAAGAGGACCTTTGCAAACAGGGTCAGAACCGGCGTGCCGACATATCGATGGAGTGGCGGCATGGCACCGCTTTCGATTTTCCCCCGAAAACGGTTACCGATCACAAAGTCGTATCCCGCCTCCAGTTTTTCAAAAAAAAGGCCGGCATCACCGAACGAATAGGTGTCATCCGCGTCCGCCATCACGACGAAACGTCCCCGGGCGGCTCGGAACCCGGCCGTCAGGGCCTTACCGTAACCTCTTTCGGGGACATGAATGACCCGGGCGCCTTCCCGTTCCGCCACTTCCCTTGTCCGGTCCGTCGAACCGTTGTCGGCGACAAGAATTTCCCATGCGACATTCTCTCGACAGGTTTGTTTCAGAAAATCCCGTGCCTTTTCTACGCAGATCCCGACCGTTTGCGCCTCATTGAGGGCCGGAATAAGAATGGTGTAGCGGATTTCTCGCGGCACGGGCTTGCCTTACTTCCTGTTTTCCAGTACCAACGCCGCGGCCCCGAGACTTCCCACGTAACTGCCGAGAGCCGTCAGGCGGATTTCGCATGCGGCCAGGGCCATCGGCCAGCTGTTTTCGCGAATAGCCCGCATCATAGATTGCCAAAAGTAGGCGCGAGCCTTCATGACGCTGCCGCCCAAAACAATCATTTCCGGGTTGACCACATTGATGAGACTTGAAATGCCGATCCCGAGAAAGCGCCCCGCATCGGATAAGATCTCTTTTGCTTTCATATCGCCGAGCCTTGCCGCTTCAAAAACAACCTCCCCGGTCACTCGCCCGCGGGATTCCACGACGGACCTCAATATGCGAGAAGGACGTTTTCCCCGCAGATACTTCCTGGCATCTGCCGCAATGGCCGTACCGCTTGCGTAAGCCTCGAGGCATCCTTTTTTTCCGCATTGACAGTGATTCCCGCCGGGAACAATGGTTGCATGCCCGATTTCCCCTCCGCAGAAACTTGCGCCCCGGTGAATTTTCCCTCC
>Ga0116177_10000602_pt1 | contig 26531 bp, 32 predicted proteins | sample AD_STIC10_MetaG_FD_89750 | JGI IMG/M metagenome (GOLD analysis project Ga0116177, IMG submission 89750) | Active sludge microbial communities of municipal wastewater-treating anaerobic digesters from USA - AD_STIC10_MetaG | ecosystem: Engineered > Bioreactor > Anaerobic > Digestate | place: USA... | reverse complement strand
TCTGCGGAAGCGTAAGTTCGACCATGCGCGCGTGGGCCCCAAGCGTCCTGAAACTGGCGGCAATCTAGCGGTGGATTCGTAAATTGAAAGCGCCGGAAAGTCGCGGCGGATCAGGTATTTGCGGCCAATCTAGTTGCGCCGGAACAGGTTCCGGATCTTGGAGATGACCGTACGCCTCAGCCCGTAGGCCTTCCGGGCTGCCGAAGGGCGGTCCAGATGCAGCATTTCGGTCACCCCGGCCTTTTCCAGCGCCTTGGCCAGCTTGACCGTGCCCTGGGCGGCAGCGGCTTCCAGCTCGTCGCGATAGATCGGTGTCGGCGCCCAGAAATCGACCGCGTCGCCATTGGGCAGCCGCATCCGCTCAAATCCGTCCGCAGGCAGGCGCGGGCGGATGAATGCAAACGCCACCTGTTTGGTGTTTTCGAACACCGCCTTGGGACTTTTCGAGAACTGCACGGTTTCGCCCGCGCTCACGCGCACGCCCTGGATGTGAACCAGCTTGGCGAATTGCCGGACCGTATTGGCGGCAAGGTTCAGCATGGCGAGATCCGCCTTCGGGTCGCCCCGCTGTGGCGTCGCCAGCACGAATTCCATGCGCGCCTTGCCGCCGGGCGACATCACATCACCGCCCTTTTTCAGCGACGAGCCATACGTGCAGACATAGGCAAAACGCCGCTCGCCCTCGGGCGGAATCACCATCACGTCGATAGGGGGGCCTGGCTCCTTGGACTTGTCGGCCCAGCCATCCTGATCGGAGAAAGCGACATGCGGCTCGCCGAGGTGCCGCATGAGATGCAGCTGCACCTCTTCGCGGAATTCCTCGCCTGTGTGGCCGGTTTCGGTCCGGCGAGCCCAGATGCTCTGCATAAATGAAGGTATTGGTTCTCGGGCCCGGCGCGTCAACCGCGAGGGCTGCAATCAACGCATCCGTGACCAAATTTGCCGCATCAAATGTCGACATCGTGCCGCTGTGACACATCGGTCCGCGCACGCAACAAGCGTGTCAGCGACGTCTCGCGGCGACCACCTCGTCATAAAAGCGCGTCACAGCTGCAACGCCTGCGGTGCGCTCGAACCGCGCCATGTCGTAACTGTCGCGCACGATGCCCGGCGCGGTTTTTCGCGCGGCGCGCAGGGCGATGGCCTCTGAAAGGGCGCCAGAGCTTTCGGGGACAACGAGGCAATCCTCGCGTCCACGGAACATCTCGGAAAAACCGTCGACGGTTGTCGCGACAATAGGCGCGCCGCACGCCATCGCTTCAAGCGCGACAAGCGCGAAGGGCTCGCGGCGTGACGGCATCACCAGCAGGTCAGCCGCGCCGTACCAGGCCATCGGCGTGCTCGAATAGCCGATGAACCTGATCCGTGGATCGCCTGCGCCACGCGCGTTTGTAGCGGCCTCATCCAGACCCACGCCGACAACCGCAAGGCGCAGCTTCGGATCGGGCAGGGCGCGGAAGCCGTCGATGAGAAGGTCGACGCCTTTCACATGCTCAAGGCGGCCAACATAGACGACCAGAAAATCATCTGGTCCTGCGCCGGCCGCCTCGCGCGCAGCTGCGATGGCTTTGGGCGTCATCGGCGCGATGTTCGGCGTCCAGTTGTTCACCTTCGCGATCTTGCCACGGAAGCCCGACAGCGCCTCGCGCTGCCAGTCGGCCAGCATGTGTACGCCCTCGAAATGGCTCATCGTCGGCGGCTTGTAGCGGATATGCAGCGTGACCAGTGCGGGCGGCCGGAAGGGCGCAAAGCGCAGCCAGCGCGCCGCCGTGCCGTCATGGCAGTGAACGATGTCGGGCTTCAGTGCGTACATGGCTTTCAGAAACGAGAACGCGCGCGGATTTCTGATCACGATGCTGCGTATATCCCGGCGTGCAAAGTCGAACGCCGTGCCGGGCTTGGCCGGCATCGCCACGATAGGCTCGTGTCCGAGATCCTTCTGCCCTGCGGCAAGATCGAACGCATACCGGTTTGCGCCGGAGACAGTCGACGTTGAACTGACGTGAAGGATGCGCAAGGCGCCTCTTATATCCCGCCCGCGCGGCAGGCGCAGGTTCAGCTTGGTGACCTGTTGGTATCGCGCCAGCAAGACGGGTCAAGCGCCCACAAAAGCCGGAAATCTCGGAAATTCGAGAGTTCCTTTAAGCAAGGCTAAGGACAGTTTGGGCAGCTTTTCCGAGCAGAGGGAGGGGAGCGCCATGAATAGCTTCAAAGCCTGGAAGTCAGGCGAAGGCCGTCTCAGCCGCAAGGGCTACGCGCTCTACTTCCTCACGCCCGGCGCAGGGCTGCTCCTTCTCAGCTGGCTGGCCATGTTCGCGGCGCCAGACCTTCTTGGCGCCATGTCGTCTGTTGTTTTTGTTCTGCCGTGGATGTTCTTTCTCATCACCACGGACGCGCAGAATATCCGCCGCTATCACGACATCGGGCATTCGGGGCGGCTGTATCGCGTCGTCCGTCCGCTCGTCATTGTCATGCCAGTGCTCGCGCTTGTCCTGAACTTCGTCTTGCCGGCGCACATGGCGATGGCTGGCGACATGCAGGCACTGGTCTACATGATGGGAATGGATTTCAACGGCGTCTCGTTCGGTCCGATCCCGATGGCGCTGCTTGGCCTCACGCTTGCCGTCATCGCTTGCAATGTCGTCTATCTTACCGTGATGCCCGGCACGCAAGGCCCGAACGACTTCGGACCGGATCCGAACACGGGCGCAAGCGCGGACGTGAAGTTGCCAGGATTTGGCGCTGAGCCAGCGGCGGCGGTAAGCAATGCGGATGATCCGGTGAAGCGCGCACTCGCCCAGTATCAGGCGCAGCAGCAGAAGCACGCCGCTAAAATGGCCACACCTGTGCGCAACGGTCCTGCAGGCGCAAGCTTCGGTCGCAAGCGGACCTAGTAAACCCGCGGCTTCGGTTTGATGTACTCGACGTCGTTCGACATCGTGTAGGCATGCACGGGGCGATAATCGAGTTTGACCGCGCCCTTGTCGTCCACCCAGGCCAGCGTGTGCTTCATCCAGTTGACGTCATCGCGCTCGGCGAAGTCTTCGCGCGCGTGCGCGCCACGGCTCTCCTGACGGTTGGCCGCCGAGTTCACGGTGGCCGCCGCCTGCACGATCAGATTGTCGAACTCGAGTGTTTCCACGAGGTCGGTGTTCCAGATCAGTCCGCGATCGGTGACGCCGATATCAGACACGCCGCCAATGACGTCCGCGATGCGCTTCACGCCGCTCTGCAGCGTCTCGCCCGTGCGGAACACGGCGCAGTCTTCCTGCATCGCACGTTGCATGGTCGCGCGCAGTTTCGCCGTCGGCGTGCCGCCACTGGCGTTGCGGAACTTGTCGAAGCGGGCGAGGTGAGCCTCGCCTGCATTTTTGGGCAGGTCCGACTGGTTGGCGTTGGCTTCCAGCACTTCCCCGCAGCGCAGGCCGGCCGCGCGGCCGAACACGACAAGGTCGATCAGCGAGTTGGAGCCGAGGCGGTTCGCGCCATGCACCGACACGCAGGCCGCTTCGCAACGGCCATCAGGCCCGGCACGATCGTGTCCGGATCGCCGCCCGCCTTGGTCAGCACTTCGCCATGATAGTTCGTGGGGATGCCGCCCATGTTGTAGTGGACGGTCGGCAGCACCGGGATCGGTTCCTTCGTGAGGTCGACGCCGGCAAAGATCTTTGCGCTTTCCGAAATGCCGGGCAGGCGCTGGTGCAGGATTTTCGGATCGAGGTGGTCGAGGTGCAGGTGGATGTGGTCCTTGTGCGTGCCCACGCCACGGCCTTCGCGGATTTCCATCGTCATCGCGCGGCTTACAACGTCACGCGAGGCAAGGTCCTTCACGGTCGGCGCATAACGCTCCATGAAGCGCTCGCCCTTCGAGTTGGTGAGATAGCCGCCTTCACCGCGCGCGCCCTCGGTGATCAGGCAGCCCGAGCCGTAGATGCCGGTCGGATGGAATTGCACGAACTCCATGTCCTGCAGCGGCAGGCCTGCGCGCAGCGCCATGCCGCCGCCATCGCCCGTGCAGGTGTGCGCTGATGTCGCCGAGAAGTAGGCGCGGCCATAGCCGCCCGTCGCCAGGATCACGCGTTGCGCACGGAAGCGATGCAGCGTGCCGTCATCAAGTTTCAGAGCCGTGATGCCGCGGCAGGCGCCGTTCTCCATGATCAGGTCGAGCGCGAAATACTCGATAAAGAAGTCGACGGCGTATTTCAGCGACTGGCCGTAGAGCGTGTGAAGCATGGCGTGGCCGGTGCGGTCAGCGGCGGCGCATGTGCGCTGGATCGAGGCTTCGCCATAGTTCTTGGTCATGCCGCCGAAGGCGCGCTGGTAGATCTTGCCTTCTTCCGTCCGCGAGAATGGCACGCCCCAATGCTCCAGCTCGTAAACGGCGGCGGGAGCGGCGCGCACCATGTATTCGATCGCGTCCTGGTCGCCGAGCCAGTCAGCGCCCTTCACCGTGTCGTACATGTGCCAGCGCCAGTCATCCTGGCCCATATTGCCAAGCGAAGCTGAGATGCCGCCCTGCGCCGCAACCGTGTGCGAGCGCGTGGGGAACACCTTGCTGATGCACGCGGTCTTCAGGCCCGCCTGAGCGCAGCCCAGCGCCGCGCGAAGGCCCGAGCCGCCCGCGCCGACGACCACGACGTCAAAGGTGTGATCGTTCCAGGTGTACGCAGTCATGCGGTTACGTCCTTGGAGTCAGAAAAGATCAGGAGATCGCGATCTTCAGCACCGCGTACGCGGCAGCGGCGAAGAGCACGACACAGATGAAGGTATTGAGGACAAGCAGCACGTTCTTGGTGCCGTGCTTGGCGATGTAGTCCTCGATCACGACCTGCATGCCGAGGCGCATGTGATAGAGCGCTGCGCCAACAGCCAGCAGCGTCAGGACAGCGTTGAGCGGCTCGGAGGCCCATGCCAGCGCGGCGTCATAACCGCCGCGGGTGGCGCCGATCAACGAGATCAGGAACCACGGAACGAGAAACAGGAGGCCGATGGCCGACACACGCTGGGTGATGAAATGCCCGGCGCCATGCTTGGCTGAGCCAAGACCGCGAACCTTGCCGAGCGGCGTGCGAAGCGACTCTTTCATCACGCAGCTCCCGTCATGTTCAGCGGATCGATGCCCGGCACGAGGCCGGCGAGGAACCAGATCGCGACGGCGCCGCCGATGGCGATCAGGAAAGCCAGTGCGCCGGTCAGGCTCGCGAATTTCGGGTTGAAGCCGTTGCCAGCATCCCAGAACAGGTGGCGCACACCGTTGACCAGGTGGAACAGCACGGAGATCGTGAAGCCGAAGAGGACGAGCTGCCCCCAGATTGATCCGACAACGGCCGCCAGCGGTTCGTAATAGTCAGGTCCCGCCGCCGTCGCGAAGAGCCAGGACACGACCAGGATCGCGCCGAGATAGTTGGCGCAGCCCGCCGCCCGATTGAGAATCGAAGCGGCCATCGTGACATGCCACTTCCAGATCGAGACGTGCGGCGACATCGGCCGCTTGTCAGTCCACGAGGACATGCCTGATCCCTCTCGCCCCAACGCAAAACACGCGTTGCGACCCGGTAATAGACCTCGAATCGGCTCTGTCAACGCGACTGGAAGAGCCTCTTGGCGACGCGCGGCAAGCGCTGCATCTAGGGGCAATGCGGGTAACGATTTTGGAAACGGGGCGGGCGCCGGGCAGGCTTAGCGAGGAATATCCGCGCTATCCTGACATGTTCGTCGCTTTGCTCGCCAAAGCCGACCCATCGCTGGCGTTTGACAGCGTGGCGCTCGTCGATGGCGAGGCGCCTCCCTCCGTCTCCGCATGTGAGGCGGTCATCATAACGGGCTCGCCCGCCGGGGTTTATGATTCGACGCCATGGATGGATCCGCTGCGCGCGTTTATTCGCGAAGCGTTCGCAAAGAGGACGCCGATGGTGGGCGTATGCTTCGGCCACCAGATCATCGCGGACGCATTGGGCGGTCAGGTCGGGAAGTCGCACAAGGGGTGGGGGATTGGCCGTCACACCTACGAGATCACCGGCCGCCTCGACTGGATGGCCGGCGCAGGCGAGACCCTATCGCTGTCCGTCAGCCATCAGGATCAGGTCATCGCGCCGCCCGACGGGGCGATCACCCTCGCGCGTTCGGCCCACACGGATCACGCCATGCTCGCCTATACCAACGCGCCGGTGATCAGCGTGCAGGGCCACCCCGAGTTTTCGGATCGCTTCGTCTCGGCGCTCTGGTCGGCCCGCCGCGGCAAGGCGCTTACCGACGATCAGGTCGATGCGGCGCTGGAATCGTTGGCGCATCCCGAAGACAACGCCCTCGTCGCGGATTGGATCACCCGCTTCCTGCGCAACGCGCGCTAGCGGCTGCGCACCAGACGCATCGCCGCGAACCATCCCGCGGCCTGATAGCAGCCCGCGAAGATCAGCAGCGTGTCGAGCCATTGCCGCGTGTTCCACAGCGGCCAGATCGGCAGCAGGGTCACCACCGCAACCAACGCCGATGCGCCATCAAGCCAGCGATCGCCGAACAGATAGCCTAGCCCCGTCCGTGCGCGGCGCACTTCGTTGCGCGTCACCGGAAATACGCCGTCCTCCAGCCGTGGAGGACCGAAGGCCTGCTGCAGGTCGTCGAACTTCAGAATGCCTGTCAGGTCTCGCAGCGTATCCGCTGTGGCGTTGCCTTCATCCACCTGTTGCCAGGACGCGCCCCCACGAATCGAGCGGATCACCACCGACAGGATGATGGCCAAAGCGGCGGCGAGTTGAGCAAGGGCGGGCGGGTACATCGGTCCAATATAGGGAGGCTTACCCGCGATTGGGTATAGCCGCCCAATAATCGAAATCGAGGATGACGTCGGGGAGATGCTTGCCCTCAGCATCCTTGTAGGGGAAATCCGCGCACGGTCGGTTCTTGGTCGCGACCAGACGCAGACGCAGCGCGCCGAATCCGTCGCCCAGATCGACCTTGTCCAGCACTTCCGACCACGCGAACACGGTGTCGCCCGCGCCCAGCGGGTTCACATGCTGGCCGGCATTGATGGCGATGATCTCGGCTGCGTTGGCGAGGCCGTTGAACGCCAGCGAGCGCGCCAGCGAAATCGCAACGCCGCCATAGATCAGGCGTTTGCCGCGCGGCGTCTGAGCCTGGGCGTACTGGTTGAAGTGAACCTTGGCGGTGTTCTGGTAGAGCCGCGTCGCAATCTGGTGCTCGGCTTCTTCAACGGTGAAAGCGTCGACATGGTCGATCTTCTCGCCGATCTCATAGTCCTCGAAGCCGAACGGTGATCCGGCCAGTACGAAGTTGTACTCCGTCCCGCTGAGGCTGCGCTCCGGCAGCTCCTTCGGATCAACAACCTGCGGCAGCTCCGGCACAACGGTCGCCGGCGCCGGATGGCTCGGGTCCTTCTTGTTGACCATCACCCAGCGCACATAGCTGAGGACTTCGTCATTCTCCTGATTGTACCCGCGCGTGCGCACCCAGACGACGCCGGTCTTGCCGTTGGAGTTCTCCTTGACGCCGATCACTTCCGAAACCGCGCGCAGCGTGTCTCCTGGGAAGACAGGCGAGAGAAAGCGGCCGTCGGCATAGCCAAGGTTCGCCACGGCATTCAGCGAAATGTCCGGCACTGTCTTTCCGAACACGACGTGGAAGGCCAGCAGGGGATCGATCGGCGCGCTCGGCAGCCCACAATCCTGCGCGAACGTATCCGCCGAATAAAGTGCGAACCGCGAGCCGGTAAGGCTGGTATAGATCGCAGCATCCGCCTCCGTCACCGTGCGCGGCGTTGCATGGATCAGTTCGTCGCCAACGACGAAATCCTCGAAGAAATTGCCGGGATCGGATTTGAGGGTCACTGCACGGCCTCTCTCTGGGCAATCGCTTCAGCCACGGCGACCATGCGCCTCGCCTGCGCAAGATGCAAAAGCTCGGTCATCTTGCCGTTGACCTTCAGCACGCCCTTGCCGGCATTGGCCGGATCAGCGAAGGCCGCGATCACGTCGCGCGATTGTTGCACTGCTTCCGCCGGCGGCGCGAAGATCGTGTTGCAGGGCTCCACCTGCGTCGGGTGGATCAGCGTCTTTCCGTCGAAGCCGAAAGCCTTCGCCTGTTTCGATTCAGCGACGAAGCCTTCCGCGTTGGCAATGTCGTTATAGACGCCGTCGAACACCAGCAGGTCGTAGGCCCGCGCCGCCGCGATCGCGAGCGTGTAGCACGCGGCCAGGTTCTCGCGCCCCGGCATCGGCTCGGCCCGGAAATCCTTGATCAGGTCGTTCGACCCCATCACGAAGCCGGACAGACGCGTCGTCTGCGCGGTCGAGGCAATGTCCTTGATGTTGAGGATCGACAGCGGGGTCTCGATCATCACCCACAGGCCCAGCGCCGCGCTAGCGCCAGCTTCCGAAAGAGCTTCGTCCAGCCAGCGGATATCATCGCCGCTTGTCACTTTCGGCGCGAGGATCGCATCCGGCTTGGCGTGCGCTGCGGCCTTGAGGTCCGCCTTGCCCCATTCTGTGTCCTGCCCGTTGATGCGGATGATCAGCTCGCGCGGGCCATAGCCGCCCGCCTTCACCACGCCGCAGACCCGGTCGCGCGCTTCAACCTTGGCCTCGGGCGCGACGGCGTCTTCCAGGTCCAGGATCAGCGAATCTGCCGGCAGCGTCTTGGCTTTCTCGAGAGCGCGCTCGTTCGCGCCGGGCATATAGAGCACCGAGCGGCGCGGCCTGATGCTGGCAGTGCTGGCGGACATGGAAGGCCCCTCAAAATCGTGAAGGCGACACATGGCGGAGCCCCGGCACAAGATCAAGCTGGAGCCCGCCCCAGGCTTGGTTATTGTCGCGAATTCGCCACGCGCGATGAGCGATTGGACAAGCCATGCCTCTGGTTCTCGTGATTTCGTCCTACGTCGCCGCCTCTCGCGTCGGAGGAGGCATAGCGCCCTACGTGCTCGGCCCGATGAAGGTCGATCCTGTCCTGATCCCCACCTGCCTGTTCGGCCGGCATCCCGGCTGGGGACCGCCCGGCGGCGGCTCCGTCGCCGCAGATACGATGACCAAAATGCTGGAAGGCGTTGCAGCCAACAATCTGTTCGGCCTGATGGACGCCGTCGTCACCGGCTATTTCTCCGCGCCCGAGCAGATCGCCGTCGCCTGCGACGCAATTGACCGCATCCGCGCCACGCCGCGCGGTCAATCTCACCGGCATTTCCCCGACAAGCCGATCATCGTCATCGATCCGGTCATGGGTGACGAAACGCCGGGCCTTTACATCAAGCCGGAAACCGCAGCCGCGCTGATGGCTGACCTCGCGCCACGCGCCGACATTCTCGCTCCCAATCTGTGGGAGTTCGCGAAACTTACCGCCACCGATCTCGCATCGCTTCAGACGCCTGAAGACGTCGCACGCGAAGCCAGAAGCAGGGGAGGCCGCTGGCTGATCTCTTCGATTCCGTCGCCCGCCGGCATTGGCGTTCTCTATGTCGATCCTGATATGGCGCTGCTGGCGGAAACGACGCGCATCGCCGGCAAGATTCCGAACGGTACGGGCGACATGCTCACGCTCAGGTTCACCGGCGGCCTCGTTTCAGGCCTCGCACCGGAAGCGGCGCTCGCCGATGCGGTCGGCGCGACGCACCTCGTCATCGACAAGACCTCGCAATGGGGCGGCGCGGAGCTCAACCTGGCCGCATGCAGCGACCGTCTCGCCAGCCCGCCGCCCGCCGCAGTCCGCAAGATTTCCTGAGCCGCCCCTGCAATCCGCAGACAGGAACCCTACATCCAACGTTGATGGAGGGACGGACATGATCGACCACACATCACTCGGTGTTCGCGACTATGACCGCGCGGTCTCCTTCTACATCGCCGCCCTCGCGCCCCTCGGCTACAAGCTGCAGCGCCTGAAGCCTGATGAAGCAGCCTTCGGCACGCTGCAGGACTGGGGCTTCTTCCTTTATCCGGCGGCGCCGGACAAAAGCATCATCGGCGAGCGCAACCACGTCGCCTTCCGCGCGCCAAGCCGCGAGGCCGTCGCCGCCTTCAATCGCATCGCGACAGAACAGGGCGGCAAACAGGTCCGCCCCGTCGGCCTGCGTCCCGACATCGGCCCAGAATATTTCGGCACTGTCCTCACCGACCCCGACGGCCACACGCTCGAAGCCGTTTTCTGGGATCGCGGCTAGGGCTGCGGTCTCGGATAGTCCGGTTTCAGCGCCTGTTCTTCCGTACCGAACACGCCCTTGCCCGGCACGAAATTCAACTCCAGTCGCACGCCGTCCGGGTCTTCGAACAGGATCGAATAATATCCCGGGGCCCAACTATCCTCCTGCGGCGCGTGTATGATCGGCACGCCAAGCGTTTTTACGAACGCATATGCCTCGTCGATGTCCTCGCGCGAACGCACGCGGAAGCACACATGATGCAGCCCGACACGTTGTTGCACGAAGCGCGCGCCTTCATGTTCGGGAGCAGGCCGCGAGATCAGCACGCCCGTCCGGCCGCCAACGCAATAATATCCGTATTCGTTGTCCAGCACCTGTTTCAGCCCGAGGAAGGGCAGCAGCTGCGAATAGAACGCTCGCGCCACATCGTACCGCCCTGCGGTGATCTGGACGTGCGCAATGCCGTTGATTTCCATGTCCGTCCTCCGTGGGCGCGAGTTGAGCGCAAGCACGGTTGACCTGCAACGCCTCTCGCCCGATGTCATGGTCCATGAGCATCAGTGGATTTACCGCCGCCGGATTCGAGCCCGTCCGCGAGGCATTCGAGAAGAACTTCACGGGAGGCCATGAGCACGGCGCTTCGTTTGCCGCCTTTGTAGGCGATGAGCTTGTTGTCGATCTTCGCGGCGGCTTCGCAGACCGTGCAGGTGAAATCCCATGGGCCGAAGACACGCTCTGTCCGGTCTATTCGGCAACCAAGCCTGTCGGCGCCATGGTGATTGCGACGCTGGTTGAACGCGGCAAGCTAGATTACGACTCGCCTGTTGCAGATTACTGGCCGGAATTCGCCGCCAACGGCAAAGGCGCCTTCACTGTCGCCGAAGCATTGTCACATCAGGCCGGCATCCCCGGTTTTCCCGATCCAATCGATCCTAGCCTCTGGCTCGATCCTCCGGCGCTCTCCGTCGAACTCGCGAAGCTGAAGCCGATGTGGGGCAGGGGCGAGGGCTCCGGCTATCATCCACTGACCTGGGGCTATATCGCCGGCGAACTCGTTCGCCGCGTCTCGAAGCGTTCGCTCGGTACGATCCTGCGCGAAGACATCTGCAAGCCGCTCGGCATCGATTTCTGGATCGGCCTGCCCGAAAGCGAGCACGGCCGCGTCGCCCAGCTGCTGAAACCAAAGACCGCCGCACGTTTCCCGCACAACAACGAAGCCACGCGCGCCGCTTTCCTGACGCCATGGGCCGCCGCCAATCGCGGCGCGACCGAATGGCGGCTGGCAGAAATTCCATCCGCCAACGGCCACGGCACGGCCGCCGCGCTTGCGCGTCTTTACTCCGCCTACGCCTTGAAGGGGCGCATCGGGGAAACACGCGTCATCGCGCCTGTGATGTGGGATGAACTCACGCGCGCGCGCGTCTCCGGTGAAGACCGTGTGCTGCCAGGCACAGTCGCCTTCGGCGCCGGCGTCATGCGCAATCTGCCGCTGATCTACGGCCCGAACCCGTCAACGCTGTGCCACTCCGGCTGGGGCGGCTCAGGCGCCTTCGGCGATCCCGATACGGGGCTCAGCGGCGGTTACATCATGAACCGCCAGGGCACGCACCTGCTCGAGGACGATCGGCGCTCGCGCCTGATCGATGCGCTCTACCGCTGTCTCTAGGCTAGGCGCAGCGCCGACATTGATACCAGCGCCGCGCGAATGGCGAAAAAGTGTCGCGTATCAGGCGTGGATCGACGCCAGCTTCGCCATCACCGCCAAGCCCGCAGGGCCGCCTTCGCCGCGCACGTCTTTAGCGTGCAGCGCAACCAGTGCCGCTAGATGAGCTTTCGCCACCATCAGCATCCGGGCGTCCAGCGGATTGGTGCCCTTGCGCAACGTCTCGATCAACCCGCGCGCGATCTTGCCGAGCAGGGGATAGCCAAGCACGCCGGCGAGACCCGCCATGTCGTGCATCGGCGCATAGATCGTCTCAAGCTTCAGCGAACCCGGCGTTGCGCCATTCACGGCATCCTGAAGGCGCGCGAGTTCGGTCTTGGTCTGGCCCCACCATTCGGCGCGGGCGGATTCCCACTCGGGCGATGCGGTTGGATCTGCTGCTGCGCTCATGGTCCTGCCTCAACTTCGTAATCTACGACGCCCCTCCCGGCGCTCTCGCGAGCGCCGCGGTAGATCACACGCAAGGTTTCCCAGGCGTGAAGCGAAAGCTCCGCATTTTCCGCTGCTGCGAGAAAAAACAGTTGTCCTGCGCCCGCTGTGATCATCAACGGGATTCATTAAGACAACGCTTAATGCCGAGCCTTGAAATCACGCAAAGTCCGCATTTTTTCAGTTAAAATCCGCGAAGGGAATGTGGCGCCGGTCTTGCGATACATGTTTCGAAATCGCTCTTCGCGACTTCGCATGGCAAACCTCTTTACCCTGCCGCTGCTCAGCACCGGCAGGGTTATTCTTGTCGCGTATCAGTCGGCTGTCGCGGCGGGAGCGGCGATGCGGGGCTGGCGGCCTGCCAGCGTGAAGACGATCACGCCCAGCCAGATCAGCCCGAACGTCACGGCGTGTCCCATCGTGAAGTGCTCGCCCAGCGCCAGCGCCAGCGCGAACTGCAGGCTGGGCCCGATGTACTGCAGCACGCCAATGGTCGACAGTTTCAGTCGCCGCGCGCCCATGGCGAACAGGATCAGCGGCGCCGCGGTAAACGGCCCGGCCAGCAGCAGCAGGACGACATAGCCCGGATTGCCATCGCCGAACGCATGCGTCCCGGCCGGCAGGAAGAACAGCAGATACACCGCCGCCACTGGCGCCAGCCAGATCGCCTCCATGCCGAAGCCGACGCGGCTATCGACCGGCGTCGTCTTGCGAATGACGCCATAGATCGCAAACGACAGCGCAAGTGACAGTGAGATCCACGGAAACTGTCCCACCACCAGCGTCTGGTTCAGCACCCCCGCCGTGGCGATCGCGACAGCTGCCAGTTGCAGCGGTTTGAACCGTTCGCCGAAGAAGATCGCCGCGAAGACGAAAGTGATCAGCGGATTGATGAAGTAGCCAAGGCTGCCTTCCAGCACCCGGTTGTTCGTCACCGCCCAGATATAGATCGTCCAGTTGGCCGCGATCGCCAGGCTGGACGCCAGCAGCGTGAACAACACGCGCGGCTGCCGCCACAGCCCGGTCAGCTCGCCCCATTTCCCGGCAGCCGCGATCAGGATCAGCGCGGTCGGCACCGACCACACGATCCGGTGCGCCAGGATGACCGTGGGCGACGTCTCGCCCAGAACCTTGAAATACAGCGGCAGGAACCCCCAGAGGACATAGGCCCCTATGGCGGCAAAAAGCCCTGTGCGTGTTTCGGCATTGGTCGGCATCGCGCACAGATAGGCGCGTTCGACCGGCGCTGTAACCGGGAATGCGACATCACTTTGCGTTTCAGCCCCGAGAAATTCTCCTAGGCCTTCAGAGGTGCGCTGAACGCTCCCTTGTTCAGCAGCAATTCCGCGCACTGGACCGCCAGCATTGCCGATCCGTTACGTAGATCGTCCGCGACAATCCACATGGCCAGACCGTTCTCGACCGTCGGATCGTCCCGCACGCGGCACACATAGGTCGCCCATTCGCCCACTGCCCCGATCGGGGTCTCATAGCCGTCCTCTTCTTCCCGACGGTCCATCAGCACGATCCCCGGCGACGCGCGCAGGATCGATCGCGCCTCGGACGCGGGCAGGGGCTCGGCCAGCTCGACATGCACCGCCTCGCCAACGCTCACAAAAGTCGGCACACGCACGCAGGTCGCGACCACCTGGATGTCGTTGTCGACGATCTTCCGCGTCTCGGCGGCGATGCGCCATTCTTCCTCGGTGAAGCCGTCGTCCATCACGTCATCCACCTGCGGGATGACGTTGAAGGCGATCTGGCGCGGAAACTCCTTCGGCTCCGGCGCCTGGTTCACATAGATGCCCTTGGTCTGCACCCACAGCTCGTCAATGGCGCGCTGGCCCTCACCGGATACCGACTGGTAGGTCGCCACAACCACGCGCGTCACACCCGCCACGTCATGCAGCGGCTTCAGCGCCCGCACCAGCTGCGCGGTCACGCCATCGGGCACCGCCACGATATTGCGCTTGGAATATCCATCGATCGCCGCGGCGTTCACTTCCGGCATCACCAGCGGCACTTGTGGGTCCATGCGGAAGGCGCGCGACGTGTCGATCACGATGCAGCCCTTGGCCGAGATCGCATTGCCATACTTGCGCGCCGCCGGATCGCCCGTCGCCATGATGCAGAGCTGGACGGTCGAGAAGTCGAACTCGTCGACGTCCTTCGCCTTCAGCACCGCGTCGCCATAGCTGACCTCGGCGCCCATCAGTTTCCGCGACGCCAGCGCGTACATCGTGTCCGCGGGAAAGCCCCGCTCGGCGAGGATGCTCAATATTTCGCGACCCACCATGCCGGTGGCGCCCAATACTGCGACCTTTAGCGCCATCCGTCTCTCCATGTGAGGTCCTCGCGCTGGACCTTCCGTCGTGTTGTGGTCACATTCATGCGGTTAGTTCGCCGCATATCCCGCGGGCGCTCCCTATATAGGAGCGCTTCGTTCGAAAGCGGGGTCCAGTAGCCTCAAATCCATCCGCCAGCCTAGGGCCTGCGGAACGATTCCACGGGCCGCCGGATTCCCCCAGGAGTCACGATGTCCGACCTTGCCGCTCTCGTTCGCCGCTATGTCGAGCGATATAATGCGAACGATGTCGATGGCATGCTGGATTGTTGCTCCGACGATGTCGTCTTCGAGACGGTGACAAACCCCGGCGGCTCCATCCGCCTGACCGGCAAGAACGAGATGCGCGAAGTGATCGAGGCGACCACCCGCGCCTTCCGCGAGCGCCGGCATGAAGTTGTGGCCATTCTGGTCGATGGCTCACGCGCCGCCGCAGAAACCGTGTTTTCCGGCGTCGCTGCCGCCGAACTCGGCCATCATGTCCGCCCCGGCGAACACGTCTCCATCCGCGGCGCCACGATCTTCGAACTCAGGGACAACCGCCTCGCGCGGATTTGCGACTACAGCTAGCCTTCGATCCAGCTAGAAAGGCCAGTACAGCTGGCCCTTCAGCGCCCGCGTCAGCCGCCTGTCGCCTGGCCGCTTTGGCGCCGGATGCGCCTTGAGCGTTGCGCGCCCGGCCTTGATCATGTCGAACGCGAAGAACAGCCCGATGATCGTCGGGATCAGCACGACACCCAACAGGATCTTCCGCTTTGCGGGCAGCCGGATCGCATCCGCCGCAATCGCCGCCGGATCGCTTTCCAGCTTCGCGATCTCTATACCGCGCGTCCCGGCAAATCCGCACAGCACCAACCGGCCTTCATGCCGATAAAAAGCAAAGCGACCCGCCTCTCGCGCAACGACGCGTGCGCCCATGGCCGCGTCGGCGACAACCTGTTCCAACGTCAGCGGCTTCTGCTTCGTCCGATTGAACCTGATGAAGGCCCACATCGTCCCGGCCTGTCCCGCTTCGCCGGCGACGGGTGAGGGGTGTCCGACCTCTTCAACAACGCCTTCGATAACCTTCAGCGCCATCGGATGCCTGCCAACCGCGAGAGGCTATGTCTCGCTCCACACCGCGAGTTCATTGCCCCCGGGTTCACGGAAATGAAAGCGCCGTCCGCCCGGGAAAGCGAAGATCGGCCGCGTGACGGTTCCGCCTGCAGTCTTCACGGCGGTCTCCGCAGCTTCGAGATCGTCTGCTTTGAGGATTACCAGCGGCAGCGCACCCGCATGCTCCGGGTCGCTCTGCAACCCGCCATCCAGCCCGGCATTCGTCATCGCGGCATAGTCAGGCCCATAATCCTGAAACGTCCATCCGAAGGCCCGATCAAAGAACGCCTTGCTCTTGGCAAGCTCAGCACTCGCGAATTCCACGTAATCGATCTTCAGATGGGTCATGTCCGGCCCCTGTTGTTCCTGATATGTTCTAGTCGTTGCAGGCGCGCAGGGCAAGCTGCGCGCCCGAATATTCTAGAGATGCTTGAGGATCGCGTCCGCCATCTGTCGTGTCGACATCGAGCCGCCAATGTCAGCCGTGCGTGCGCCGCCATCCAGCGCCTTGCCCACCGCTGCAAAGATGCGGTCCGCCACATCAGCGCGTCCAAGGCTCCAGCGCATCACCATCTCAAGCGACAGGATCGCAGCGATCGGATTGGCGATGCCCTTGCCGGCAATGTCCGGCGCCGATCCATGCACCGGCTCATACAGTCCCGGCACGCCCGGATCGCCCAGCGAGGCAGACGGCAGCATGCCGATCGAGCCCGTCAGCATGGAGGCTTCATCCGAAAGAATATCGCCGAACAGGTTGTCGGCCAGCAGCACGTTGATGTCCTTCGGCGCTTTCACCAGGTGCATGGCGGCGGCATCCGCCAGCATGTGATCCAGCTTCACATCGCTGTAGCTTTCACCGTGAAGCTTCGTCACTTCCTGCCGCCACAGCAGGCCGGAATCCATCACGTTTGATTTCTCGCACGACAGCACGCCCGGGAATTTCCCCGTCCGTCCCGTCCGTCCGCGCGCCAGTTCGAACGCCCGCGCTGCAACGCGCCGGATCTCGCTCGTCGTGTAGCTCTGCGTATCCACGCCACGCCGCTCGCCATTGGCAAGCTGTTCGATTGTCTTCGGCTGGCCGAAATAGACGCCGGAGGTCAGCTCGCGCACGATCAGGATATCGAGCCCCTCGACCAGCTCCGTTTTCAGCGCTGATGCGCCGGCAAGCGCAGGGAAACAGAAAGCGGGGCGCAGGTTGGCGTACACATCGAGATTCTTGCGCATCGACAGCAGCGCCGCTTCCGGCCGCTTGTCGCGCGGAACGTTATCCCATTTCGGCCCGCCCACGGCGCCCATCAGGATTGCGTCGGACCGGCGCGCATGCGCCATGACTTCGTCAGTCAGCGGCGTACCAAAATTGTCGTACGAAACGCCCCCGAAGAACGCCTCCTCGATCAGAAGGTCGGGCGCCACATGCGCAGCCACGCGACGCGCCTCTTCCGTCACTTCCGGGCCAATGCCGTCGCCGGGCAGAAGCAGCAGGGTTTGCGTGTTTGTGGCGGTCATGGGCGTCTCGTTCGGCTAGGTTTGCGAGGGGTCTTAGAGGTTTTCCGCCGGCCGGGAAACCCGCGTTTCCCTGACGTTTGAAGGAAGGCTCATCGTATCCTTCGCCACCTCCCGGATCACCGCGCGCAGCCAGGCCAGAACCGGGTCCGCCCCCCGCACACGGCTCCAGACGATGGTTGTCTCGAGCTTCACGTCCGGCAGCGGCGGCTCCTTCAGAACCAGTCCGAACTGATCGGCAAAGCGCGCAGCGAAGACGCGCCCGATCGTCGTGACCATGTCGGTCTGCGCCACCGCCGCCACTGCGCCAATGAAGGTCGGCGTTACCAGCGCCATGCGCCGCTGTATGCCAAACCGCGCGAGCTGTGCGTCCATGTCCGATCCGGCATCGCCCAGGATCGAGATGCCCACCTGATCCCAGCGGCCATAGTCCTCGATGGTCCACTTCTTTTTTGCCATCGGATGATCGCGGCGCATCACCAGCACCAGCCGATCGACGCCATAGGGTTCGCTTTGCGCGCCGGGCGGCAGCGGGGTGGTCGAGATGGCGAAAGCGAGATCGAGCTGGCCCGTCTCCATGCGGTGGATCATGTCGACGCCATAGTTCTCGATCCGGATATTGATGCCGGGCGCTTCTTTCGCCAGCCGCGCCATCAGCGCCGGCGCCAGCAGGATGGCATGAGTGTCGAGGCCCACCATGCGCACCGTCCGCTCGACGAGCGCCGGATCGAAGACCGGCGGCTGGAATACCGCCTTCACCTGATCCAGCGCGCCCGCCAGCTGCCCCGCCAGCGCCTCGGCCCTTGGAGAGAGCGCATACCCGCCGCCCGGCGCGCGTATCAGCAGCACATCGCCCAGCACGTCCCGCAGTCGCGCCAGCGCCCGGCTCATGGCCGGCTGGCTCAGGCCAACGTCGGCAGCGGCTGCGCTCACATTCTTCCGCCGTAGCAGCGCCTCCAGCGCCGGCAGCAGGTTGAGGTCGACGGAAGCCAGATGCACATCGCGCATATCATAAATACCAACTATGCATTTCTGATATGATTTGTCCGGCGCTACCTTCTTGTCAACGAAGAAGGAGTTTTCCCGATGACCACCGCAAAAGCACTGATCACCATCTTCGGCTACGGCCCCACCGGCGCCGCCACGGTCGACCGCCTCCGCGCCCGCGGCCAGCATGTCCGCGTCGTGCAGCGCAAGCGTCCGGCCAACCTCCCGGCAGGCGTCGCTTTCGTGCCGTGCGATGTGATGGATGCACAAAGCGTCCTGCGCGCCATGACGGGCGCCGAACAGGCCGTCGTCTCCATCGGCGTCGAATACAGCGGCAAGGTCTGGAAACAGGTGTGGCCGAAAGCCATGGCGAATTTTCTGGCCGCCGCCGAAGCGACCAACATCCGCGTCGTCCACATCGACAACATGTACATGTACGGCCCGCACGACTCGCGCCCGATCCACGAAGATGCGCCGCTTACGTCCTATGGCCGGAAGCCCGCCGTGCGCTCGCAAGTCACGCGCATGTGGATGAAGGCCGCCCGCGAAGGCCGCGTGAAATGGGCCGCCCTGCGCCCGCCTGACTTCTACGGTCCCGGCGTCAACAATGCGCACATCGGGGAAACGGGCCTCGGCCTCATCGCGCAGGGCAAGTCCGCGATGCTCATCCTGCAGCCCGACCAGCCCCACGATTTCGCTTACGTGCCAGACATCGCCCGCGCCGCCGTCAGCCTGCTCGATGCGCCCGACGACGCCTTCAACCAGGCCTGGCACGTCCCCTGCGCGCCCACACGCACACCACGACAGCTGCTTCAGATGGGCGCCGACTCGATTGGCCAGAAACTCAAACTCATGGCGATGCCCACGCTGATGCTTCGCACTGTCGGCCTCTTCTCGCCTTTCCTGCGCGAGTGCATCGAGATGCGCTTCACCTGGGACCGCCCCTATCGTGTCAACGCGACCAAGTTCGCGCGCCGCTTCTGGTCTGACGCGACGCCCTTCGAAGTCGGCATTCCCGCCACCGCGCAGGCCTTCCGCGCCGCCGCGCCCGCCCCGACAAAAGAGAGCAGGGGCCACACTCCTGCCAGCACTGCTGCGCTTTAACGAGCGCTTGAACCTCCCCACCCGCAGGCGGATACTCCCGCCTGCGGGGACTGGAGGGAGACGCCCATGGCGCTGTTCAATTTCGACTACAAAGACAAACCCATGGCCTCGCCCGCGAAGTTCGCCGGCAGGCTTTTCGTCAATGTACTGGTCGCGCTGGGCCTCGTCGCCATTGCCATGGCGGTCGGCATGTATGGCTATCAGACCACCGAAGGCATGCAGCCGATCGATGCGTTTCTGAACTCCGCGATGCTGCTCGGCGGCATGGGCCCTGTCGGCCCCGAACTCCAAACAGACGCGGGCAAGCTTTTCGCCGGCTTCTACGCGATAGGCTGCGGGCTCGTTCTGGTGCTGGCCTCAGGCGTCGTGCTCGCGCCTGTCCTTCATCGCGTGCTTCACGCGCTCCACGTGGATGATGACGACAAGGCGTGACGTTGGCGACTAGAGCCCGTCGTCTCCGCTGTCGCCCGGCTCTTCGCCCGCCTCAGGCGCGCCGCCGCCATCCATCCGCTTCAGCGCGTTCTTGGCGTCTTCCGAGCCGAGCTCTGCGCCCTTCTGATACCAGTCGCGCGCCTTCTTCTTGTCGGCCATGAAGGTGTCCTGCTCGTACATCAGGCCAACAGCCATGATCGCCTGCATGTGTCCCTGCCGCGCCGCGCGCTCCATCATCATCAGGCCGGAGTTTGGCTTCAGCTGATAGCCGTCGCGGCCATAGGCCATCTTCGTGCCCAGCCAGAACTGCGCCTCGGCGACACCCTTGTCGGCTGCCGCCTCCATGTCCTCGAAGCCTGCCTGCTGCTGCGAGAAGTCCTGCGACGACAGCCGCGTCTGTCCGCGATGCAGCAACGCCCAGCCATTCCCGGCATCGGCAAGGTCATCCAGCTTTGTAACATCGTTCGCCGCCAGCGCTGCATCGAACTCCGGCTTCTGCGTCGCCAGCGCATCCGAACGGACTTTCGCCGCAGCCGCTTCTGCGGCCTCCTTCGGATTGATCGGCTTCAGGTCTTCGGCCGCAACCTCAGGCTTCGGCTCTTCCGGGCCGCCACACGCAGCCAGCGTCAATGCGAGGCCAAGCAGAAGAGCAGGGCGCATCATGCCAGCCACGGCTGCGAGAGCTTCCGCTGTTCCTCGAACGACTTGATGTCGCCTGCATGCATCAGCGACTCGCCGATCTCATCAAGGCCGGCCAGCAGGCTCGCCTTCCGGCCCTCATCGATATCAAAGCCATGCACCTTGCCATCCGGCGCCGTCACGGTCTGCGCGGCAAGGTCGATGGTGAACATGTGGTTCGGCCCGCCTGCCTGCTCCATCAACTGTTCCACCACATCACGCGGCAGAACCACCGGCAGCAGCCCGTTCTTGAAACAGTTGTTGTAGAAAATATCCGCAAAGCTCGGCGCGATCACACAGCTCAAACCCTGATCCAGCAGCGCCCACGGCGCATGCTCGCGCGACGATCCGCAGCCGAAGTTCTCCTTGGCGATCAGAACCGAAGCCTTTGCATAGGCCGGCTTGTTCAGCACGAAGTCCGGGTTGGGCGATCCATCCGGCTTGGTCTTCAGCTCATAGAACAGCCCCTTCGCCAGTCCCTCGCGCGAGACGGTTTTCAGGAATTGCTTGGGGATGATCATGTCCGTGTCGACATTGGCGATCGGCAGCGGTGCGGCGGTTCCGGTAAGGTGCGTGAACGGTTTCATGCGCCCGGTATAGAACGGGATGCTGCATCGGAGAAGCGGGTGTGTCTGCCGATCCCGTTATGCCGGCTCAGCCGACAGAACCAGCGTCGGCACGCCCACCGTCCCGTCCCGCACCGTGAACACCTTCGTGCCCGCCCGCCGCCCGGCCCGGATCGACGTCACGGCAAAATTCGCACTCTGCAAGCGCGCATGCGACGCGTCGATGTCCGGCACGCGCCAGCTCAGGCCCCACAGCTTGTCCGGCGCAGTGCTGACGCCAGCAGAAAGCCGGTGCGCCAGTTCGATCGTCAGCTGGCCCACGCGGAAGAACATCAGCCGCATGTCCCAGTCCGGGTTGGACCGGTCGAGCGCCAGCCGCAGTCCCATCCGCGCGCCATACAGCGCCGCGGCGCGATCCGGGTTCGGCGTGTTGATCACCACATGGTCCAGGCCCGATACCGCGTCAGGCTTCAGCGGCCTGTAGACCAACGGATCCTGCGGCCGTCTCTGCAGCGTGAAGATGCGCACGCCATGCGTCGCCTGTTCGTCCAGCCGCATCCGCGACCAGCTGCGCGTCTTGCCTGAATAGGGGTTGGCGCTCTCGCCCTCGACGATCTCGTCCGGCTTCAGCCCGCGCCTGTCGAAGGTCGAGCGCGCATCCTGCAGATCGTCGCTCGCAAAGATCAGCGACTTGATGCCGGGCCCATCCCCGTCGATCATCGCATGCAGCCGGCGGGCAAGCGGACCGCCGCCCTGCGGGGCCATGATCTCAAGCGCCGTGTTCTCAAGCTGATAGATTATGGTCGCTGACCCGCCGCTGTCGCTTGAGCGCCAGTCGGGCTCACGGCCCAGCAACGCCGTGTATGCGTTCTCGCCGTCGTCGATCGACGGGCACACGATAAGAACGTGGTCCAGACCTGTGATCATTGCCCCTGCCGTAAGGACTCTAGCGTCCTGACTTGCGCACCATCGGTCGCAAAATTGTCATGCGCAAGCCACTGGTCGAGCGCGCCTTTCAGGACCGGCCATTCGCTGTCGATGATGGAATACCACACAGTGTCACGGGACTTTCCCTTCATCACCATGTCGTTCCGGAACACGCCCTCATGCGCATACCCGAATCGCTCCGCGGCGCGCATCGAGGCGGTGTTCAGGCTGTTGCACTTCCACTCATAGCGTCGATAGCCAAGATCGAAGACATGCCCCGCCATCAGCGCCAGCGCCTCGGTCGCCTCGGTCGAGCGCTTCAGCTTCGGCCCGAACGCCACGCAACCAATCTCGGCGCTGCCATGCGCTTCACGGATGCGCATGTAGGTCGCCATTCCCAGCACGTCACCTGACGCCTGCGAGCGGATCACCATCGTCCGCCAGCGCTCCGCCTGGCTCATCGTCCCGAGGAAGGCCCTCAGGTCGGCGGGCGCCAGGAACGGCCCGACCGGCATCCATTCCCAGATCCCCGCATTGGCCGCGCCGCCCACCGCCGCGAACAGCCCGTCGCCATGCTGCGCCCAGTCCAGCGGCTCAAGCCGCACCCGCGCGCCATCGAGAGGGTCAAGCCCCGGCGTCGGTCGCGCGGTCCATTTGGAAAGATCGTCCATGCGCGCGGGATTAGGGCGCAGCCCCGCCACAAGCAAGTCGAGCACATTGCCGGTCCAGGCCGCCCGGCAGGTAGGCCGGCCCCGGCCGGATGGCCGTTGAGCCAGGCCGCGTCCACACGCGGAACAGTTTTCGTGCGCGTCCATGACCGTGCATTTGCAGCATCGCCCGGCGCACGAGTCTGTGCCGATCCGGCAAATTTCATCGATCTGCGACAGCCGATTTCAACCATCATCCGGTATCATCTGAATCGAGTTCGAAGAGTGGTCGCGCCGCTCCGGACGGGCAGACGGAATCCTGTCGCAAAGTTCAGGAACCGCTGCGGAAATACCACACTGAGCCGTCGATCCGCATTGGGCGTGAATGCGGGTTCATGCTGATGGCGAAAGCGTTCCTACATGTCTCAAAGCCGTGCGCGGTTCGCCGCAATCGGGACTAACTGCCGCCTGCGTTGAATGGCCTGATGCTCGCATCGGAACCCTCACGTGGTCCGGACATTCAAGTCGAAGCCCCAGCCAAGAAGGGCAGTTTGATATGAGCACACACGTCTCTCTCTCGAAGGCCGAAGCGGTCGACGCTTACTGGTACCCCCAGTCGCGCCGCGAAGAATGGCTTGCCGACGTCATTGTCCACGCCGTGGGCATCGTCCTCGCCGTCATCGGTTGCTTCCTCCTGATCACCACCGCCGCCAACTCGGGCTCGGTGAAGCTGACGGCCGCGCTGGTCGTCTATTCGGCCGGCCTCCTCGCCATGCTTGGCTGCTCGGCCCTCTACAATTCGAACACAAACGAGAAGCTGTCGAAGCTGCTGGAGCGCTTCGACCTCTCGGGCATCTTCGTGATGATCGCCGCGTCTTACACGCCGTTCATGTTGGCCAAGCTCGACGGTCCGATGGCGTGGGCTGTCCTCGCCGCGGTCTGGATCGTCGCCCTGTCAGGCGTCGCCATGAACCTGCTCGCCCGCTGGAACGCCCCGCGCGTCTATATCGGGATGTACCTGATCCTGGGCTGGGCCGCGCTGTCGATCTTCGACCAGCTGATGCACACCCTTTCGCCGCTGGGCCTCGGCCTGCTGGCGGCTGGCGGCGTCCTCTACACGATCGGCGTCCTCTTCCACGTCAACAAGAAGCTGCCCTTCAACTCGGCGATCTGGCACGGCTTTGTCGTCGCCGCCGCCTCCTGCCACTTCGCGGCGATCTACCTCGATATCGCCAGCAGCGCGGTCATCTAGACAAAACCGCCGCAAAAACAGAAGGCCCGGGCTCAACCCCCGGGCCTTTTCGCATTCCCTCACGGACGCTCACGGCGCCACGCACAACTTGCTGAGCCAATGGAGTTCTTGTCCGGGCAGGGCGTAAGCTCCCTCCAAAGCAGCACACAGATGCCGCCACAGGAGGAACCCCGATGAGAAACTGCCTGCTCACCTTTGCAGCCGTAGCCGCGATCATGGCCGGCTCAGGCGTAGCCTTTGCCCAGAGCGTCGCCGCCAGCGACTACAAGCCCCCGCGCACGACTTGGGGCGTGCCCCAGCTCGACGGCGTCTGGACCAACGCCTCGCTGACCTCGCTCCAGAAATCGTCCGCCGCCTCAGCCGTCACAGTCACCGAAGCCGAGCGCGCCCAGCTCCTGTCCAAGAACCGTTACACGCTGGCGACCCTGGATGAAGCCGGCGCCTCCAAGCTCGACAAGGAATCCAGCGACAAGCTCCTCGCCGACAAGAACCCGGCCCGCGGCTACAACCGCTTCTGGATGGAGCCCGGCTCCGACTATGCCCGCGTCGGCAACGACATCCGCACCGCGTGGGTCACCAGCCCGGCCAACGGGATGATTCCCTACAAGCCCGGCAAGCGTCCCGGCTTCAACGTCACCTATGACGGTCCAGAAGGCCGCCCCGTACAGGAACGCTGCGTGTCCTACGCCCGCCTCGGCCCGGTGTTTGGCAACGGCATGTACAACAACAACTTCCAGATCGTGCAGACGCCCAACCACCTCCTCATCAACGCCGAGATGATCCACGAGGCCCGCTCGATCCCGATCTTCAAGTCGCAGGCCGAGGCCAAGCACGGCCCGCTGGAGCTTCGCAATTTCGGCGGCGACAGTGTCGCCTGGTACGAAGGCGACACGCTGGTCGTCGAGACCGTCAACGTCCGCCAGGATCAGCGTCCCCATATCACGGGCACCGGCAAGGCGGTCGAGCGCTTCACGCGCTGGAAGGACGACGAAATCCACTACGAGTTCCGCGTCGAAGATGACTCGATCTATTCCCAGCCCTGGAGCGGCGAACAGGTCCTGCGCGCCTCGAAAGAGCAGGTCTACGAATACGCCTGCCACGAGGGCAATTACGGCATGTTCGGCATCCTCGCCGGCGCCCGCCAGCTCGAAGCCGACGGCCGCGAACACCCGCCCGAGAAGCCGATCTTCGCCGGACTGGACGCGGACGAGTAATCCACCGGGTCTGGTCGCCCCAGCCCGAAGAGGGCCCGGCGCCCAGTCGCCGGGCCTTTCCCCTTACGCTCACGACCGATCACGCCTCAGCGCACAACTTGCTGAGCTGGTGGCCTTTGGGGGTGTGAGCAGCCTATTCTCCCGCCAAAGCCGAATGACCCGAAAAAGTCGGCGCAGGGAGAAACGCCAATGAAAACCCAATTGCTGGCCTTTGCAGCTGTGGCCGCCCTCGTGGCCGGCTCAGGCGCCGCCTCCGCGCAGCAGGCCGCCGGCAACTACGCCCCGCCGCGTACGGCATGGGGCAAACCAGAGCTCAGCGGCGTCTGGACCAACTCCTCGCTCACCACCCTGCAGCGTCCGGCAAACGCCAAGACCGTCGTCATCACGCAGGAAGAACACGCCAAGGTTCTCGCGCATAACCAGTATGCGATGATGGCCAAGGACGAGGCAGGCCCCTCCAAGGTCGACAAGGAGTCGAGCGACAAGCTGCTCGCCGACAAGAACTCGAACCGCGGCTACAACCATTTCTGGATCGACGCAGGCAATGACTACGCCCGCGTCGGCAACGATATCCGCACCGCATGGATCACCAGCCCCGCAGACGGCATGATCCCCTACAAGGCCGGCGCGCAGCCGCGCATGACGATCACTTATGACGGCCCCGAAGGCCGCCCCGCCGGCGAGCGCTGCCTCACCTGGGCAAACCTCGGCCCGGTCCTGCGCAACGGCATGTACAACAACAACTTCCAGTTCGTGCAGACGCCGACCCATCTGATGATCAACGCCGAGATGATCCACGAATTCCGTGTCATTCCGATCGTCGCATCGGCAGCCGACGCCAAGCACGGCCCCAAGGAAATGAAGAACTTCGGCGGCGACAGCGTCGCCTGGTATGAAGGCGACACGCTGGTCGTTGAAACGGTCAACGTTCGTCAGGACCAGCGCCCCTACATCACTGCCACGGGCAAGGTCACCGAGCGTTTCACGCGCTGGAAGGACGGCGAGATCCTCTACGCGTTCAAGGTGGAAGATCCCTCGCTCTATTCCACGGCTTGGAGCGGAGACATGGTGCTGCGCGCGTCGAAAGAGCAGGTCTATGAGTTCGCCTGCCACGAGGGCAATTACGGCATGCACGGCATTCTCGCCGGCGCCCGCGAGCTTGAGCGTCAGGGCCGCGAACACCCGCCCGAAGTCTCGATTTTCGCTGGTCTGGCCGCGGACGAGTAAGTCCGCCGGCGCACAATCGTCGAACTGTCTTGAAGGCGTCGCTCCCGGGCGGCGCCTTTTCTTCTGCCTACTCGGTCGACAGGATCACTGAGCGCACGGTGGGATAAATCTGGTTTTCCCACTTGCGGCCCGAGAACACGCCGTAATGGCCAACGCCCGGCTGCAGATGGTGGCTGCGCAGGTGCGGGCGCAGCTTCGGCACCAGCTCGTGCGCCGCCGACGTCTGGCCCACCGAGCAGATATCGTCGCGTTCGCCTTC
>Ga0116177_10000597_pt1 | contig 26625 bp, 24 predicted proteins | sample AD_STIC10_MetaG_FD_89750 | JGI IMG/M metagenome (GOLD analysis project Ga0116177, IMG submission 89750) | Active sludge microbial communities of municipal wastewater-treating anaerobic digesters from USA - AD_STIC10_MetaG | ecosystem: Engineered > Bioreactor > Anaerobic > Digestate | place: USA... | reverse complement strand
TGATAGCGCCGGCGGCTCGGCCAAGCAGGGCCGCAACCGCGAGAACCAGGCCGTCCTCCCCCTGCGCGGCAAGATCCTCAACGTCGAACGCGCCCGCTTTGACAAGATGCTCTCATCCGACCAGGTCGGCACGCTGATCACGGCGCTCGGCGCCGGCATCGGCCGCGACGATTTCAACATCGAGAAGATGCGCTATCACCGCATCATCATCATGACCGATGCCGACGTTGACGGCGCCCACATCCGCACGCTGCTTCTGACATTCTTCTATCGCCAGATGCCGGAAGTGCTCGAGAAGGGCTATCTCTACATCGCCCAGCCGCCGCTCTACAAAGCCGAGCGCGGCAAGTCCGAACGCTATCTGAAGGACGACGCCGAGCTCGACGAATATCTGATCGAGCAGGGCGTCAACGGCCAGACGCTCATCCTCGAAAGCGGCGAACAGGTCGCCTCGCAGGATCTCTCCGCCCGCGTGCGCGAAGCCGCCGGCTTCAAGGCGACGCTGCAACGCCTCGCCCTGCGCGCGCCCGCCTCCATCCTCGAACAGGCCGCGCTCGCCGGCGTCCTTCGCCCCGGCGCCGGCCTTGCCGAAGCCGCCCAGGGCGCCGTCCTCCTCAACCGCATCGCGGAAGAGGGCGAAGACACATGGAAAGGCACGTTCGTCGACGGCACGGCCCTGTTCACCCGCATGGTGCGCGGCGTCGAGGAAAAAGCCGCCCTCGATCCGCAACTCCTCGCCACGCCAGACGCCCGCCGTCTTGCCGAACGCGCCGAAGCCCTGCGCGATCTCTATGCCGGCCGCTCCATCCTCCGCCACGAGAAGACCGGCGACAGCCAGGTCTTCGGCCCCGTCTCGCTCCTTGCTGCGGTGCTGGAAGCCGGCGAACGCGGCATCAAGATCCAGCGCTACAAGGGTCTGGGCGAAATGAACCCCGAACAACTCTGGGAAACCACGCTCGACCCCAACGCCCGCCTGCTCCTGCAGGTCAAGGTCGAACACGCCGACACCGCCGACGAGATGTTCTCCAAACTCATGGGCGACGTCGTCGAACCCCGCCGCGAATTCATCCAGGAATTCGCGCTCGAAGCGGCGGTGGACGCTTAGCGCGTCAACGTAGGCATCGAAGCGCCGCTGTCCTCCACCGCTTCGCAGAAGTGGGGGAGGTCGTCGCGACGCCTTCGTCGCGAGACGGAGGCGGGCTCCTGGCACATGCCGGTCCGCACGCCCGCCTAGCTCTCCTCACTCCGCGCGCGGAACTTGTTCTTCGCGCGCTGCGATTTGTGAATCTGCTTCCAGTGCGCGCGATGCTCCGCCTGCGCCTTGGGGTCGTCGCGGCGCGCCTCGAAGTCGAGCTCCTTCTGCAGCTTCAGAAACGCCTGCCAGCGCTCATCGCTCAGTGACCCATCGGCCAGCGCCGCCAGAACCGCGCATCCCGGCTCCGTCACATGCGCGCAATCGCCAAACCGGCATTGCGTCATCAGCTCGGCCACATCGGCAAAGCTCGCCTCCAGCGCCGCGTCTTCCGCCAGCACGCCGAACTCGCGCATCCCCGGCGTGTCGATCAGCAGCGCGCCGCCCGGCAGGCGGAACAGCTCGCGATGCGTCGTCGTGTGGCGGCCGCGATCGTCGCTCGCGCGGATCGCGCCCGTGTCCATCAGCGCCGTCCCCGCCAGCGCATTCAGCAGCGTGGATTTGCCCGCGCCCGAACTGCCCAGCAGCGCCGCCGTCTGTCCCGGCTGCAGCCAGGGCGACAGCCCGTCCAGCCCCGCGCCCGTCCGCGCCGACAGCGCCACCACAGGCGCCCCGCCTGAAATCGCCTCCACCTCGGCAACCAACGCGCCGGCATCCTCCGCCAGGTCAGACTTCGTCAGCACGATCACGGGCGCCGCCCCGCTCTCGCGCGCCGCCACGAGATAGCGCTCCAGTCGCCGCAGGTTGAGATCGCCATTCAGCGCCGCGACCAGAAACACGACATCGATATTGGCCGCGATGAACTGCACGCCCCCGCCGCTCACGGCGCGCCGCGTGAACACGCTTGCGCGCGGCAGGAGCGCGTGGACGATCAGGTCGTCCGATCCATCCTGCCCGCTGCACGCCAGCCAGTCTCCCACCACCGGATGCTCGCCCTGCGCCGCATCCAGCGCAAACCGCCCGCTCAGCCGCGCATTGCGCTCGCCATCCGTCGTCACCACGCGCCACAGTCCGCGATGATGCGCCGTCACGCGCGCCGGCATGCGGCCCTGCTCAAGCTGCGGCGCGAATGAAGCGCGGAGCGCATCGCTCCACCCGAAAAGCTCGATCATGTCATCTCATCCGGCCTGCCGTAACATCGCACGCCACGCCGCGCCGTGACAGAGGCCCCCAGCGTGCGGGACTTGCAGTAACTGTCGCGCCCAAGGCTTTGCAGCAGCAGCGGCGATGCTAGACTCACTCCCACACAGCCGGAGACCGCGCCACATGAAACGACTTCTCGCCCTGGCCAGCCTCGCCTTCGCGCTCACCGGCGGCGCCATGGCGCAGGAAACGACTGTGCCAGAGACGCCGCCCGCAGATACGCAGGAAGTCACGCCCGCCGCCCCGCAATGGACCGGCCCGGAAATCACCCTGCAGACCACGATGGGCGACATCGTCATCACACTCGACACGGTCGGCGCGCCCAAGACCGCCGCGCAATTCCTCGGCCTCGTGAAAAGCGGCCACTACAACGGCGCATCGTTCTACCGCATCGAGCCCGGCTTCGTGATCCAGCTTGGCGATCTCGATGCCAAGCTCGTCTATCGCGCGCCCAAGCTGAAGACGGTGAAGCTCGAAACGGAAACCAACAGCCACGCCCTCGGCGCCGTCGCGCTGGCCCACGCCGAAGATCCCGATAGCGGCCAGTCCACCTTCTATATCGACATGGGCGAGAACGCCGGCCTCAACGCCACGCCGGGCGCCCCGCCCAACACAACCGGCTATGCGGTCTTCGGCCATGTCACGGCCGGCATGGATGTCGCCAGGGCGATCGAGGCTGTCGAACTCGCGCCCGAAGGCGGCCCGTTCCCGGGCAAGCTCCCGAAAACGCCGGTCGTCGTGAAGAAGGCCATCGTGACCAAGCCTGAGTGACCAAGCCGGAATAATCGCATCCCGTCGAAAGCTGCGCGCCGAAATGTCGGTGTCGCACGCATCCGTCCGTCCTATGCTCGTGCGGTGGCCAGCGGGCGCCGGTTGAGAAAGGAAACCCCATGCGATTCATGATGCTGATGTATCCCCGCCCAGAGGCTGAGCTGGAAACCAGCACGCCTGCCGACGCGGATCCGGTGCTGGTCAACGCCATGGTCGCCTTCAACCAGCAGCTCGTCGATCTCGGCATCATGAAGGGCGGCGAGGGGCTGAAGCCAACGCGCAAGGGCGCCCGCGTGAAGTTTGGCAAACAGGGCTCCACCGATGTAACCGACGGCCCCTTCATCGAAACCAAGGAAATCCTCGGCGGCTACTGGATCATCGAAGTCGGCTCCCTCGCCGAAGCCATCGCCTGGGCCCGCAAGGCGCCATGCCCCGCCGGCGAGATGATCGAAATCCGTGAAGTCTACACCCCCGAAGACTTCGGCCCCGAAGTCGCCGCCATCGAACGCCGCCAGATGGAACAGATGGCCGAACAGGAAAAGAAGGGCTGACGCACACGCCCGTAGGGTGCATCTTGATGCACCATATCGACGTCGGGCGCTGGCGGTGCATTTCCGCTTCGCTTCAATGCACCCTACGGGGTCGTGGAGTCATCCTCGGGCTTGACCCGAGGATCTTTCTTCCCCGCCACGGCACAACTGCCCCACTGAAGAAGGATCCTCGGGTCAAGCCCGAGGATGACGTCACTATGGAGCGCCCGGCTTGCCGTTCGAATTTTGAGCCAGACTCTCAGGATGGGGGCCAAACCACTGTCAGCAGAGTAGTCCTCATCCTGAGCAGCACGTGGAACACGTGCGTCCGTCGAAGGACGAGGACGTGCGCCTCAACTCCGCCGAACTCTCACACCGCTCTCTTGCCCCTCACTCCAGCGAGTGGGGGAGGTGGATCGCGACGTCTTCGTCGCGAGACGGAGGGGGTGAGGCGCGGTCCGCGAAGCGGATGAATTGGTCCAGTGGACCAATTCAAGCAACGAACGCCCGAGCGTAAGCGAGGGCCGGAGAGTCACACCCACCAACCCCGCCGAACTCCCGCTCCCCAACTCCAAGCACGCCACAAAATCTTCCCCGCCAAATCCAACGCTCTAGCGCCCGCAACTGTAGGACAGCGCCCCCCGGATTCCGCGGGGCAAAATTCCAGCGTCAGACTGCGCGATGGAATCGAACACCAACGAAGTCCTCCCCGTGACGGCTGGCGAGATGCGGCCGGAAGCGGGCGAGGCGAAAACGACAGGCGCGAAATTGACGGCCGGACAGTGGGCTGAACTTGAAGCGGCCTATCTCGGCGGCGAGACAGCCAAGCAGGTGGGCGCGCGCTTCGGCGTCTCAGCGCAGCGTGTCTATGATCATGTCGGCGCCAGCGGAAAACTGGCGCAAAGGCGTCTGCAGCGCATCGCCACTGGCGACAGCGCAGGCAGCCGCCTGCTCACAACAATGCAGGGCATGTCGCAGGCGCTCGCCAGCGTTGGCCGTGGGCTGGAGACGCTCGGCCGCCAACTGCTCAAGGCGTCCGGCCTCGCGGAAAGCCCGCGGCTGCTGCGCGACGGTCGGGCGCCTACCCGCAAGACGTTCGCCGACGAGATCTGGGAAGCTGCGCGCCGCGACTATGAAGCGGGCGACTTCACCGTGCCCGAAATCGCCGAGCGATACGGCATGGTGCAGAAGACCATCGAGACACGCGCGCACCGCAAGCGCTGGAGCAAGACGGTGACGGAAGCGCCGCCGCCGCTTCTGCCGCCGGATGATCCAGCCCAGGTGGATCAGCTGGGCGACAGCAAGTGGTCCGTCATCGCGCATGAAGCGCAGCGTCCGCCTGAAGGCGCATGGGCGACATGGCTGTTCCAGGGCGGGCGCGGCGCGGGCAAGACGCGCGCAGGCGCCGAGTGGCTGGCCGCACGCGCGGAGGCGACGCCGAACGGACGCTTTGCGCTCATTGCGCCGACCGAACACGATCTGCGCGAAGTGATGATCGAAGGGCCGTCCGGCCTGCGCTCGCTGCCGGGACGCGAGCACCCGAAATACCAAAGCTCGCGCCGCAAGCTGAAATGGAACAATGGCGCGGTCGCCTATGGCTTCTCGGCCGAACAGCCGGAGCGCCTGCGCGGCCCGCAATTCATGGCGGCGTGGGCGGACGAGTTCTGCACGTGGAAGCGGCCGGATGATGTCCTCTCCAACCTGCGTCTCGGCCTGCGCATGGGCGATGATCCGCGCCTTCTGGTGACGACGACGCCCAAGCCCATCCCGGCCTTGCGCAAGCTTCGCGCGGAAGTCTCCTGCGTGATGACGCAGGCGGCGACGGTGGTGAACGCTGCGAACCTCGCCGCGCGCTTCATCGACGGGCTCGACATGCTCTATGGCGGCACGCGGCTGGCCGAGCAGGAACTGGGCGGCGTGCTGGTCGATGGCGATGGCGCGCTGTGGAGGCTGGAAGAGATCACGCGCTCACGCGGCGCGCGGCCTCCGAAGCTTGATCGCGTGGTGGTGGCGATCGATCCGCCTGCCGGGCTCGACGGCTCCGCCTGCGGGATCGTCGTGGCGGGCAGGGCGCGTAGGGGCGACGGCAAGCTCCACGGTTATGTGCTGGCGGATCGTTCAGCTGCGGGCCTGCGCCCGCTCGAATGGGCGGAGATCGCAGCACACGCCGCACGCGAATTCGGCGCGACGAAAATCGTCGCCGAAGCCAATCAGGGCGGCGAGATGGTGCGCCAGACACTGCTAACGGCGGGCGCCGGATGCCGGATCGAACTGGTCCATGCGAGCAAGGGAAAGTGTGTCCGGGCAGAGCCGGTTTCGGCGCTTTACCAGCAGGGGCGCGTCCACCATTGCGGCGTCTTTTCCGCGCTTGAGGACCAGCTGATGGCGATGGGCGTGGGGCAGAATGAGGCGGGACTGGACCGGGCAGACGCTTTGGTCTGGGCAATAACCGCGCTCAAACTGACCGGAAATTCGGCGCCTCTGCCCATAATTCGTCGTCTGTGATGACGATATGACGCGAGGGCAGGCCCGATTCTCGACCAGCCGCGGCGAAGATTGTCACAATAAACAGGCGTTTTGGGGCACGAATGTTCCCCTTCGGTAACCCTGTTTTGGGAGGCGAGTGCCGGATTTGCAGGCGGGTTTCGGGCCAAGCGCGGCAAATCCTGCCTTCCGCCGGGCCAGTGATGCAGAAATGCTGCACATGAGCACGTGTTCGCGGAAAAACCTTCGGAGGGCATCCGGGAACATTGACGCCTGAACTGTTCTGACTGGAATGTCAGGCCTGTGACAAATCCGAGGCCGCTTTTTGGCATTGAGCGGTCCGGCAAGAGTCGCTGTCATTTGTTTTGAGGGGTCATCATGAGAATGAAGTGGCGCGAGCAACTGCTCGCCAAAACCGTTTTGGCTGGGGTGGCTTCGCTGGGCGTGCCTAGCATGCTGGCGGCCGGAACGGTCGTGTTCGCGCCTGGCGCGATTGCGCAGACGCAAACGGGCAGCCTGCGTATCACTGTGACGGGCAACACCGGCGCACCGGTTGCCGGCGCTGCAGTTAAAGTCAGCTCGCCGGACAGCTTGACGCCGAAGACGGGCGTGACTGGCGCTGATGGCTCGGTTCGCGTTCCCGGCCTCGACCCGGCGACGAACTACACCGTCGAAATCGCAGCGGCTGGCTTTGAAGCCTTCTCCGCCAGCAACGTCGCCGTCGTGTCGGGCAAGGACCTGAGCGTCGGTTACGCACTTGGCGCGACGGGCGGCGATGTCGTCGTCATCACCGGCAGCTCGCTAGCTGCAGTCGACACCACTTCGGCGACCGTCTCGACGACGCTGACCCTCGACACCGTGGAATCGCTGCCTACCGGCCGTAGCTTCCAAAGCTACCTGCAGCTGATCCCGGGCACGAAGCCCTCGAGCGGCGGCAACCCGTCTTCGCGTTCGGGCGTCAACTACTCGGACGTTAACGGCGCTATCGGCGCCTCGACCGACAACCTTTACTACCTCGACGGCGTTGACGTGACCGACCCGGTCACCGGCACCTTCGGCGCGAACTTCAACTCGGAAATCATCCAGGAACAGCAAGTTCTCGTCGGCGCTATCCCGGCTGAGTATGCCGGTGGTCAGGGCCTGGTTTCCAAGGTCATCACCAAGTCGGGCTCGAACGAGTGGCACGGCTCGGTGAACTACTATTTCCAGAACGACTCGCTGGTCGCCGATGACGAGCACAGCACCTCGGGCGGCTTCTCGACCTACGACACCGCCGTCACCCTGGGCGGACCGATCATCCAGGACGCGCTGTGGTTCTTCGGTTCGTACCAGAAGAAGAACCGTGAAGACGAAGTGCTCGACATCAACACCGGCAACATCCTGCGCACCGTCGAGAACGATGCCGACTTCGGCTTCGGCAAGCTGACCTGGCAGGTCACGCCCGATGACCGCCTGACCGCTACCTACTTCAGCGATCCGACGGTGATCAGCGGCACGAGCGACGCGACCATCATCAACCGCCGCGACTACGCGCGCGACCAAGGTGGCGAGAACTACAAGCTCGACTACGCGCACACCTGGGGCGATCTGATCGTCAGCGCTTACTACTTCAAGCACGAATCCGAACTGACGGACTCGGCCGTCGACAACACGATCCGCGACAACGTCACCTACGCCATCGCTGCAGGCTCCACGATCGAGCAACGCTCGCTCGGCGGCCGCGGCATCAACTTCGAAGAACATCGTGATCGTGAAGAATACGGCATCAACGCCGAATACTATCTCGATACCGATTTCGGCAGCCACACGATCAAGGGTGGCTACATCCAGACCGAGAACATCTACTTCCAAACCGACTCGGTTCCGGGCGGCGTTACTTACGCATCGCTTGCGCCGGCATACAGCGGCAGGACGCTCGGCCAATACCGGGCCGCCAGCACCTGGACCGCGCGTTCGATCACCTCGACCGATTACGCGGGCTATCTCGTTCCGGCGCTTCAGGGCAATGCCGCAGCCATGGCGTTCCTTGACACCAATGCCAGCGGCACGCTGACGACGGCTGAACTCGACGCCATCGTGTTTAACAGCACGGCGGGCAACCCCTACGGCAACGTCAACGTCTATCGCAGCGTCCGTGAATCGGACGGTCCGTACACGGTGTCGAGCAAAGGCGAGAGCATCTACCTGCAAGACGCATGGACGCTGGACCAACTGACCGTCAACGCCGGCGTCCGCGCCGAGCAATGGAAGCACTACGCTTCGGATGGCAGCCAGATCGCCAAGTTCGAGTGGGAAGTCGCCCCGCGCGTCAGCGTGACCTATGACCTGTTCGGCGATGGCCGTACCAAGGTCTTCGGCTTCGGCGGCCGCTACTACGATCCGATCCGCAACGACATGACCGACTTCGCCGGCGCCCTCACCGGCCCGATCAACCGCGAGCAGATCTACGTCAACGGCCAGTGGATCACCTTCCGCACCCGCGGACCGGGCGACGCCGCCATCTCGCCGTCGACCAAGACGCCGTACACGGACGAGGCGCTCATCGGCTTCTCGACCACGATCGGCTCGGATATCGGCCTGTCGATCAGCGCGACGAACCGCAAGACGCGGGACATCATGGAGGACTACGACCTCTCGCTGTACGCCGATCCGACCTGCGACCAGACCGCTTGTGGCGATCACGGCGCGACCTTCCCGGGCTCGCCGCTCTACCTCGGTCTCGACTACTTCGGTTACGCGACCAACCCGGGCACGAACTACGTGATCGGCACGCTGAAAGGCGGCAAGCGCGACTACAACGGTCTCGAGATTGTGCTCACCAAGTACAAGACCGACAACTGGATGGGTCAGCTGTCGTACACCTACAACGACGCCAAAGGTAACTCGAACTCGGACGGCAACGCCGACTTCCAGGGTGACTGGGTTGCGATCGATCCGCGCGCTCCGAACATGTACGGCCCGCAAGCCGGCAACATCGAGCACCAGTTCAAAGCGTACGGTTCGTACGAGTTTGACTTCGGTCTCGAGGCTTCGGCCGTGTTCAACTGGAACAGCGGCTCGCTCTACACCCCGGCTGACGTGGTGCAGAGCCGTTACCTGCCGCCGATGTCTGATGGCTACCAGTACGCTGGCGTCACGGACACCTGGGTGCTCCCGGGCTTCGTGGGCAGCGGTGAGAACCCTGACTACTACACGTTCGACGCTCGCCTGAAGTACGACTACGAGATGGCGTTCGGTAACGTCGAATTCTTCCTCGACGTGTTCAACGTGCTGAACCAGCAGTTCAAGACGCAAGTCGTCGCGAACCGCGCCGGCTCCGGCCAGTACGACTACCAGGAAGCCAACCGTTGGGTTGCTCCGCGTCGTTTCTACCTCGGCGCTCGCTTCTCGTTCTAAGCGATCGAACTACGGACAAGGGGAAAGGGCGGGTCGAAAGACCCGCCCTTTTCTTTTGTGGTTGTGCGGTCCGTGTGAACGCGCACGTCCCCGTTCTTCGAGACAGCCGTTTGGGCCGCCTCAGGATGTGCGCTGATGTGAGGTCACGGGATGAGTGTTATTCGTCGCCGATGGCGTGGAGAGCGCTGCCGCGTTCGTGGAGCCAGGTGCGGGCTTCACGCCAGTCGGGGTAGCAGCGCTCGACCTGTTTCCAGAACCGGTTCGAGTGGTTCATTTCCTTGATGTGCGCGACCTCGTGGGCGGCGACATAATCGAGCGCGAACGGGGGCGCGCAGACGAGGCGCCAGGAGAAGTTCAGGCGGCCTTCGGAGCTGCACGAGCCCCAGCGCGAGCGCGTGTCCTTGATGGAGATCGAGCGCGGCGTGACCTTGAGGGTTTCGGCGTGGACGGCGACGCGTTCGGCGAAATCATTGCGGGCTGCGGCGCGGAAAAACCCCCGCGTCTTGTCACGAAAAGATTCTCTGGGACCCGGGATCAAAAGAAGGGGAGTGGGACCGGAGGTGCGGTCGATCTTCACGGTCCGTCCCGTCTCGACATGCTTCAACCGGTGGATGACACCTCTCAAGGGGATGTATGAGCCGGGCTTGAAGACCACAGGGGGCGGTAGGGCGCCCAGACGGTCGGCGATCCACTCCACCCGTTCGGAGGCGAAGGAGATCGCTTCGAGGGCGAAACGGTTGGCCGGAGCGGTCGCAACAGCCTCGCGCGCCATGGGGTCAATGCGCACGGAGACCCTGCGCGCACGCTTGTCGATGTGTACCCGGATGGGAACCGAGACACCTGATTTTGCTAGTAAAAAGACGCGCTGATGCGATTCCAAGGCGAGCATGGTAAGGCGTACCTTCCTGTGGCGCCTGAAGCAACATCACCCACTCAGAGGGGACTCCCGAAATGAAGCTCAGACTCGCTTTTGCGTCAGTTCTGGCGCTGTCGACTGCTGCCTGTGCAAGCGGAACGGCGATCGAAGCCCTGAACGCGATGCAGATCCTCGAAAACAACCCGTCAGACGGGATTTCCTATGCCAGCCGCAGCGGCTCGGGCGGGAATCTCACCCTGAAGAATGTGACGTTCAAATCGGCCATGCCCGACATGGCGATGGCGCTCGAAGGTGGCGGTGAGGATGCGGCTCCAGCCGCGCCCGCTGCGCCGAAAGCCTCGGAAGTGGTCGCCCAGGCGGAGACAGTGACGTTCACCGGGCTCGACATGAAGGCCGGCAAGCCGGTGTTCACCGGCATGGTCGTGAACGGCATCACGCCGGCGGGCATGGGCATCGATCCGGGCATGACGATGAAGATCGGCTCGATCGGGATTGAAGGTCTGAATGCGGCGACGGGCGCCTATATTGCCGGGGCCTTCACGAAGGAAGGTCCGGGCGAGGCGCCGCCTTTCGATCAGTGGGCGTTCGCCAAGGCGTCGATCAAGGGTTTCACCATCGCGGGCGATATTCCCGCCGATGAGAGCGACGATGGAACCGCGGGAACGCCGGGCAGCGTCAAGCTTGAGCTTGGCGAGTTTTCGATCTCGAACGTCAAGGACAAGCTGATCGGCCTGACGCGCGTGGCGGGCATCAAGGGCGACATCAATGTGCCAGGTGATTTTCCGATCGCAGGCACGTTCGACTTCGGCACGCTGGACCTGACCAACATTCGCGGCGGCCTCTACGCGGATGCATTCGGGGCAGGTGTCGCCTCGGCGATGCCGAACGCGCCGCCGACCGACTGGTCGAAAGTGTTCAGCGGGTTCACCAGCCCGCTCGAATACGGGCTGGACGGCATCAAATGGTCGGGCATGAGCGCGAACTTCTCGGGCCTGAAGCTCGATGGCACGCCCGCCTCCTACACAGCGACGCGCAACGCCGATGGCGTGGTGGTCGCTACGGCCGTGCCGCGCTCCGCGTTCAAGCTGACGGCGGATTCGCAAGGCGGATCGCTGGGCGCGATGGGCCTGATGGTCATGGCGATGGCGGGGTATCCGACCAACGTCGTCGAAGTCTACACGCAGGGCGATGCCTCGTTCGATCCGCAGAAGGATCTGACGCGCTACACAAACTACAATGTCGGGATCACCGATGTCGTGGACATCAAGGTCGAGGGCGGGCTGCTGGGATTGAAGCAGGCGCTGCCGACGCTGCTGACCGGGATGATGACCGTGGCGGAGGCGACGAGCTCGGTCGCATCAAAGGCGGTCGAAGAGGGCGAGGAAGCCGCTGAAGGCGAAGACGACGCGGATGCTGATGAAGACGCCGATGCCGATGCGGAGGATTCCGACGCTGACGGCAATCCGCTGGATTCGATCCCGCCTGAAGCACAGGGCGCGGTGATGCAGATGGTGATGGGCCTGATCGGCCTGCAGGTCACCGATCTCGACATCTCGATCACCGACAAGCAGCTGGTGAAGTTCATCCTCGCCCAGACGGCATCTTCGTCGGGGCAAAGCGTGGAAGCCTATCGGCAGGATCTGGTGAGCATGGTGCAGGGCAGCAGCGTGTTCATGACGGATGCAGGCATCGACGAAGCGCTGGCCAATGAAGCGACGGCGGCGATTGCAGGGTTCCTGCGGGAGCCGGGCACCTTGCGTATCCAGATCAAGCCGAAGACGCCGGTGGGCGCGATGACGTTCATGATGTCGCCGCCGACCAAGGAAAGCCTGGGCTTCTCGGCGACGTTCACGCCGGCCGTGCCGAAATAGAGGGAAAACCGGGGGCTGAAAAAGGCGCGCGAAAAGTCTGGCGTTCATGCAACCGAATGCGGGGATGCGCATTCATTGCCTGTCACGGACGTCTTCCTATCCGTCCCCCCCGACCCCCCGGGAAGATGACCGCGACCTTGAATATGCGCGGGCGGCTCTGAAAAGAGCCGCCCGATTGCTTTCAGGCGTAACCGATTTGAGGGCGTGCTCTAGCTCAGCTTGGCGAGGCAGCTGGCGATGGCTTCGGCGGATTCGTTCGGGGTGAAATAGGTCTGGAGCTTCCAGTTCTCGTCCATCAGGTAGAGAATGGAGGAATGGCTCACCAGATAGCCCGTCGCGCCATCGGTTTCCTCGTCACGGCTAAACGTCGTCTTGAAGCCACTGACGGCCTGCTGAAGCTCGTCCAGCGTGCCGGTGAGGCCGACAATGTTCGCGGGGAAGCCGTTGGACTTGATGTACTGGGCCAGCGCTTCCGGGCTGTCGCGCGCCGGATCGACCGAGATGAAGACGGTGCGCGGGGCTTTCTTGCCTTCGGGCAGGAGGCTCATCGCCTTGCCGAGCGTGAACATGGTGGTGGGGCAGACATCCGGGCAGTGCGTGAAGCCAAAGAAGACCAGCGACTTCTCGCCCTTGAAGCTGTCTTCGGTGGTGGGCGAGCCGGTGTGGGCGGTGAGATGGAACGGGCCGCCGATCGCGTCGGAGGATCGGTTCCCGCAGTTTTCCGCTTCGGTGGGGATGCCGGAGGAGACAACGCCATTGTCAGCGATGACGCCGCCGGAGATCGGTTTGTCGGCGCTGGGCGAGCATCCGGCGGTCAGCGCCAGCATTGCGGGGAAACCCAGGGCGAAGAGCATATTGCGCATGTGCAGAAAATCGCACGGGGACGGAAAAAAGCAAACTGTGGCCTGATGACAATCGAGCGCGATTACGCGAGCAGGATGCATGGCTGAGCCTCAAACCCTTCCCGGCAGTGCGACGAGGCTGCCCTCGACCGCGGTGATCGACGATCCGTCGCGAGAGACGCTGCGCAGCGTGGGGTCTGCCTTCGGGCGGACGCGGTTGCGCACGCTGGTGACGCTGCGCTGGATGGCGATCGCGGGGCAGGTGTCGGCTGTGCTGTTCGTGAACCTCGTGCTGGGGTTCGAGCTGCCGCTGGTGGCCTGCCTGGCAGCCATCGGGGCTTCGGCCTGGCTGAATGTGGCGCTGATGGCGGTGTTCCCGACGCAGCATCTTTCCTCGCCCGCGGAGACGGCGGGGCAGCTGGCGTTCGACATCGTGCAGTTGTCTGTGCTGATCGGGCTGACGGGCGGCCTGCAGAACCCGTTCCTGCTGATGATCCTGGCGCCGGTGACCGTGGGGTCGTCGCGGCTGTTGCCGGCTTATGCAGCATTGTTGTCGCTGCTGGCGCTGACGTGCTGTTGCTTCATGTGGTTCTGGGGGTTGGACCTGCCATGGCACGGCGAGCCGCTGCAATTGCCCCCGCTGTATCAAGGCGGGCAGCTGGCGGCGGTGGGCATCGGTCTGTTGTTCTTCTCGATTTCGTCATGGCGTACGGGGCGGGACGAGGCGAGCCTGGTCTCGGCGCTTGATGCCGTGCAGGCCGTGCTGGCGCGTGAGCAGCAGCTGTCGGCGCTGGGCGCGCTGGCAGCGGCGACGGCGCATGAGCTGGGCACGCCGCTGGCAACGATCCACATCGCGGCGAAGGAGTTGGGGCGCAGCGTGAAGCCTGGGCATCCGGCGCGTGAGGATGTCGAGCTGATCATCGAGCAGTCGGAGCGCTGCCGGATGATCCTGAAGCAGATCTCGCAGCGGCGGCACATGACGGACGCCGCCATGGCGCGGGCGACCTTGCCGGGGCTGATCGAGGAGGCGGTGGAGCCACATCAGGGCTCTGGCATCCACGTACAGTGTTCGTGCTCGCCGCTGCAGGGTGGATCGGAGACCGTGGAGAAGGCGCCGGATGTGATCCGCAAACCGGAGATCATCCATGCGTTGGGCGCGTTTGTGGAAAACGCGGTGAGCTTTGCGGCCAAAGAGGTCAGCGTGATTGCGCGCTGGTCGGACGAGGACGTGCGGATCTACATCACCGATGAAGGCCCGGGCTTTGCGCCGAGCGTGTTGGCGAAGCTGGGCGAGCCGTATTTCTCCGAGCGGCGGCTGGAGCAGCGCGGCGGCGGCATGGGCCTTGGCTTCTTCATTGCGTGTACGCTGCTGGAGCGCACGGGTGCGCGCGTGACGCCCTACAATCGGCAGTTGCCGGCGCGCGGCGCGGTTATACGCATTGTGTGGCCGCGCGCAGCCGTCGAGGCCCCGGCCGGGTGGATCGAGGGCTAGCGGCTGCCTCTAGTGCGGCAGGGTCGCCATCATCTTTTCGCCGCTCGCCGCCATGTCGTTGATGCGGTCTTTCTTGACGAAGGGCGTATCAAGGAAGCGCTGGACGGTGGCGTTGAACAGCTCAGGGTCGTCGAACGGAACCATGTGCGTGTTGTTCGGCAGAACGGCGAGGTTGGCGTTCGGCAGGTTGTTGAAGATGGTCACCGTGTGTTCGAGGCGGATGACGTCATGGTCGCCGGAGACAATGAGCGTCGGCGCGGTGATCTTCGCCAGAGATTTCGGATCGATGTGCGGCTCGGACAGCAGGAGGCCGGTGACCTTGAGGGCGCGCTTGCCATCCGGCGTGCTCTTCACCGCTTCGGGAATGCCGCCGGGAATGGCTTTCGCCATGGCTTCGGTTTCCGGATAGATCGCCTCGAGCGACGGGTTGAGGTTGGCCGCCATGGCGACGAGCTTCTTCACCTTGTCGGGGTGGCGCATGGCGAGGAGCAGGCCCTCGATGCCGCCATCGCTCCAGCCGACGACATCAGCGGGGCCGGTCTTGAGGTGGTCGAGCAGGGCGGCGAGATCGTCGGCCATGACTTCGTAATTGATGGGCGCGTCGCTGCTGCCGGACTTGCCCTGTTCGCGGCTGTCCATCGCGATGACCTTGTAGCGGGTCTTGAAGAAATCGATCTGCGCTGCCATCGACCCCAGGCTGGCGCCGTTGCCGTGGACGAGCAGCAGTGGGTCTCCCTGACCGTAAGTCTCATAGTAGAATGTGACACCGTCATGGGTGAAGGTTCCGCTCGCCGCCTGGTTGGCGCCGTAGGGGATCGCAGCGGCAGGTGGAGTTGCGGCCGCTTCCGTTGCGGGCGGAGATTCGGGCGCCTTGGGCGCGCACGCGGACGCCAGAATGAACGTTGCAGCGACGGACGCGGTCAACAGACGTAGCTTCATGGGTCGCCCCGGATTGGTGAATCGGTTTGTGAAAACCCGTTCTGACGACCATTGAAAGCGGCGGTGCTGCGGTCAAGCAGATACGCTCTGCATGGGGAAAGATCGCCCTTCGCGCCGCTGCGGGGGGCAAATCGATGCCGTTTCGGGCCGGGGTGACGAAATCGAATTCCCGGTACGCGGGTAGACAAATCAATCCGGTGGCCTAAGGACCGCCAGACCATTATATAGCTGTCATCGACAGTTCTGCGGGAGAATGATGGGTGGAAGAACCTGTTGAATCCGACCCACGGGTTGCGGCGCTCGAAGATCGGACCCTGCTGGTCCTCGACGACGATGCTCCGTTTCGTACACGATTGGCGCGGGCGCTGGCGCAACGCGGCTTCGATGTGACGTCGCTGGGCACGGTTGCAGAAGCGCGCGATCACCTGAAGCGGACGCAACCGGCATTCGCGGTGGTCGATCTGCGGCTCGAGGACGGTTCTGGCCTTGAAGTGGTCGAGGCGTTGCAGCGTGCGCGCGAAGACACGCACGCAGTGATCCTGACGGGTTATGGCGCCATCTCGACAGCCGTTGCTGCGGTGAAGGCAGGCGCGATCGACTACCTCCCCAAACCTGCTGACATTGACGACGTCGTGAACGCGCTGCTGACGGGCCGGTCTGACCGGCCGGAGCCGCCAGAGAATCCCATGTCTGCGGACCGGGTTCGCTGGGAGCACATCCAGCGCGTGTATGAGCTGTGCAACCACAACGTCTCCGAGACGGCGCGGCGATTGAACATGCACCGCAGGACGCTGCAACGGATCCTGGCGAAGCGGGCGCCGCGTTAAGCGCGGCCACACGAAACGCAGCCGCAACTGTGCTTGTTAAGGCTTGCGTCAAATTTCGTCCGTAGTTCAGGGTTCAGGCTGAGCGTCTGGAGATGCTGACCATGTCGCGACTGATACCTTTGATGGCGGTGATGCTGGCGGTCGCGCCGGTTGCAGTCGCGCAATCGAAGGCGATCGGCCGCTACAATGACTGGCGCGTCTACACCGAGGGTGAGGGGCGGAGCATGGTGTGCTTCGCGGCGGTCGAGGCTTCGGACAAGGCGCCCAAGGCAGCCGACCATGGCGAGGTGACTTTCTACGTGGCGGCGTTCAAGTCAGGCCAGGCGACAAGCCAGCCCAGCCTGCGCGTAGGCTATTCGCTGCGCTCCGATCTGGCGCCTGCCGCAATTGTCGGGCGCGAGCGCTTCCAGATGTATGCGGCGGGGCAGGAAGCGTTCTTCCCTGATGACCGCGAGAAGCCGCTGTTGGAGGCGCTGAAGAAGGGCCAGGAGCTGCGCGTCGAGGCGACCTCGGTGAAGGACGCGCGAATGGCGTACCACTTTTCGCTAAAGGGATCGCGCGATGCGATCGACAAGGCGAAGGCGCTCTGCAAATAGCGAGCGCCTCTCGTGCAGGCGTTTCAATGCTTGTCGGCAATGAGCGTTTCGCTGTGGGCGTGGCATTCCCAGCCTTCCGATCCGCGCACCCAGGTTGAACTGTCGGCGACGTAGAGCGTCGTTGCCTTGCCATCCATCTTCACCCTCTGCTTCACGGTGTAGGCGATGATCGCAAGATCGGGCAGCGGCGTGGTAACTTCGACATCGTCGAATTCATAGGACTCGAGCGTCCAGTTTCCCTCCTCGGTCATCTTGCTCATTTTCGATTTGGGAATGCTCATTACGCCTTTGGCGCCGGTGACCAGACTGGTCTTCGCGGACAGTTCCGCCGTGCGGCCGCCATCCTTGCTTTTCATTGCGTCCCAGTAGGATTTTTCCAGGTCGATTATCTCACCCTTGGTCGGGTTGGCTTGCATCGTCATCTCGGTCTCCTGAGCGTGTAAAAATCCAACCCTTCGACGTGGGGCAGGTTCCAACCCGGAAACAGCGTGTGGGACTTGTCGCTGGGGTCTTGCCGCCTAGTGTTGTGGTCAGGACAGCAACAGCGAGGGCGAGCTATGGCTTATGTCGACGGTTTCATCCTTCCGGTGCCGGAAGCGAATCTGGATGCGTACAAGAAGGAAGCCAAGCGCGCGGGGAAGGTCTGGATGAAGCACGGCGCGCTTCAGTACTGGGAGTCGGTCGCCGATGACGTGCCGGCGGGCAAGTCGACGGACTTCTACAAGGCGGTGAAGCGCAAGGAAAGCGAGACCGTGGTGTTCGCCTTTGCGGTCTACAAGAACCGCAAGCACCGTGACGAGGTGATGAAGAAGGTGATGGCCGATCCGGACATGAAGTATGATCCGGCCAAGATGCCGTTCGATGGCAAGCGCATGTTCTGGGGCGGTTTCAAGCCCATCATCGAGATGCAGGCCAAGGAAGAGTAAGGTTTCCGACGCGCCGATCTATCCCGGGGGCGGCGTCGCTTTCCTTGCATCCTTCACGCGTTCGGCGCGGAGGATGTTGGGGAGCGAGTAATTGCCTTCATGGCAGGCGTGTTCGAACATGCGTTGGTCGGTGCGGTAGAGCGAATATTCTGCAAGCCAGGGCTGCGAATAGGCTTTCGGGTCCTCGACCGTGTATTGATAGAGCAACTCGTTGGCGGACAGGCGCGTGAAGCGCTCGATCACCTTGGCCTCGGGGGTGACGACGAGCGTCGAGAAGAAACGGACGCGGTCATTGTCCGGCAGGCCGATTGTTTCGACCACCAGCGTGTCGCCATCCCAGCGGGCGATGGCATCGCCAATAGGAGAGTGGAGTTCCTTCGGCTTGTGCGTCGTGGCGAGCGGAATGACGCGGGCTTCATCGCCATACTCGGTGTGGAGCACGACGTAGCCGGGTGTCTGGATGATGTGACGCGGATTGACACTGGTCGTGCCGATGCCGGTGACAGGCGGCAGGCCGAGACTCGTGATGCAGCGCTCCCAGTTCGGACGCTCTTCGTGATTGTCGGCGTACTTCGCGATCGGCCCGCGGCTGGATTCCTTCCGTGCCTCGGGCGTGTAGGGCAGGCGGCCATCGGCGGGCATGACGACCGACCGCGTGCGACGCTCGCCACGCACGATGGCGAGACCATCGGTGTTGCGCATCAGCTCGGGCACTTCGGGGTCGAGGCCATGATCCAGCTGGTCGCCGATCATCTTGCCGGTAGCGGCGGCCATGGCCTTTGCTTCGGTCTCCGGCAGGGTGAGCGTGGGCGCGCGGGAGGAGGCTTCCATCAGCAGGATGAAGTTGTGCGTCCAGACGCCTTCGAGGCTGGGCTGGCCGAAGGACGTGCGCGGGGCGCTGTAGGCGGGGGCAGGCGGGGCGGGTTGCGGAGCCTTCGATGATGGGGTCTGGGCCGAGGCGAATGGGGCAAGGGCGGCCGCCATCAGGATGGCGGCCACGGATGCCGTATGGGACACGGTAAAGCTACCCATGGGCGTTTCCTCATTTTTCGGCTGCTTTCGGGAGCGATGCAGCTTCTCAGGAGAGAAGAGGGGCCGGGCGGGTCGCCTGGATGCAGGCATGGCTAATATTTTTTAGGCCCCGGTTTTGCTGGCATTTTCGCCTGCGCAGCGCCGGGTATCGCGTGATTTACGGGTTTGAGGTATGAGCCCGGCAAATGTCCGTTGAACTCGACCTTTCCAGAAAGCCAGCCGTCGCTGCGGCAACGCTCAACCTTGCAGGCCAGAACCTCGCAGGATTGGGGCGCGAAGGCCTGCGCCTCGCGATGATCGCGGCTGGCGTCGAGGAAAAGAAGGCGCGGATGCGGGCGACGCAGCTGTGGCGCTGGATCTATCATTACGGCGTCACCGACTTCGCCAAGATGACCGACGTGGCCAAGGAGCTGCGGGCGCTGCTTGGCGACAAGTTCGTGCTGGAGCGGCCGCCGATTTCGGCCTCGCAACTGTCGGTCGATGGCACGCGCAAATGGCTGGTCGGCTACGGACCGAATGTCGAGGCCGAGTGCGTCTACATTCCTGATGTCGGCAAGGCTGGCGCCCTGTGCGTTTCGTCCCAGGTTGGCTGCACGCTGACCTGCACGTTCTGCCACACAGGCACGCAGAAGCTGGTGCGGAACCTCTCTGCCGCCGAGATCGTCAATCAGGTGATGGTGGCGCGCGACACGCTGGGCGAGTGGCCGACGTCGACCGAGGATCGGCTGCTGACCAACATCGTCTTCATGGGGATGGGCGAGCCGCTCTACAATCTCGACAATGTGGTCGAGGCGATCGAGACGATCACGGACGGCGAAGGGATTTCGATTTCCAAACGCCGCATCACGGTTTCGACGGCGGGCGTCGCGCCGAAGATTCCGGAGCTGGGCGCGCGTACGGGCGCGATGCTGGCGATCTCGCTGCACGCGACGAATGACGACCTGCGCAACGAGCTCGTGCCGATCAACAAGAAGTACAATCTGAAAGAACTGTTCGATGCGATCCGCCAGTATCCGGACCTGTCGAATTCGAAGCGCGTGACGTTCGAGTATGTGATGCTGAAAGGCGTCAACGACAGTCTGGCTGAGGCGCGCGATCTGGTACGGCTGATGAAGCACGTGCCGGCCAAGATCAACCTGATCCCGTTCAACCCATGGCCGGGCACGAAATACGAGTGCTCTGACTGGGAGACGATCGAGGCGTTCGCCGAAGTGTTGAACCGGGCTGGCTATGCCTCGCCGATCCGCACACCGCGCGGACGGGATATCCTGGCGGCCTGCGGGCAGCTGCGCTCGGAGAGCGTCAAGGAGAAGGCCAGCGAAGCGCTGAAGCGCCGGTTGGCGGAGAAGGAAGCTTCGGGCCAGTAGCCAGTAAGGTGCATAGAGCGGAGCGAAATGCACCATTGGCGAACGTGGCTGGATGGTGCATTTCGCTCCGCTCAATGCACCCTACGGGACCGGTCGAAACGGGGCGGATCATGACAGCAACCACAGAACGTGCTCCGGCTGCGCGGGTGCTTACGGCCAGCCTCGTTGGCACGGCGGTGGAATTCTACGATTTCTATATTTACGCGACCGCGGCTGCGTTGGTGTTTCCGGCGCTGTTCTTTCCGTCGGATTCGCCGAGCGCGCAGCTGATGTCGTCTTATGCGACGTTTGCGATTGCGTTCATTGCGCGCCCCGTTGGTGCTGTGGTGTTCGGGCATTTCGGGGACAGGATCGGGCGCAAGTCGACGCTTGTGTGGTCGCTGATGCTGATGGGCGGATCGACGATGGCGATCGCCTTCCTGCCGACCTATGCGATGGCGGGGTGGATTGCGCCGCTGCTGCTTTGCATCCTGCGCTTCGGGCAAGGGCTTGGCCTGGGCGGCGAGTGGGGTGGCGCGGCGTTGCTGGCGGTCGAGAACGCGCCGCCGGGATGGAAGGCGCGGTTCGGGATGTTTCCGCAGCTGGGCGCGCCGGTGGGTTTCATTGCGGCGAACGGGTTATTCCTGCTGCTGGGCTTGATGCTGAGCCCGCAGGACTTTCTCGACTGGGGCTGGCGCATCCCGTTTCTGGCGAGCGCGCTGCTGGTGGCGGTCGGCTTGTGGGTGCGGTTGAAGCTGACGGAGACGCCGGCCTTCAAGCAGGTGCTGGAAAAAGAGAAACCGCCGATGGTGCCGCTGGGCGAGCTGTTCCGGGACCACTGGAAAGAGACGATCGGCGGCACGTTCGGCGTGGTGGCGTGTTTCTGCATCTACTACATCGCGACGGCCTTTGCGCTTGGCTATGGCACGACGACGCTGGGCTATCCGCGTGAGCTGTTCCTGCAGGTTCAGCTGGTGGCGATCCTGTTCATGGCGGGCGGGATCGTGTGGGCGGGTTACTGGTCCGACGCGAAGAGCCCGCGGCTGGTGCTGACAGTCGGATGCGTGCTGGCGGTGGGGGCAGGCTTCCTGCTGGCGCCGATGATCGGGTCGGGCGATTTGTTGCTGGTGGGCGCGTTCCTGTCGATTCTGTTGTTGCTGATGGGCTTTGTGTACGGGCCGCTGGGCGCGTGGCTGCCGGGACTTTTCCCGGCGCGGGTGCGCTATACGGGCGCGAGCGTGGCGTTCAACGTTGGCGGGGTGATTGGCGGAGGTTTCACGCCGGTTGCAGCGCAGATGCTGGCCGAGCAGGGCGGGCTGTCATTCGTGGGGTTTTATCTGAGCCTTGCAGCGGCGCTGAGTCTTGTAGCCTTGCTGTTGTTGCGGAAGCCCTCGCTGGATTGAGCCGGATCACGTTGATGTTGAGTGTGCGTCTGGCGGCTTGAAGTTCCGGGCGGGCTCGGCTTCACAAGACGAATTGATGGAGACGCCTATGAAACGCCTCGCCGTTTTTGTTCTTGCCGTCCTGGTCGCCGCGCCCGCGCTGGCGCAGCCGGCGTCGATCGAGGCCGAAGCGAAGCCGCTGATCGAGCAATGGATAGCAGGGTTCAATCGCAGCGACGCCGCAGGGCTAGCCAAGAATGTGTATGTCGGTGCGGACGAAGCAGCTCTGGCCAAGACATTCGCACAGCTGCGTGATGACAGTTTCGGCAAGCTCGACATCTATGCGACCGAGTTCTGCGCAAGCGATGCAACGCATGGCAAGGCGCTGCTGAAGTATGGTCGCATCTTTGCCTATGGCGGATTGATGGATGGCGACGAGGCGAAGGTGTTCAACCTCGTGAAGGGTGATGCCGGCTGGCGTGTCGCGAGCGAAAGCAACGTGGCCTACGCGACCGCGCTTAGCTGCTAGGGAGCGATCCCCTCTGCATAATAGCGGCATTGATGGAGTAAGCGGGTCAGCCAACGAGGCCGAAAGCCTCGACCGTGTCGCTGGTGTCGACGCCGCTCGGTTTTTTCGCGCCGCCCACAAGCCAGATCATGTTGTGCAGCACAACAGCGCCGAGGCCGTGGCGGGGCGTTGGCATGGGCGGGGCCGGGGCCCACGCATCGCTGGCCGGATTGTATTCCCACGCCTCGGGATGCACACGGCCGCCATTGTCGAAATATTCGCCGCCGAAGACATAGAGGCGGCCGTTGAGGGCGCCGCAGGCATTGCCGCCGGCGCCTGAGCCTTTGGGCATGGGCGCGGCGGTGCGCCAGCGGTCTTCCCGCGGGTCATAGACTTCGTGGGTGTCGGTGGGGCCGCCGGCAATGCTGCGTCCGCCGGCGACATGCCAGAGGCCGTTGATGAGGGCGCCGGTTGCGCTGTTGCGCGCACTCAGCGCGGGCGCTGCAGTTTCCCATGTGTTGGCGGCGGGATCGTAGACGAGATGCCGGGTCGTATCCTCGTGATCTACATAGGCGAGGTTGGCGGCGCCCTTGGGGCGGCGGCCGCCGACGATGTGGATGTGTGCGCCGATGCTGGCTGCAACGGCTTCCGCATTGGGGGAGGGCGCAGATGTGCGCGGCGACCATGCGTTGGTGCTGTCGTCATAAGCCAGCGTTTCGGCGGACATGATCCAGTTCACCGCGCCGGGGTTCGTGCCGAAGCCGCCGAACAGGTAGAGGCGACCTTTGTGATCCACCGCGTAGGGGTGATGACGCGAGGCAGGCAGGGAGGCCAGCGTCGTGGCCGTTTGCGTCCTGGGGTCGTAGGCGATGTGCCGGTTGGATACGCTGGTCACGCGGCCATTCTCCGCAAGAAGGCCGCCAGCGATGTGGATGCGGCCCTTGTGCGCGGCGGGATAGATTTCCTGGACGGCGAAGGGCAGCGGCTTGAGGCCCGTCTTGTAGGCGGGCGACCTGTTCGGTTGTGCGAGGCTGTCCGCGCACGCCGTTGCGAAACCTGCGCTTGCGGCAAGAATAGCTGTGCGGCGGGTGAGCATGTTGTGATCGCTCCTTGCTCGACTGCGGGCCCGGAAGCGATAGCATGGATTCGAGACGGGCAAGCATCAGGGGGCCGGCCATCACGCTCGACATCAGATTGCCGGAAGGGGTGAAGGCGGCCGGGCCAGACGACTGGCGGCGTGTAGGCGGGATTGCGGCTGAGGCCTTCTTCGAGGATCCCGTGAACCTCTGGATTTTCGGCGGGACAGAGGCCATGCCGCCTGTGTTCAGCGCTTTGGCCAAGAGCGTCTATATCCCGCGCGGGACGTGCCATCTTATCGGTGATGCGGGATCGACGATGTGGTGCCACTCATCGGCGAACCGCGAGCCGCCACTGCTGGCCATGCTCGGACTGGTCGCGGCTGTCATGAGCAAAGGCGCAAAGGGCGCGGTGAAGCGTGCGCTGGGCGCAAGCGACACGATGGCGCGCGAACACCCAAAGGCGCCGCACATGTATCTGTTCGCGATCGGCACGCGCAAGGCTTCGCGAGGCAAGGGTCTTGGCAAGCAGCTGATGGCGCCGGTGCTGGACGCGGCGGATCGCGCCGGCGTGCCGTGCTATCTGGAGAATTCGAATCCGGCGAATACGGGCTTCTATCGGTCGCGTGGCTTTGAGCGCATGAAGCTGTTCGAACCGGGGCCGGGTGCGCCGCCAATGGAAGCGATGTGGCGCGAGCCGTGCGCACCCGAGACTTTGTGACCTGAAACGCCATGACGAAGGATTGCTGATGAAGCGGATGATTGGGCTCGCGCTGGTTCTGGCGATAAGCGCGTGCGCGTCGGCGCCGCCTGCGCCTTCACTCGCACCCGAGAAGGTCGTCGAGCAATTCATGTGGAACTACACGGCGACCTGGAACAAGCACGACTCGGCAACGATCGCGCGTGATTTCTATCGCATGGGAGCGGGCGTGCCGGAGCAGACCGAAAGCCTCGAGAAAGGCTTCGTGAACCTGCGGACGCAAGGCTATCACCATTCGGACATTCACGAGATCAAGGCGTGTATCATCGGCGGGGACACGGCTTGGGCCGGAATGAAGTTCTCACGTCTCACGGAAGCCGGTGTTCCGCTGCCGCCGAAAGACCGGGCGAGCTCCTACGAACTGAAGAAGTTCGAAGACGGATGGCGGATCACAAAGCTGATGGGCGGAGATGCAGGCAAACCGCTGGCGTGCCCGGCAGGCTAGCCGGTTATTCCGGGCACTTCATGCTCTCGCCTGGAGCAAGGCCAGCCATGTTGGTGGCGCGCCAGCCGTCGTCGAAGCGGCGGACCTGATAGACGGACACGCGCTGTTCGGGCGGCATGAACGTGCCGTCTGTCTTGAGGCGCGTGAAGCGCAGTTCGACCTGGCCCGTGTCGGCGGTGATCACACAGCCGGTGATGCCGTGGATTTCGGAGCGGTCGTAACCTTCCGCCTTCAGGCGATCGAACTCGGCTTGCAGGCCTTCCACAGTGCTCCAGCGATGGCCGGGATCGAGATGGTAGAAGTCCTTGATGATCGTCGCGGCATCGTGCGCGTTCCAGGCGCGGAGATATTCCGACATGAAATACTCCATATCACCCTTGAGGTCCTGGGCGTGCGCGGAGGTGTGAAGCGCGATCGCACTTGTTGCCGCAAAGATCAAACGATGCAGTTTCACATACAGCCCCGATGCTAGATCTTGTTGTCCTGGTCGACCGCCGCGTCTTCGGCGGCGACGACGGAGAAATGGCCCGTCTCGGGATCGCGCCAGTGCAGCTCGCCCTTGCCGATCGAGAACCATGCGCCGTTCATGCTGAGCAGTCCGCGCTCGTAGGCTGAACGGACGAAGGGAAAGCTCATCAGGTTGGTAAGCGACAAGCCAACGGCGCCATGCTCGACAGCTTCCTGCCAGTCGGAGCGCGGGATGGACTCGTCGCGCAGGACGACGTCGCGGGCGTCGGCGGCGATCTCGACCCAGGGCGCGATGAAGCGGCCGACGGGACGGTCAGCTGCGGCGGCGAGGGAAGCGGCGATGCCGCCGCAGCCGCCATGACCCATGACGACGATCTGTTTGACCTTGAGGCGGGTCACCGCGAATTCGAGCGCGGCGGAGACGCCGTGAAGGCCTCCGCTCTCGTCATAAGGCGGGACGAGGGCCGCGACGTTGCGGACGGTGAAGAGTTCGCCCGGAGCTGAGTCGAAGATCATGGCGGGGTCTGCGCGGCTGTCGGCGCAGGCAATGATCATCGTCGCCGGTTCCTGCCCGTCGCGCAGGCGATAGAAAACATCGCGCGCTTCGCGGTAACGGCTGGCGCGGAACCGCCGATAGCCTGCGATCAAATCTTGTGCGTCGTCTGCGAAGTCGATCATCGTGGCGTGTCGCTAGCGAATGTTCGGCCAGTAGGCAAACCCTGTTGGTGGCCGGGAGATTGACTTCCGGTGTGGGTATGCGTGACTAGGAACGAACAGTTCCGTTAGACCTCTCGATAACACCGCTCCGGTATTCGCGGCCATAGCCGCCGAGACGAGGCTGTCATGTCAGACGACGAAATCCCGATTCCGGGCGGCGATGAGGCCGAAAAGCGACGTGTCGGGCCTCGGCGCAGCGAAGCATCGACCAATGCCGTGCTGGTGGCTGCTTACACCGAACTATCGGAGCATGGGTGGCGCGGCTTTTCCGTCGATCGTGTAGCCAAGAATGCGAAGGCGTCGAAGCAGACAATCTATCGCTGGTGGAAATCGGCGGCGTGCCTTGCGGTTGATGCCGCGTTGGCGACGCTGGCTGAAAAGCCGGCGCCGGTAGCAGCCAATGCAGATGTGCGCGACAGGATCGCTGCATTGATCGAGCCCATGCTGGTGGCCGTGCGAACGGGCGACGGCGCCCATGCCTGGCGCGGCGCGCTGTTGGCTGCGGCCGACGACAGCGAAGCGGGCGAGACGTTTCGTGGCTGGTTTTCCGAGAGCGTGAAAGTGCCGCTGCGCCACATACTGGCGGAGCAGGCGCTGAAGGGCGTGATACGCCGCGACTGGGATATCGATCTGGCAACCGAGCTTCTGTTCGGACCGATCTGGCATCGCCTGATCGCGATGCGCGGGCCTGTGCCGGAGAGTTATTCGCGACGGTTAGTCGAGAGCGTTCTGAAGGCGTTGTCGCCGGGTTGAGCCACAAACGAACAGGCCCGGCTTGTGGCCGGGCCTGTCGCAAACTCAGACGATGGATCTGACTACTGGGCGGGAGCGGCGGGGGCAGGAGCGGCGGCGGGATCCTTGTAGCCGCCATAGACCCACTGGCGCATCTTCACCGGATAGTCGGCGGGCGCTTCGTTGGTCTGGATCATGAAGATCGTCGTGATGTCGTTCTTCGGGTCGACCCACATGTTCGTCCCGGCATAACCCGACCACGAGAACACGTTG
>Ga0116177_10000595_pt1 | contig 26629 bp, 23 predicted proteins | sample AD_STIC10_MetaG_FD_89750 | JGI IMG/M metagenome (GOLD analysis project Ga0116177, IMG submission 89750) | Active sludge microbial communities of municipal wastewater-treating anaerobic digesters from USA - AD_STIC10_MetaG | ecosystem: Engineered > Bioreactor > Anaerobic > Digestate | place: USA... | reverse complement strand
TTTTGCTTGGTTTTTTGATGTCAGCTTTCTTTTTATATTTGTTTGTTTTTCAATTTAGGTTATATTTGCATTCATTGGCAGTCTATGAAACTGGAATCAAGCTGGGAGGCTGGCGAGCCTATCATCCCAAGATTCGCGGTGAGTATGTTGTTAGTCTGCCTAAGCTCAAACAAGACTTCGGCCGGCTTATTCTTTGGGAAGAGGTAAAAAAATCCAGGAATTTAAGATTTTAAGTCTTTATGGTTCGGGGGTGGATTATTTTGTGGAAGACAAAAATGGCATTCTTTATAAATTGGAAAGAATGAGTTATCGTGACGCCCCCAAGTTTAAAGAGGCGCTCAGAAAAGCCAAGCCGGATTTAGCGATACAATAATTATTTCGATAAAAAACACTCCGTCCTGAAAATTGGCGGAGCGTTTTTGATATTTGTAATTTTCTATTTTAAATTTCTAATTTTATATACCCCCATTGTTTGCTCGGCCATTTTTTCTTTTGAAAATTTTTGCTGGACGGTGGTTTTTGCCCGGCCGGCCAATTTCTCGGCCAGTGTTTTATTATCGGCCAATCGGGATATTTTTTTTGCCAGCTGGTCCGGATTTTTGGATGCTACCAACAGTCCCGTAATATTGTCATCAATAATTTCTGGAATGCCGCCGACATTAGTAGTTATAATAGGCAGTCCGGCTGACATTGCTTCCAAGATAGAATAAGGAAAACCCTCTTTGACTGAAGAGCAGACATAAATATCAAACGCTTGAAGATAGCGGCTGGCATTTTCTTTTCTGCCGGCCAGTAATATTTTATCGCCCAGTTTTTTGTCGTTTATTATTTTTTCCAGCGCATATTGCTTTTCGCCGCCGCCGATGATGATTAGGCGGATTGCCAATGAGTAATCGGTAACCAGCAAATGGACTGCCTCGATTAAATATTCCAATCCTTTGGTGGGATAGAAATTGGCTATGGTGCCGATAACAACATCCGAATCAGCAACTTGAAAATCGGCATTGCCGATTAATTCTTTCAGTGCTTCTGTTTTGGGCAAGAATTCCATCTTGCCCTCGTCAATTCCGTTATGGATGGTGGTTAATTTATTACTGGCCGCGATTTTATGGTTCAGGGCTGATTGGCGGTCAAATTCGGAGACGCAGATTATTTCGTCTTTATATCGGGCAGTTAATCTTTCCAGCCATAAGAAAATATTTTTTTTCCATTTTGGCAACGGCTCATTAAATACCCAGCCATGGGCGGTATAAATCAGCCGGTGCCGCCGTTGATAAAATATAGCGGCCATGGCGCCGGTAATGCCGGCCTTGGTGCTGTTTAGATGGATAATGTCTGGCTGTAATTTTTGATACAGCTTTTTCATTTCCCAGATAGCGGCCAAATCCTTTAGCGGCGATATTTCTCTGACCAAATTTTTAAGCTGGTATGTTTTAATGCTTTGTTCTGCCGATTTTTCCAGTAGTGGTTGTTCGCCGACCTGGCCTGCTGCTACCATCACTTGATGGCCCTGCTCTTTTGAAAATATAGCCAAATCAAAGACATAGCGCTGGGCGCCGCCCCATTCCGGTTGAGTGATGATGTATAGTATCTTCATAAGCTTGGGTCTTTACTTTTTGGCTGAAATATATAATAATATTAGAGTATAATCAGTTATTAATCAAGCTTATTTATGGCGATTTTAATTACCGGCATTGCCGGTTTTATCGGCTCTAATACCGCAAAAAGACTGCTGTCCGAGGGGGTAGAGGTGGTTGGCGTGGATAATTTTAATGATTATTATGACCCGCAAATTAAGCGCGACCGGATTAATAAATTTTTGGCTGATTATGATTTTAAGGTGTATGAATGCGACATTGCCGATAAGGACAAGCTCAAGGGGGTCTTTGCCAATCATAAAATAGACAAAATTTGTCATCTGGCCGCTCAAGCCGGTGTCCGTTATTCGTTGGAAAATCCCGCTGCTTATATTTCTGCCAATATTGTCGGCACTAATAATATCTTGGAATTGGCCAAAGACTACGGTATTAAGCAGGTGGTTTATGCCTCATCCTCTTCGGTTTATGGCGGTAATACCAAAATTCCTTTTTCCGAAGCGGACCCGGTGGATAATCCGATTTCTCTCTACGCCGCTACCAAAAAAGCTAATGAACTTCAGGCCCATGTTTATCATCATCTTTATGGCATCAATACCGTCGGCTTGAGGTTTTTTACCGTCTATGGTCCGTGGGGTCGGCCGGATATGGCGCTGTTTAAGTTTACCAAGGCGATTTTGGCCGGCCAGCCGATTGATGTTTATAATCATGGCGAGCACCGGCGCGACTTTACTTATATTGATGATATTGTCGCCGGCATTGTTGCCGCCTTGGATAATTGCCAGGGATACCAGATTTACAATCTAGGCAACAATCAGCCGGTGGAGTTGGAATATTTTATTTCCGTAATTGAAAATGAGCTTGGCCAGCCGGCGATTAAGAATTATTTGCCTTTGCAAGTCGGGGATGTGCCGGCCACTTATGCTGATATTGACAAGGCAAAAAGTCAGTTGGGCTATGAGCCAAAAGTCGGCGTTGAACAGGGGATTAAGAATTTTTTGGAGTGGTACAAAAGGTATTATCAAGGGAGTAATAAATAATCGGTAACGAAACTCGGCACTGGTAACTCGTAACTTGAAAAATTATCTAACACCCAATACAAAATATTAGAAGTTAAAAACCTAAAAAGTTATAAAGTCAAATTGTCCGCCACGGCGGATTGTTAAATTGTTAGGTTCTGTCTTTGTAATGTTATAAAAAATATAGCAATATTAAAATTCGATAATTATTATTTTTTAAAATTTAAAACTTAAAATTAAAAATTAGCTTAGATATGGAAAAACAAAAAATAGGCTTTATCGGTCAAGGCTGGATTGGCAAGAATTACGCTGATAATTTTGAAGAGCGGGGTTTTGAGGTAATCCGCTATGCCCTGGAGGAGCCGTATAACGGTAATAAGGATAGAATAAAAAATTGTGACATTGTTTTTATTGCTGTGCCAACGCCGACGACGCCACAGGGCTTTGATGATAGTATTGTCCGGCAGGCAGTGGCGTTGGTGGGAGAGGGCAAAACTGCGATAATAAAATCCACAATAATTCCCGGAACCACCCAATCGATACAGCAGGAGTTTCCTAAGGTATATGTGATGCATTCGCCGGAATTTTTGACCGAACGGACCGCTGCCTGGGATGTGGCCAATCCGGGGCGGAATTTAGTCGGTATTCCGATTGACAACGAAGATTATCGCCGGAAGGCCCAAGAATATTTGGATATCCTGTCTCCGGCGCCCATTGCCAAAATAATGTCTTCCCGGGAAGCTGAGCTGTTTAAATATATTCGCAATTGTTTTTTTTACACTAAAGTCGTTTTTATGAATATGGCTTATGACTTGGCAGAAAAAAACGGTTGCAATTGGGATTCGATTCATGAAATTATGAGCGCTGATCCCTGGATTGGCAATATGCACATTGATCCGGTTCATAAAAGCGGCCGCGGTGCCGGCGGGCATTGTTTTATCAAAGATTTTGCGGCCTTTAAGGAGTTTTACAAGCAGGCGGTCGGCGATGAAGCCGGGTTGGAAGCGCTAAATGGTTTTGAAAAGAAAAATATTGATTTACTGTTGAGCACTAATAAGGATTTGGATTTATTGAAAGGGGTGTATGGTGAAGAGGTGGTCAATAAATTTTAAATTACAAATTATAAATTTTAAAATAATTTTAAATTGAATAATTTTAAAATTATGGAGGGATATGATTTAGAAGAAAGAACGGCTAAATTTGGTGAATCTATAATTTTATTTTGTCGTTCAGTCAACCCTGATGTTGTCAGTCGGCCGTTGATTTCCCAACTTGTTAGGTCAGCTACCAGTATTGGGGCAAATTATATGGAGGCAAATGGGGCAAGCTCAAAGAGAGATTTTAGAAATAAAATATTTATCTGCAAAAAAGAAGCCCAAGAAACTAAACACTGGTTAAGAATGTTAGCAGTAACTTTACCCGGTCGGAAAGAAGAAATAAGAAAATTTTGGCAAGAAAGTCAAGAGTTGTCAAAAATTTTTGGTAAAATATGCGCAAAAATTTAAAATTTGTATTTTTAAATTAAATTAAAATTTATAACTTAAAATTTAAAATTAAAATGATTGTTCGGCCTAAAATATTAATTTTTTCTCTGGCTTACCACCCGTTTGTCGGCGGAGCCGAAGTAGCCATAAAGGAAATTACTGATCGTCTCGGCGACGATTTTTCCTTTGATATGATTACCGCCAATTTGGATGGCAAGCAAAAAAAAGAAGAGAGGGTTGGCAATATTAATGTCTATAGAATTGGTAGAAGTAAATTATGCAAATACTTATTTCCGTTTGTCGCGTATTTCAAAGCAAAAAAACTGCACGAGAAAAACAATTACGATATGATTTGGGCGATGATGGCCAATCAGGCCGGCTGGGCGGCTTTGAAATTTAAAAATAAATTTTCGCAAGTCAAATACTTGCTGACCCTCCAAGAGGGGGACAGCGGATGGGATATTTGGTGGCGGACTTTTTTTATTCGACCGATTTACAAAAATATTTATCGTCGCGCCGATCGTATTCAGGCCATTAGTAATTTTTTGGCGGAGCGAGCCAAAAAGTTGGGAGCTAAAAACAAAATAGAAGTTATGCCAAATGGAATAACAATATCGAATTTTAAATTTCATCCGCCATGGGTGACAGATAAATCACCAATTCAAAATTCAAAAAAAATAATCACTGCCTCTCGTTTGGTCAAGAAAAACGGCATTAAATACTTAATTCAAGCTTTTCAATTGCTCGTTACCGATTGCTCGTTACCGGTTACATTGACAATTATCGGCGATGGCCCTCTTCGCCCCCGCCTGGAAAAATTGGCCAAGGATTTGAAAATTGATCAACGAGTGGAATTTGTCGGCAATATACCCAATCAACAAGTTTACGAACATTTAAGCCAAGCGGATATTTTTTGCCGCCCTTCTTTGTCTGAAGGGTTGGGTAATGCTTTTTTGGAAGCAATGGCTGTAAAGGTGCCGACCGTTGCCACGCCGGTTGGCGGCATTCCTGATTTCTTAAAAGACGGCGAAACCGGTTGGTTTTGTAAGGTAAAAGACCCGGCCAGTATCGCGGAAAAAATAAATTATATTTTAAATCCGACAAATAAAGAAGAGGCAGAAAGGGTGATAGAAAATGCTTATAACTTAGTGATGAAGAAATACAATTGGAATGATATTGCTCGGAATATAAAAGGTATTTTTAGCGAATTAATAAATCAGGCTTGATTATGAAAATTTTAATTACCGGTGCGGCAGGTATGTTGGGAAGCTCCATGATTCCGGTTCTTCGCGATGAACAAAAGCATGAAATTTATCCGACTGATAAAAATTCCGAAGCCGGCATAGAGTTTTTGGATGTTCGGGATTATGGCAAAGTTTTGGAATGGGCGGAGAAAATAAAACCGGATTTTATTTTTCATTTGGCAGCGGAGACCAGTTTGGAAATTTGCGAGAACGATCCGCATTACGCTTTTGCCACCAATACTATTGGCACTCAAAATGTCGCTTTGGTCTGCAAGAAACTGGGCATTAAGATGGTTTATATTTGCACCGCCGGAATTTTTGACGGTGAGAAAGACGGTTTTTATAATGAATTCGATCCAGCCATACCCTTGTCGGTTTATGGCCAATCAAAATTAGAGGGGGAGAAGATTGTCCGTGAAACTTTGAGCCAATATTTTGTTTGCCGGCCCGGTTGGATGATCGGCGGTGGCAAAAAAGACAAAAAATTTGTCGGTCAGATTTTGAAGCAGATTCGTGATGGCGCCACGAAGCTTTATGCGGTGGATGATAAGTTTGGCACGCCGACATACACCAAAGATTTCTGCCGCAATTTAGCCAGGTTGATTGAGACTGAATTTTACGGCGTCTATCATATGGTTTGTCGGGGTTCGGCGAGCCGTTATGATGTGGCCTGCGAAATTGTCAAAGTTCTTAATCGCCCGGATATTAAAGTACAAAGCGTCCATTCGGATTATTTTGCCAAAGATTATCCGGTCAGTCGGCCGCGGTCGGAAATGCTGGAAAATCTAATGTTGGAATTGCGTGGCCTCAATTTGATGCGTAACTGGCGGGAAATAATCAGCGAATACATCAAAGATAATTTTTTTGAAATGATTAGTAGCGAACCCCTGGCGTCTGATTATCAGAAAGACGGCAAACAAGTAGTGATTTTGGGCGGCGGTCTGTCCGGTTTGGCTTGCGCTTATAAATTATTACAGAAAGGGATTGGAGTGACCTTAATTGAAAAAGAGAAGGAAGTCGGCGGCTTGGCACGGACCATTAGGTATAAAGATTTTTATTTTGATTTTTCCGCCCATCGTTTCTTAGGCAAAGATAAAGAGCTGATAGAGGAGATGAAAATTTTAATGGGAGACAATTTTAAAAAGTGTTCCAAGCGTTCGCGGATTCTGATGTGGGGGCATTGGCTTAATTATCCGTTTGAATTGGCCAACCTGATGATTTATATGCCCAAAACTCTCGCTGCCAGAGCGGTGGTTGATTATCTTTCTTCTTTGGTTAAGCGTCGATTCAAGCCGGTAGAAATAGTTTCTTTTAAGGATTGGTTCATTGCCAGCTTTGGCCATACTTTATACAAGACAAATTGTGAGCCTTATGCGGCTAAACATTGGCGACGTGACCCATCGCAAATCGCCTCCGAATGGGGTGAAGCCCGGTCGCCAGCCAATTTTAATTTGAAGACTATCATCAAAGATTTATTATTCAAGAAGCATGCCAGTCAGTTGGAAGAGGGTAATCCCTATCCTGACGCTGACTCTTTTTATTATCCGGTTCGTGGCGGTTGCGGTTCTATTCCCAGGCGCTTCGCCGAGGAGATTCATAATTTGGGCGGGAGAATAATTACTGAAGCTGAGTTAATAGCGGTCAACAATGAGTCGGGAAATTCTTATATTAAATACAATCGAAATGGCGAGTCAGTTAAAATTATGGCTGATGTGATTGTTTCCACTATTCCCGTCAATAATTTGGTCAAGATTTTAACTCCGCAAGCGCCGCAGGAAGTTTATGATCGTTTGGCCCAATTGAAATATCTTAACACGATTTTTATAAACGTAATTATCAATAAGCCAAAAGTCAGTGATGATTCCTGGCTTTATTTTCCCCAGCCATCAGAAGAAGTGCTGTTTGTTCGGGCGGTAGAAATGAAGAATTGGAGCGAAGACTTGGCACCGGCAGATAAAACCGGCTTGTGTTTGGACATATCTTGCACTCCTGACGAGCCTATTTGGCAGGAAAATAATGATCGAGCATTAGTGGCTAAGGCCAGAGAAGGTTTGGTTAAGACGGGGATTATTTCCCGTCCTGAAGAGATGGAAGAGGGGATTGTTATCAAAGTACCCTATACCTATCCGATTTACGATTTGACCTATTCAGAAAATTTGAAATCGGTCATAGATCATTTGGAGGATAATGGCCGATTGAAGCTACTGGGTCGGACCGGCAGATTCAGCTATACCAATATGGATGATAATGTTAAAGATGGTTTTAAATTAGCGGAAAAAATTATTTTTTCACAATGACAGACTTTATTAAACGACACAAAATATTTTTTGCTTTATTTATTATGGCTTTGGCGTTGCGGTTGTTTTTTTTCGGTCTGATGATGTGGCATTATGGTTCGGGCAGTTTTTATCTTGATAATGACGGGGTGTCCTTAGATGGCAATGATTCTCAGCATTATGTATTAATTGCCAGAAATATCACTGAGCATGGAGTTTATTCCCGGTTTGTTGATGAGCCGTTTCAGCCGACTGCCTTTAGAACGCCGCTACTGTCCCTTTATTTCGTGCCGTTTATTTACCTTTTCGGTTTTAGCAATATTTGGTTGGCGATTTTGATTTTGGATATTATTTTATCGCTAACGCCGATTCTAGTTTATTTTTTGGCTAATTTATTTCTGTCCAAGAAAAAATCATTTTTAATAGCCATGCTTGTAGCGCTGGAGCCTCTCTTGGCCTATCGTTCCAATTTGGCCGAGCCGGATGCTTTGATGATTTTGCTATTTTTGTTGTCGCTTTATTTTCTGTTATTGTTCTGGCTGGACAGGAACAAAAGCGGCCTACTTTGGTCGGCGGCTAGCTTGGGACTTTTATCCTTGGCTAAGCCGGTTGGCCTTTATCTGTTGGCTGTTTTTATCTTATTCGTCTTATGCAAAAAAATATTTTTTCCTGTAAATTTTAAAAAATTAATTTTGGATATTTTTTGGGCGGTAATAATTTTTGCCGCTATTGTGTCTCCGTGGCTAATAAGAAATAAGATTGTCTTTGACCATTTTAGCATGTCCTCCGTTCAGGCCTTCAATTTTTATTTATTTTATACCGCCGATTTAACACAGTCTGAGACGGATATTGTTTTTGATCCGGCCATTCGCGAACCGGAACGCGATCTCAGGTCTTCCGACCAGCTTATGGAGCTGTCGCTGTTGAGGATAGCCAATCAGCCCATTAAATACTCAAAGAATCATCTTACCGGAACAATCAGATTATTGATGTCAGACCAGTTTCAGTCTTTTTATTATTACGGCCACCAAAAGCTTCTGCCGTTTTCAGTGGAGCCCAGGCATCAGGTTGATTTAACCGGACTAGTGTCTTCCGGCAACTATTTTAAAGCGTTTGATTTTTTATTGAGCTGGAAAAATTTTTCCTTAATCGCTAGATATTTATTTTTAATTGCTGTTTATTTTCTAGTCGCCTATCATTGGATGAAATCATTTTGGCAGGATAAAAAAGTTTTTGTTGTTTTTTCTCTATTTGCGCTGTTGTCTTTTTATTTTGTGTTTGCCGCCGGCCCTTATGTCGACCCCAAATATCGATTACCGATTATTCCTTTGCTCTTAATTATGCTTCTTTATAATTTTCAAAATAAAAAATTTGAAAATAAAATTGTCATTGCCAGTGGCACTTATTTGCCGGAGGTCTCCGGCCAGTCCACCTTTGTTTCCGGTTTGATTAAAAACTTGTCGGCCGAAACTGTCTGGTCGGTGGTTGCTTATGGCGAAAAAAGAGAAATTCGCGAAGATAAAATTTTTATCGTGCCGAGAAGTTTTTGGCGTTATTTTAATTATTGGCGGATTGTCAGAAAACAAGCCAAAGACGCCAAAATTATTTTTGCCCAAGATCTGGTTTCTTCCGGCTGGCCGGCAGCTTTGGCCAAGCGAGCCGGCCAGAAGCTTGTCATTAGAATCGGCGGTGATTTTTTGTGGGAGAAAATGGTTAACTCTAGAAAGAGCGAAGTGCCACTGAGTCAATATTATGACCAGTCGAAAAATTTGACAGAAAAAATTTATTTGACAATTTATCGCTTGGTGCTGGGGCGGGCGGATATGATTGTTTTTAATAATAAATGGCAAAAAGAAATTTATCAGAAGATTTTTAATTTGCCGGATAGCAAGGTTTCCTTGGTGGAAAATCCATTTACGAATAGAGCAGTGAAGCGTCCAGCTGATAGTTATAATGCCGATGAAATAATTTTTAGCGGCCGTTTCATACCACTAAAAAATCTAATTAGGCTGATTGAGGCTTTCAAACAAATAAAAACCAATAAAAAATTAGTTTTAATAGGTGATGGGCCGGAGAGAGAAAAATTGGAACAATTTAATGGTAACAGCATATTTATTGAAGGAAAGATGGATTACGCCGATTTATTGGAGCGTTTTGCTACTAAGGGATTTTTATTTGTTTTGCCGTCTATTTCCGAGATGAATCCCAATGCGGCCATAGAGGCCTTAAGTATCGGGGTGCCGGTCTTACTGACCAAGGAAAACGGCCTAGCTGATGATTTGAAAAACCGGTGTAAACTGATTGACCCATTATCAACAGACAGCATTAAAGAGGGGATAGAATATTTTTTGGACGAAGATAATTATCGGGATTATTTATTCCAAAGAGCCGCGGCAGAAAATTCTTATTCCTGGAGTGATATGGCAGATAGATTTTTATCAATTTTTGAAAGCTTATGAATATCCTAAATATTGGCACGGACAAAACATTGGTTGGGGGCAAGCAGCTGGGTGATGCCATTGAGCGCCATCGGAAATATGGCGAAGCCGTCGATCATTTAGATATCATTGTCTATACCGAAAAAAAAGAAGGATTGAAAGAATTTTTTATTTCCGACAAGGTCATTGGTTATCCAACCAATTCCTGCTGTAAGCCGTGGTTTATTTTTGACGCGGTTAAAATTTTCAAACAAATAAATAATAAACATAAAATTGATTTGGTTCAGTGTCAGGATCCGTTTTTACCGGGCCTGGTCGGCTGGTGGCTGAAGAGAAAATTTGGCGTCAAATTGCAGATAAATTTTCATGGCGATTTTTGGGATAATCTTAGTTGGTTAAAAGAGCGAAAAATAAATAAGATATTTTTGCGAATTTCCAAATTTACCGTGCCGCGCGCTGACGCCATTCGGGTGATGAGTGAAGGGCAGAAAGATAAATTAATTAGAACCGGAATTAATGAGAAAAGAATCAGAGTTATTTCTACACCGGTGGATATTGATAAGTTTAAAGTTGAAAGTGAAAATTCTAAAGCTGAAAATGGCAAGAAGATAATTTTACATATTGGCAGAGATGATGAGGTTAAGGATTATAACACACTGGTCAACGCTTTTAGATTAGTGAAGGAAAAAATGCCGGACACAAAATTTGTTCAGGCGGGAGCAGACAATGAATTGCGTCGGGCGATGGATGATATTAATTTCAAAGACGTTTTATTAGAGGGTCGGCTCAATCATAATAGTTTGATAAATTTATATAATCAGTCATTTGTTTTTGTTTTATCGTCTACTTCCGAATCTTTTGGCAAGGTTCTGGTAGAGGCGAATGCCTGCGGCAAACCAGTGGTATCCACCGCCACCACCGGCGCCAAAGAAATCATTGAAGATGGCAAAAATGGTTTTTTGGTCGGGGTAGGTGATTATCAAGCACTGGCGAAAAAAATCATTTATCTGTTGGAGCATCCAATTGAAGCCAGGGCGATGGGCGAAATGGGTAGGCAAATGGTAAAAGAAAGATTTGGCGATAATACCAGTAAGATAGTCAAATTCTGGCAAGACACTATTAATAATAATTTATAGAAACGCGTCCCGAGCTTTCGGGATCGCGTTTAGTAAAGAATATGAAAATAGCAATATCCATTGCCACCTATAATGAGAAGGATAATATAGAAAAATTAATCCGGCAGATTTTTTCCCTGTCGCTGATTGATTTATCGGTTATTGTCGTTGATGATAACTCTCCGGATGGCACGGCCGAGATTGTCTCAGATTTGAAAACATATTTTCTCAATCTGTATCTTATTTGTCGGCCGGGCAAGCTCGGTTATGGCAGTGCTCACGTGGTCGGTTTTAAAAGGGCGTTGGCATTGGGGGCCGAGATTATTGTGTCAATGGACGCTGATTTTTCCCATCAACCGGAAAAGATTGTTGAACTGGTTCGGGCGATTAAGTCGGGCGCTGATGTAGCTGTTGGCTCGCGTAAAATCAACGGTGGAGAAATTATGGGCTGGAATATGTGGCGGAAGTTTGCCAGCGCCGGCGCAATGTGGGTGTCCAAGATTGTTTTAAAAATCAGAACTGATGATTTAACCAGTGGTTTTCGCGCTTATCGCCGTTCGGTTTTTGATAAAATCAATCTGGACGCCATTAGCAGTAATGGCTATTCTTTTTTGGAAGAGCTAATTTATTTAGTGGAAGGCGCTGGATTTAGGATAGTAGAGGTGCCGATTAAATTTATTGATCGCCAGCAGGGGAAATCCAAGCTTTCCAAAAGAGAAATTATTAAATTTTTTGTTACCATATTTAGAATCAAATTCAAGTTTAAGTAATATTTATGGATAGGGAAAATTATGTGTCTGATAGCAATCAAATGTCCGGCCAAAGTAGATCCGTCTTGGGTGGAAGTTTGTTAATGATAACCAGAAAAGTTGACCCTAATGATGCTTTGGCCGGCTTTGCTTATAATTGGGTGAAAAAAATTGGTGGCAATCTGGACACTTTGTATGTAATTTCTTGGCAGGCCGGTGATGCCGCCGGACTTCCGGAAAACATCAAGGTATATTTTTTGCCCAAAAACAAATTTATTAAAGTTTTGGTTTTGTGGAAATTGCTTTGGAAGACTCTGCCTCAGGTGGACGGCCTATTCTGCCATATGAATCCCGAGTACACTATTTTAGCCGGTCCAATGGCAAAAATTTTCAGCAAAAAGATTGTTAGCTGGTATACGCACAGAGCTGTCACTTGGCGCCGTCGGTTGATGGAGCGATTGGCTGATATTATCATTACCGCCTCAACAGAAAGTTTTCGCGAGGCGAAATATCCTGCCAAAGTCCGGGTAATCGGCCATGGCATTGATACTCAATTATTCACTCCGGATAGTGCCAAACAAACTGATGGTTTTTTTAGAATAATATCCGTCGGCCGAATTTCGCCGACCAAAGATTATGAAACAATTATTAAGGCGATTGATATTATTGGTAGCCCTAAAATAAAACTGACGATTATCGGTGATGTGATTTTGCCATCCCAGCGCCAGTATTTGGACAGTCTGCGTCAAATGGTAGATAAAATGGGCTTGGCCGGCCAGGTGGATTTTGCCGGCTGGGTGGCCAATAAGGATCTGCCTCATTATTATCAACAAGCTGATTTATTCATCAATATGAGTGGCACCGGCAGCGTGGACAAGGTGGTCTTGGAAGCCATGGCTTGCGGTACAATGGTTTTGACTTCTAATGAGGCTTTTATCAATATTCTCGGCGAGAAATTTATGACGGAAAAAAATAACCCCCGACAATTATCGGTGAAGATTTCCCAAGCGGTGGCTTTGACTGATCAGCAAAGAGTCGAAGTTGGCCTGTCATTAAGGCAAAAAGTGATTAATGAATATGATTTGGAAAAGTTGGCAAAAAAAATAGTCAGTCAATTTTAATATTATGAAAGTTTGTTATTTTGGTATTTATCGCTCAAACTATAGCCGCAACCGGACGCTGATTAAGGGGTTGAAAGATAATGGCATAGAAATAATTGAATGTCGGACTGATTGTCGTGGTTTGGCCAAATATATTGACTTGTTCAAGCAGTATTGGCCGCTTAGAAAAGCTTATGATGTGATGATGGTCGGTTTTCCCGGCCAGCAGGCGATGATATTGGCGCGGCTATTAACGCGCCGGCCGATTTTTTTTAACGCTTTTGTATCATTATATGATTCAATGGTTTTAGACAGGCAAGAATTGTCCCCTCGATCATTTAAAGCCAGATATTTTTGGTTCCTGGACTGGTTGTCTTGCCGCTTGGCTAGTATGATTATTTTAGATACCGATGCCCATATTGATTATTTTGTCAGAACTTTTCATCTGGAAAAAGAAAAATTTTTGCGGGTTTGGGTTGGTTCGGATGACAGAGAGTTATTTCCGGTAGAGAGTAAAAAAAACAGTGATGATTTTATGGTTCATTTCCACGGCAGTATGGTGCCGCTGCAAGGAGTGAATTATATTTTGAAAGCGGCCAAGTTGTTGGAAAGCAAAAATATAAAATTTAATATTATTGGTAGTAAAATTAAGAAGCTGGCTCCGGTTGGCCAATATCCTAATGTCAATTTTATTGATGATGTCCCTTATGAAGAATTAAGAGACTATATGGCTCGGGCCGATGTCTGTTTGGGTGTGTTCGGTGCTAGTGATAAGACCAAGCGGATTATTCCTAACAAGGTTTTTGAAGCGATTGCCTGCGCCAGGCCGGTGATTACCGGCGATAGTCCGGCCGTCAGAGAATTATTTACTGACGGCGAGAATATCGCCTTATGCCGGCTGGCTGACAGCGAGTCTTTGGCGGCAAAAATATTGGCTCTAGAATCCAATGCCCTATTGAGACAAAAAATAGCGGATAATGCTTTTGTTTTATTCCAAAGCAGATTAAAGCCGGCTAAATTGGTTGAAGGATTAATTTTTAACATAGAAAAATATGCGCGATAATCCCTTGAAGAAATATTATAATGAGGTTAGGACCGATTATGGCATTAATAGTTTGCGGCGTCGTAAAATTTTGGCTTTGGCTGGTAGTGGATCATTAGCCGGCCAAAGAATTCTTGATGTTGGTTGCGCCAGTGGTTATTTGGCCAAGGAATTGAAACAGCCGGACAATTTTGTCGCCGGTTTAGATATTTCAGAAAAATTTATTAACGAATTGCAACAACGCCTGGATGCCGCGTGGTCCTTTGACTTGGAGCGGGATGATTGGCCGCCGGAGTTTATTGATAATAAATTTGATTTGATTATTTGTGCGGAAGTTTTGGAGCATCTGTTTGATATTGATGGCTCTTTGCAGCGCTTGAAGGAAGTCCTTAAGTCAGATGGAAAAATTATTATTTCCACGCCGAATTTTTTGCTTTGGAACAACCGAATCAGGATGCTCCTGGGCCGTTATGGGGAGAAGGAAATATTTTATGATTGGGGGCATATTCATTTGATGAGCTATAATGGATTGAAAGACAGATTGGTGAAAAATAATTTTAATATTTTGGCGGAAGACAATATCTGGTATCCCAATAAATTGGAAAGAATGAAAAAGTTTTTGCCGCCTAATTTGTTTGTTTTTCAAAGTATTATAAAAATAGAAAATAAATAATTTTTATGTCCAAAATAACCAAGCCAACCGATATCGTATTAATCCTTCCGCCGAAAAGGTTTAAGGAACATCGTTATTCTCTCGGGGTGATGTATATTTCCGGCTATTTGCGAGACCGCGGTTATGACAATACTATTATTGAGAGTAAAATTCTTGGTGGCAAAGATTATGTTTATGACCGGCAGAAGGCGAGAAGAGAGATTATAGAAACGGCGATTAGATTACAGCCGAAAATTATTGGTTTTACTGCCAGTACGATTGAGATAAATGAAGTAGTCTGGCTCAATAATCAGATTAGGGAAAAAATAAATTGTTATTCCATTATTGGCGGGCCTCATGTTACCGCTTCTCCGGCAGAAGTTTTAAGTCGCGGCTTTGAGGTGGCAGTTATCGGCGAAGGCGAAGAGACTACTTTGGAATTAATTCGCGAGCTGGAAAAAGATGTGCCGGAGTTGTCCTCAGTGAAGGGGATAGCTTGGTTGGACAAAAATCAAAACAAAACAGTGATAAATTCATCCAGAGAGTTGATTGATATTTCTGAATTGCCTTTACCGGCTTATGACAAGGTCAATATGGATTATCATACCAAGGTCTGGGACGATGTCATCAGGGGCATACCAATAAAGTCGGTGATGGTGATGGGCTCGCGCGGCTGTCCCTATAGCTGCACTTTTTGCGCTTGCAACAAGGTATTCGGCCGGCGGGTGCGTTACCGTAGCCTAGACAATATCAAGAAAGAATTAATCTTGCTTAAGGATCGCTATGGTGTAGAGGGAGTATGGTTTGCTGATGATACCCTGACAGTCAATTATGACTATGTCCAGAAAATTTGCGATTTAATGAAGGAGCTGGGGATGTATTGGGGGGCGCAGTCGCGCGTTGATTTGACCAATGAGACGATAGTTAAATTGATGAAAGACAGCGGCTGTCTCCAACTTGATTTTGGCGTTGAGTCGGGCAGCCAGAGGGTGCTGGATGAGATAATTAACAAAAGAATAAAATTAGAGGATATTACCAGGGCTTTTGAATTGTGCCATAAATATGGCATTAGAACTGAAGCCAGCTTTATGATCGGCCTGCCCGGAGAAAATAAGGCAGAGATGATTAAGACCTTTGAGTTGGCTCAGCGGATAGAGTCAGACCATTATTCTTTCAGTATCTTTATGCCACTACCCGGCACTAAGCTTTATGATGATTTTTTTGCCGGCGAGTTAAGTCTGAACGATTATAATGATATTACTTTTCATCAGAGCGCTGATAAATTCAATAAATCCTTGGTGCCATCGGCCGAGCTTGATGAATTATTCAAAGAGTGGCGGTTAAAGCTGTTTGAGGGGGTTAAAAAACGCGGCTTAAGACATTTTTTGCGCATTGTGGTGATTTGGCTGAAACTGGGCAACAAAAAAGAGCGGTTGGATTTTATTTTGTTCAAAATTAAGCGGGCGATTAAATATTTGCTCAATAAATTTGGATTTAAATTTGCTATTAACTAAAAAATTTCTTCCCCTTTAGATTTGTCCCCACCAAAGTCGTGTAGGCGTTTGCGGTGGAAAAGAGATTGTCGATTAAAATTTCTCTCTTTTTAGAAAGGGGGAGAACTATCAATTAAAGATTCCTCCCCCTTTAGAAGGGGGAGGGTAGGAGGGGGTAATATTATGAAAATATCATACATCGCCAATGTCCGGATGCCGACTGAAAAAGCCCATGGCCATCAGATAGTCAAGATGTGCGAACTGTTTGCGTCGAATGGTTCGACAGTAGAGTTGGTTTTACCGGATCGCGTCAATCAGCTTAATCAGCTTGATGTATTTGATTATTATAAAGTGAAAAGAAATTTTATTATCAAAAAGCTGAAGGTTTTTGATCCGGTTTTTTTGTTGCGCGCGCCGGCCGGTTGGTACATAAGATTCCAATCTCTATTTTTTGTCATCAGTTTGTTTTTTTATTTGTTGTTTATCAAGAACAGGCGGCAGATAATTTTTTATACTCGCGATGAATATTTGTTGCCGATTCTAAATATTTTTTCTGCCAATATTATTTGGGAGGGGCATGCCTTGCCAGACAGTCGCCGCCGCTATGTCAAGTATTTCAATCGCATCAGGGCAGTAGTAATTTTGACCGGAGAGATGAAGAAGCGGCTTATACAGGACGGAGTGGATGAGGCCAAGATCATGGTTTCTCCCGATGCGGTGGATCTGGATATTTTTGGCATAGAGATATCTATGGAGATGGCTCGGAAAGAGCTAAGCTTGCCCTCTGATAAAATTATTTTGGGCTATACCGGCAGCTTCAAGACCAAGGGAATGGACAAGGGGATTAGCGATATTATCAAAGCTGTCGCGCTGCTTGAAAAAGATTGGCCGAAAATTTTATTCGTTGCCGTTGGCGGCAATCAGGCGGACATTGATTATTACCACCGGCTAGCAGTTAATGACGGAGTGGAGCAGCATATTATGTTGCTGGGCAAGGTCTCGCAAGAGAAGCTGGCGGTTTATCAGCAGGCATTTGATGTTTTGTTGATGCCCTTTCCATTCACCGAGCATTACGCTTATTTTATGTCTCCCTTGAAAATGTTTGAATATTTGGCAGCCAAGCGGCCGATTATCGCCTCTGATTTGCCGACTATTCGGGAAATTTTGGACGAGGACAGCGCCGTGTTCTGCCGGCCGGATGATCCGGCCGATCTAGCGGAAAAAATAAAGCTGATTTTGACGGACAAAGATTTGGCGGCGGCAATCAGCCAGGGGGCTTATCAGAAATCCGGCCAATATACTTGGGACGGCCGGGCGAGGAGTATTATGGATTTTATGAAATAAAGTTTATTTATTGGCAATAATTTATGGCCGGCCAGCCATTGGTGGCCGGTTTTTTTATCTTTACATTTTTTTGAAAAAGTGTTAAAATCAAAGCTGTTAAATATGGGCTTGGCCGGTTATTTATAGCAATTGGCCGGCCATAAATAACCGTTTTTGTTGAGTAAGTTATGCATAAGCCAAAACTTCATTTTCAGCGCTTTGAATTCAAATATTTTCTGCCCAAGAACAAAGCCGATAAATTGATTCCCGCTCTATTGAATCATTATGGAGTGGGATCCTTATGTTTTAGAGACGGGCAGTGATTATTATCAGGTCAACAGTCTTTATTTCGATAATGAAAATTTTGATTGTTTTTGGGACAAGGAAGCCGGAGTTTCCCAGAGAAAGAAATTGCGTTTTCGTTATTACGGCGCATCTCTGGCCGAGGGTGAAGAGATTTTTATGGAAATCAAGAGAAAGAATAATGTCTTGGTGGTTAAGGATAGACTGCTATTGCCGGCGGCTGATGCTCGAAATGATTTGTTGGATAAAAAATTGTTGGAATTTTATAAACAAGACCCGGAAAATGATTTTATCCATGAATTGATTTGGTTCAAAAAAAGAAACTGCCTGCGGCCGAAGCTGTTCATTACTTATAAGCGCAAGGCGCTGGTTGACCGCAGGGATAAGAGATTTCGGGTAACCTTTGATTACGATATCAAGGCCCAGCTGTCTGATTCTATTTTAGGACCAAGGAATCGGATGGTTGATGTTTATCCGCAAGGGGTGGTATTGGAAGTGAAATATAACAATGTCCTGCCGAAGTGGTTCCATGAGATTATCCAAAAATATCAATTAGAGCGGATAGCTTTTTCCAAATATTGTAACGGCTTGAGATTGGCCAAGCCGCAAATCGACGATAATAATTATATAATATAAATAATTTAAAAACTTATGTTTGGAGACTTATTTGGTTTGGGATGGGAAAACCAGTTAAGCGTCGGCTTGGTGTTGTTCAATATGATCTTGGCGACACTATTATCATTATTGGCCGCTATCGTTTATCGGGCGACCCATAAAGGCTTGTCATATTCCCAATCATTCACTTTTTCCTTGGTACTCATCGGCTTGCTGATGTCGGTGATTATTACTGCTATCGGCAGCAGCCTAGCTGCCGCTTTCGGCGCTTTCGGCGCTTTTTCCATTATTCGTTTCAGGGCGGCCACCAAAGACCCGAAAGATATTTCTTTTATTCTATTGGCCCTATCTATCGGCTTGGCAGTCGGTACCGGCAATTATGTCTTGGCGGTGGTGGCTACAATTTTCATTGCTGTTTTGATTTACTATATGTCCCGGATGAATTTCGGTACCATCAGGAAGTATGATTATGTATTGACTTTTATGGCCAATACTGAATCATTTTCCAATGAGAAAATGAGGGATTTATTCAAAGAATATCTGCGCGCCGATGGCTTGTTGAATGTGGTTTCCAAAGAAAATGGCAAAGTTTTAGACTACACCTTCAATGTTAGATTCTTTAAGGCCGAGGCCATTAGCGAATTTATTGCCAAATTAAGCGATGTGCCCGGTATTAGCGATGTCAATATGATTACCGCTAAGAATGATATAGAATATTAATTTGGAATGCTTTTACTAAAAAAAATATATTTCCGTGCAGTATTGTTTTTGCAAAGATTTTTACCTGCCCCTGGAGTGCCGGTTATTTTGTACCACTCGATTTCTTCTGACGGCGGCAGGCTGTCGATAAGCCCTGATAAGTTTCGCGAACAGTTGCAAGCTCTTAAGGATTCTGGCTATAGCGGCATTTCTTTGCGGGATTTGCAGGCTTGTTTTTCCAGTGGTATTTTTCCCAGAGATAAAGTTTTGATATCATTTGATGACGGCTTTGCAGATAATTACGAAACAGCCAGAGAAATATTGGCCGAACACGGTTTTAGTTCGGTCTTTTTCATTGCCGGAAAATTTATTGGATCCAGGGCGGAATTTTGCACCAATGATGCTGATAAGCGTAAGTTGATGATGGATGCCGGCCAGTTGGCAAATTTGCAGCAGTACGGACATGAAATCGCCAATCATTTTTTCTCGCATCAGCCGGTGAAAGATTTAAGCGATGATGAAATAAAAACTGAATATTTGCAAAACAAAAAAATATTGGAAGAAATTATTGGCGCCAAATTCGGTTTGAGTTGTGTCGCCTATCCCAAAAACAAGAAAGACAGCCGCATTTTCGGATTATTGAAAGATGTCGGCGTTCATTTGGGATTCGGTGGCAATCCAGGCATATGCACTAGTAGAAGTAGAAAGCTGGAAATAGAAAGGATTGAGGCTTATGAAAGAGATGACAGATATCATTTTTTGGCGCGGCTGTCTCCTTATTATTATTTCTTGCCTCGGCTATTGGCCGCCGCCTCCGGGCTATTCAGGTCGAAATGGTTTTGGTTGTTATTGGCGCTTGCGGCATTAAGAATGGTATTCTTCGGCTTGTCTTTGGCAGGATGGCCGGCTGACGGCTCAATGACAGGTGATTGGTGGACTGTTTATGGCGGGGACGAGCTGGTTTATTTCAAGACCGCCAAAAATTTTTTCAGAGGAGTATTGTTGCCCGATGCTCAGCCGATAGGTTTGCCATTATTTTTAGTTCCCTTTGTCGCTTTATTGAAACCTGATAAAATCATAGATATTTTTCCCTTACTATCATTTGTCAACGGGGTTATTATTTACTCCCTGTCGGCTGTTTTATTTTACTTTTTATCAAAGGAAATCCTTGTATCTAAATTCAGGTCATACTTGGCGGCTCTTCTGTTTGTGGTTTATCCTTTTGGATTTTATTTTTTGTTCAAGTGGTTTGTCCCCGGCGGCGATATCATTGATCCTTTTGTAAGCAGCCGGTTTATGCAACTGATGTTTTGGCCGGTAGCATCTGATCCACTGGCTTTTTTGTTGTTGTTAGCTTCTTTGTTAATCGTGTTGAAGCTGGCTAAGCGAAAAATTATCTCCGATAATTGGGCTGTTATTTTGGGATTCCTTGCGTCAGCCGCTTTTGTTACTAGAATTCAGAATGTTTTGGTTTTGCCTTTATATTTTTTGATGTTGATTTTTATGAAAAAGGTCAGACCGGCGATCTATTTTGTTTTGGGATCTTTGCCGCTATTAGCGATGCAGCTATATGTCAATTTTGCCAGCCGCGGTTCAATTTTCAAAACCTCTTATGAGGTGTATGACAGCTCTTATTATATCAGCTGGAATTATGCTCTGAGAATTTTTACCTATCCATTGGAATACGGCTGGATTATTTTTGTACCGCTGGTTTTGATTGTTTTATTCATGGTTTATGGTTTTTATCTATTGATTAAACGCCAGAAATTGATCGGCTGGCTGATACTATTTTATTTTATCGCTAATACGATTTTACTGCCGTTTATTGAGCCGACCTTTAGAAATCCTCGCTATTTTCTACCGGTGGTGCCGGTGATGATAATTTTATTTTTTATTGCCGCAGAGGAGTTAATAAATTTATCCAAAAAATATGTTAAAACAAAATGAAAAATTAAGTTTGGTCATTCCGGTATACAATGAAGAAAAAATGGCGGTCGAGACTGTTTTAAAATGCCGGGAACAGTTGGAATCTTTGGGGGTAGATTATGAAATCATAGTGGTCAATGACGGCTCCAAAGACGGCACAAAGGACAGCTTGGCGAAGTTGGAGGCGATAAAAATTTTGAATAATCCTTACAATATCGGTTACGGCGCTTCTTTAAAAAGGGGCATTAAAGAAAGCAGTGGCGATTGGGTGATGATTATTGATGCGGACAGCACCTATCCGATAGATAAGATTCCCGAGCTTATTAAATACGCGGGGCAGTACGATATGGTGGTTGGCAATCGCCAGCACCAGCGAGATCATTTTGGCCGCAAGCCGGCAAAATGGTTTCTGAAGAAATTAGCCAGCTTCTTAGTGGGCAAGACCATTCCTGATCTTAATTCGGGGATGAGGATTTTTAGAAGAAGCATTGCCGATGAGTTTTGGCATTTGTTTCCGGCGCGGTTTTCTTTTACCAGCACGATTACTCTGGCTTGTTTTAGCAATGATTATTTCGTCAAATATATAGATATACCTTATTATAAGAGGGTGGGGAAGTCCGGCATCAAGATAAAAAACTTTTTTGATTTTATCAGTTTGATTATCAGGGTGATTATTTATTTCAAGCCGCTTAAAATGCTTAGTCCGATAGCTATTGTTTTTTTCTTGGCCGGCTTGGTTAAGATGATTAAAGATTTCGTGGTTAATGGCTATATCGGCACCTTGGCATTATTATTGATATTATTTGCCATTCAGATGTTTTTTATGGCAATAATTTCTGAAGTAATTATTAAGCGCCAAAAATAGATGAATAAATTTATTGAGCGACAGATTACCAAAGATAATTTTTATAAGTTTTTCAAATTTATCACCGGCGGACTGATAGGTTATGCCATTAATTTGACGATTACTTTTACTTTGACTGATTTTTTCTCTTGGTATTATATTGTCGCTTATGCGCTGGGTCTATGCGCCAGTATCTTGTTTAATTTTATTTTTGCCTTAAAAATTATTTTTAGGATCAGCGATAATCGTAGCTTGGTTTTCATTTCATATCTTGTGGCAGTTGCTGTTTTTTTTGTTTTGAATTTGGCGACGGTAAATTTTTTAACTGAGAGATTTCAATTAAATTATAAGCTAGTAGTCATAGCGGTTACTGGTTTTTATTTAATATTAAAATATCTAGTATATGATAATCTAATCTTCAAAAGAAAAAATTATGAATAGAAAAGAAAGAGAAAAAAACCTTCACGATCAATTAGCCGACAATTATGAATCAATAAGAGAGAAGCAGGTTAACGGCCGATATTATTCGTTAGAATGGATAAAGTATCTGTTGGCATTATTACCAAATAAACCGTATGTCAAGATTCTAGATTTGGGTTGTGGCACTGGCATTGCTTATGAGGTTATAAGAGGGGTTTTTCCGGAAACGGAGTACGTCGGTGTTGATTTATCAGAAAAGATGATTTTAGCGGGAAGAAGAAAATATCCGAAGGCTAAATTTATGGTTATGGATTGTGAAAATTTGGAATTCCCAGATGATTATTTTGATGTTGTTATTGCTAGAAGCATCCTGCATCATATTCCTGATCCAGAGCGGAGCTTGCGGGAGATTAAGAGGGTATTGGTCAAAGACGGGTTAGTGGTTATTTCCGAACCCCACAGAAATATCTTTACTTTTTTGCCGCGTGAGATATTGAAAATGGTCACTGGAAAATTTGACAAGGAACATACTAATTTTACTACTTCTAAAATTAGGTCCCTGTTTATAGCCGGTGGCATGAGGCTGGCTGGCATACATTATTTCGGATATTTGGCTTATCCGTTTGCCTTTCCCGATATTATTAAGGCATTCAAATATTTTCCAACTTTTTTTTTCAAGATATTATTTAGTGTTGATCTGTTTATTTCTAAAATTCCTTTGATTAATAAAATAGGTTGGCATATAGTTATTGTCGGCGCTAAGAAAGTTGACTGATATTTATTAATTATTGATTTAAATGATTTTTATTAAGAAAAAATTATTTTTTCGGACCATTCGTTTTATTTTAGAACCTTGGCCGGATATTGAGGCATTAAAAAAAGAATATTCAGCCATTTATTTATTGAGTTATGATAAAAAAAATTTACCCGGTTTTATTATTAAAGAAAAAGATACTCCGATAATATATTTAAATAAGAATTTGGAAGAGATTTTAAAAAGTTTTAATCATACTGCCAGGAATGAAATTAGAAAAACTCTTAACAATAAAATTATCGGTTTGCGGTTTGTGTCAGATGACCATGACTTGGTCGGCAATTATCGTTTAAGCGCTGAATTCGAAAAATCTCAAGGCCGGCGGCCGGATAACATTAGCGATTATCAGGGATGCAAAATATTTTCCGCTTATTATCACGATGAATTGATAGCCAATGTTATTTGTTTTGACATCGGTTCTATTTTAAGGGCTAAGGTGATTTGTTCTAAACGCCTTAAGGCCGACCAACAGGAAAAACGCAGGATTATATCCTATGCTGGACGCAGGTTGATGTATGAGGTTTGTCGATATGGGATTGAGCATGGTTATAAAATTTATGACTTGGGTTCTAACAAGCTTTTTCCCTTAGATTTTAATTATGTTAAAGATATTATAAGTCATCTAAAAAGAAATGATTTTAAGTCTAAGCCAATACCGTTATGGGATAGTCAAGTTGCCAAGAGGATTTTTGATAATTTATAGTCAAAGAATAAAAAAACACATGATATAATATTATGTGTTTTTTATGATATAATTAATCTTTTTGTATATATAAATATATTCCTAAGAATAGGGCAATAAATCTTATAGTAACTCTTGCCAGTATTATCCCCATAAGACCCCATAGTTTTAAGAATAAAAAAAGTAATACAATTTGTATTAATGATATTGATAAGTTAAATTTATAAAGCTTATTTTTTTCTTTTTTAGATTGGAGCTTCATTATTAATAATCCGCTGGGGAATGCCAGTAGTGATAGGGCAAATATTTGTGAGTAGATTATAGATGCGGTATATTGAGGGAAAATAATCTTGTATATGAATGGAGCTGATATTACATAAGCAATAAATATAAATACAGTTATAAAAATATATTTTGCTATTTTTTTTAAAAAATTATTATCTGGCTCTTTTTCTTGTTGTTCTGAAAATTTTGGAAAAGCAAGTGTATTTATATTTTTAAATACACTCTTAATTTGTTCAGGCATAGCTATAGCAAAAGAATATATAGCTAATTCCACAGCTCCCAAGTAATGATAAGTAATAATCTTATCTAGTTGTCCGGCTAAGGCGCTGATTATACCCATAGTAGTCAAGTGTTTACCATAGGATATTATTTCTTTGTCCTTTTCTTGGGAGAATTCATATTTTCTTGAAATAATATATAGTATTAACGCTCTTATTATAGTATTTAAAGCAAAATATGAAAAAATTATAAGTAATAAATTTTTTGTAAAAAAAAGAATCGTAATTGTTATAAAAGTAGATACAATTTTACTGATGATATTATATCTAGTATAAACTTTGAAAAGTTTTCTTCCGTTTAAAAAAGAATTGTAAATTGCCAAGGGATCCATAATAGGCAAGAAGACTGCACAGATCAAAAATGATATTGTTAGATGGATATTTCCGTTGGTAAAATAATAAATCGCAACTCCCATACTTGACAGACCACCTAATATTCCCCATTTAATTTTTACTTTCATTGGATATATTAAAGTTCCCCTATATCCTCTGGCGATCGCTCTTGTTAAGGCGGTGTTTATTTCGCCCATGGTGGTTATTGTCAGTATACTGGCTATAGATAGGATGTATTTGTAGTTTCCATAAACTTCCTTGGGGATTAAGTTAGCAAAGGCAATTGATAATATTAATGCTGATAGTGAAGATATTACTTGTCCTACTGTCAACCAAAAACCGCCCTTAGTTAGGTAAATCATATCTGTCTTAGTCCATCTCTCTGTCCAACGCAAAAAATGATAAGTTTTACCTCTTATCTTTTTTACCTGCTCTATTTCATTTATTTTATTTGGGATCATTACTGTCCTCTCCCGCTTACAACCACTTTAATAGTTTTAAGTAGTATGGTTATATCTAAGATTAACGATCTGTTTTTAATATAATACAAATCGTATTTTAGTTTTTCCAAAGATTCTTCTTGGGAGCCGCCATAAGCTGGTCCCTTTAATTGCGCCCAGCCGGCCAGTCCGGGCTTGACAATTAGTCGTTCGCGGTAAAAAGGGATGGCTTGCTCCAGAATTCTGATGAATTCCGGTCGTTCCGGCCGCGGTCCAATTAGACTCATCTCGCCGCGCAGGATATTGATCAGTTGGGGGATCTCATCCAGCCTGGTTTTTCTCATAATTGAGCCGAAGCGGGTGATGCGCGAATCATTTTTTTGCGCCCATTGGGCGCCGTCCCTCTCGGCATCTCGGACCATTGAGCGGAATTTCATTGCCAAAAACTCTTTACCATTTTTGCCGGTCCGTACCTGTTTGAAAATAATCGGTCCCGGGCTGTCCAGCTTAATAATTAAGGAGATGATTGGCATTAGCGGCAAAGTAACGGTCAAACCGACAATAGCGAAGAAAATATCAGTCAGCCGTTTGATGATTTCGTACACTTTTTTGGAATGTTCAGTCAGGTTGTCCAAAAACCATTCGTGCTTAATGTATTCGACTGGTATTTTATTGGTGATTTGCTCGTAAAAGCTGTAGGTGTTATAAAAATCAATTCCCAAGGACAGGCAATTAAATATTTTTTTGGCCAAGGATTGATTGGTCTGGAAATCTCCGGCGCTGACCAGAATATCAATATTGTGTTCTAGACAATAATCTTTGAGATTTTCCGGTTCATCGGTCAAGTAAATCGCTTGGTAGCCGAGCTGGGGTCTTCTGGAGATTTCTTTTTCCAGTTCGGCGCTTAGCGGCGACTGGCTCAAGATCAAAACCCGATTGGCGATTTTTGACGACTTAATTGAGTGGTAGAATAATTTGCGCCAAATAAACAAGACGACAAACAGGATGCCGATTTCAATCAAGAGCACTCGCTGCGGTCTGATAGTGTCCAAGAAGCGGCCAAAGAAGTAAAAGATAATTACCGCCGCTAGCGCATTAAGAATGGACACCCTCACCAGATTGCTGATTAAATTGCTGGTGTTGTAGCTGATTTTCAGGTCGTACAAATCGTTAATAAAAAAAATAATTAGCCAAATGGTGAAAATCAGAGAAAAGGGATAGAGGTGTCTTTCCCAGTTTTGGCTGATATCGTCGCAGCCATATCTGGCCAACAAGGTTAAATACAAAGATAAATAAAGGCAGACGATATCGCCGGACAGCATGATTAATTTTTTGGTTTTAGCTAACAGATTATTCATATATTAGAATTATTTATACAATATTTTACAATTTTTTTCAAGGCGCTTTTAAAAATTTGGGAAATAGGTTAAAATTAATTTGATTTATAATTATATGTTCAA
>Ga0116177_10000590_pt1 | contig 26677 bp, 26 predicted proteins | sample AD_STIC10_MetaG_FD_89750 | JGI IMG/M metagenome (GOLD analysis project Ga0116177, IMG submission 89750) | Active sludge microbial communities of municipal wastewater-treating anaerobic digesters from USA - AD_STIC10_MetaG | ecosystem: Engineered > Bioreactor > Anaerobic > Digestate | place: USA... | reverse complement strand
CTTGATAAGACGGGTTTTCGGTCGGGCCGTTCGCGTACCCGACGGCCGTCTCCACAACCCCGGGGATCAGCGACAGGTATTTCTGCGCGCCCCAGAAGCACCCGCCGGCAAGATAGATCGTTTTCATAGATTGACACCTCCGTGAATGAGTTTATCCTCTCTAAGAAGCATTATATCAGAAGCGCCCCGTTTTTCCACTTATTTTTCGGAAGCCCACGCTTTGGTGACCCTTTTAAAGTTCCCTGCTTTTGGTAGCTCGATCCGACCGATTTAATCTCCGATACTTTTATTACACAGGAAGAAGTCACCCCTTGATCGTGAAAATCCGCTCGTACCTCTGCCCCTGACGGCAAAAAAATACGGACATTTGCTATCCCGTATTTATTGATATACCGTATGGTACCATCAACGTAAACATGATTGGATCCTGCATTCGTTTCTTAGAATTAGTATGCAATAAAACTACTCAATTAAAGAAGTGGACATTGCAAACCGGTAGTTTTTTTGCTATTATAAAACTATAATCGTCTGAGGAGGTGGCAAAAGATGACAGTAAGTTATAAAAAACTATGGAAACTGCTCATTGACCGTGATATGAAAAAGAAAGACCTGCAGGCAGCCGCATCACTCGGTCCTTCCACTGTATCCAAATTATCAAATAACGAGTATGTTAGCATGGACGTGCTCATAAAAATATGCACCGCTCTTGGTGTTGATTTTGGGGATATCATGGAACTTGTACCTGATGCCCGCGGATGAAATAAACCTACAAGTAGCGGCACGCAAACTAAAGTAGTGACGGAAGGGTGGCTGTTCCATGGCACAGCTTGAAGATATCACTGTTGGATGTCAAGTAAACGGCATAGCACGTAATGAGACTGTCACCATAATAGCTGTGCAGTGGTATGGTTCTGCCGTGTTGGAAATTACCTATAAAAATAGTAAAGGCCAATTAGCCAATCAGCTGTTATATCGTGAAAATGAAGAGGATTTTGAAATCCTTAATAATGCATTGCCTTGGAGTTTTGATGCTGATGGAGAATTAATGCGTCTGGCTTCTGAAGCATACCGGATTAATTTGGCGCATATTTTTGATCCATATTTGGCGGTACATACTTCTGCCATTGAGCCGCTTCCTCATCAAATTTCAGCAGTATATCAAGAAATGTTACCACGCCTCCCGCTTCGCTATATCCTTGCGGATGACCCCGGCGCAGGTAAAACTATTATGGCCGGACTTTTCATTAGAGAATTAATGGTACGGGGAGACTTGAAGCGTTGTCTGATTGTTACGCCAGGCAGCCTTTCGGAACAGTGGCAAGATGAGCTTTATCGTAAATTTCATTTAAAGTTTGAAATATTGACAAACGACCGCATTGAATCCTCCATCAGTGGAAATGTATTTTCGGAGATCAATTTTTGTATTGTTCGATTAGATAAACTGGCGCGTAACGATTCGATACAGGAAAAGTTATGGGCAACAGATTGGGATCTGATCGTATGTGATGAAGCCCATAAGCTTTCAGCTACTATTTGGGGCGGAGAAATCAAATACACGAAACGGTTCATGCTCGGACGTTTGTTATCAAATATCACCCGAAACTTTTTATTATTAACTGCCACACCGCATAATGGTAAAGATGAGGATTTTCAGCTTTTTCTTTCCTTGATTGACCAAGACCGTTTTGAAGGCGCCGCACGCTCATCTAACCAAGCCATTGATGTATCAGATGTCATGCGGCGGCTTGTAAAAGAGGAATTACTTAAATTTGATGGGACTCCGCTGTTTCCAGAGCGGCGTGCCTATACGGTTAATTATGATTTATCACCGCTTGAGGCCCAGCTTTACGCGGCGGTAACCGAATATGTGCAGGAAGAGTTTAACCGTGCGGACAAGCTTAACAATGAGCGCAAGACCACGGTCGGCTTTGCCTTAACTATTTTGCAGCGCAGGTTAGCTTCCTCGCCGGAAGCCATCTATCAGTCTCTGCATCGTCGCCGGGAGCGTCTCGAGAATCGGTTGTCCGAGGAAAAGCTTGGCAAACGGGCAACGGATTATGACGAGAAATATGACGTTCCGGAGGATTATGATGAGGATGATCTCCCTTCTTCCGAATTAGAAGTGGAGGAAGAGAACCTAACGGATCATGCTTCGGCAGCAACGACTATCAGTGAGTTGGAAGCCGAAATAAACATTTTAAAACGACTTGAGCAGATGGCAAATGCTGTCCGGACAAGTGGGGAAGATCGCAAATGGGATGAGCTTTCCAAACTGCTTCAAGACGACAGCCATAAATCCTTGATTCAATTCATTATATCTCGAAATGTTCTTTTGCCTGTAAAATATACTGTCCAGCGGGAAGGTGATTGTTGGCTGGCGTTTATGGACGAGCCCACCACCCCAAAAATAAATATGAAAAAACCTCCGCGCAAACCGAGGAGCGGCAATGTACGCACTCTAATAAAGGAGATTGAAGCTTTATGAAATTATTTATGCAGGAGGATTTTGAAAATGAAATAGTTGGTCTAGCAATGCCACATATCAAAAAGCTGTGTTATGGGAAATGGTTCAATCTTGAACTGGAAGATAGGATCATGGAAGCTGCGTATTTTTTTATTTGCGCCTTACGTAATTTGCCGATTGACAGCGGTCACTTTATGTCCGACTATGAGGATGCGCTTGTTCCCTACATGAATGAACAAAACCGCAAAGAACCATCACGCTACCATAGATGTGATCGTTCGTTAGATGATCCGGGGAATACAAATAATACAGATAAAAAGTGGACTCTGTACGACATTTTATCCGGGCCCGATATTGATCAGACAGCTGTTGACGTGGATTCATTTTTAAATTCTCTTCCGATTTGGCAAAAAAATATTTTGCAAGATCGAATGATATATGGATATACTGAAACACAAGTGGCACACAAATATGGGTTCCCAAATAATAAGTTAAAAAAAGTCCTTCTAAAAATAGGAGACATTTATCAACAAGGTCAATGGTCGAAAAAGCAAACTTAATTTCGTTTTTGCTTACGTAATTTGGTTATTTCGATTATGTAGATACTACTTGCCAATTATCTATTCATTTATCAAACATCAATTTTTACGGGATTTTTTAAGTCCTGTATTTCACGCCAATCACAGAAATTTAAAACCACCTGAATCCAGAAAATCAGGTGGTTTTAAATTTCTGTGAGACTCATTGGTATTGCTACATCATATTATTTTTCTTTTGCTACATGTCTCTCGAGCAACCTTTGTTATATATTTTGCGGATGCTCCCAACATGGAACACCAGAGGCGATAATACCCAGCGATCCTTTATTTTTCTCAGCGAGAACATTTTCTGCCCCGAGCCATTGTATTTAGCAGTGATCCTCATCCTTTCTTGTTAAACGCGCAAAACCCGAGAAAATTTTTCTGTACGATGAAATCCTTTCACTTCGTTTTGTTAAGTATCTCACCAAGTTCTTCCACGTATAGGTGACTTGCAGAGACGGGATAATGCCGGACTTTATCTTAGGGGAGCACCAAAAATAAATCGCCCATTTTAGGATCAGATTCACATCGAGCCTCAATTCTGTAACGCAAAAGCAACCTCTTAATTTTTGTATCCGTAAGCTTTCATTAAAACCCCGGATTGGATCCACCCATTCGTGCGGAGAACCATTTAAAAATAGTATCGAATGATTTATTCTCAAAAGGTATCCGTAAGTAGATATTTTTATATGGTGTACTCTGTCCGCAAAACCGTACCTTTTTGCCTTTTTATCGGCAAGCAAAATCATTTTTTGTCAACATGTTGAATATTTTGCCGAAAAGTCTTGTATCTTCCGCTTTCATAGGTATGTCTGAAAATCCCACGAATTAAAACATTTAAAACTTGCAACGGATTTATAAAATATGGTACAATCTCTCTGAAAGGATCCATATTCCGGATGGAATGGGAGTGTGTGGATAACGAAATTCCGCGGGACCCGGACGCCGGAGCCCGCGGGGGCGGAGATTCGCGGGGAACCGCGCGTCTTTCGCGGCTTTGGCACAGACGGACGGCAAGGAGGGACGACAAAACATGGAGGACGGCGGCAAAGAACTGCTAAACGAGTACGAGCGCGGGCAGCTCCAGCGGGAGATTAAGGCCTGCGTCGAAAAATATCTGAACCGTAAGACGGGCGCGGGAGCGGGGAAGATGATGGCTCTGGTCTACCATGGGCCGGAGCATATCAGCCTCGACGAGGTCCCCATCCCGCGGATCATCGAGGACGACGACGCGATCCTCCGGGTGACCACCACCACGATCTGCGGCACCGATCTCCACATCTGGCACGGCGGCATGCCGGAGATCGAGAGCCCGCGGGTCATCGGCCACGAGTGCTGCGGGGAGATCGTGGAGGTCGGCCCCGCGGTCCGCAACGTAAAAGTCGGCGACCGGTGCGCGCTCTCCTGCATCACCCAGTGCGGGGAATGCTTCTATTGTTTACAGGGGCTCTATTCCCACTGCGACACCGGCGGCTGGTTTTTCGGGAATACGATCGACGGCTGCCAAGCCGAATATCTGCGGGTCCCGCACGCCAACTTCGGCTGCCATATCATTCCGGACGGGCTTTCCGACGAGGACGTCCTTTTTGTGGGCGACATCCTCTCCACCGGCTATTTCGGCGCGGAAAACGCCGAGATCCAGCCCGGCGAGACCGTGCTCGTCTCCGGCTGCGGCGCCGTGGGCATCTGCTCGATGGCCTGCGCGAGGCTCTGGGGCCCCTCCAAGGTGATCGCGGTCGATATCATCCAAGAGCGGCTCGATTTTGCCGTGGAAAACGGCTACGCCGACATCGGCCTGAATCCCAAGACCTGCGACCTCCCGGCGGAGATCAAAAAGCTCACGCACGGACGCGGGGCCGACCGCTGCATCGAGGCCGTCGGCAGCGCGCCGACCTTCCAGACGGCCTTGGACAATGTCCGCCCGGGGGGAAGCGTGTCCGTGACCGGCGTGTTTGAAAAGCCGTTTGAGCTCGCGATGAACGAGCTCTGGATCAAAAACATCAAGATCAGCATGGGCCTCGTGAACGCGAACCGCATTCCCTACCTGATCGACCTGATTCAGGCCGGAAAGATCAGCACGAAGCCCCTGATCACCCACCGCGCGCCACTTAACGATATTCTGAAGGGCTACGACGTCTTCGGCAACAAAAAGGACAACTGCATCAAATGGATCGTCACCCCCTACGAGCGATGAGACGCGCTCCCGGCTTGTAAAACAAGCCGCTTCGTGGTAAAATAACACGGGAATCCCGAAAAAACATCGGGGAGGGGGAAAACGAAGATGTCAAAACCCAAAAAACTTAGGAGGCTCGTCAAGGCCGCCCATATGGGCAAGCCCGCGGCCATGTATCGCCTTGGCCTCGATTACGGGCGCGGCGGCCACTTTGACCGGGACGAGGAGCTTGCGGAGAACTGGATCCTGCTGGCGGCCGAGTTTGATTTTACGCCCGCGAAGGCTTGGCTTGAGGAGCGTGGCGCGGCCAAAACCGGCGCCGAGAAATAGGCCGAACGAAAAAAATCCCCCGGGACCCCAAAAAGGGAAGCCCGGGGATTTTTTTATTTTCCGCAAAGCTTGTGTTTCAGCGCGATGATCCGCTCCCGGCGGGCGGCGGTCGTCTCCGCGTCGGAAACGTAGTCCCCGCTGTCCGTCCGGCGAAAACAGTCCCCGGGGCGCGCGTCCTCCGGCAGCGCCTCTCTCGGGACATGGATCAGGGTTTCGTTTCCCTCGAGGACCGCGATGTCCTCCTCAAACCGGTCAAGGATCCAAAGCTCCATTTTTTTCACCCTTTCTTTATGATCCGGTTCCGGCGTCCGTCTAATTTTCCGTGGACACCGTGATCGTTTTTCCATCCGTACGCATGACGATCGCGCCGTCGAGATCGGTGCGGTAGACTTCCACGCCCATGCGCTCCAAAAGATCCGTCGTCTCTTGGTGCGGGTGGCCGTAGTCGTTGCCCGCGCCGCAGAGAATGGCCGCGTATTCCGGCGAGACCACCTCCATAAAGTCCTCGCCGCTCGAGGTCGAGCTGCCGTGGTGGCCAACCTTGAGCACGTCGGAATCGAGCTCCGCCCCGGTGCTCAACATGTCGTCCTCCGCCTTCTTCTCCGCGTCGCCCGTAAACAAAAAGCTCACGCCGCCGCAGACGAGCCGCGTCACGACCGACCAGTTGTTGTAGTCGTCGCCGTAGTCTCCGGCGGGGCCGAGCACGGTGAGCACGCAGCCCGCGCCGAGCGGATATTCCTGCCCGGGATCGGCGAGCGTGACGGCGCAGCCCTCCTCGTCGGCGGCGATCAAGAGCTTTTCCCAGCCCCGCGTGGTGGGCTGGTATTCGTCCGGGATGTCCGGCATCAGGAATTCCTTCACCTCAAAATTCCGAAAGACGTCCGCCATCCCGCCGATGTGATCCGCGTGCGGGTGGGTGGCGATGATCAGATCGATCGTATGGACGCCCCGCTCCTTCAGATATTCGACGATGGAATCGCCCCGGTCCGAGGTGCCGGCGTCGATCAGCACGGCCTTCTCCCCGGTCAGGATCAGCGTGCAGTCCGATTGCCCGGTGTCGAGAAAATGCACCTCGGCGTTCCCTTCTCCGGCGGGCCCCGCCGTCTGCTGCGCGGGCCCAAAGAGGCGGATGCCCGGCAGGCGGCCGTCCAATGCGGCAAAGATCAGGGAGGCGAGGATAAAAAGAATGACGACGACGGTGCGCAGGGTACGTTTTTTCATATCATCCCTCCTGTGAATTTGGGTAGAGGTTCACCATTTCGAGCCCCTGTGCGAGCGCGCGCCGCCAGCAGTGGGCCGTGCCGCCCGAGAGGCCGTTGTACCAGCCGATAATGCGCCGCGAATGCTCCACCATATAGACGTTGCGGCGGCGGAAGCAGGCCTCGCTGTATGTTTTGGAGAGGTAGCTGACGACGTCCGCCTGAGCGAGGATCCGCGCCCTGCGCCCGTCGGGGCCGGAGGAGGACTCAAAGCCCAAATACGGCACGGCGGCGATCAGGTAAATGCCGAGCGCCTCCCGGCGACGGAGAACCTCCTCGGCGGCGAAGAGGTCGAAACCGTCGGCCATGCCGGTATAAAAATAGCGGTAGCCGTCGGCCGCGGCCCGCTCGACGGCGGCGCCGATCGCCTCTTTGAGCGAGAGAATTTCGGGGGAGGACTCCCTCCCTCCGTCCGGGAGCCTCTCGGGGCGCGGGCCGGTGAAACAGCAGCTCTCCTCTCTCACCGCAGGCCCGCCTCCTCGAGGCAGCGAAAGACGCCGTATAGAATCCCGTAGATGACCGGCTGGTGCACGAGGTAAATAAACAAGGTGTTGCCGCCGACGGCGCAGAGGAAGCCGGAGTGTTTCCGCATCATGAAGGCGGGGAGCCTGCGGTCCTTAAAATATTTGCCGACGGCCGCGCCCGTCAGAAAGAGCGGGAACCACGGCAGCAGCGGGAAATAATCCGCGGAGGAATAATCCGCCGGCGGGAAGCCGAGGACGGCGGTGAAATCGTTCCGGTAAAGCCCCGCCGGGAGCGTCACGGTTCCAAACAGGACGGTCCCTTCCGGGATCTCGCGCAGGCAGAGGAAAAGCCCAAAAAACAGGAGCACGCCGAGCACGGGGTGCAAAGCCTCGACCGCCCTGCGCAGCAGCGGGTAGAGCAGCATCGACACGCCGAGGAAGTGCAATACGCCGAACCGGATCAGCTGGTCCGGCATAAAAAGCATGGTGCCGAACGTCATGAGCATGCCGGCGCCCAGCACCACGAGCCCGCGTTTCAAGTTGCTGTGCGAGAGCCGGCAGGAGACGCCGGAGATCAGGATGAACGACCAGCAGACGAACTGCTGCAGCCAAGAGAACGGGGGCTCGAACGGCGACGGCCCGACGCCGAAGATCACAAACAGATCATAAACCGTGTGGTAGACCACCATCCCCAGCAGCGCGACGCCGCGGAATTCGTCAAGGAACCGGATGCGCCCGGAGGGGCGGCTCTTCGTCATAGGATCGCCTCCTTTTTCAAGGATAATTATAGCATGCGGCCCGTTTCTTTGCATCCGTTTTTGAAATTCTTGTAAATCTTCCGCGTTTTGCTTGTGCACGCGCGTGATTTTTGCTACAATATCCTTTGTGCAAGCGATTTTCCAAGCGCGCAAGGAAAGGAATTTGTCTTATGTCAGAAGAACTAAAAGGATGGAGCCGCCCCGAGGAAAAATTCCCGGAGGCCGAGCTCGAGGATTCCTTTGCCGAATATTTTGCCGAGGACAACGCCCCGGCGCCCGGAAAGAAACAGAGACGCCGCGCCGCCGAGCCCGAGCCGGATCTACTGGTCGAGACCCCGTCCGAGGACGACCCCGGCTTTGTGATCGAGGGCCTCGCCGCCATAGAGCCAAACGCCGCCGCCCCGGAGAACGGGGAGACGGACGCCGCCGCGCCCGAATCCGCCGGGGAGGACCCCCCCGCGGCGGAGGAGCCGTCCGGCCCGCCGGAGGATCCCGCCGCCGAGCCCGAAGAACCGCGGGAACCCGCGGAGCCCGAGGCGGCAAACGCGCCGGAGCAGCCGGACATGGCGGCTTTCGCGGAGAGCCCGGAATGCGTGCCCTCCGAGGAGGAGCGCCTGCCGGAGGAGCCGTTCGCGGAGGAGGAGCCCGCGCCGGAGGAATTCGGGCAAACGGACGCCGCCGTAAAAGCGGATGCCGCGGCGGCGGACATGGCCGCGGCGGACGAGGCCGCGAAACCGGATACGGCCGTCGTGACGGAATCCTCCGCCAAGGCGGACGCGGTTTCGGAAAAGCGCGCCGCGAAGTCCAAAACCTACGAGATTCTCAAAATGACGCGGAATCTGCTCTGGAACCGCCGCAAGCACCGCTGGGCGGCCCCGGTGGGGCTCGCCGTGATCGTGCTCGCCGTGATCGGCTTCATCTCCGTGATCCTCGGCGGTTTTAGGCTCGGGGGACGGGTCATCGACAACACCAAAGAAAAAGAGATGTTCGCTTGGAAGATCTACCCGCTGATGATCTTCGATCCGGCCGCCTTCGACGACCCAAATCAGCTCGACGGCGTGTTCCTGCTCAAGACCGCTCTCTGGAAGACGCTGCTTGAGAACCGCATGAAGTATTCCTATAACGACGACGGCATGCTGGTGGTCCCGGTCTCCGACCTCAACGTCGCGGCGAAGAGCCTCTACGGCGACACGGTCAAGCTGAATCACCAGACCTTCTCCGAGGGCTACGAATATTATTATATTTATGACGAGAGCGTCAGCGCCTACCTTGTGCCGGTCATGGGCCAGACCGCGGAGTACGCGCCGGAGGTGGTGAAGATCTCCCGCACCGAGGGCACCTACACGCTGCTGGTCGGCTACGCCACGCCGAGCACGCTCTGGAACATGGACACGGAGGGCAACTTGGGCGAGACCGCGCCGACAAAATATATGTATTACGATCTGAAAAAACTCGGCCGGGACAGCTATATCATCACGGCGGTCCGCGAGGTGCCCGCCGACGAGGTGCCGGAGGACGCGAATTCCGGCGCGCAGCAGCAGCTCAACGAGACCCGCTACGGCGAGATCCTCGGGAATTACAACGCCTCCGCCAACTACACCTCCGTGGTGGAAAAATACCTGAGCGGCGAATCCGAGGCGGAATCGGCCGCGGCGGAGGAGTCCGCCGTCTCCGCCGGGGAGGAGTCCTCGACAGAGGAAACAGAGGAAGAAAGCGTCAAATAAAAAGAAAAAAACGATCGCCGCTGCCGGAAGAAGGAACTTCTTCCGGCAGCATTTTTCTGCCCTGCCGAAACATGGGAGAGCAGCCTTTATTTGGAAGAACGGGGTAGCCGATTCGGCATGAGAAAGCCTTGCCGCCGAAAAAAGGAAATGCTACCATATTTCCGACGGGAGGAACGGAGAGCTTCCGCCGCGAAACATCAAGCGAACAACGGAGGAAAACACCTATGAAAAAACTTCTTGCGGCAATGATGGCGCTGGCGCTGTTCCTGACGGCGTCGGTGCCCGCGACGGCCGAAGACATCGTTGAACTTGACAGCATTGGTTTTGACGAAACCTTGGAATATGAGATCACCCCGGAGGAGGTCGCGACGCTCTCCGCGGAGGCCGGCATGGCGGGGAAAACTTTTACGACCGGCGAGCTTCAGTTTAAAGTCGTGCTCGGCTCCGCCTATGCGGAAGTGAAACAGAAGACCTACACCGACGGAGCCGGGAAGAAGGGCGTCCGCGTCACGGTGGAGCCGAATCCCGATTACGGCACGAAGGACTTTGAGGTCCGCTTCCGCTGGAACTTCATCCGCGCGGAGGGCAGCACGATCTATAAGACGGAGCCGGTCACCTGCTCCGTCACCATCGCCCGCAAAACGCCCGCGGAGGACCTCTTTAAGGAGTACGCCGGCGAGGAGGACGTCCTGATGCTCGATTCCGGCATCGACGTCATCACGGAGGACAACTTCGACGAGGCCGCGGGCAAGGCCCTCTCCTTCGGCGACGACGGCGAGACTTGGTGCCTCTCCATCAAAAAAGTCAGCTCCTCCCAGCAGGGGATCAACGTCTCCTTCGACACCGACGCGGATGAGGACGCGCTGGAGCTCTTCGACACCGAGGACGTGCAGGCGCTGAACTTCCTCTCCGACAAAGCCGTGATCGCGTCGAAGGGCACGCTCTATGTGTATCTCGACAGCGAGGCCCTCGGCACCGCGGACGTCGACGATACGTACTACCTCTACACATGGAACGGCAAGACGCTGACGGCCATCGGCAGCGGCGAGCCGGAGGACACGGACAACGGCATCGCGTTCGCCTTCCCGATCGGCGCAGGCGAGGCGCTCGGCTCCTACTACATCTCGGCGGAAAAAGCCACCTCCTCCGTCCCGAAGACGGACGCCCCCTCCGGGAGCGAAAGCGGCAACACCTCCACCGGAACAAAGCCGGTGAACGAGGAAAACCCGGACACCGGGCTCCCGCTTTTTTTCTGAAAACGGCGCGTCAAAAAGCCCCATGGATCTCCGCCATGGGGCTTTTTTGCGCGCCGGAGGGACGGCTATGTAAAAATATGGGCGTCCGTGGACTTTTTTGGACAAAACGACGCACGAATTCCCCGTTTCCGCGCGCCCACAGTTGAAAAACAAAAGCCTCGATGGTATAATCTATTTTGATTTGATTTTAGATGGAACTGGATGCCGGAGGTATTTGGATGAAAAAATGGAAATCCCTGCCCGCGAACGAGGGCAAGGCGAAGAGAATCTGCGAAGAACTCGGCATCCCGGAGCTGGTCGGCGAAATTCTGGTGTCGAGGGGCGTGGATACCCCAGCCAAAGTGAAGGAATTTCTCAGCGAGGAGCTGCCCTTCTCCGATCCTTTTTCCTATCAAGATATGAAGAAAGCCGTGGAGCGGATCAACGACGCCGTCGACGAGGGCCAGCGCGTCTGCGTCTACGGCGATTACGACTGCGACGGCATGACCGCCACGGTCCTGCTCTACGATTACCTCCAGTCCGTCGGCTGCAACGTCTGGTATTATATCCCCGACCGCGAGTCCGAGGGCTACGGCCTCAATAAGGGCGCCATCGACTACATCGCCGCGCAGGAGACCGACCTCATCGTCACGGTGGACAACGGCATCTCCGCGATCAACGAGATCGATTACGCGAGCTACCTCGGCGTCGACGTCGTCGTGACCGACCACCATCAGCCGCGCGAGATCCTGCCGGACGCCGTCGCCGTGGTCGACCCGCACCGGGAGGACAGCGAGGGCGAATACCGCGATCTCGCGGGCGTCGGCGTCGCGTTCAAGCTGGTCTGCGCCTTGGAGAACGACGACGGCTGGGGCATCATCGACCAATACGCGGATCTCATTTGCATCGGCACCGTGGCGGACATCGTCCCGCTGACCGAGGAGAACCGCGCGCTGGTCCGTCAGGGCCTCTCCGCCATCAGCGAGACGGGCAACCTTGGCCTGCGCGCGCTGATCGAGAGCGCCGGGCTCTCCGGCAAGCTGATGACTTCGGAGAATATCGCCTACGGCATCGCGCCGAGGCTCAATTCCGCGGCGAGGCTCGGCAGCGCCTACGAAGTGATCGAGCTGCTCACCACCGAGGACGAGGACCGGGCCGCACAGCTCGCCGAGACGCTCTGCAAGCAGAACAGCGAGCGCCAGCTTCTGGAGCAGCAGATCTCCGGCGACGTGGAAAAGATGTTTACCGAGCGCCCGGAGCTTTTCCGGGACCGGGTGGTCGTGCTCGACGGCGGCGGCTGGCACCACGGCGTCATCGGCATCGTGTGCTCAAAAGTGGTCGAGCGCACCGGGAAACCCTGCGTGCTCATTTCGAGGGACGGCGAGGAGGCCAGAGGCTCCGCCCGCAGCGTGGAGGGCTTCTCCATGATCGACGCGGTTTCCTACGCCTCGGACTGCCTGATCCATTACGGCGGGCACCCCTTCGCCGCGGGCATGTCGCTCGAATCCGCGAAGATCGACGCCTTCCGCCGCAAGATCAACGAATTCGCGGCCAAAAATTTCGCGATGATGCCGGTCTTCACGCTGAAGATCGACAAGATCCTCGACCCCGCGGATCTCACGGTGGAAAAGCTCTCCGCGCTTAGGATGCTCGAGCCGTTCGGCTGCAAAAACGAGATGCCGCTCTTCGCCTTCCGCAAGGTGATCCTTGACGGCATCTATTCCATCGCAACGGAAAGCACGTCCGCCTGCGCCTCAAAAAAGCCGGCCTCACTTTTTACGCGGTCTGGTTCGGCGTCCCGCAGGAGGAGTTCCCCTACCGCGTCGGGGAGACCGTGGACATCGCGGCCTCCTGCGAGGTCGGCGAATATAATGGGGAGGCGCGCGTCTCGGTGAAGATCCGGGATGTGCGGCCGTCCTCCCTCTCGCAAGAGAGGCTTTTCAGCGGAAACCTCGCCTACGACGGATTTCTGCGCGGCGAGCCGGTCGCGGAGGAGGATATCCCCGCCCGCCCGGATTTCGCGCTGGTCTACCGGTTTATCCGGGAGGACGGCGGCTTCCGCGGGGAGCCGGACATCCTGTTCGGCCGGATCACCGGCGCGAATAAGGATACCGCGATGAATTCGTGCAGGATGCGGCTGTGCATCGACGTGATGGAGGAGCTCGGCCTCGTCGGGAGTGTCTACGACGGCCGCCGCATCACGGTGACGCTAAAAACACCCGCCGAAAAGGTGGATATCGAGCGGTCCCAGCTTCTCGGGAGACTGCATAAGGGCAACATTTGAGAAGCGGAGAGGAGGCGGCGACATGAGCGAATATTTGCAAAAACTGATCGACGCCATACAGGAAAACGGCAAGCCGCTCGACATGGACAAAATCGAGCGCGCGTACAACCTTGCGGAGCGCGCCCACGCCGGGCAGACGCGCGCCTCCGGCGAGCCTTACATCACCCATCCGGTCGAGGCGGCGATCATCACCGCGAAGCTCGGCATGGATACGGATACCGTCGTCACGGCGCTGCTGCACGACGTCGTGGAGGACACGGACGTCCCGCTCGATAAGATCCGCAAGGAATTCGGCCCCGAGGTCACCCTGATGGTGGACGGGGTGACGAAACTCGGCCAGATCTCCTATGTCTCGCGGGAGGAGCAGCAGGCGGAGAACGTGCGCAAGATGCTCCTCGCGATGGTGCAGGACGTGCGCGTCATCATCGTCAAGCTGGCGGACCGCCTGCACAACATGCGCACCATCGACTTCATGCCGCCGGAGAAGCAGCGCAGCAAGGCGCACGAGACGATGGAGATCTACGCGCCGCTCGCGCACCGCCTCGGCATCCGCCCGCTGATGGAGGAGCTGGAGGACCGCTGCATCCGCGTGCTGGACCCGGTGGGCTACAACGACATCGAGCACCGCATGGAGCTGGAAAAAGAGGACCGCATCCGCTTTCTCGGCAGCTTAAAAGACCGCATCGGCGAGCGCCTCAAAAAGGAGAATCAGCCGGCCTATATCGACGGCCGCATCAAATCCATCTACGGCATCTACCGCAAGGTCTACGTGCAGGGCCGCTCGATGGAGGAAATTTTCGATATTTACGCGGTCCGCGTGATCGTGGAGTCCGTCTACGAGTGCTACAACGTCCTCGGCATCGTGCACGACATGTTCAACCCCATCCCGGATCGGTTCAAGGATTATATCTCCACCCCGAAACAGAATATGTACCAGTCCCTGCACACCACCTGCATCGACAAGGAGGGCATCCCCTTCGAGATCCAGATCCGCACATGGGACATGCACCACACCGCGGAATACGGCATCGCGGCGCACTGGAAATATAAGGCCGGCATCTCCGGCAAAGATAACATGGAGGAACGCCTCTCGTGGGTGCGCCAGCTTCTGGAGCAGCAGCAGGAATCCGACGACGCCTCGGAGCTTGTGGAGTCCATCAAGAGCGACATCGCACCGGACGAAGTCTTTGTGTTTACGCCGGGCGGCGACGTCATCCAGCTCCCGGCCGGCTCGACGATCGTCGATTTCGCCTACGCCATCCACACGGCCGTCGGCAACCGCATGACCGGCGCGAAGATCAACGGCCGCATCGTCTCGCTGGACACCGAGGTCAAAACCGGCATCATCGTGGAGATCATCACGACGAACGCCCCGGGGCACGGCCCGAGCCGCGACTGGATCGGCATGGCGAAGACCGCCGGCGCGCGCAGCAAGATCCGCGCTTGGTTTAAAAAAGAGCGGCGCGACGAGAACATCGTCGAGGGCAAGGAGACGGTCTGGAAGGAGTTCCGCCGCAACCTCATCATTTTGGAGGAGCCGCAGTACGGCGAGTTTATCGAGGACGTCGCGAAGCGCCAGCACTGCAACTCGACCGAGGATTTTTACGCCTCCGTCGGTTACGGCGGCATCAACCTGTCAAAGCTCCTGCCGTGGGCGAAGGACGAATTCATCCGCCGCTACCGCGCGTCGCCCGAGGCGGCGCTGCCGGTGCCGGAGCCGCCGAAGCGGAAGATCAAAAGCAGCAGCGGCGTCATCATCGAGGGGCTGGAGGGCTGCCTCGTCAAATTCGCGCGCTGCTGCAACCCGCTGCCCGGCGACGACATCGTCGGGTACGTCACCCGGGGCACCGGCGTGTCGATCCATAAGTCGAGCTGCCGCACCGCCGCGAGCGGCATGGAGATCAAAGATCAAAGGGGCCGCTGGGTGCATGCCGCGTGGTCGAACGACGTCAAGGAGACCTATCAGTCCGACATCGTGATGAACTGCCAAAACCGCTCGGGGCTGGTGGCGGACGTCAGCATCACGCTGACGAATCTCCACGCGCCGATCCACGCGCTGAGCGCGAAGGAGACCTCCGGCGGCATGGCGGAGGTTCGCCTGACCACCGAGAGCGGCGGCGTCGACCATCTCAAGGGAATTTTGGACGCCCTGCGCCGCATCCGCGGCGTGGAGACGGTCCAGAGGGTATGACAACAGGTTCGCGGCCTGTCGCGGATAAAAGAACACTGTTATCGCCGGGCTTGTAGCCGAGAGGAACCACCAAAAAGCATACAGCCATGGGGCGCGGACGAAAGCGAAGGCCGGGCCGCGCGGCGGGAGAATATGATCCAAAAGGACCCCTAAAACATGCGCCCCGAAAGGAGAGGATCCCGTGATCGCGCTGCTCCAAAGATGCAAAGAGGCCTCCGTCGAGTGCGGGGGCGAGATCGTCTCGCGGATCGGAGAGGGTTACGCCGTCCTGCTCGGCGTCGCGAAGGGTGACACGGAGCGGGAGGCGGAGCTGCTCGCCAAAAAGGTCGCGGAGCTGCGCATCTTTGAGGACGAAAACGGCAAGATGAACCGCTCCATCCTCGAAACCGGGGGCGCCGCGCTGGTGGTGCCGAATTTCACGCTCTGCGCCGACTGCTCCCACGGGCGGCGGCCCTCGTTTTTTGACGCGATGCTCCCGCGGGAGGCGAGCGGGCTCTACGAATATTTCCTTAAAAAACTGCGATATTATGGGATCGGCGAGGTCCGGGGCGGCGTCTTTGGCGGCGACATGCAGGTGCGCATCCAAAACGACGGCCCGGTCACCATTTCCCTCGACACCGCCGATCTCCAGTGATAGAATTTGGTCTCAGGAGGCGATACCCTATGACCGTTACGGAAATCACCGTCGGCATCATGCGCACCAACTGCTACGTCGTCGAGTCGGAGCAAAAGAACGCGGTCGTCATCGACCCGGGCGACGAAGGCGACCGCCTGACCGACCGGCTCACGAATCTCGGCGTCAAGGTGCGGTATATTTTTCTGACCCACGCCCATTTTGACCACACCGGCGCGGTGAAAGAGGTGCAAAAGCGCTTCCCCGAGGCGAAGGTCGTCCTGATGAAGGCGGACGAGGAGATCCTGCTCGATCCCTCGCTCGTCGTCAACCGCGTGCAGGGCAAATTCGGCGAGCGGTATCACATCAAGCCGGATCTTTTCGTCTCGGACGGCGAGATCCTAAAGCTCGACGAGCTCTCCTTTGTCTTTATCGCGACGCCCGGCCACACCAAGGGCTCCTGCACGATCCTGCTTTGCGACCAGCTTTTCACCGGGGACACGCTGTTTGCCGGCATGTGCGGCAGGACGGACCTCTACGGGGGCTCCCAGTCCGACATGAAGCGCTCGCTCGCGCGGCTGGGCAATCTCGAGGGCGATTATGAGATCCTGCCGGGGCACGGCCCGGGCAGCACGCTCGCCATCGAGCGCTTTCGCAACAGCTATCTCCGGTCCGCCATGGGCAAAGAGGTCTTATGAATCTCATCATCGACAACCATCCTTATCATTATGAAATGGAAGCCCTCTGCCGGATGTTCCTGCGGGGCGAGGAGCTGAAGATCCTCGATGCCGCGGCGATCCCCGCGGGGGATTTTCTTTATACCGGCGTCGCCGGGGATAAGATCGCCGTCCGGGCAAATTACAAAGGGAAAACCGCGGAGAGCGCCGTCGCCGCCGGCGCGGACGCCGAGCGCGCGATGGCGCGCGCGGTCTATTCCATGATGAGCATGCTCACCGGCATCCGGCCCAAATGGGGCGTGCTCACGGGCATCCGGCCGGTCAAGCTCGCGATGGAGCTCGCCGACGGGGGCAAGACGCCGGAGGAGATCCGCGCGATTTTGAGCGCCGACCGGCTGATCTCCGACGAGAAGATCGCCCTGATGCTCGAGACGATGCTCCATGAGCGGGCGATCCGCCAGAGCTCCCGCCCGGAATCGGTGAGCCTCTATATTTCGATCCCGTTCTGCCCGACCCGGTGCGCCTACTGCTCCTTCATCAGCCACAGCATCGAGAAAGCCGCCAAGCTGATCCCGCCCTATGTGGAGCTGCTCTGTGAGGAACTCCGGGGGATCGCCGCGCTGATCGGGGAGCTGGGCCTGCGGCTCGAGACGGTCTATATGGGTGGGGGCACGCCCACGGTGCTCTCCGCCGAGCAGCTTGACGCCGTGCTCGGCACCGTGGAGTCGTCGTTTGACGTGAGCACGTTGCGGGAGCTGACCGTCGAGGCGGGCCGCCCGGACACGATCACGCCCGCGAAGCTCGAGGCCATGAAGCGGCACAGCGTCGGGCGCATCAGCGTCAACCCGCAGGCGCTCGACGACGAGGTGATGGAGGCCATCGGGCGCAAGCACACCGTCGCGCAGTTTTTGGAGGCGTTCCGGCTCGCGCGGAGCCTCGGCTTTGATAACATCAACGCGGACCTGATCGCGGGCCTGCCCAAGGACGACATAGAGAAATTCTCCCGCACGATCGAGGGGATCATGGAGCTGCGCCCGGAGAACGTCACGCTGCACACGCTGACCGTCAAGCGGGCGGCGGGCTTCGGCGCGGACCCGGAGGGCATCCTCGCGGGCGCGGCGGACGGCATGGTGGAGCTCGCCCAGCGCCGCTTCGGCGAGGAGGGCTACGACCCGTATTACCTCTACCGGCAGAAGGGCACCGTCGACAACCTTGAGAATACCGGCTACTGCCTGCCCGGCAGGGAGGGCCTCTACAACATTTTTATCATGGACGAGACGCACAGCATCCTCGCGGCGGGCGCGGGCGGCGTGACGAAGCTCAAAGCGCCGCACGGCACGCGCATCGAGCGCATATTCAACTATAAATATCCATACGAATATATCAGCCGTTTCGATCAGATTCATTCCCGAAAGGAGCAAATCAGAGACTTTTATGAAACATGGCCGATCCATCCGGGAACTTGATGCCGCAAGGGTGAACGTGCACCTCGGGCGCGAGCCGGAGCAGTTTGTCTCCCTGTCCGAAAGCCGCTTCCAGTTACAGATCAACGACCTCGCCGACCGCATCCTCTCCGAAAAAACGCCGGTCCGCGTGGTGCTGATCTCCGGCCCCTCCGCGACGGGCAAAACCACCGCGGCCGAGAAACTGCGCGCCGAGCTCGGCGTCTGCGGCAAGGAGGCCGCCATCGTCTCCGTGGACGATTTCTTCCTCGGGGCGGGCAGCCTGCCCCGCAACCCGGACGGCACCTACGACATGGACACGATCGGCGTCGTCGACACGGAGCTCGCGAGGCGCAGCATCGGCGACCTGCTTGCGCGGGGCGAGGCGGATTTTCCGGTCTTTGATTTTTCGAGCCAGCGGCGCAGCGGGGAGGTAAGGCATCTCTCCGCCTCCGGGGGCCTCGTCGTCATCGAGGGCACCCACGCGCTGAATCCGCTTTTGACGGAAGGTCTGCCGAGGAGGGGCGTGTTCCGCGTCTTTACCGGCACGAACGCGCGGTTTTGCGTGGACGGGCGGACCTTGCTTACACCCGAGGAGCTGCGCCTCGCGCGCCGGATGGTGCGGGATGAGCAGTTTCGCGGCTGGCCGGCCGAGAGGACGCTCGCCCAGTGGCCAAACATCCTGCGCAGTTCCGATATCTATATCGAGCCCTACGCGGGCACGGCGGAGTTTTTCCTCGATTCGGCCTTGGATTACGAGCCCGCGGTCTACGGCGGGCGCCTGTTTCCGATGCTCGAGCGGATCGCGGCGGATTCGCCGTACGCGCCCGGGGCGGAGGAACTGCGGCGGAAGCTCTCCTATTTTTCCGAGCTTTCGGAGAAGCTTGTTCCCAAAGATTCCCTGCTGAGGGAATTTATCGGATAAAAAAGCGGTTTTTCTGTTGAAAAGCTGAACCGGGAAGTATATAATAATCAAATGTAGGAATCTCGTATGAAAGGGGCAGAGCTATGGCGAATTTCGACAGCATCGTGGGCGATTTCCGGATCATCGCGGAGGAGATGGAGAAAAAAACCAGAGAGGCGATCGAGCTTTCCCGCCTCCGCATGGAGAAGATCCAAGTCAAAAGCGATATGAGAAAGAATTATGAGAACATCGGGGAGCTGGTCTATGCGGAGCACCGCCTTCATGAGAATAACGCCGACGTGATCGACATTTTCAACAAAGAGATCGACCGCGAATATGAGCATCTGAATGAGATCGCCGCCCGGATCCGCAAGCTCCGCAACCGGGCCCAGTGCCCCGCGTGCGGCGCGCAAAACGAGGCCGACGCCGCCTATTGCAGCCACTGCGGCGCGGAGATGAAAAGCGCCGAGGAGCCTGTGACCGCCGCGATCGACAAGACCGCCGAGGACCTCAAAGAGGTCGCCCGCGGGGTGAAGGAGACCCTCTCCGAGAAGCTCGAGACCGCGGGCCAGTATGTCGAGAAGGAGAAGGCAAAGTTCGAAGAGGGCGCCGCGAAGCTCAGCGAAAAGGCCGCGAAGCTCGCCGAATGCGCCGAGAGAAGCGCGAAGGCGGAGGCGGAAGAGGCGGCAGCCGAACCCGCGGCGGCGCAGCCCGCCCCGGAAACGGACGCCCCGGCGGAGGCCCCGGCGCTCAAAAAGGGCCCCGCCCCCAAAAAGAAAAAATAACGCGCCGGACGGCGAAAAAGGCCCCCCGCGACGCCCGACGAAAGCCGGGCGCGCAAGATTCCGCTTCGGGCGGCCCGGGAGCGAAAACCGCTTTGGACGCGCCCGCGGGGGTTCCCTTGATTGGAAAGGATGAACGAAATTGACGTATAATCAGATCAAAAGCTCCGCCGCGTACCTGCTCAGCCAGACCGGGCTCCGCCCGAAGATCGGGCTGATCCTCGGCTCCGGGCTGCACCCGGTGACCGCGGACCTCGAGAACGCGGTGAAGATCCCGTATAAATCCATCCCGCGCTGGAACGCCGCCTCCGCCCCCGGCCACGAGGGCGCGCTCTATATCGGCACCATGGAGGGCGTGCCGGTCGCGGTGATGTCCGGGCGGCTCCATTATTATGAAGGCAACAGCATCGCCGACTGCGCCTATCCGGTCGCCGTGCTCAAGGCGATGGGGATCGAAAAGCTCATCGTCACCAACGCGGCCGGCGGCGTCAACACCGACTATCACCCCGGCGAGTTTGTGCTGATCCGCGATCAGATCAAATTCTTCGACGAGAGTCCCCTGCGCGGGGAAAAGGCGGAGGACTTCGGCGGCGAGCATTTCTTCGATATGAGCGATACTTATACCGCGAAGCTGCGCGAGGCGGTTAAAACCGTCTGGCAAAAGACTTCGGGAGAGGCGCTCGCGGAGGGCGTCTACGCGTTCATGTCCGGCCCACAGTTCGAGACCCCGGCCGAGATCCGCGCCCTGCGCGTGCTCGGGGCGGACCTCGTCGGCATGAGCACCGCGCCGGAGGCCATCATGGCCGCCGCCTGCGGGCTTACGCTGCTCGGGGTGTCCGTCGTCACCAACATGGCGGCGGGCGTCGTCGCGGGCAAGGCGATCTCCGGCGGGGAGGTCAACGAGACCGGCGCCGCCATCGCCGACGATTTTCGCAGGCTCCTGCACGTCGCGGTGCAAACGCTCTCGGAGATCGGGTAAAAACCCCGTAACGTCCCGGGGCCGCAGCCGTGCGGAGGCCCGCCTCTCTCGGGGCGGCGCCATGGGCGAAGCGCGGCTCAGATCGGCACGGCCGGAGAGCCGTTTTCCCGAAAAGAGCAGCCCGTACCGGGCCGGCGGGGCGGTCCTCGCCGCCGGCGAACCTTTAAGGAAGATAAGGGGGCGTCCCCCTTTTTAAAAAACCAATCCCTGACCGGAAAGGACGGAAGAACTATGCTGTTTAAAAACATCTCCTATGTGGATGAGGATTTTAACGTCGTGGACAACGCGTGGATCGGCATTAAAAACGGCGTGATCGACTGCATCTCCCAAAACAGGCCCGCGAACTGGAGCTGCGGCGAGGTATACGACGGCAGCGGCAAGATCCTGATCCCGGGGCTCGTCAACAACCACACGCACGCCGCGATGACGCTGATGCGCGGCTACGGCGAGGGCCTTCCGCTGCAAAGATGGCTCACCGAGCGGGTCTTCCCGTTTGAGGCGCATTGGAACGAGGACGCGATCTACTGGGCAAACCAGCTCGCGATGGCCGAGATGCTCGCCTGCGGCACCACGTCGTTCACCGATATGTATTTCTTCGGCTCGGTGGCGGCGAGGGCCGTGCAGGACGTCGGCATGAAATGCAATTTCAGCAACCCGCCGGTCGGCACCGACGGCACCCGCCTCAAGGATCTCGAGTATTTCCCGGCCGTCTGGGCGGAGATCCAGCAGTGGGGCCACAGCAAGGGCCGCTTCCTGATGGAGTACGGCGTCCACGCCGAATATACCGCGAGCGAGGCGCTGATCCGCGACGCCGCCGCTTTCGCGAAGGAGAACGGTCTGCGCGTCCACGCGCACCTCTCCGAGACGAAGAAGGAGCACGAGGAGTGCAAACAGCGCAACGGCGGCAGGACCCCGGCGAAGGTGTTCCTCGACTGCGGCCTGTTTGAAAACCCGACCAACCTCGCGCACTGCGTCTGGGCGGAGGACGGGGACATCCGCATCCTTGCGGAAAACGGCGTCACCGCGACGCACAACCCCTCCAGCAACATGAAGCTCGGCAGCGGCTTCGCGCCGGTGCGCAAGATGCTCGACGCGGGCGTCAGCGTCGCGCTCGGCACCGACGGCGCCGCGAGCAACAACAACCTCAACATGTTCGAGGAGATGCATATGGCGGCCATGATCGCCCGCGGCGGCTCCGGCCACGCGGACGAGATCAGCTCGGCGGAGATCCTCAAAATGGCGACCGTCGCCGGAGCGAAGAGCCAAGGCAGGGCGGACACCGGCCTCATCAAGATCGGCAACAAGGCGGATCTCGCCGTGATCGACCTCGACCGGCCGCATCTGGTCCCTTCCTATAATAAACTCGATTCGCTGATTTTCTCCGCGCAGGGCTCCGACGTCGTCTTGACCATGGTGGACGGGGACGTCCTCTACCGGGACGGCAAATATAAGACGATCGACTTCCCGAAGGTCTGCGACAAGATCAGCCTCTGCCTGCCCAAGATCCTCTCCCAGATCTGACCGTTTGATTCCGGCGCTCAGCATATTAAAGGAGGACGGCGTTTGAGCTTAAAGAAACAGAATTTCCTCCAAGGTGCCCTGATTTTGAGTTTTGCGACCATCTTTGTCAAGGCCGTCGGCGCGCTCTTCAAGATCCCGCTGATGAATATCATCGGCGGCGAAGGCATGGGCTATTACAACACGGCCTATCAGATTTTTAATCCGCTCTACACGCTCGCGACCGCCGGCATCCCGGTGGCCGTCTCAAGAATGGTCTCCGAGTGCGTGACGCTGGGACGTTTCCGGGATGTCCGGAAGATCTTTCAGGTTTCGATGGCCTGCTTTCTCGTCACCGGGACGGCGGGCAGTTTAATCATGCTGCTCGGCGCGCGGTTCCTCACCAATTCCGTGGTGGGCAACGCGGGCGCCGTGTGGGCGGTGGCGGTCCTGTCCCCGGCGGTGTTTTTTATCTGCATGATGAGCGCCTACCGCGGCTATTACCAAGGGCTGCGCAACATGTACCCGACCGCCATCTCCCAGATGACGGAGGCCGTGTTTAAACTGCTTTTGGGCCTCGGCCTGACGCTCGTCGTCACGCAGCTCGGCACCGCCGAATATGAGAAGGCCGGCACCATCTTCGGCATTCGGATCGGACTGACCGAGGATGCCGGCACCGCCGCCTCGGCGATCGCGCCCTACGCGGCCGCGGCCGCGATCGGCGGCGTCATGCTCTCGACGATCGCGGGCACGGTCTACCTGATGATCCGCTACAACCGCAGGGGCGACGGCATCAGCGAGGAGGAGCTCTTCGCCTCCATGGAGCCGCAGCGGGGCAGGACGATCTTCCGGGCCCTGATCACGATCGCGCTGCCGGTGTGCTTTGCCTCCCTCGCGACGAACCTTACGAACCTGATCGACCTGATCTCGCTGATGAACCGTCTGGAATACGCGATCCGGCTCGACGCGGACACGATCCTCAACCTCTATAAGGGCCTGCTCCCCGATGGCCTGACGCTCGGGGGCATCCCGAATTATCTTTACGGCGTCTACACCGGCATGCCGGTGGAGCTTTTTAACCTGATCCCGGCCATCGCCACCACCTTTGGGATTTCGGCGCTGCCGACCGTCACGGAGATGTGGACGGCGGGCGACCACCGCCGGGTCAAGCGCTCGGTGGACAGCGTCTTGCGCATCACCGCGCTGATGGCGTTTCCGGCGGGGCTCGGGCTCTCCTTCCTCTCGAAGCAGATCCTTGACCTGCTCTATCCGCGGGTGCCGCTCGAGGTGGAGATCGCCGCCCCGATGCTGACCGTCATGGGTATCTCGGTGATCTTCGTCTCGATCGTGGTCACCTGCAACAGCATCCTGCAGGCGATCGGGCGGGAGCGGATCCCGCTCGTCCTGCTGCTGATCGGCGCCGCCGTCAAGCTCGGCATCAACTACACGTTCATCGCGATCCCGTCCATCAACATCAAGGCGGCGCCCTACGGCTCTCTGGTCTGTTACAGCCTGCTGCTCGTGCTGAGCATCCTCTTGATCGACCAAAACGCCGGCATCCGGGTGGACCTCTGGTCCGTCTTTTTGAAGCCGCTGCTCGCGGGATTTGCGTGCGCGTTGAGCGCCAAAAGCGTCTGGCTGCTGACGCAGGGGTGGATCGGCTCCCGCCCCGCGACCGTGCTCGCGATCGTCGTCGCGGTGGTGATTTACGTCGCCGTGGTCCTCGCGATCCGCGGAGTGCCCAAAAATGACATAAAAATGCTGCCGAAAGGCGAAAAAATCGCGGAACTACTTGCAAAACACCATCTCTTAGGGTAAGATAATGGAGGCTTTTGTGGATTTTGAATTCAAGGAAACCTACGATGTCGCGGATCTGCTGCGGATCATGGAGATCCTTCGGAGCGGCGAGGGCTGCCCGTGGGATCGGCAGCAGACGCACGCCTCGATCCGCCAGAATCTCATCGAGGAGACTTACGAGGCGGCCGAGGCCATCGACAACGCCGACCCGGAGGCGCTCTGCGAGGAACTTGGCGATATGCTGATGCAGATCGTCTTTCACTGCCAGATCGAAAAAGAGCGGGGCGGCTTTGATTTTTCCGAGATCTGCGACGGCCTATGTAAAAAACTGATCGTCCGCCATCCCCATGTGTTTGGAGACAAGGCCGCGTTTTCCGCGGACTACGCCTTCCGGCGCTGGGATGAAATAAAGGCTGAAACCAAAGGCCAGAGGACCGGCGCGGATACGCTCGCCGCCGTTCCGAAGACGCTGCCCGCGCTGATGCGGGGCGCAAAGCTCCAAAAGCGCGCGTCAAAAGCTTCGGGAGTGTCCTTTGGCGTCGAGCGGGCCTTCCGCGATCTCGAGGACGGGGTCGCAAGGCTCAGGGAGGCTGCGGCCGGAGAGGATTTCTCCCGGAAACGGGAGGAATTGGGGGATGTGCTTTTCGCCGCCGTGCAGGTGGCGGGGGCGCTGGGCGCGGAGCCGGAAGAATGTCTGTCCGACTCCTGCGAACGGTTCACGCGGCGTTTTTCTTTTGCGGAAGAGAGGGCCGCCGGGGAGGGGAGGAGCCTCCGGGATCTCTCGCCGGACAAGCTCGCAGAGCTTTGGAGTGCGGCAAAAAAGGAAGAGGAATCAAAAAAGCCGCGGGAAAGCGGCAAAATTGTAACGGAGGGAAATGTAAAATGACGAAAGCCGACCTGATCACCGCCGTAGCGGAGAAGACCGAATTCACGAAGAAAGACAGCGAAAAAGCCGTCCTTGCCGTCCTGGATTCCATCACCGAGGCACTGGTTGCCGGAGAAAAAGTCCAGCTTGTCGGATTTGGCTGCTTCGAAGTCAAAGAAAGAGCCGCCAGAAAGGGCGTCAATCCGAGGACCAAAGAGGACATCGATATCGGTTCCTCCATGCTTCCGGTGTTTAAGGCCGGCAAGGGCCTGAAAGCCGCCGTCACGAAGGAATAAGGAGCAAAACCGAAGCCCCCGCTCCACCGAGCGGGGGCTTTTTTCAAGGAGGAAATCCATGCGGCTTGATAAATATTTAAAGATTACCCGCCTGATCAAGCGCCGCACCGTCGCCAACGACGCCTGCGACGCCGGGCGCGTCCTCGTCAACGACCGGGTCGCCCGCGCCTCCTACGAGGTGAAGGAGGGCGATCAGATCGAGATCCGGCTCGGCCAGAAGCCGCTGCGGGTCGAGGTGCTCTCCATCGAGGAGTCGCCCAAAAAAGAGGACGCCGCCCGAAATTACCGCGTCATCGAATAATTTCTTTCGGCGGGGCCGGGCGCGTTCGCTTGTAAATCCTTCCCGACCCTGTTATAATAAAAAGGAAAAAATAACCGCTTGTTTTTGACAGCCAAAGGAGGGCATTTTTATGAAAAAGATTCTGGCTTTCGCGCTTTGCGTGCTGCTCGTGCTGGCCATGCTGCCGGTAGCCTCATTTGCTGCGAGCAAGGACGACGATTACGACGACATCTATGAGGCCGACGGCATCGAGGTCTCCGGCACCAACGTCTATGTCGGCCGCCTGAGCAAAAACAGCACAAAATATAAGGATCTCCGGGATTTTGCCGGGGAGCTCGGCGCGACGCTCAACTCCATCCTTTTCTCCTTCGAGGTCACCAAAACGGAGTCCGGCGACAAGGAGATCATGTTCAGCTTCGGCGAGGACTATGAGGAAGAGGAGCTGACCATCCTCTATCGGCATAAAGACGGGACCATCGACGTGATCCTCGCCATGTGCGACGAGACCGGCGACCTTGAGCTCAAGACCACGGCCGACGCCGCCTATCTGGTGCTCGACGGCCCGGAATACGCCGAGGACTTCGATTCCGGCCTCAAGGTGAAGAAGCCCGGCACCTATGTCTCCTCCTCGAAAGAGGCGACGGAATCCACCACCTCCTCCACCCCGATCACGGTGAAGCCCGAAACCGGCGCCACCGGATCGACCGGGACCTCGACCGGGACCTCCACTGGCGTGAAAGAGGAGAACCCGAACACCGGCTTCGGGACGCTCCCGCGGTTCCTGCTGTGGATATTCTGACCGTTTCCGGATCCGATCGTCCGAGGCAGCTTTAAGCGGCAATCAAGAGGCCCGCCATGCTTTTCGCATGGCGGGCCTCTTTTTGTTTTCCTCGGGAAAGTTTCGGCGCACGGCACGCGGCCGCGAAAGACGCGTCCCAACAAAAAAACGGGCGGATTCCCTCCGCCGGATTCCTCCGTCAAGACGGCCGGGCTTGCCGGTTTCATGGGGGCCGACCCCCGTTTTTCTTTTGCCTATCCCTGCCGCACGGGTCCCGCGCTTTCAGTCGGATTCGGGCAGGATG
>Ga0116177_10000588_pt1 | contig 26727 bp, 16 predicted proteins | sample AD_STIC10_MetaG_FD_89750 | JGI IMG/M metagenome (GOLD analysis project Ga0116177, IMG submission 89750) | Active sludge microbial communities of municipal wastewater-treating anaerobic digesters from USA - AD_STIC10_MetaG | ecosystem: Engineered > Bioreactor > Anaerobic > Digestate | place: USA... | reverse complement strand
GTGTCTGACGTCTCGAAGAGCGTCTGACATTTTCTTCTAACCGTGTCAGACGCTCTTTGAGTTTTAACCGTCAGAGTTCTAACCGTGTCAGACGCTCTTCGAGACGTCAGACACGGTTAGAAAAGCAAGTCCTCATCTTCATCCTTTATCTGATCTTCCATATCCTTCGTTACCGGCCTTTCGATGATGCAGGGTAACTGTAAAAATTGTGTGGTGTCACAAAGTCCGGAATTATATCCCTGAAAGTACTCTCTCCAGGATGAATATTCCCATTCGCCCGGTAACTTAATAAGCTTTGCTTTAACCGGGTTCTGGTGAATATATAAAAAGGCAGTTCGGGTATAGTCGTCTTGTCCGCTTACCAGTTTTGCTTTTGTTTTTTGCTGAAACAAATTACCGGTTCTATTTTGTTGTTTATTCACCCCTTTGGCATAAGAACTTTGCAGCAGCCTGAAGCCATTGGTAATTGCCGGCATACTGATACCACCAGACTTCACGGGTACAAGACTTTTATCATCTACATCAATAAGAAAATGAAAATGATTGGGCATCAGGCACCAGGCAAAAATCCGGCAAACCGGCTTTAGAAAATGATGGCACTTCTTCAGGAAATACTCATAATTCCCGTTATTGAAAAATATTCGTTGCCTGTAATTACCCCGATTATAAATATGATAGATACCAGACTTTTCAAATTTCATTGCCATTGCCATTGCTTTTGGCAAAATTGAAGAGGGGTGGGAAAAGAGAAATGAGAAAATAAACGGGGGAGGATGGTTTTTTTCCAGGAAATGAGGGAGGAAAATATCAATATTAAAGTGTAAGACGCTCTCAAAAAAGCGTCAGACGCTCTTCGAGATGGTTAAAGCGTCAGACATTCTTCGAGACGGTTAAAGCGTCAGACGCTCTTCGAGACGGTTAAAGCGTCGGACGCTCTTCGAGACGGTTAAAGCGTCAGACGCTCTTCGAGACGTCAGACGCGGTATACGCCCATTTCACCAGGGTTGCTCCCCAGGTAAAGCCTCCACCAAATGCAGCGAGTACGATATTGTCTCCTTTTTTGAGTTTGGATTCCCAGTCCCAGAGGCAAAGAGGTAATGTGCCGGCCGTTGTATTGCCATACCGTTGAATATTGATCATCACTTTTTCTTTTGGCAAGCCCATCCGGTTGGCTGTTGCATCAATGATACGCAGGTTGGCCTGATGGGGAACCAGCCAGGATATATCATCACCGGTAAGGTTGTTTCTTTCAAGCAATTCAGCACTTACATCGGCCATCCCTTTTACTGCGAATTTGAAAACTGCCTGGCCCTCCTGATATACAAAATGTTCTTTGGCTAAAACTGATTCGGTAGTAGCGGGTTGTTTGGATCCACCGGCTTTCATATGAAGGAACTGGCATCCGCTGCCATCGCTTTTGAGAATAGAATCCTGAATGCCTAAGCCTTCTTCATTTGGTTCCAGTAAAACTGCTCCGGCACCATCACCAAAAATGATACAGGTGGCCCGGTCAGTATAATCAATGATGGCACTCATTTTATCGGCTCCGCAAACCACCACTTTTTTATATCGTCCGCTTTCAATCAAAGATGCTCCAATTGTGAGAGAATACAGGAATCCGGAACAGGCGGCAGACAAATCAAATCCCCAGGCATTTTTGGCTCCGAGTTTATCACAGGCAATATTCGCCGTGGCCGGAAATACATGGTCCGGGGTTACAGTACCTACAATCAGGCAATCAATTTCTTCGGGTTGTATTCCTCTTTTTTCACATAACTGCCTTACCGCAGGCACAACCATATCAGAAGTAGCCATTCCGGCCCCTTTCAGGATCCTTCTTTCTTCCACACCAGTACGGGTACGGATCCACTCATCGTTAGTTTCCACTATTTTCTCCAGGTCAAAATTGGTCAGCTTGTCTTCCGGTACATATCCGCCAACTGCTGTAATTGCAGCCGTAATTTTATTGCTCATTCTCTTGGGTTGTGATAAACAAAAGTGTCCAAAGGTAAGGGACAAAACCATTGCAGCGTTCAATCCACGCCCATGCCTGCCGGCCGCCTGGCTTTTGCGGAAAACTCTTTCTTAAGTTCCTGAACGTCTGTTAGTAAAGCGATACTGAATTCCTTATTTTCGCAGCCTATGATCGCCTACCTCAGAGGGCAGTTTGTCCATACCAGTCCGGCCAGTGTGCAGGTGGAAGTAAACGGAGTCGGATATGATGTGCAGATCAGCCTTCATACTTATTCCCGTATTCAGCACCTGGAAAATGGGATTTTATATACCTGTTTGTTGATTCGGGAGGATGCCCATATACTTTATGGCTTTTTTGACCAGCAGGAGAAGGAAATGTTTCAATTATTACTGGCTGTCTCAGGAATCGGGGCCTCTACAGCCCGTGTTATCCTGTCATACATGAAGCCTGACGAACTGGCAAAGGCCATCCTCAGTTCGGATAGCCGGGCCCTGGAAGGGATCAAAGGAATCGGGAAAAAAACAGCCGAAAGAATGGTGCTGGAGCTGAAGGATAAATTGGGAAAATTCGGCACAGAATCAAATAATTTACCCATGAAAAACAATACTTTGCACCAGGATGCGTTAAATGCCTTGACCGCCCTTGGCATCAACCGGCAAGCTGCCGGTCAGGCCATTGAAAAGGTTCTGGCGACCAATTCCAATATACCCGTGGAGGACCTGGTTAAATCAGTACTCCGTACCCTCTAAGCGATTTTTTGGAAACTAATTGATAGAGAAAAGACATTGAACCTTACAGCTGCCTATATCTTCCGCAATCTGGTAATTTTTACCACGATGTTCACCTGCGCTTTGCAGGCAAATGCCCGTTTTTATACCGACAAAAGAAAACCTGCTGCAGATACCAGCCGTTATCCGCTGCGCGACAGACCAGGTGATCCTTATTCATACCCCAGCCGCAATAGCTTTGATCTGAAGGATACTGCCTTTATCAAAAGAAATATCGAATACGATCCCAAGACCAACCAGTACTATATCGTTGAAAAGATCGGTACCCGCTATTACCGTACGCCGGTTTCTTTTTCCATGCAGGAGTTTGTTAAGCTCCAGGGCGAAAAAGATGAAAAAGAATATTTCCGGAAAAGATCCCAGTTACTGGCCAATATGAACCGCCGGTTATTCAAACCCAAATTCAAAGTATCAAACGACTGGTTCAACCGGATCATGGGCGTTGGTCCTGATGGCAAAGTAAAAATTGACATCAAGCCGACCGGTTATGTGGAGATACTGGCCGGTTATATGGGGCAAAATATCAAGAACCCGACCCTTCCTGAAAGAGCCCGCAAGCAAGGCGGTTTTGACTTCAATATGAATTCACAACTGCAGGTAGATGCCAGTATCGGAGAAAAACTGAAACTGCCCATCAATTATAATACACTGGCCAACTTCAATTTTGAAAATCAGCTGAAGCTTGATTTTCGTGGCAAGGATGATGATATCATCAAACAGTTTCAGTTAGGTAATACCAATTTTCCTACCAAAGGAACCCTGATTCCCGGCGCGCAATCATTGTTCGGGATCAAAACACAATTACAATTTGGTAAACTCTGGGTAACCACGGTGCTGGCCAACCAGCAATCACAACGGCAATCTCAGAACCTGCAGGGCGGTTCAGCGGCACAGAGTTTTTCGCTCCGATCTGATGAATATGATGAGAACAGTCACTTCCTGATGGCCCAGTATTTCCGCAGTAACTACAATGCGGCCATGAAGCAGTTGCCGATTGTCAACTCGAAAGTGCAGATCCTGAAGATGGAAGTTTGGGTTACCAACCGGAATGGGGCCACAACTGATACCCGTGATATTGTTGGCTTTATGGATCTTGGAGAAAGAAATCCCTATCGCAATACTTTATTAACCGGTTCCGGAGATGTGGTACCCCGCAATGATGCAAACAATCTGTATAGTACCATTACTTCCAATCCTGCTTATCGCAACTCTTCACTTGTTCAAAACCAGCTGACAAATTTCGGCTTACTGCCGGTACAGGATTTTGAAAAGACATTTGCCCGGAAACTACAGCCTTCCGATTTCTTTTTTAATCCACAGATTGGCTTCCTTTCATTGAACCAGCCGCTGCAACCGGATGAAGTACTGGGTGTGGCTTATCAGTATACTTACAATGGCCGGACCTACCAGGTAGGTGAGTTTTCACAGGATGTACCGCCCGATACCACCGGTACTTCCCAAAGGGTATTGTTCCTGAAATTATTAAAAGCCACTTCACAGCGTACCAACCTGCCGATCTGGAACCTGATGATGAAGAATGTGTATTCAGTAGGGTATGGTCAGCTGGAAAGACAGGATTTCCAGTTAAATGTTACTTACGAAGAACCCAGTCTGGGCGAAAAAAGATACCTGCCACAAACAGATATCATCCCCGCTTTTCAGGGTCAGCAACTGATTGCACTCACGAATCTGGACCGCCTCAATAATCAGAACGACCCTCAACAGGATGGGGTATTTGATTTCGTGGAAGGGTATACAGTAATTTCTTCTCAGAGCCGGATCGTATTCCCGGTGCTGGAACCTTTTGGACATGATCTTGATTATATCTATGCCACACAGCCAATCAGAGACCAGTACCTGTACTATCCCCTGTATGATACCATCAAGGCTATCGCACAAACTTATGCGAACCTGAATCGGTTCAAAATTTCAGGAAGATCAAAATCCTCAGGTAGCGCTTATGGTGCTAATGGTAACGGTGCTGCCGGACAGGGTGGAATGGGAGCCTTACCCGGAACTGGTTCAGGTGAATACCAACTGGGATTTAATATTCCAAGAGGCTCTGTAACAGTAACAGCCAATGGACAGGTATTACAGGAAAATGTGGATTATGATATCAACTATGACCTGGGAACTTTAAGAGTAACCAATCAGGCCGTATTAAATTCTGGTATCCCTGTTTCTATCAATTATGAAAACAACCAGGCCTTTGGATTCCAGCAGAAAAACTTCATGGGTCTGCGCCTGGATTATATTGCCAATAAAAAACTCACACTTGGAGGTACGATAGTTAAACTGGGCGAAAGGCCATTCTTTGTAAAACAATTGTATGGTGAAGATCCGATCAGAAATGCCATGTATGGTGTGGATGTGGATTACCGCAGCAACCTCCCGCGCCTGACCAAGTGGCTGGATAAACTTCCTTTCTATTCCACCAAAGCCATGTCGTCTGTTACCGCCACAGCGGAAGCCGCTTACCTGAATCCGGGTCATGCCAAACAAATCAACGGACTGGACCGCTATGGCAATCCGCAGAAAGGTGGATTAAGTTATATTGATGATTTCGAAGGAACCCGTGCGAATATCGATCTGCGTTTCCCTGTGATCAGCTGGCAAATGGCCTCTATCCCTCAGGGCAATGGCTTATTTGCTGAATCTTCCCTGTATAATAATGAGGGGTCAGGATTTAACAGGGCCCGTACAGCCTGGTACATGATTGAGCCAACATTACAGGAAAAAAGAAATAATAATAACCCGCTGCGTAATGACCTGAATGAATTATCCAGACCGGAAACAAGACAGGTACTGCGCAAAGAAATCTTCCCCAAACAATTCACGCAATTTGGTGAAGGCCTGCTCACAACATTTGATGTGGCATTTTACCCGAAGGATAAAGGACCTTATAATTTCGAAACATCCAATACAAGAATTGATGCCAATGGCCGCCTCCGTTTCCCCAAACAGGCGTGGGGTGGCTTGATGCGCAATATTGATCAAACGGATTTTGAAACCAGCAATATCGAATTCATTGAATTCTGGCTGCAGGATCCTTTTATTGCCAATTCGGCCAATCCAACCGGAGGTCAGATGTACATCAATCTGGGAAATGTATCTGAAGATATTTTAAGAGACGGCAAACGCCAATATGAAAATGGGTTGCCAACGACTGCCAATCCAACTACACCGGTGGATAATAATACCGTATGGGGCAAAGTGCCGGCGAACCCCCTGCAGGTGACCAACGCATTTAGTAATGACCCTGCCGATCGTCCGCTTCAGGATGTGGGATATGATGGTTTACAGGATGAAGAAGAGAAAATAAAATTTGCAGCCTATCTGAATTCTCTGGGTGTTGTATTGGGCGCAAGTTCACCAGCCTACCAGCGGGCATTGCTTGACCCGGCTGCGGATAATTTCAAAGCTTACCGGGATGCTTCCTTTGATCAGGGTACAGTTGCTGGCATCCTGCAACGTTACAAGTATATCAATAACCCGCACGGAAACTCCCCCGTGGCAGAAAATAATTCAGAATTCTTCAACGCCTTTACCCAGTATCCTGACCAGGAAGAACTGAACAGGGATAATACCATGAATGAGGTGGAAGAATATTTCCAGTATAAAGTAGATCTCCTGCCTAACACAAGTTCACAAATGCAGGTGGGACAGAATTTTATTACAGATAAACGCGTGGTAAATGTCAACCTTGCCAATAATACCACCCGTTCGGAAACATGGTACCTCTTCCGTATTCCTGTTGATCAGTTCCAGACCAAGGTGGGAAATATTCCTGATTTCAAATCCATTCGCTTTATCCGGATGTTCATGACCGGGTTTGAAGATTCTGTCGTAATGCGTTTTGGTAAACTGGAACTGATCCGCAACCAGTGGAGAAAATTCCAGTATGCTATTGATACCACTGGCCGTTTTACCAATCTTCCCAAACCCGATCCTGCTACCGTAAATACGCTGGCAGTAAACATTGAGGAAAATGATCAGCGCCAGCCGATTCCTTATCGTATCCCTCCGGGAATTGAAAGACAGCAACAGCTGAGCAATAATAACGTGGCCCTGTTCCTGAACGAACAATCGATCAGTACACAGATCTGCGGCCTGCCCCAGGGAGAAGGAAGGGGTGTGTTCAAAACAATGAACCTGGATATCCGCCAGTACAAAAGGATGCAGATGTTTATTCATGCGGAATCCGTACAGGGGTATCCTTTACTGGATGACGGGGACATCAATGCGGTGATCAGGATCGGTAATGATTTTTCCGGTAACTACTATGAGATAAAGATTCCTTTAAAGATTACACCATTCTTTACCACTGACAGTAACAGGATCTGGCCGGCAGAGAATGATCTGGATTTTGACCTGGATGAATTAACCCGTTTGAAAATGAACAGGAACAAACAGGGCGTTCTTCCATCAATGTATTATAAGGAAACTAAATCCGATGGCCGTTCTTATGCGATCATGGGGAATCCTAATCTGGGTGAAGTGAGGGGTATCTTTATGGGAGTGGAAAATGTGTTGAGAGAAACGATCTGTACAGAAATGTGGTTCAATGAACTGCGACTCTCCGAACTGGATGAAAAAGGTGGTTTTGCGGCGAATGCCCGGATTGATTTTCGATTGGCGGACCTTGGTTCACTGACCCTTGCCGGAACGGCCAGAACACAGGGCTTTGGTACAATCGACCAGCGGGTTAACGAGCGCAGCAGGGAAGATGTTTATACACTGGATGCCTCTGCCACTATTGAAGCAGGCAAACTGCTGCCTAAAAAACTCGGACTTCAAATACCTGTGTATGCCGGTATCAGTTACCGCAGCAGCACACCGGAATATGATCCTTATGATCTTGACCTGAACCTCAAAGAGAAACTGAAAGGTTCTGCTGCTGATAAAAGAGATTCAATCCGTAATGATGCAGTGGATGCCACTACTATCAAAACGGTGAACCTGACGAATGTGCGGAAAATTAAAACAGATGGTAAGAAGCCTAAAATATGGAGTGTTACCAATTTTGATTTTAATTATTCTTATATCCAGACTATCAGCCATAATCCGCTGATCGAAAAGGATGAACTGAGAAGAACAAGAGGTGCCCTGGGTTATACCTATGCCCCCCAAACAAAACCATTTGAACCATTCAAGAAACTGATTAAATCCAAATCTCCCTGGCTCGCATTGATCAAGGATTTCAACCTGAACTATGCACCTTCACAAATTTCATTCAGGGCTGATCTGTTCCGTCAGTTTGGTGCTACCCGGTTGAGGAATGTGGGTGGCGGACCTTTCAAAATTCCGGAAACCTATAATAAGTACTTCACTTTCGACCGGTATTATATCCTGCAATGGCCGTTGACACAGTCGATCAATATTGATTTCAGCGCCACCAATTTTGCCCGGATTGATGAACCGGTGGGCCGGATTGATACAAAGGATAAAAAAGAAACGATCCGCAATAATGTATTCAAAGGAGGTCGTAACACTGATTACCGGCAGGAGTTAACGGTTACTTATAATGTACCGACCCAAAAAATACCATTCCTGAACTGGACCAGCTTAAGGGCGAGCTATAACACCAGATATAACTGGCTGGCTTCCTCACTGCAGGAAAGGGTTCCTTATGTGGAAGTGGGATTGGGAAATACACTGGCCAATACACAAACAAGGACCATTAATGGAGAATTGAAATTTGAAGAACTCTATAATAAATCCAGGTTCCTGCGTGCTGTGAATACCAGCCAGCCACAGGGTTCCAATAGTGGAGGAATTCCACCTGCCGACAATAAGAAGGATGGCAAAAAAGATAGCGGCAAGAGAGATAAGGGAGGTAAGGACGGTGATGCTAAGGATGGAGGAACCCAGCCAGTACAAACCATTCCCGGAATGGAACAGGCCGGTAATAACGGAGGTACGGCCAAACCGGATACGATCCGTAACAAAAAAGGCAAGATCATCCGCATTAAAAAGCCCAAAAAGAAGAAAGTTAAAAAGGTAAAGCAGAAGAAGGATCCGAACCAGCTTCCGGAAGTAGGCGGTGCAACTAAATTCTTTGTACGCATGCTGACGGCCGTGAAGCGGGTGGGAATTCAGTATACAGAAGATATGGGAACCACGCTTCCCGGTTATATGGATAGCAGCCATGTGCTGGGTCAGAATCTGAAAAGTGGTCAGCCCGGCTTCAGGTATATTTTCGGCTACCAGCCCGATACCAACTGGATCAATTCATTTGGCCGTAAAGGGCTGATGTCAAGGGATTCTCTGGTGAGTAAGATGATTCAGCAGCGTTATAACCAGCGACTGAACCTGACTGCTCAGGTAAGTCCGTTCCGTGATTTTAATATTGATGTGAACCTGGACAAAACATTCGATAAACAATATTCAGAACTGTATAAGGATATTGATGGGTTGCAGGGGGCTGCTGCGCTCGAACGCCTGAATCCTTATGCAACGGGTAGTTTCAATATCAGTTATATCGCATTCAAGACACTGTTTACTGATTTTGACCCGAACGTGATTTCTCAGACCTTTAAAACTTTTGAGGATAATCGGGCTATTCTTTCAAAGAAACTGGCAGGATTGAACCCCTATCAGGGAGGAACGATTGATCCAAATGATCCGGCTTATTTTAAAGGCTATGGCAGGTATTCACAGGATGTGGTGATCCCTGCCTTTATCGCAGCCTATACCGGAAGAGATCCGCTCAGTGTGAAGATGGTGAAGAATAACAATCCGAACCTGCGTGCCAATCCATTCTCTGGTCTGGTGCCCAAGCCTAACTGGACGGTGACCTATAATGGTTTGTCACGGATTCCCGGACTGGATAAAATATTTACGAATTTCAGTATCCGTCATGGCTATCACAGTACCCTGAGCATGAACAGTTTTAATACTGCGTTGCTCTTTACGGATCCGTTCAGAGTGGGCTATCCTTTCTTCAGAGATACACTTACAGGAAACTATATTCCATATTTCCTGGTGCCGAATATTACCATCCAGGAAGCATTTGATCCGCTGATAGAAATAGATGTAACCTTTACCAACCAGATCAGTACCCGCTTTGAATTCAGGAAAAGCCGGCAGTTGAGCCTGAGCCTGCTCGATTACCAATTGGCCGAGAACAGGTCTACCGAAGTAACATTTGGTTTTAACTGGAGGAGGAAGGGGTTGCCGCTGATCAAGAAGCTGCCTTTCATGAAGGGGAAACTGGATAATGATGTGACCATCCGCTGCGACTTCAGTTTTAGGGATGATGCTACTGCCAACAGTAAACTGGATCAGAGGACTTCCTTTGGTACAGCGGGTCAGAAAGTGATCCGGATTGCACCTTCTATTGATTATGTGGTCAACAACCGCGTGAGCATGAAATTGTATTTCGAACAAAACCGGAATATTCCGAAAATCAGTAATGCTTTCCCGATCACCAATACCAGGGGAGGGCTGCAGGTAAGAATTTCCCTGACACAATAAATCTGGCAGACAGTAATGTTTCCAATCCTGAAAAATAGGATCGTTGGAGCTGTATTTGCCATTCTTTTGATGGCAACTGCCATCACATCCTGTTGTAGGGCAAATTATAAATGCAAGGGGGATAGCCTAGAACTTAGATTCCGCCTGATTTCATCCACAGGAAATGACCTCTTATTTGGTCCGGGACGCATTTACGATAGCAGGCAGATTCGGTTATATTCACTTAGGGGAACGGATACCATTTTTCATCATTGTTTGACGGGACCTAATCCGGAGCCGGGTAAGGACAGTATTGTCTACACGGATATGGAACCTTTCGAAGTATTGTATGTGAAATGGAACAATGCAGATACAGATAGTATCTTTTTACAATTGAAAGAAGTAGATGCTTCCCCCTGTTGTCCGGATTTTAAAGTAATCGAAACGCTGAGGTTAAATATTTCTGATCCGCTAAAGGATGGGAACTGGGGCGTATTTGAATTGAGAAAATAAATCAGGGATGTTGCGGTGCCGGAAGGGCAGATCCACCTTCCTCTGTGGTACTGGCTGATTTCTTAAACATCATCACATAGCCGCAAAGATTTTTCTTCTTCTGCTTGTTGACCTGAACGGGTTTGATCATATGAAACTCTGAGAACTTGGGGATATAAGTGTAGCTGATTACATTGCCATCTAACTCGCCCCATTTTTTCTGACGAAAGACTACCATTCTTTCCTGCCAGTCGTACATCCTTACTTCATACAAACGGGAAGTATAATCCCCGATAAAAACAAACTGGTACCAGCTGCCCTGTGTCAGCGGTACGATCACTGGCATTTCAAACTCGCTTTCCATGGTCATGGAAGCTTCGCGCATCAGCACGTAGCCATCTTTGGTATATAATTCCCTCAGACTGTCGGCCTGTTTGCTGATCGACTCATTGCTACAGGTTTGCTGACGGATGACATTCTGTGAAAATGAATTGATACTGATGAGTAGCAATATGGCGGGTAGGATGCGGGACTTTTTCATGGGGCTTTCTCTATGGTATTGGAACGATGACATAAAGTTATGCTGCGAATTTTGCAGGTTTAAATTTAGTGACCGGTATCTTTCAATTCGGGTAGATTTTCCCAGGGAAAATACGCAAGGATCAGGCCAATAAGGAAGGATAAGGTGGTAATTGTCCTAAGTTAGGGCAAATTACCCGCAGCTATATTTTTTCTTGATTCGTATCAACCGGGTTGCCGGTTGAAATAAACATTGCTGGCCTGGCGGGTACAGGTAAGGGTGAGATCATTGATACAGACATGGGCGGGAAGAGATGCACAATAGTATATCACATCAGCAATATCTTCTGCATGTAATGGTTCAATACCATCGTAAATTTTTTTAGCGGTGGCTTCATCACCTTTGAATCGGACCAGGGAGAATTCCGTTTCAGCAGCTCCGGGATTAATTGCCGTTACTTTGATCTGGTGGCGTAACAAATCAATCCGCATGGCCTGGTTCAGTGCATCTACCGCAAACTTGCTGGCACAATACACATTGCCTTTTTCATACACTTCCTTACCGGCAATGGAACCCAAATTGATGATATGCCCCTGTTTGTTACTGATCATGAGCTCGGCCACGGCACGTGCTACGTAGAGAAACCCTTTTACATTGGTGTCAATCATCGTATTCCAGTCATCCAGGCTCGCTTCCTCAAAATAATCCCTCCCTGCCGCCAGCCCTGCATTGTTGACGAGTACATCAATTTTTTTCCAGTTAGCAGGTAAGCTTCGGATGGAACTGAAAACAACTTCTTCATTTCTTACATCAAAAGGAAGCTGCATCACCGCTACATTGTATTTTGTTTCGATATCATCAGCCACCTGCTGCAGCCGGTCAGCCCTCCTTCCATTGATGATCACATCGTATCCATGTGCCGCAAATTTGTAGGCCGTTGCCTTGCCAAATCCTGAAGTAGCCCCGGTAATAAATGCAATACTGGCCATGCTGTGTTTTTGGCTAAGGTAAATGATATTTTCAAGCAAAATGGCGGCCGGTATAAGCGATCGCCATTAACAAAAAAGCACTTTAAATAAAATTGGAAAACGAACCGGTTGTTATTGAACCGGGCGTATCAGCGAATCAGGGTGACAGTTCCTTTCAGGAATATTTTTTTACCGGTATAGTCAATGGCTTCCAGCATCCAGACAAAGACACCGCTGGCCTGTGGTTTCCCATTGTGAATGCCGTTCCATCCCAGTTTATTAACCGTTGTATAAAAAACCCTTTCTCCCCAGCGGTTGTAGACCGCAAAATAATTGATCTGGCGTATGCCTACTGCGATCGGGCGGATCACATCATTCAGTCCGTCGTTATTGGGGGTGAAAGCAGTTGGTACAAATACAGAGGGGTTGGTGCGGAATACATAAACGGTTACAAAAGCGGAATCTGCACAACCGATCGCATCCGTGACTACCAGTTTGTATTCGATAGAATCAGTAGAAGCGGTATATACACCAACCGGATTATAAATGTCTGTATTGTTTAATCCTGTACCGGGACTCCATACATAGCCCACCCCACCAGTTCCCTGAAACTGCAGTGGTTGTCCTACTACTACGGTTGTATCATTTCCGGCAAAAGCACGAACCCTGGGCTGAACGATAACCACCACCGTATCTCTTCCTGGTTTAGGACAACCCAGTGTATCATACACCGATAAAATGTATTGTGTGGTCCGGGGTGGGGTCACCACCGGGTTCAGGATATTGGGGTTACTGAGATAATTGACAGGTGACCAGCTGAAAGAACTGCCCACTATACTGGCATTGAGTTGCCCGGATGTATTGTAACAGATTTGCGGACCCGTTCCCGCATTGGAACCGGGGTAGGGAATCGGTGTTACCTCTACAAAATCTGTAGCCGTACAGCCACCAATTCTGGCGGTAACTGTGTACCGGGTAAAAACACTGGTAGTCGCAATCGGATTGATGATAGATGGGTTGCTCAGATTAGCGGCAGGTGTCCAGCTAAATTGTAAACCATCCGAAACGGCATTCAGTTGTATGGCATCACCCTGGCAAATGGTCGTATCATTCATGGCACGCAACGTGACAAATGGAACAACCCTCACCCGAACCGAATCATTGTTGATACAGCCATTATCATCCAGGTTAACATAGTACCAGGTAGTAACCGGGGGGCTTACAATCGGATTAGGCGTATTCGCCCCAATGATATTGATGAGTGGTGTCCAGCTGAAAATTCCTGTCCCTGTTGCATTGAGTTGCAAGGGGTCATTGATACAAATCAGTGTGTCACGAAAGGCAAGATTGATTGGAGGTTTATCTAAAACAGTAATTGTTGTTGTTGCTGTATCCACACAACCTTTGCTATTGGTTACAATCAGTCGTACATCTTTTGGACCGGCCGCCGGATAAGTATATTGGGGAAATTGTATTCGGGAAGTATCAGCCAGGGTCGTTGTTTCTCCAAAGTCCCAGCGCCAGCTGTCAACCACACCATAACGGGTATTGGTAGTATCCCGGAACCGGTAAGGATTTTGAAAGCAGGCACCGGTAAAATCAAAGCCAGGATAGAAACCCGGGTATACGCCCACCCGCATGGTGGAACTATCTGCACAGTTTCCACCGGGTAATGAAATTTTAAGCTTGACCAGGTAGATACCGGTATCCAGATAAGTATAGGGAAGCGGATATTCAAGCAGGGATGTATCAATGGCTCCTCTTTGTGGTTCTCCGAAAGTCCAGATATATTCTGATCCCGGAGGATTGGTCACTTTGTTTGAAAAACTGACGGTAAATCCGTCACAGGTGACCAGTTGAGGATCCAGTTCAGCATTCAAGGGGTCGCAGTCAAAAACGGTAACATGCAATTCCTTTCTAACGGTACTGATCAGCACACCGCCTTTGTATTCATTTACGCATACACAAATCACATATTGTCCCAGTGTGCCGGGCGCAATACCGCTGATGATACCGGTTCTTGAATTGATCGTTACACCAGGTCCGAGGGGTTGTGTGCCGCTATAGGCAGCGGCATAAGGTACTGTTGAAAAAGGGGGGTTGGTAGAAGTAGGGGGAGCAGGATCGGTTTGTGATCCCCCGGAATAAGCATCGCAAAAGGAATAGGAAAGTGAGTCGCCTGCATCAGGATCTGTGGCCTGGAATGAGAACTGAAAGAAATTATTATTACAAAAAACCGCAGTATCATTTACCAGGAATGTGGGACTACTATTTCTTTCTGCGCCTGGTGCAGCCGAAGTGCCTGGAATTTTTATACTGAATGTATTTCCAACGGCACCGCTATTGACCAGGTTATTGATACCGCTGATCCGGCAGCAACGCTGATAAGCGACTATATAGCCATTCGGGGTGGCTGGTAAATCGATTGATGGCAGGTTGTATTCTACGATCAGGTAATAACAGCCCCGTTCATCTCCGGTAATACAAGGTTCGTTATAACTTTTATTCAGGGTATAGGAATTGGTCAGTGCTACACTGGCATTTTGAATAAATTGATTCGTACCGGCATTAAAAATGGAAAAGTTGACGGTGGTATTGACCTGCCCTTCTGATGCAGAACAAATCATGTAAACGGTGAGCTTAATCTGGTAACGAAGATTGGAGCCATTACCCGGGCCGAGGTACCGGTAAGTAAAGAAGCCGCCTTTGATATGGGCTGCATCAGCGGTTGCTGACAGGATAAAAAAAGTCAGTAAGACGAATAAAAGTCGTTTCATTGATAGGATTATCAGCCGAAAATTTTCATATACCCAGCAAAAATTCCTCCAAAATCCGGCAAGTTTTTGTTTCTTCCTCTATCATTCCCATATGACCCGCTTCCGGAAGGATGTGAATGTACGATTTTTCGGGAAGATGGCATTGCTTCAACCCATCGGCTATGGGGATCGCTGTATCCATTTTTCCGAAGATAAAGAGCACAGGTACAGTGCTTTTACGCAGTATTTCTGTTCTATCCGGTCGGGCTATCATGGCCTCATAATACAAAACGAGTGCATCCGGCGAAAAGTTGTGCTGGGCCCTGATGAACTGGTCGATTCTTTCGGGCATTTGGTCTTTCGACCGGTCCGAAAACAGTTTGGGGCTGGTGGTTTCAATAAAATTCCGGGCCCCATGCTCCCTGATAAATTCAATGCTCTTTTTCCGGGCTGCCTTCTTTTCTTCCGAATCGGCAAAAGCGCTGGAATGAAATAATCCGAAAGCCGTAACATGGTTCCAGTATTTTTCCATCAGGGCCAGGGTAATATAACCGCCCATGCTATGCCCGATGACGGGACAGCTTTCAATCCCTTCCTCATGGATGATGGCATGGATGACTTCTGCCAGCCCTTCCATGCTCATGTCATCAATGATGGGTGATTGCCCGGAGCCTGGTAAATCGGGGATGATTAACCGGAAATGATCTTTTAAAAAATCAGCCTGCGCTTTCCAGACTTCTCCATCTTCTCCAAATCCATGAATCAGTATCACAGGTTCTCCGCTGCCAATACAACGGTAAAAAATGGCTTTGGATTGATAGGTGAGGGTCTTGTTCATATCAGCTGGAGGGGGATTCAGGATCCTGCAGGGCAGGGAATTTTTTTCGGAAAAATCGATGTAACAGTTTCAGGTAAATGACCCAGCATAAAAGGATGAGCGCAATCGCTGTGATAATTTTAGATAAGAGGTCGCCATTTTTTACATAAAAAGTTTGTGTCGTACCCTGTGTCACTGGCATGCGAATGGCTGCCTGCGTATCGTATGGCTGGGGTTGATAGATTCTTCCGGCCGGATCTATAAAACAACTGATGCCGGTATTGGCACTTCTAGCCACCCAGGTCCTGGTTTCAATGGCCCTGAGTCTTGCATAATTCATATGCTGTTTATGTCCCGGTGTTTTTTTCCACCAGCCGTCATTGGTGATTACACAAATCAGGTTGGCGCCGTTTTTTACATAACGGCGCATGAAATCACCGTAAATACTTTCATAACAAATGGCAGGCGCAATACGGTAACCATGTTTTTCATTCAGTACTGTTCTTTCTGCCTGTCTGGTATAACCTGCCGTAGTGCCGCCAAATTTATCAAACCATTTTCCCAGAAATTTAAGGAACCAGGGAAGGGTTTCCACGCCGGGTACCAGCATGGATTTATGATAGAATGTTTTCGCGCCACTGCTATCGATTAGTACGGCACCGTTATACGATTCAAAATGAAAACCATTGTACTCCTGTGAACTGGCTGTTGGTTTTTCAAAAACCCTGAAACTTTCGATACCGGTAAACAGGCTGACTTGTGGATGTCTTTGCAAAAAAGCCCAGAAAGGATTGAGCAGAAAATTCTGTTTCATTTCCCCTTCATTGATGCCATTGGGCAGATACAAAGCGGTTTCGGGCCAGATCACCAATCCGGTTTCAGCATTGATTTGTTTTTCAGTGGTAACAATCAGTTTGTTCAGTTGTTCCTCAAAACTTCCGGTAGACACTTTTTCATAGGGATCAATATTCGGTTGAACCACTACAATATTCGTGGTAGATACGGGACCGCTTTTCCATTTGATTAACTGGTTGATCAATACGGCAGGGATTAATAAAAGAAGCAACCAGCTTCCCAGCCATTTAAAATAAGCCCTGCTGCGGCCATTGGACCGGTATTCTTTGATCAGTATAAAAATCAGGAGGTTGCTGCTCATTACCCATAAAGTGCCACCACTGGTACCGGTGAATTCATACCACTGTACCCATTCCGGATGGGTGGCAAATACATTACCCAGTGTCAGCCAGGGCCAGCTCAGTCCCCAGTCTGTCAGATGAATCCACTCAAAACAGATCCAGAAAGCAAGCAGCGATAAATAGCCGATATTTTGTCCCAGCCATTTTTTGGCCACTTTATATCCCAGCCAGGGGAGGCACATCAGGAAACTATTGGCTACAAAAGCGGCTACTGCTCCGGGAGCCGAAGCATTCCATATCCACCAGGTGGTGCTGACGTTCCATACAAACATGGCGATATAGGTCAGGCCCAAAAACTTTTTCCTGCTCTTTACTTTTTCTTCCAGCCACAACAGTGGTACCCAGGCAAAAAAAATCAGCGGGGTCAGCGGCGACACCGGCCAGGCAGCAAATAGTAATAACCCACAGGCAATGGCAGTAAAGAGGTTGCTGAATTTTTTCATGTTGATACTACTTGTCAAATCCGGCCGCGCAAGATGCATACGACCTGACATTCCATAAAATTAACACCTGTGCAGCTAGAAATTTTAAAAAAATAAAAACAGGGTCCTAAAGTTTTGTGGAAAGCGGCGAAATGATTGTCTGAATAGAAAAGTATAAACCATGCAAACAAATCAAATTTTATCAGCCCCGCTGCTCGACATCATCTTTGATGGCCGTAATAAAGCTTACGGTGCTTATGAGTTACGCAAGACTTATGAAAAAAGAATTCGCAAGGCTATGATCATTACATTTTCACTGGCTGCCCTTGCCTTTGGATCGGTAGTGATGGCGAGTACATTTAAAAAGAAGGATGACCAGTACCGGCTTAAAGAAGAAATGATGCTTACGGAAATCAAAGAAATCCAGAAGCCCGAGCCTTTACCCGAGCAACCGAAGCCAAAGCCGGCAGAACCGGATGTGCAGACCATTAAAAGCACCACACTTGAAGTAAAGCCGGATGACCAGGTGGATGTTCCCCCTCCTTCGCAAATTGATGTTGTGGATGCGAGGATTGATGATAATACTAAAAAAGGAACGATTGATGATGGAACTGTCATTCCCGCTCCCCCATCAGATGGTGATGAAAAAGGGGTATTTGATGATAAGCCTGCAAAACCGGAGGAGCCAGCAGAAACAGTAGATATCGATGCAAAATTCGATGGTAACTGGAAAAGATTCCTGGAGTCAAATCTGGTGGCAGAAGTACCGGTAAATAATGGTGCCCCGGCAGGACGTTATTCAGTGGTTGTAAAATTTGTGGTAGACGTCGATGGTTCTATCAGTAATATTCAGGCATTAACCAATCACGGTTATGGTTTGGAAGAAGAAGCAATTCGTGTCATTAAGAAGTCTAAAAAATGGGGACCTGCCTACCTGAATGGTTCACATGTAAAAGCATATAAAAAGCAGGTGATTGTGTTTGAAGTGGTGGAGGATTGAGCAGACTATCAGTATATCAGTCTGTCAGTAGGCAGTCTATCAGTAGGCATTCTGTCAGTCGATCAGTCTTCAGCAGTAAATCGGCGGTTGTTTTTCGTACTGACTGAAGACTGATAGACTGACAAACTGATAGACAGAAATCATCGTCTGCTGTAATTCGGTGCTTCTTTCGTGATTTCAATATCATGGGCATGACTTTCACGCATACCGGCATTGGTGATTTTGACAAAGCGGGCTTTTTGAAGGTCTTCGATGGTGGCCGCTCCGCAATACCCCATTCCGGCACGTAAGCCTCCGGTGAACTGATATACCACTTCTTTCAAAAAACCTTTATAAGCCACACGGCCTTCAATTCCTTCCGGTACAAATTTCTTTACATCATCTTCCACATCCTGAAAATAACGGTCGCTGCTGCCCGTGGCCATTGCTCCCAGTGAACCCATGCCGCGGTACTCCTTGAATTTTCTTCCTTCGTAAATAATGGTTTCGCCCGGACTTTCTTCCGTGCCGGCGAATATGCTTCCCATCATCACACAATTGGCACCTGCAGCAAGTGCTTTGACCATATCTCCAGTGTAACGGATACCTCCGTCTGCGATTAACGGGATATTTCTTTTTTTCAATACCGATGCGGCTTCCATGATGGCCGTGAGTTGAGGAACACCTGTACCTGCTACGATACGGGTGGTACAAATGGAACCGGGTCCGATACCTACTTTAACCGCATCTGCTCCGGCATCAGCCAATGCAGCAGCTCCTGCTGCTGTTCCTACATTGCCGGCAATGACGGTCATATTTTTGAAATTCTTTTTTACCTGTTTCAATGCAGTGATCACTCCCTTGCTATGTCCGTGTGCACTGTCCAGTGCCACCAGGTCGGCGCCTACCTGCTGCAGGGCATAAACACGGTCTGATAAATCCTTAGTAATACCTACCCCAGCTCCGACCAATAAACGGCCAAATCCATCCTTAACAGCGTTGGGATGACTTTTCAATTTCAGGATATCGCTGTAGGTAAACAATCCTTTTAAAATTCCCTTTTTATCAATGATGGGAAGCTTCTCCACCTTGGTTTTTTTGAAAAGCTCTTCTGCTTTTTTCAGATCCGTTCCTTCCGGTGCCGTATAAAGATTTTCCTTTGTCATTACTTCGCTAACTTTTCTTTTGGGATTATCTTCAAAGCGAAGATCACGGTTGGTAAGGATGCCAACCAGTTTGCCGGTTTTATCAATAATGGGAATTCCACCGATCCGGTTTTCGCGCATCAGTTTTAAAGCATCACCGATCGTGGCATCAGCCAGTAGGGTTACCGGGTCAATGATCAGTCCGCTCTCACTTCTTTTTACTTTTCGAACCTGCTCGGCCTGCTTTTCAATACTCATATTCTTGTGCAGGATACCAAGACCACCTTCTCTTGCCAATGCTGTTGCCAGTGAAGCTTCTGTTACAGTGTCCATCGCGGCAGAAAGCAGGGGAACATGCAAAGTAATGTCACGGGTTAGCCGGCTTTTGATACTAACATCTCTGGGTAATACCTGACTGTAGCCGGGCATTAATAGCACATCATCGAAGGTGAGTCCTTCGCCAAAAAATTGTTTGCTGGATTGTTGGGGGGAATTTCTTGTTGCCATGTGCAAAGATAAGGGGAATGGGGTATTGTGGAAATGTGGGAATGTGAAAATGTGGAAATGTGGAAATGTGGGAATGTGAGAATGTGAAAATGTGAAAATGTGAGAATGTAGGCCGAGGAATAAGCGGCTGCCTATGGCTGAATAGTAAGTGTTTGCTGATTAGAGGAAGTTATTTAAAATTCAAAATGTAAAATAATCCAAAAGAACCCGCTGCAGGTTAGTGTTCTGTCTCTTAGTACCCAATACCCAATAACCAATCCCTACCTGATCAGCGTTACCGTGCCTTTTTTAAACACAGGTTGTTTGGTATCGCGATGGGTATAACTGAGCATCCATACATAAACCCCGGTGGGCTGTACCTGTCCATTGATCCGGCCATCCCATTTTTCCTGCCAGTTGCGGGAAGAGAATACCAGCTGCCCCCAGCGGTTGTACACTTTGAACTGATACTGATCTGCTTTTAAAGCATTATGCGGGCGGAAATAATCATTAAGACCATCATTGTTGGGGGTAAAGGCTGTAGGTACATCAATATAACAATGATCGAGAACGGTCAGGGTTTTTCGGGCACTGTCGCTACAGCCCAGGGTGAGATTGGTCACTTTCAGTTTTACGGTATAGTAGGCTTCCCGGTTTAAGGTAGGAAAAAGAAAAGGTGGCGGGTCTTTCAGAATGGTCGATCCAACAACATCGTAGGTCCAGTTCCAGAGATCAATATTTCCGGTACTGTTATTCGTGACGGACAATCGGTCTTCCGGACAAATCACATTCACCATATCAAAGGCTGCTTTTACCTCGTTGTCCAGTGTAATGACAGCTGAGGATGTGTCAGAACAGGTTCCATTGCTCACCATCAGTTTTACATTGTTGGTACTGCTGGCCGGCCACACAATAATATGGGACTGGGTGGTTACAGGAGGATCCGAATTGAAATTCCAGAGCCAGTTATTTACATCATGCAACCCGTCGTGGGAAAAAAGCAAAGTGTCGCGCTGACACCCATATAATAACTGATATGTAAAATCAGCATTCACTGTATCAGCGGTGATAAATGTGAAAGACTGAGGAAGAATGGGCTGGCCGCAAATATCAAAAACAGGAGTGCCATCTGCTCCCGGTTGAACTGAAAGAGTATAGTTCCCTTTAGTATACAGCGGTGAAGCAAATTTCACAATGATATAATCCGTGAAATCATTAACACAGTTTCCACTGGCACTTATCACTGTTACAGGAGTTGGACCAGTGACCGTGAAATCTGAACCAGAACCTGTGATAGTAGAGCAACGGATTTTTTTGGGGTAGTAAACTAAAACCGAATCTGTAGCACAAGCGGGTTTGCCTACACTATCGGCGAAAATGGGCTGGGGGATGGTATAGTTAAAGCTGATTTTATCGCCAACAGGAATTGAATTGTCACAATTATCTTTCAGGGTATTCCCATCGCTTCCGTTACTGATTATTAAGTCGTATGTACCACTAATCAGTGGCGCTGCCAGTGTGAGTGTGATTTCGTCAAAATCAAATCCAAAAGCACAGGAATCCGGTGCGGCAGCAGTAATCGTAGTAATGGCTGGAGATAAACTAAACTCAGATCCGGTTGATGTCAGTGTGGCGCACTTTACTTTTTTGTTCAGCTTAACGGTGATGGTGGTTCCGTCGCAACTGGTAGACACACTGGATTGTGCCGGAATTTTTGGATCCGTGATCGACGCTGTACCACCGCCAAATGAGAGGTCATACCCACTCTGGCCATCGGTAAAATGGCTGATCATGAGCAGGTATTCATGGCCTGCGATCAGGGTTGGCATTTGGGCAAATGCATTCCGGTTATCCCTTGGATCAGAAGCACACTGAATTCCGCTGACCCCGCTGTTGGATGCTCCTGTATTGCCATATGTGCCTGCCCAGTTCCCGGCAACCACGAGTGTGGGGTCAGAAAATACGGCAATCGGGTTACGGCCAGTGATATCCCATAATTGCCAGTCATAATCCTCATTCCCTGCCAGGGGCTTTATCAGAAATCCTAAAGATCCGGAGGTATAGCAGGTGAATTTATAAAAGAAGGGATTTTTATTCTGATAAGCGGCTCCGCCCGGCTGACTGGAACAACCCGGGACAAAAATATCATTGGTCGCACAAAGAGGAACCGTGTTTTGCCTGAATACAGTAGTGGCACAAACAGGAAATGCTGTAGATGGAGTTTGTCCAAGATTCGAACAGGCCTGTCCTGCAGTCAGGAATGACCAGAGGATAAAAGCGAAAAAGAAAATACCGAACCGGTACTGATGCGGGATGTTCATAGCTATCACTAAATGATAAGGTAACCGTATTAACGGAACTAAAGACAACTTTATGCGCAAAAATGTTGCCTCTGATTGCCCGTTATGATAACCGGTAAATTTTGCCGGGCAAAGATACAATCACATTCTCTAATTCAAGACGGAGAATGGCTGCCGCTACGGCACCGTTACTTAGCCCGCTCCGGAAATTTAGTTCGTCAATATGTACTGTTTCTTTTTCCTTTAGAATGGCAATGACGGCTTTTTCATCTCTACTCAGCTCAATGAACAATTCTTTCTGGACTTTGGCTCTTCCTTTTTTTTTGCCCTGCCCCGGGTTCTCTTCAATATCATCTTCCCAGCCCATGAATTGCAGTAAATCACCGGCACTTTGCAGTAACTGGGCTTTATTGGTACTGATCAGGTAATTGCAACCGGCACTTTTGAGGTCATGGATCCTTCCGGGTATGGCAAACACATCCCGGTTATAACTATTCGCCAGTTCGGCGGTAATCATACTGCCCCCCTTGAGATCGGTTTCAATCACGATGGTAGCATCACAACAGCCAGCTACTACCCGGTTTCTGCTGGGGAAATGGTGTTTATCTGGTTTGGTCCCACTCCTGAATTCAGTGAGCAGCCCACCCTGTTGCGCAATCATGTCTTTGGCAAGTGCCGCATGCTCAGGGGGGTACATTTTGTCGAGTCCATGGGCCAGTACACCTATTGTTGGCAGTCCGTTTTTCAGGGCCGCTTTATGTGCCAGTGCATCTACACCAAAGGCCAATCCACTCATGATGGTAACTTTATTTGACACCAGTTCCTTTACCAGTTTCTCTGTGACCTGCCTGGCATAATCAGTATTATTTCTTGTGCCGATGATATTAATGACCCTGGGTACATTCAGGTTGGCATTCCCTTTATAGTACAAAAGGGTAGGGGAGTCGTAACAATTCAGGAGCCTCCTGGGATAGTTTTCGTCTGTAAGAAATAAGGGGGTGATCCGGTATTTTTCCATGAAGCGGATCTCTTTTTCCGCCCGCGAAAAATGATTGAAATCGCGGATCGACTGTGCTTTCACCGGGCCGATTCCCTCAATTTTTTCGAGGAATCTTTTTTTGGCATGAAATATTTCTTCGGGTTCGCAACATTGCAATAAAAATTTGGCCTGTACAGGTCCGATATTGGGAACCATGGTGAGGGCCACCCTGTATAAAATATCCGGTGTCATTGGCTGATGGGGCTTTCGGCCAAATTTAACCGGCACATCAGCTATGCCGAAAAAATCGCACAGTTGTAAAGCGGAGCGGAGGATGTTTTTGCGAAAGGCCAGCCTTTATTTTCCAATGACTTTTAGCTCTGTTCGGCGGTTTTGTGCCCGGCCTTCTTCTGTTTTATTATCTGCCACTGGTTTGCTGGCACCATAGCCTTTGGCCACCAGTCTTGTTACTGGAATCTTTTTAGCCACCAGGTAGTTGACGACTGCTTTTGCTCTGTTATTACTCAATGTCAGATTATCTGCTGCTGTACCTACATTATCAGTATGGCCACCGATTTCAATCCGCAAACCGGGATTATCCAGTAATAAACGGGCCAGTATATCAAGTTCTGCTTCTGATGCAGGTTGCAGTGTTGCCTTATTCACTTCAAAGAATATATTCCGCAGCACCACATTGGTATTGACTTCAATCGGGGAGAGTGCAATATCTTTCCGGTAAATGGAATCCGGCGACTTGTTGGCCAGCAGGTACTGATCAGAATAAAACAGGTATCCCTTTTTATTCACACTGAAAGAATAGTCGCGTCCTACAGGAAGCGTCATAAAGAAATGGCCAGCTGTATCTGTTTGCACCTGGCTGAATAATTGTTTTGTAGACAGATCGGTTAGTTCTACAGAGGATGAAATGCCGTTTAATGTTTTTTGATCAAATACTTTTCCTTTTACCCAGAGTGTTTTGGCAGGTCTGATGTCTTCCCTTAATTCAAAGCTGTAAAGATCCAATCCGCCACGGGTATCCGTCCGGTCACTCGCGTAATAAGCCGTCTTGCCATCAGCGGCAATAAATAATGTCCCTTCTTTGTCCACTGTATTGATCGGGTAGCCCAGATTCACCGGCTGTGACCAGCTGCCATCAGGTTGTTTGCGAACATAAAACAAATCATCATCGCCATAACCCGGCCAGTGATTTGAAGTAAAGTATAATGTCTGGTAGTCGGCATGAATAAAGGGACATTGGTCATCTCCTGAGGTGTTTACGGCAGGCCCCAGGTTTTCGGGGGCGCTGAAATAACCATTGGGTTGCAGGCGACTTACATAAATATCAATTCCGCCATAACCACCTGGCCGGCGACTGGAAAAATAAAGATCCTTGCCATCCGGTGATAAGGAGGGTTGTGATTCCCATTGATCAGTATTGATCCGGCTGCCGAAATGATAAGTGTCTTCCCAGCCATTGGGAGTCAGCTGGGCCATGTAGAGATCGTAATTGCCATAGCTGTCTTTTCTTCCATTGGCAGAATAAATCATCCATTGTCCGTCTGCTGAAAGTGTTTGGGCTGCTTCACTCTGCGGAGAATTGATGGTGCCACCGGCCGCCGATGCAGGAGTCCATTCCCCATTGATTTTTTTGCTTATATAAAAATCTTCGTTTTGTCCGTTGACCCGGCGGGTAAAGACCAATTCAGATCCGTCAATACTGATATAGGGCCAGTACTCTAATGCACCGGAGTTGACGGTAGTTCCCAGGTTTTTTGGGGCAAACAAATAATTCTTCCCCTTGTTGGCTGCTGCATAGGCTACAGCGAATTCATAACTCTTTTTTTGCTTATTGATTTTTTCAATCGTGGTAGGGTTCTTTGGTGTTCTTTTAGAGAGATAATCGTTAATAGCAGCAAGGGCTTTTTCAAATTCTCCATTACCAGCGAGTTTTGCTGCATAGGCAGGTTTGAAATCAATGGTATAAGCCGTGTCGATCGCAAAAGCTTTTTCATAAGTACTGATGCTCTCGGGATAGTTTTTTAGTTTGCCATAAATCACTGCCAGGGCCAGATAGGCTTCTACAAAATTTTTATCCGTGGCAATTGCCTCCCCGAGTAAACCGGCGGCAATCACGAAGTTGCCGTCTTCCGCTCTTTGCTGTGCCTGAGTATAAAGGGTCATTGCCTTTTTGCTGATCTTGTCGGGGTCATAAGGTTGTGCCTGGGCTGAAAAGGAGCAAAGGGTAATCAGCAGAAAAAATAAGCGGTATATGAAACTTGGCTGCATGCAGGAAATTGTGATTGTATAACGAAACTACTCCATTTTTATTCCTGATAATAGAGTAAAAAAAGGGTAAAATGGTTGTCAGATTGCCTGGCAGGACCGGGAGGGTCGGTATGCTTAAGGTACCTGAATGTATTTATGTAATTGCAGACTGAGTTCCCAGCGGGGGTTTGCTTTAATGTATTCCACCATCAGCGGAGTCATTAAGGATGCTTTGTCCCATTCAGGCTGAAGATAAAGTTTACAGCTGGGGTTTGTTTTTTCAGCATACAATTCAGCCCATTCAAAGTCTGATTTGTTGAACACTACTATTTTTAATTCACTGGCCAATGGAACAATTTCCGGCAAAGGCGCTTTGAATTTTTTAGGAGATAAGCAGATCCAGTCCCATGTTCCGCTCAATGGGTGGGCTCCGGATGTTTCAATATGTGTTTTTAAACCGGCTCTCTGTAATTCAGTGGTCAGCACATCCAGTTGATGCATCAGGGGTTCGCCTCCGGTGATCACCACGACTTCCGCCGGGGTAACTTTTACCAGGTTCACCAACTCATTTATTTCCATCATTGGATGGGCGGTTGCATCCCAGCTATCTTTTACATCACACCATACACAACCCACATCACAGCCACCCAGCCGGATAAAATAAGCGGCCCTGCCCTGGTGAAAACCTTCACCCTGGATGGTATAGAATTGTTCCATGACTGGGAGGAGCATGCCTTGAAAGTTTATTTAGAAGATACAAGAAACAAAAATCAAATAAGCACCAGGCAATAAGCTAAAAAGTCTTCGGATTGTTCGTTGTTAAATGCGATTAGCGTTATTTTTTCAATTTTTTGCCCGCCACTCAATAGTAGGGTTCTTGTTTTTTGTTTTTTGCTTTTTTGGTTCTTTTTTGCTTCTTGTATCTTGGTTCTTTTTTGCTTCTTGTATCTTGTTTCTTTTTTTGTTTCTTGCTATTTGTTTCTTGTTATTTTTTTTTAATTCTTCAATTTGCAGGAAACAAATGTATTTTTCATAAGGGCTGCAATCGTCATTGGTCCTACTCCGCCGGGTACTGGTGTGATCCAGGAGCATTTAGGGGCTACAGATTCAAAATGTACATCACCTTTCAGTTTGAAGCCTGTTTTTCTGGAGCTGTCTTCCACACGGGTGATTCCCACATCCAC
>Ga0116177_10000586_pt1 | contig 26768 bp, 42 predicted proteins | sample AD_STIC10_MetaG_FD_89750 | JGI IMG/M metagenome (GOLD analysis project Ga0116177, IMG submission 89750) | Active sludge microbial communities of municipal wastewater-treating anaerobic digesters from USA - AD_STIC10_MetaG | ecosystem: Engineered > Bioreactor > Anaerobic > Digestate | place: USA... | reverse complement strand
AGGAGTATCGGGCTTGTAATCAGCCTCTTTCTTGAAAAAGTGCTCAAGTATCTGGTGGTGCAGCTTCAGGCGATCCTTGGTGTAACCACCAGTGCCGTCCCCGTTGCGAGAGTTCAAAACGTCAGTACATTTCCCGGCCTTAACGTCCGCGCTCACCTGCGCGATGGCGTCATTGTACTGCTTGAGCGTGGCAGCGTCCCCGTCTAGGGCTGCTAGAACCACGTCATCAACCTTGTAGTTTCTCTGGTTTCTCTTGATGGACAGCTTTCCAGCCGCACCAACCCCCTGAGTAGCCCACTTCCCGTCCGGGCCGCGCTTCTGGTTTTTGTCGAACTTGAATACGTCAGAACCAAAAATGCTGGCTAGACCCTGTGCCAACGGGGAGAAAGATACCTCATTGAACGCTTTGAAGATGGTTGAAAACATCATGGCCTCATCAATTTGAGAAGTTGTTCCTTGGTCAGCCCCAAGGACTGCCCCCTAGCCAAGGAGGAGGGGAAGGCTTTTGACCGGGAGAAGGACACCCCCTCCAGAATGGGCCTATGAATCCCGGAATCGGTCTTCCCGTCTTTCGTCTGGACGAATACTGGCCCCTTCATTTTACACCCCCAACGTAGGTAAGGAACCTCACCATGGCCTCGGAATCATCCAATGGTAGCTCCCCGTCCCAAGACGTGCCCGCCAATAACTTCTCACCCATAGGAGTGCCGGAGAGAGGCACGGCCATATCTGCCAAGACGTAAATGGAGGCTGGGTCTGGAGACTCCAGAATGGCTTGCATGGCAAGTTTGGCATCTGGGTTCATGGCAGAGACATCAACCCCAGAGCGGAATCCTTTGCGGATGTCTTTTTTCAATGCTTCCCACTGCGAGAGCTTGGGACGAAATCCGTACTTGGCCCAAGCGTAACCCCCCAACTCCATGTTGGCGGTAAGCTCCATCTGCCCAACGTCTAGGTCCGAAGACAGGTTGTACAACCGTTGCAAGTACTTCTTGACCAGCCCAGTGCCCTGATCTGCCTCCCCCAGTGCCATCATCTCAAGGCGCATTTTGGTCTTGTCGAAAGTGACCTCCTGCCATACGGACTCAGAAGACCCCAGAAACGGGGCATTGATCCCGAGATTGATGCCCTTCTGGGTCACATTGAGAGACGAAATCCCGGAGAACGCAGCGGGGTTATCCGCCCCTACCAGACCCGAGAGAAACTCGTCGCCAGATAGCCCACGAAGGCGTGCAACGATGTCGGCTGGTGCCATGGTGGTATGGGTGTTCCAGAGCCTGATCTGTTCGGCAGAGAGCGATTGCCCAAGGGCCTCAAAATCGGCAGTGCTTGCCGTGTAAGCTGGTGGTTTGACCTCCCCTGCGTCAAGCTGCTCAAGAGTAGGTACATCCCCTACCCGAGACAGTAGCCCCCTGCATCTTGGGTGGAATGGAGGGACGTGCCACCCCGCATTCACCAACTCGGAGGGGGTCATTACCCTCAGATCGTCAACAGCCGACTTGCTCTGCTTGGGCCACGGCTGAAGCTGCTTGATGTCGGCTGGATCGGAGACCCGAGTAACAATGTCAAGCATGGCCCGGGCATCCCGCACTTTGAATCGCTTGCCGTGCATTTCCCGGCACACAGGACACGTCCGTGAGTCGAGTTGCTCATTGATCTGATACTCAGTCAATCCCAAGGCCATTGCCTCAGCCGTGAAGCCATAGGAGGACACCCGGGAGGTATGCAGGGACGATGCTATGTTGAGCATGGCCTGACCTGTTCCATCCATGAAGGAAGAGAATGGCTGGAGGATTCTACGGGGCCTACCGGACGGCTCAAGGGCTTTTTCTGGCTGGTCCCACACTGGAGTGTCAGCCTTGGTCGCTTCCACCAGCGAGGGTGACGCCTTGTGCAGTGCAATTAGTTGCAAGGCCGCTTCCCGCAATTGGGACTCACCCTTGACCAGAACTGACTGCTTGAACGTCTGAGCCATCTGATGGGAGGTCACTCCCTCAAACCCGAGGCCGACCACAGAGGTCCCCGGCTTCTTGGTAACGCGGCTGGCCCCAAAAAGCATGGCAAGGTTGGTCACATAGGCTAGGTAGTCCTCGTGCCCCACAAAGAGGTCCGACAACGATAGCTTGGTAGCCTCTGCATGTGCCTTGTCCCAGTCTTTGGCTGCAATGGCCTTCTCAATCTTGGCGTACAGTGCTTCAGTCAGGTCTCGCAGTGAGCCTGATAGACGGCCCGCGAGTGAAGCCTCCAGTGCCTTAAAGCTCTCAGCCCGGATCATATCAAGACCCGACTAGAGCATTGGCGCACTCACAAAGCTCGGAAAGACCCTCCATGTCCGTGCCGGCAGAAGAGAAACTGATGGCTGCAAGAATGCGGTTGAACTCCTTGGTTTCATCAGGGGTTAGCTCAAACACAGCCTTGTGGATACGGTCCTTTGCCGTCTCGGAGTACCTGCTTGCCACACTGTCACCATGAAGACCGATGGACTCCACCCACTCAGCTACTAGGGCTGGAATCTTGTAGTCTCCGGGCTCGCTTTTCTTGGTGGGGGTATCCACTGGAATGCCGTTTGCTGGTACCGCTGGCTCGGCAGGGGTGCCCGTAGCAGGTGCGGCAGGGGCAGGGGGTGGGGCGGGAGGCTCCGTGTACTCCATGGACAGGCCGGTGATCTCATTCAGCTTGGAAACAATCTCCTCCCCGGAAATCACCTTGGCCGTCGTAACCAATTCAATGGCCTTCAACTGATTGGCAATGTCCGTGAGGGTGAGTGGCAGGGAGCGGAACTTGTACTTCTTGATCCCGAGAGCCTTGACAATGGTGTTGTTGATCTTGGAGTCGAACTCGTCCCGCTCCGGGTAGAACACTTGAGCCTCTGCCACCATGTATGCGGTGTAGGCAGTGGCGAAGTTGTAATCCTGTGCCTTGCCCAAGAACATGGGAGGGAGACGGAAGGCTATCCGTACATGCTCCGATGTCTCGGCATCGTACTTCTGGAACATGGAGTCCTGCTGCCGTTCTGCCCCAAATCGCTCCACACGGACCCGCACTGACCCAGCGGAATCGATGGTACCCGAGGTAGAGATAGCCTCTACGATAGCCGCACGGGACCGCCCACCTACCCCAGACAGGTGCTTCTTGAGGTCTGCCCGGAGCTTCTCCCCCAGAGTGCCACCTTCGACAATGACCAGTACCGGAGGGATGCCACCCCCATCAAAGAACTCAAGGTTGTGCTCTTCTGCTTTGCGAGACCCGAGAACAGAAGGCATCTGATTGATCCAGCGGGGAGTGCCGTAGGGTGTCTTCGGCTCTTTGTTGCCGGCAAAGTGAATGATCTCACTGGCCCTCCTCTCAACAGGAAGCCTCTGGCCTTCAGCTACCCAAGCCCCTGTGTCTCTGTCTAGATCGCGGGAAGCCCCGAACTCCTTGAAATACACCTTTTTGCCATTGATGGCCTGAACAAACCGGCGCTCCCGAGTGCGGATGGTGACAGAAACCACCTTACCGGCCCTGACCACTTCCTTGGCCACTGGCACGGCGTCGTCAAACCGAACCATCCGAACATCTTGGCAGTCGAGAAAGTTGGTGAGAACTACATTGTCTTGGGCATCCCTGATGACCTCAAAGTACCCATTACCAGATGCCTCCAGATCGCGCCGCATGGCCCGACGAATTTCGATCATGGACTTCCCGGGGAAGGGCTCACGGAAAAAGTCTTGTAGGGCTACCTTCTCCGCATCTTCATCAGACTCTGCCTCACCCTCCTTCACAAGCTCAATAGAATGTCCGGTGCCGTCGATATTCACCTCCATGGCTTCAATGCACTGTGAGAGGGTGTTGTTCTGCACAGCGATGGCATGCAAGCTGCCCGGCTTGAACACGGGTTCAATGATCCCGACGTTGGAGCCGACTGAGCCCCCGGACCAATACACCCCTTCAAAGGAATCGGCAGGGAAAGCGTCTGACCCATTCGTAATCATGGCCTTGGTGTCGGCCTTTCGCACATCCCCCCCAAGTCTGGTAAAGACGCTCTCTATGGTCTGTTCTTCGTCGGACATGCGGTTCTCCGGTAGTGTTAAGTGGGCTTCAGCTTCTGCAACTTGGCTAGGCTGATAACCCCGTCATCATCTGGAACTCCAACCTCTGAATCAGCGGTGAATTTAAGGGGTGACTCCCAACCAAAGTCCTTCTTCAATGGGAGGTTCTCCATTATATCCCGGAGTCTAGGACTCCATTCTACCGCACGCTCTATCGGGACGTACAGCGATAAGCTGTCATGGGTCATCATAAAGGTGCGAATGTCTTCATTGCCGTACTGCCGGTCAATGGAAACCATGGCCATTTGCATCATATCGGACAAGGTTGCTTGAATGGGGGAGTTGATAGCTTGACGCTCTGCCTTGGACCTCGACTCCCTGTCCGGAGAATTGATTAGGGGAAGGTGACGCACCCGACCAAGGGGTGACCTGACGTAGCTCCGGACCTTGGCAAACTTCTTGGCTTCAGTGTGCCAAGGCAACAGGCGGGAGTAGAGGTCAAAGAAGGCATTGCGGGTATTGAACGCCTCTTCCTCTGACATGGATACCCCATAGGAATTCCAAGCGTACTCCCGGAACCCGATATGCTGCATACCGTAGATCAGTCCGAAATTGCCGGCCTTTCCCCCAGATCGAAGCTCATCCCGAAGCTCGTCGGGGAGCAGCATGAACTCTTCAAAGGAGTACCCGTTCAGGCCCGCAGCGGTTATGGCATGGAGGTCCTTGTTGTCAAGGTACGCTTGGATCATGGTGGGCTCTTCCGCCACCACAGCACAGATACGCAGTTCCCCTTGTGAGTAGTCCAAGTTCAGGATGGTGTAGCCCGGGGGCGCGATGAATGCCCTCCGCAAACGCTTGGACCACTTCGTATGCTTGGGGATAGTCTGAACTGCTGGGTCCTTGGCTGACGTGCGTCCGGTTACTGTTCCGGTGTCGTCATCGGAGTCCCCATAGCCCCCGCGATGAAGCATGAATGAGGGATGAAACTTCCCGTCTGACCGCAAGTGCTTAAGGAACCCAATGACGTAGGTCGAGAGTGTCTTTGTGGCACTTCCGTACTCATTGAACAGGGATATGAACTCGGCAGCGGCTGGGTTGTCCTTGAAACTCAACAGGTGTTCCATGGCCGTTGAGGGTAGTTTCTCTGCCTCCGTGAATAGGTGTGGCTTGAGGTTGAGGCCGGCTGGGGTGAAGAGGAAGTCACGCAAAAGAGCGTGACGGGTGACCTTCAAGTTCTCCGCATACTTGCTTCGCAGGGTTGCCGGCATCATGCCTATGAGGCCGGAATGGATTCTTGAAATCTCCTCCTCCAACTCGGATTGGAGTCGGTGGTAGTACTGGACATCGACATAGATGCCATTCCTCTCCAGTCGCTCAAATGCCTTTGAGGCCGGATGGGTCACCTTGGTGTAAAAATTGACTAGCTTCCTGTCCTTGAGCAGTTGCTTCTTGAAATGCGTAGCCACCTGTAGGGTGGCATCAGTGTCTCCTCCGTTGTATTGAACGATCTCCGGTACAGGTACCTTCTCCAGACAAGAGAAGTCGTACTTGTCCATGCCATCCTCGTAGCCCCCGAGGTTAGTGAATAGCTTGGCATGCAACTTCAAGGAGTTACTTCTGTTCTCGTCAAGTAGAGACCCCACGAGGGTAGTGTCAAACTTGTGGTTTGTGCAGTTTATGCTCCAGCACTGGTTAAGCCAGCGGGAATCAAACTTGAAGTTGGCTCCGCGAAGAGAAACCTTGGGGGTCGTAAGAAGCCAGTTGATCTGCACCCACAGAGACTCCCAATAGGTGTGATCCTCTTCCGGGGTGAATACGTCGGGCTGCACGGGCTTTTCTGATTTCAGGAAGTAGGCTACCTGAGCCGTCCCGGCATCGACAGTGAATGAGCACGATATGATCCAAGCCCCCACAGCGAACTCGTCCAGACCCTTGGTCTCCAAGTCACAGGCCACCTCCACGGGTAAGCCCGTCCGCTCCCAGAGGTAGTCAATGCGATCAATTACCTCGTGAAAGGACTCCACCAGCTTGTAGTCACCAACCTTCGGGGCTGTGGTCCGGGTGTTGTGAAGTCGTACTGCAAGCTGAATATCCCACTGGATGTCAGGGAGGCGGGCATAGTCACGGAATACAACCCCGGGGTCAAAGGTAGTCAGCACCTTAGCCCCTCTGACCATGATAGGAGTGCCTCGGGTGGAAGTGACGGTCCTGCCCTTGGGGGTGACCCCCATGGCTTGGAGAACTGCGAGTGCTTTGGTCCCACAGGCAAGAACTACGTCCCCGGGGGAGACGTAAGGAAACCCGGACACATCCGGCTCTACCCTGTGGTCAATCGCATGCTGGGATAGGGTTGCCCCTATGACTTCCTTGAGGGTCTTCACCTCTTGACTGCACCAGATTACAAGCATGACTCCCTTTCGACACTGAAACCCGCCTTGGGGGCGGGCATGTTTCGCAGTTCTCTTACTTGGGTAGTCGCAGTGCCACCCATTGATTGTTCCGGTACGTGAATGCGGACACGATGGCATGCTTCAATGCCTCAAATACAGCCCGCATGTCGTATGTCTTGCTGATGAACAAGGAGGGCGGGCTCTTCACACCGTCCATCTCCAGCTTGTCCTTGTCGATCAGGTAGGCCCCGGTTGATCGCGTCTTTTCATAGTATGACACGACTATGTAGAGATCACCGATAACATGGGCCACAATCCCGCACTGGTCGTTCATAAAGAACTTGTCTAGGGTGACGGTGACGGGTATGCGGAGACCTACATCGGTCTGCACCGTTAGGTCACGAGACCCGGAAATGGCCCCATCCTTGTACTCCCCCTTGACTTGGATGACATCCAACAGCTTGAACAGCTTTGTGTCTAGGCTAGCATGGTCCATTTGAGTTCCTCTCCGTTATCAGTTCTTTCTGCCCTACCGATACGAACCCCGAAAAAAGTCAGGGCCACTTCGACACGGCCCGGGGAAATGCTGACTACCTCCCCCACGATATTTTGCGGAGTGAGACCCCCAAGCAGGGGGCCCATCTCAATGATGTCCCGCAGCTTCAAGGCTGTACTCATGGCAACTTGCCCCCTCCAAGGATGGTAATCGGGTCGATTGATTCATGGACGTTCTCCATGCCGAGACTGAAAAGCAAGGCCCCGACCACCTTCTTCAGCAGTGCCTTATTCCCTACAGACACATGGGTGCTTGAGTGAGAAGTCTGGAAACTGAACCCAAAGGAATCCAGCACCTGATTATAGGGGCTGAGGTCCTTTCCGGGAGTGGGCTCCAAACGCAGAGACAACTTGTCACCCTTGAGTCGAGCAGCGAGAGCGGCACCCTTGAGAAGGGCCAAGACGTAATACACGGAGCCGGGGCTTGTACCGAAGACTGGAACCCCGCATTCAGTGGCCTCAAAAAGGTGGCATGGCACAGCTTGGTGAAGGTCATTGGCAGTCTTCTCGTCCAACGTGAAGAAAGTAGAAGCGGACTTTTTCATCTTGGTGGTAACCTTCTTGCTGATGGGAGGCAAATCCTGCAATGCCTTCTTTAGGGTTTCTTCGGAAGCCTCGGAGCCAGACACCCCGCCAAAAACCGGCACCTTTTCTGGCGGGACAGTGCTTCCAGTAGTCACCTCGGTGACGTCAGGTGCTGGCTTAGATATGGTGGTCACTGGGGAAGGGGCGACCCCACCAGAATCCACAGCATCCTTCAACGCCGCCTTGATCTTCTCCTCGAAACCGTATTGGATTGCTTGTTTGCTAGCAGGGCCAAGCTGTCCCGATTGCGCCATGGTTATGGCACTCCCCTTGACAGCCACAGTCCCGTATGCCTTTCCACCCAGATAGACCGCGAACAGTCCGAGAGAGTGCTGGGTTATCTGAATACCATTCTGGGAGGCTGCTTCTATCAAGAGAGGATCAACCCCGAACAGCTTGAGAAGACCAATCCCGTACTCTGAACTTACTTTGGTGGTTATTGCCATGTCGTTCCCTCCTTGGATTTACAGAGATTATACCGGATTAGCCGGATTTGTCAAATGAAACATTCTGGCCCCAGATGGAGGACACAGACTGGACAGGGGTGACTACTGCGGTGCCGGCTGGAAGGCTTGGGATGCTCCGCACCAAGTCTAGGGACCTGTTGTACGACTTCATACCGCCATAGTCAGAGGTACTTCCATGGACACGCGGAGGGTGGATTTCCTTTGCTGCCGGGGCTGACGTGATCCCGAAGTTCTTGACTAGAAAATCCACCTGCGCCTTGGACTCAACCGCTTTTTCGCAGTAGTGCTTCCTCACGTAGTTGATAGCGTCGAGTTCCCCAGTCATGGTGGCCACAAGAGCCGCCAATACGGTCCCGGTGCGCCCGTGACCACCGATGCACCCTATATGCACTTTCTTCTGTGCAGTTAATTGCACGGACAGGTACGTGAGAAGGTTCTTGAACTGCGCAAAGTCGCTCGGTGCGTGCATGTCAGTTATGGGGAAATAGAACGAGTCTCCCGGCATCCAAGGGTAGCTTTGCGGGGTCTTGGCATGGCCGTAATCAAACCCCACATACACGTCAGCATCAGACACCACGGGAGACGAACAGGAACCCCCGTAGATCACGAAATCACCGATGGTAAGGGGCGGGTGCCCCTCATAGCATTTGCGATAAGCAGGGGCCTTTGCAGGTGTCGTGGCGGCGGGCCTCAAAGGTAGAACGGATGACACTTTTTTCACGCTAGACATTTCGACCACTGCTCACTTTCTGGACGGTAAGACCCGGCCAAATCTCAAGATACTTCTTGCTCTGCTCAGCCGCTTCCTGTGCTGCCTTCTCTGCGGCCATCTTTTTCTTCAACTCCTCGACTTCCAGTTTCGCCTTGAAAGCGGACGGGTAACCATGGTTGCTGACTTGCATGGTCTTTTCGTTCGGGTAGCTGTGCATGGAGCCAAGCTCTTCCACCAGATACCAATCGACGTAACCGGAGAAGGCTGGTCCAAGGAGGGACAGGCACTTCTTGTACAGGGCAGCTACTTGGGCATTGGAATGCCAAGGAGTAGCTTGGTCAGCCACAAGCTGTGGAATCTGGCCCGACCTTTGGACATCCAAGATACGGTAGATTTCCTTGCTGTACCCACTATAGAACATGCCCTTATTGAAGATGGGCCCATTGTTGTGGCAGAGGGTGAAGGCAGTGTCCAGCATCATTTCTGCCGACAGGGTGCCGGTGACAAACCCGTGCAGCACCTTGGCCACCTCACCCCAAGCCTTGCCGCCATACCCGCCGGAGTATGAGCCCTTGTAGAAGGCATCCACAAGAAACCTAGTGTAGTTGCCGAGAGTGCCTGCTGGCGGATTATTCAGGAACTCCATTGCCGCTGCATCGGACCCGTTTCCTTTGATGCTCTTATGGAGCTTCAAGAAAGACATGGGGTACCCTCCATACCAGTTCGTCCCAGAGCTTTTATCATGCCGGGACTCCCGAGTGCAGATCAGAACAAGGTACATGAACATACGGGTGGAGCGGATGGCAAGCTGCCTGTGGTACTCCTCCACCAGAGGAAGATAATCACCCAGCCTAGCTAGGGGGTGAACCCTCTGCCGAACTAGGGACATGGCGTGATTCATCATGTAGAAGATCACCGCGTCCAATTCAGGATGTCCCATTACCTTCTCACCAATGGGATCAGCGCATAACAATTCGCCGATGTCGTCACCGGAGGTCTTTGCCGCTGCGATCCTCTCAGCTACCTTGGGAATTGACGCGGCCCCAACATCGCGGGCTTGAACCCCGGGCCGTACGCCAAACTGGAAAGACAGGGTGTCTTTTTGAAGAGACCTGCTCATGCTGTAACCCTCCGTGGTTTTACTGTACAACTGAATACTACCAGATTGATCTAGTTTGTCAAATGTTATTTGGGCTTGACCCCAAACAGCATATACATGGCGTACTGCAAGGGGGTGGGCATAGGTGCCGGGACGGGGACTTCTACACTTACCACGGTAGGGCTCAAGAGGTCGTCAATGTACTTGATGACCGGGGCGGTATTGAAACCACGAACATACACCTGTTGCTCCAGAGTCTCGATAGCGTGGCCCATGTAGTGTGCCCGCACGTAAGCCACAGGGTCCGCTGGCACGGGCTTGTCAGTTTTCGTATGGGTAGCGTAGTCCGCCATTACTTTGGCCATGCACCCCATGAACAGGCCGGTCCTGCCGATTCCTCCCATGCACCCGACGTAGACATCCTTCCCATCGTGAAAGGCGTTGATAGCTGCCACCAGACCATTTTGCATGCCCTGCACCGGAGGAACAGAGAAGTCCTCGGTATCCACCGCAAAATCATGATCATGGTTGATCTCAGCAGCCATCTTGATGCCAATGAGTCTGCGGGTGCCGGGGATGTAACTCCGATAGGGGCCCCCGAATACAAACCCATCCAACCTCCCGATATTGACGGGAATCCCCTTGTGCAAGGGTGTCTGCGATTTGCTGATAGTCATTATTTCCTCCTAGATGATGATCTATACTACCTGATTAAAGTTGATTGTCAAACTAGCCTTGGCTCCGGAAGGACTCCCCACGCAAGATTCGGAGGCCTGGGGCTTCAATAGCCACCCGAGCAGTGTGAGCAGCCCTTGACTTTTCTAGGGCGGATTGTACCCGCACCCCGGGAAGGATTTCCTTCCATTCGTCAGCAGTGACGTGGAACATTTCGCCACTTTCGAGTTGCAGTGAGAAACAAGTGGGGGAGATAACATCCACAACAGTTACCCGAGCCCCCTCAACGTAGAAGTCTTTACCCACTCCAAGGGTTAGAACAAGGGCCATTATGCTGCCTCCGAAAAGAAGTCATACCAATAAACAGGACGGGGAATCTTCCCGCCGATAGAGTTGCCTGTAGCTACCTCAACCATGGAACACATCTTTTTGTAAGCATCCTCACCCCCGAAAACAGAAGAGATAACCCCGGGAGTGATCTGGACCGGCCCCTTGGCTTCAAGCAAGTCTGCAACCGTCCGGATATGGCTATGGAGACTGAACCCGTAGCTCTTGAGTGCATCGCAAAGGCCCTTATCCAAGGGCATGAAAGACCGAACGGAAGTCATAGCTGTCACTGCCTTGGGCCATGACTTAAGAGCATTGACAATGATTGCTGGGACCGTGGCATTGTCTTCAGATAGGCCGAACATGGAGTAGAACACCACATCAGGTGCAGGTAGCAAGTGAGCCAGCGGAGTCATGTCGAGAATCACCTCAGTGACTTTTGTCGATGCCGCCAAGGCGAACCCGAGTACCTTGATCCTAGACACCATGGGACCAAGGTCTTGTCCGGGAACTGGCTCGAAAAGAGCCGTGTCAATGTAGATGCTGGAAGACGTGGCCTCTGCCACTGCTGCATCAATATCGGCAGGGCTGAACGTATTGAAGTCCAGTCGCTCTGACACACTACCATGCTTCTGCATACCCCACCCGATGATGCTCCGTACCTCCGGAGAAGACCCGCCAGCGATTACCGGAACATCAACCCCAACCCACACATTTCCAGTTGCCCCATCAAGGGTGATCTTGGTACCTTCCTTGAATGCTGGGCCCGAAGGACTGATGACGGCCTGTGTCATGGCAGGATCAGAATCCCCGATGGTAAGAGCGGTGGCACCGACTACGCAGGACTTGTTCATTCCTCGTGCAACAACGGCAGCGTGAGAAGTGATACCTCCCGTAGAAGTAAGGATGCCTACGGCTGCATTCATGCCGGCAATGTCTTCTGGGTCCGTCTCTGACCTGACCAAGATGCACGGCTCAGTGCAATTAACTGCACGCTCTGACGTGAAGACCGCTACCCCTGTTACCAACCCACCACCCGCAGCGGTGCCGACAAGGTGAGGGGCCATATTGAACTTGGGATCAAGTGAGTTCTGCATCATGGCCAGAAGCTGCTTTTGATTGACGCGGCCAACCGCCTCGTCTTTCGTAATCAGACCTTCCTCTGCCAAGTCGTATGCAATACGAAAGGCCGACGCGGCAGACCGCTTGCCATTGCGAGTTTGCAGGATGTAGAGCTTGCCGTCTTGAATCGTGAATTCAACATCCTGCATGTCCTTGTAGTGGTTTTCCAGAGTGGATACTGTCTCCACAAGGCTGTCAAGGATTTCAGGATTCCACGAGGCCATGTCACTCAATGGCAGCGGTGTCCGGATGCCGGCAACCACGTCCTCACCCTGAGCATTCACTAGGTACTCCCCTACCACCTGATTTTGGCCTGTGGCTGGGTCTCGGGTGAAGAGCACACCAGTGGCGGACTTGTCGTTCAAGTTACCGAAGACCATGGCCTGAACATTGACCGCAGTGCCCCACTCTTCAGGGATGCCGTTGATCTTCCGATACTCCACTGCCCGGGGATTGTCCCACGAGCGAAACACGGAAAGGATAGCGCCCTGCAATTGCTCTTCAAACGTGTCAGGGAACTCGACATTAAGGGATTCAAGCAGGGCGAGGTAGCGAGTAACCACCTGACTAAGGACGCGGGCAGAAAGCTCCGCATCAGTGGCCACACCAGCCGCTACACGCTCTTCGGTCAGGATGGCTTCAAACTTGTCCATGGGGACCCCGAGAGCCACCGACGAATACATCTGGATCAGGCGACGATAGGAATCATAGGTGGTTCTGGCCCCCATCTTCTCAATGTGAGCGTCAAGGTTTGCAGACGTGATTCCCACGTTGAGGATGGTGTCCATCATTCCCGGCATCGATACTCGGGAACCCGAGCGGACGCTGACGAGGGCCAACTCACCCTCCACCTGCTGAATGAACTTAAGGCCCTTGAACACCGATACCCACAGGGAGTTCAGGAAAGCCCCCATAGCAGGGCCGTTATCCTTGTACCCCTTGTACCGCACGGATGCAGAGCATGGAATAGTGAAACCTGCCGGAACCGGGACACCGATGGAAGCCATCTCTGCGAGATTGGCACCCTTGCCCCCGAGGACCTCCTTCATGGAGGCATTACCTTGGGTTTCTGAGCCGCCAAAGGTGTAACCAACTACGGGCTCTACCTTCATGGTGATTTTCACTGCCATTTTGCTTCCCTCCGTGGAATGTACGACTCGATGTACTGATACTACGTTAGTTATTACCGATTGTCAAACGATTTCTGAAGATTGCTGGCTTCATCTTCTGCCCACATTTGCTGGCGACGAAGCAGGGTGGCAAGGGCCTCCTGCACGTCTTGTCGCATGTCTTTGCCAGCCCCACGACCCCCCGCCACCAGAAGTTTCTTGACGGCATGAGCGATGGCAGAGTCGGTAACCCCAAATAAGTCACAGACGCGATACACGTCAATGTACTCAAGGTGCCCAACGTACTTGTGGTAGTGGGGGTAGTCCCCCCGGATGTCTTTCGTGCCTTCGGTGGTCGTCATAGGAATGCCGTGGTAGCTGTAGTTGACATGGTGGGGCGGAACATCGGTGCATCTACCTTGTACTCGTACCCGTGGAGGGCTTCCAACAGCTTGTGACCGTAAGCAATGACCTCCTCTATCTTGAGTTTTGCTGCCCTCTGAGCAGCAATGTCGCCTACAAGAACTTGGGTCAGGAATGAGTCCCCGTCTCTACTGCTAAGGCGTTTGATTGCGGTCTCACGGCTGAGAATCTTGGCATCACAGGCATTAAGAGCCGACTGGTGATTGGCCATCTGCACCCGCAAACTATTGATCATTACCTCCACAAGATTGGAGCGGTCTGGATTGATCTGGTCGAGTACGCTAAGAACCAAGCTAGCTAGGTCCTGATGGACTTTCGCATCAAGGTCAGGGGCCTCTCCGGTGAATCCATCGCGGTCATACCTTGCCCTGCGCTCCGGGTCAGAAAGGACCTCATAGGCTCGGCTCAAGCACTGAAAATCCCCGTATGTACCTCCCCTGTCTGGGTGCGTCTTCATAGCCTTTGCCCTGTAAGCCCTCTTGATCTTTTCCGGCGTTGCGTCAGTGGCCACGCCAAGGATGTCGTACAGGTTTGTCATTGCTCACCCTTCACCATGCGATAGTTCCAGCCAATTGGCACCCGAAAATAGGGCTCAATGAACACCCACAGGTGGTAATTCACCCCCATATCCACGAGACGGGATTCAGCGGGGTAAATCTCTATGGCCTCGAACTCAGGCCCCATGAGCATGTTCTTGATCTGCTGCATCTCTGCCCACGGGTGTCCGGTTCTGCCGTCGAGAGGGATAATGCTCAAATGCACCATCGGAGGCCAGCCACCAAGGTGCGGGACGAATACCCCGCTCTTGGAGACTTGAAACTCGTCATTCACCCACATCTCCTCAGAGCGTGCCTGCTCAGACATGCGCTCGGCAACCTCCATGGAAACACCGTACCGGGCTGCCATGAGTTCAGGGGTAAAGGAGCCCGGAGTAGGGGCTACTCGGATGAAGGCTCTCACTTGGCTTCCTCCGCTAGCCGTTTCTGGTCCTCACGCCACTGGGCTCCAATACGCTGGCACACCCAGAAAACCATCAGGTACATACGGCTACGGGGGTGGGGATTCTGCCACCACGGGTGCCCAACAGCCCCGTCTTTCTTGATTCTCTCTTGTCTCTTGCTCATGTCACACCTTGCTGTGCTTGAACGTGATCTCGAAATGCCCGTCGATCATGGTCCGGTGGGCATCGGCGTAAATGGCTGGGTACCTATCCGCCACCTGATTGAACACATCGTTGAACACGAGGCGAATCTCCTCCTCCGCGTGCTGAGATGTCCGAAGCTCAATCAGATGCCGCAGTGCCCGATGGTTGAAGGTGCATTCAATGTTGTTGGCCACCCCGTTGCCGACGATCCTGCGGAAGGCACTGGTCAGCTTCTTCTTGGTATCGAAGTCTTCCTTGGAGTTCATACGATTGATGCCCGCGACCTCAACCATCTTGGCCAGAATCTTTTCTTGGTGGATCACTGCCTCCTCGAAGAGACCGGCAAGCTCCACGTTCTGCTTGATGATGGTGGGAATCCAGAAGTCAAGGGAGTCTGTCCTCACGTACCTGCCGGAAGTCTGGGAGTACGCTGCCCCGGCCCGATGGCGGACTAACTCATGGGTAAGCACCCGGCTTACGTTGGTGAAGATGAGATTGACCACCACATGCTCAAGAACTGAGCCGTGCTTTTGCCCCACTATACCCTCTTGGATGTAGTCGAAATTGCTGCGGGTGCCGACCTTGGTCAGATTCTTGTTCAGGTCAGTGGAGAAGCTCATGTAGCACAGCTTTCCAGCAGCCTCTACGATCACCTCGGAGTCACAATCAGACGTGGATTCCCACTCCGGGACCCCGATTTCCTCCAAGAAAGCACACATGCCCTCTGGCACAATGCGGGTCTCACCCACTAGAAAAACTCTCGGCTCTACCAGTCTCACGATACTCTCCTTACGTTATACAGTCTGAATGCCCGCCGCCGCTGATTCTGCTGCGTGGTCACGATTGATTGCCTTGTCTGCACTGAACACACCACCATAGCGGGCTTCAAGTTTCTCTACGTTGGTCTTGGCTACATACAGCGGAGGGACCCGAAGAGTCCAGCACACCCGATACAGGCCGGTGACGTACCGGCAAAGCATGTCTTCCAGTTTGGGCTGGTCAAGGTCCTTGCCGTAGAACACGCTCTTCTTGATGGTGTCCGCCATGGCGCACCCCTGAATCAGGAGTTGCATTTCTGCGGTTGATCTATCCGGACGTAAGAGCATCGACTTGTCGAACAGGCTCTGGAACTTGATCCCGAGGGTGTGGGCCAAACAAGCCGCATACCACATGCAGTCCCCAAGCTCACCCACTTTCTGCTCGTTCTGGTGGCTGGCCAACTGGATAAGCTCCCCGGCCTCCCCGACCATTCCCAAAATGCAGTGAAGGACCGTCCGCTGGAAATCATCCGGCTTCAAGGTCTTTACTGCACACGTCTGATACTGATCGAAGTCCAAAAGCTGTGCGTCCATGGTAGTCCTAGTGCAATTAAGTGCAAAAAAGGGGGCTCGTAGCCCCCGGGAATGAATCAGGCCCGTTATGCGGCGACCTTCATCAGGTTGTCTTCCACCGCTGCTTTGGCAGTAAGAGCGACTTCTTCGGAGGCCGAATACCAGACGACCTTGCCGTTGACTTGCAGGTTGAACCGCTTGTCGGTGACCTTACGGACAGCGACTTCGGTGACCTCGACGCCGCTGAGTTGCTCGGCGATCCAGTTCCACGATGCCTTGCGGAGACCGGACTTGACAGCCGGGGTCTTGGCCTTCTCGGCTTCGGTGACTTCCACCACGGTCACGGTGGCCTTGGAACCGCTGCCCTTGATCCGGGACGTGACGGCGAACTTAGTGCCGACATCCGCTGCGGACATGGCCGACTTGGCAACCGGGAAGCGGGGCTTGTCAATCGTGGCTTCGATGACTTCGATAGCGGCTGCGAACGTGCCGACGAAAACCTCAACACCACCGACGATGATCTGGAACGATTTCATTTTAGTCCTCCGTGACTATTGGTACTACGAAATTGCCGGGGCTTGTGTTGTCCCGACCCATGACTAGATACTACCAGAATCAATCCGCTTGTCAAATGTTTTTTAACATCCAATCGAAAATAATTCAGGAGCGGAGGGAGGAGAGCCCATTGCTCCTGTACGTCTTGCGCCACATCCAGATTCGCACACCGCAGTAGGCAAGAAGCAGCGCGAAAATCTTCCCCAACGTCTCTGTGGCCGTGAGGCCCAGAGCAGCTAAGGCAAGGCAGTAGTAGGGGCGAAGCTCGTACAGAAAATTTCCCATTGAAGTCTCCTAAGACTTATGAAATGTCCTCTGGTAACCGAAGGCCCTCATACTGCGGGAACCGTGGCTTGCCACCCTTCTTCACCGGGGGTTTGTACTTGTATTTTGCCAGTTCTCCCAAGAATTTGGAAGGACTACGGCCCACTTCCTCTTGCAGTGCGACGGTAGGGATGAGCATGTTGAACTCGATTCCTGTCACACGATCCTTTGCAGTAAAGGACCCGGGACGACCTGACCCCACGCAATTCTCCTTGTGAGTTGATTTTCGCTTGAACCCAAGCTCATTAACCACGGACTCGTTGTTGTTCACTGAGCCCTCGTGAATGGCAATGATAACGGCCTCTGACCTCAGCCATGCACAGTACCGCAGAAAACTGCCCTCTGCGTCTGTGGAGCGGCCCTGCTTGTATCGTGCGTTAGGGTCCCGCAATACCAGCCCCTCGTACCCCTGAGCCAGCTTGGCTTCGGAGTAGGACTCAAGTTCCTCGTCTGATCGGACGATGGCCCACTCAATCAATTTGACCCGGGGATTGCTGGACCCGCCAACGATCCTGTCCCTCTCCTGCAATCGATCAATGTACGGCATGGTGGGGTGGTACCAGTCGAAAATGTACCAGAACACTTCAGGAATTCCAGCCACTGACCGGATAGCAGAGGTAGTTATTGCGAACACGTCTTCATGGGCGAAGTCCCCCACGATAAGCTCACCGTCCAAACCGTTGAACTCATTCTGGCTGAACAGTCGAGTAGTGAAGTCGTTCCCCAACTTCTTGAGGGAGCGGGCCACAAGCTGGCCGTCTTGATTGATGCCCCGGATGCCATTCAGCTTGGGCAACGCCACCATGCCGTCCCGGCCATAGTTGATGCTGCCGAGTACTGCTTCACCTGCAAGGTGCGGATTGAACTTGCTCATAGTGCCTTACCTCCTAGATTGATGATTTCAATGCCAGCCCCGATGGGCGGCAGTTTCCAAAACTCTGAACCTTCGTACTCCGGGATAGTGGTCCCGAAGATTGCCGCCGCCATGGCCCGCAGGTAGCCCCGCATCACTTTGTAAGCCAGCACGGAGGGGGTGGTATCCAAGTAGGCAAATGCAAGAGCATGGGCCTCCACAATGTCAATCACTGCTGCCCGGAGGAAGTAGCTTGCCGGGATAGCTCCAACATGGCCCCCGGTGCCAAGCTCCTCCATGCTCCAGTAGAAGTCCAACCCATACTCTGCGTACTTATGAACCTTGCCCCGGTAGAAGCGAGTCCGCTCCACCATGTTCCAATGTCGGGGGAGCCCGTCCTCTGAATACCGGGATACCTGCTCTAAAGCATCCTCGTCAGGTACCAAGGGTCCCGGAAGGTCGTCTGTTTCCATCTCAATGATGACGACCTTGTTCATGGCCACATCCTTGGACGGGTTGAGGGCATTCAGCCCGAAGTGCATAGCATAGGCATCAGTGAGATACACGGTGTCGGGGTTCGACTCTATGCTGTGATCCCAATTCGACTTGGTACCCGCATCCCGGGGGAGAAGGCCAGCGGTCTGAATCACCTGCCATGCCTGTAGAGACGTGCCGTGATAGACAAGCATGGTTAGCCATCCTCCCTGATTTTCTGAACCAAGCTGGTCGGGGTCTTGGACCAGTCAGTAACAGGCTCAAGTCCCATGTCCGTGCGGATGGTGTTATACCGCACCCGGGCCTGTTCGATCATGGCCTTGATTGGCATGCCTCTCTTTGCGCTGTTATAGCGCCCGAAGCCATAAGCCCCGCCGAACAAGCGGGACTCATATTCAAGGCCGATCCGGATAGTTGTCTCGCGCACTACAGCACCTCCATGTGCAGTTAATTGCAAAAGGCCCCGAAGGGCCCTTGATTACAGAGAGCCGGCTTCCTCATGGCGGGCCCACGCTACAGCCACCTCAAACATGCCAAAGGTTTTGACCGGGGTCGAATTCCAGCGGTTGCCCGCCGCGTCAATATCGACTTGGAAGACTGTCCATTTCCCATCGTGGAATTCAACGACGAGTTCCATCTTCTCCAACTGAGGAGGATCACCAGCACTGGCGGCATCGTAGGCGATGACAGAAGTCGTAAAGGTTTTTGCAGTGGTCATGGTGCCCTCCGTGGCAGTGAAAAGAAGTCGATAACTGGATACTACCAGAATAGCTCCGATTGTCAAATACTTTCTTCACCATGGGGTAGGGGGTGCAACCACAGGGACGGGGGATCGACATAGGGGCCAATGGCATCTCCCAACGTAGGGTGTCCGTCCATGAGCCCGTAGTACCCAACCTTCCGATGATGCTTGACGATGTACTCGGTCTTGAACGGGATGCCGTAGTAACTAAGGCGGGGCTCGGTCTCTGACCTCAACGTGGAATCTACCACGAGACCGTCCCGGGAGCAGTTCCACGCATGGGCCATGGTATGGCTGGAGGAAACCAAGAGCCCCTCACAGTAAATGAACCCATGGTCCTTTGCTAGCCAGTAAGCAGTCTCGTGGCAGTGCCCGGGGGTACCTACTGGCACCCTTGCTGGGCAAGGCATCCACTTGAACACCCGAGCGTGATTAGCAAGCAACCCCGCCATGAACTCACGCCTTCTTTGCTCGTAGTCAGCATCTACCACCATGAACCCCCGGGGGCGTACTCTATGAACTCCAGTTGGTGCTTACTCCAGAACGGCTCCACTGAGGGTCTCATGGCTAGTCTGCCGGCCCTGCTATGCTGCGGAGGAGTTGATCCTTGTGGTCATTCCAGTACATTCGCCCGCGAAAATCCTTGTAGTTCGCCGATACCTGCTGGCACAGTTCCACTTCAAAAGCAGTGCGGGCTGCTGAGAGAGCATCCCTAAGAATGCTCTCAAATTCGGTGAATGACGTGTAAAGGTCTTCGAGCCGAGGGCTTGACGCGAGGGATGCTACAGTCTTGGTCATTGTTTCACTCCAGAAAGTCTTCAATCCAGAAGGGTAAATGGGCTGGGAAAAACTTAAGCCCGGGGAACTCGTAGAAAAGAGCAGGAAGAAAGCCTATTAGCTTGTCACTTGGAAAAGACGAATGGACATAGACTTGAATGGTGTGCACTACAGGCTCCGTCCACATCTTGCCACTAGAATATTTTGGCTTGGGGACTATAGACAGATTCTCTACGCGATAAACATGCTGATCTACGGTGGGGTAAGCACTGTCAAAAGCACCAGAAGACCAAAGAGGCTTAACCGTACTCGGCCTATCATAGGCAACCATAGTGCCGTTAAAAGGACCACCAATAACCATCAATTGCGCTGGTGATCCGTGGGGGTTGCACGAGTAGTCGTCCAATCTTCTTGCATCCCTGAGCACCCGAATAATTTTGTCTTGCACACTGTCCCCAGCATGGGCCCCAAACTTGGGCACTCTGAAAGTAAAAATGTCCCCCATTATGGTAGTCACCCGGACTCGCAGACAGCCCAGAAGGGTGTCATTCATAATCTCAAGATTTTCTACGGGGTGGGGAAGATCAATCTCAATACCCCCCCAAGCCACTCTTCTTCCCGAAGTAGAATTTAGCGTTTGTAGTTGCCATCACCAACCCTTCTGACCAAATGACCGGGGGACGGGGACCTCATTGCGGCGAAGGTACTCCACGAAAGCTGGGCATTCATGAGGTCTCTCTGTGCCATTGCACACCTCGCACTCATAGCCGTTATCCACGAAGCGGTACATGCACCCACGACACTCTCCTGCTGAGTTGTCGGCGAAGAAGTCCTCCACGAAAGAGACACCGGAACAACGGCCCCCGAGCAAGCGGTGCGGGAACTTGTAGGCTCTACAGGTGCAAGTAATTTCACCGGGCCTTCTCTTACGATAGCGAAGACGCGCCGACTTCCGCTGCACGAACTAGAGCCCCCCACAGATCGATCTTCTTCAAGTGGAACTTGGACCGTATAGCCATGAGTTCTTGGTGCATCGTCATCAGCCTGTCCGGTTGCGGGCATATGGTGCTTTGCCACTCCCGGAAAGCGTGTGCATGGCTCTTGCCAGCCTTCGCCAGTCGCGTGCGACCTGTCCGGATAGCGAACCCCGACTTGGCAATGGTAGCGTTGAACATGGCCCCCCACGCATTTGCATCGGGGGGCTCTCCAACCTCGCGTTCTCGCATGAAGGAAGTAACGTCCTCACCCAAGAAGGGGCGGGCTCGGGTTTGAAGGAACTCGGGCACTAGAGCACAGTACCGACCCCGCCAATCAGCGGGGGCCTTTTCCAGCACCTTGCTCAACTGGTAGGGTACGGGAGTTTCCACTATGCGCTCCTCCCTAGTGAGGTAGGAAACGTCTCATTCTGGGGGCCGCTGGGCCGCTCTGTGTTTTTCTTCATCAGGACCATCCTGCTGGGTAGCCACCCATCGAGACGGCCCCCTTCGGACTTGGTTTTCGGCGTGTCCTCTTCCTGATCGGACTTGGCCCCAGACAGAACTGCCGTCATGTAGGACGTGGTAGACATGCGGTGGTACGCCTTGTCGATTCCCACTGAGGCACAATACTCTTCAACCCCCATGAGATTCTTGAACTTGAGTACCTCCAGCTTACCCTTGGTGCTCTCCAGAGCCAGAATCCCATTGTCCTCGTGGGAGCGGACGGGAACCCAGAACATGAACCAACGCTGGAACTGAATGCACCAGTGGGCTCCCTTGGGGTCGAAATGCAAACGGTAAATCATGGCTGCTCCTTTCAGTGGAAACGACGGAAGGGGATTTGGCAGCAGGGTGCTACCCATATCCACGAATCCCCGGTTGGAATGCTCTTGTCTGCAACAGTGGCTTGACCACGGTACTGCGGTGTGACGGTTGAAACTGGTGCTGCAAACAGGTAGGAGTCGGCTGACGGGTAACTACGCGGGGCCGGGGCTGAGGACTCCACCGCTGCGATGACGTTGACGGCCTTGGTATCAATCCGCACACCCCCGTCGCATGGCTGGGTGGTATAGAGGGGGCGGGCACCATCCCTGCACTTGAACACGTCAGCCGCATTGGCCTTCCCCCATGGAGCAAGAAGCCCGACGATTGCGGCGGCAATGAGGACATAGCCCACCATGCGATCTTGGGTCATAGCACTTCCTCCAGATACTGTTCTTGATCCGGGACGAACAGGGCCTCAGCCTCTGCTTCCATGGCTTGCGTAATGGCATGGGTGGCTGCCTTGACGAAGACGGCAAGCACGGCATTGAAAAGGGTCTTCTCCATGCCGGCATCAACGATGTCTACATCCGGGGGCTCATGCCAGTTGCCCGGGGAATACACTTCCTCTTCCAGCATGAAGTCATTGTCCAGAGGGGTGATATACAGGTACCCACCCACTTCGATCAACGAGTCCTCGGTATCGTCGCACACCCTGTACTTGATGTTCGGGAATTGCGACTGAGCGGCTTTGGCAAATGCCGCTGCTTGGGTTTTCAGGGTCTTCATTTGGCACCTCCTGTGCAGTTAATTGCGTTTCGACAACTGAATACTACCAGATTGATCTGGTTTGTCAAATACTTTTACATGGTCGAACAGGTCATAGGCTGTCTCCAGAATGCTCATCTATTCCTCGGTTTGCTCAAAGGTCGGCTTGGTCGGCCAGAGCCCGTGAAGCTGCTCCGTAGTGTCATAGACGTTCTCGGTGTAGAGCAACGCCCAAATCGTAGTCATGCTTCCACCTCCAGTTGATCCCGACAGAAGGACGCCTAGCTCAAGCATCCAGCTTTTCCGGAATGACTGGGGATGGCTTTCCACTCTGGTCCAACTCGATGATGTCAAGACAGTTCTGTGCGGCCATGTAACGGGAAGGGTCTTGATCTACCCAAGCCCTTTCAGAGGCTGTTGAAAGGACCGGAAGTACTTCTTGCAGTATCTTGTCTTTCCGCTCGACCATGGCAATGAGCGTGAGGATTTCAGTGGGGTACCACCGCATGCCATCGCTGGTAATCAGGAGCCCCTCCTGATGTTCCGCTATGTGGCGAATTCGCTCCAGAAGTTCTCTGTCTTTTTGTTTCATGGTGGGTCTCCGTTAGTACATGGACTGCTTTTTCTTCGCTAGGGCTGCGATCATCGCAGGGCATGAGTGTCTGGCGAGAAGACCATTCACAACACCCACCAGAAGCCACTTAGCCTTTACGGTTTCGGACCCGGGATCATGCACCCATTGTAAGCCGACTTGGTAGCAATACTTGCATTGCGTGGGGCCTCTGGGTACATCGTTTTCCACAAGTCCCCGGAGGTACTTGTCTGTCTTGAGGGCATACGCCTGAGAAGGTGGGGGCGATAACTTCATGGCTTCAGTGAAACCTCGTATCCCCGGGATTCCATGTCGAGAAGAATCTGCCTCCAGTACTTCTTGAGCTTGGTGCGGGCCATGGCCATTTGCTTGGCCGTGAGGAAGCCAGCCCGCATGTAGAACTTGGCGAACGAGGACAGGATTTCACCATCCACCCCGGTGAAGCCAACGCCATTGTTCTCCACGGTGGCTTCGGTGGATTGCTCCGCAGAGGTCTGCTTGGAGTAGATCAAGACGAGGGCCTTGGTAACTGCCACGTCACGGGTTTCCAGCATTTTCTGGATGTCGGCCTTGGTCCAGATTTTCATTTGAGTGTCGGTCATTTCGATTCCTTCCGTGGAAAACAACGCTTACACAAGGGGTAGTTACCAGCCTCTGCTGCCGGAATGATGATTAGATGGTCATCAAACCCGGAGATCATGCTGGCACACTGGGACACTGCTGATCCGTCCCGCAGCATTTCATCCCAATCGTACTTATGGACTTTCCCCCCATCATTGGATATGCACCGGAGGTCCATCACAGGGCCTCGTACTGTGTGAGGTCGATAACCTGCTTGATCTTGGGTTGCTTGTTCGGCTCGTTGAACTCCATGCCTTTGCCGGTGGCGACAGCGGTAAAGCCGAGGGCCCGCAGGTGCTTGCAGGGGAGACGCTCACCACCCTTCTGGTACAGCCATGCGGGGCAGGAGCAGCGGCCATGGGTCATATCCACGGTGTATTTCACACGGGGATTGGACTTGGAAGTTACCTCCACAGTGTCCCAGCCATGGGCAGTGGGCTTCGTGAAAAGGACTTTGTTCGTGGTTGCATACTGTCTCATGGTGGCCTCCGTGCCGTTGATTAGTGGGTCTACAACATAGATACTACCAGAATGCGTTAGATTGTCAAATGGTTTCTGACATTATTTTAAGAGATAGCCCCACATATGTGGCATTGATATGTGCCATAGTGAGGTGGGTTCTTCTTCCCCCTCGTGAGTACGCGCCGCATGTACTGTTGCAACTGATTGCACCGTAAGCACCACTGAATAGAGTATGGAACCTTACGGAGTTTGAAGGTAACGGGTAGCTTTCTATGCACTGTAAAGTACTCCCAGACCCATGCAGTGGGCCGTGGCTTGGTTTCTAACCACATGAATAGGGGTTGGTGCCACCCAACCATAAAAAACCCCCAAAGGACTTCTCCGATGGGGGCTTATTCCGGCAGCGCCAGACCGAGTTAGGGGTTGATACCTTGGACTTGGGCGACCAGAGCATCAGCGGTGGCCTTCAGGCCATCGAGATCAGCAGACGTGACACCAGCGCCACCGTCAATGGCGGCTTGCAGGGCGGCGATTTGGTCAGATAGAGTTTGCAGTGCAGCGGCAACTTCGGCTTTCTCGGCAGCGGCGGCGTCGGCAATGGCTTGAAGGGATGCTTGGATGTCAGTTACGGTGGTCATGAGGCGTTCTCCTTGAGTGGTGAGGTTCGACAGTCTTTGCACTATTTCAGCTAGTACCACCCTGCTGTCGGGTAGGTGGTAATGTACTACCAGCTTCTTGATACCCATGTAGTTCCTCTCGTGCTGGTCTAAGAGCAAGAGCACAAATCCTACCATGGTTTGTGTACTCTGTCACCTAGGTATAAGGGAGGGTTATTCCAATCTGCCCTTGGTACTTGCCGCCCCTGTCCTTGTAAGAGGTTTCGCAGAGCTCGTCTGACTCGAAGAACAGCACTTGGGCGCAACCTTCCCCCGCATACACCTTGGCCGGGAGGGGCGTCGTATTGGAGAACTCCAAGGTGACGTACCCCTCCCACTCGGGTTCAAAGGGAGTGACATTGACCACGATGCCGCATCTGGCATAGGTCGATTTGCCAAGGCAGATAGTCAGGACGTTCCGGGGTATGCGGAAGTACTCCACAGTGCGGGCCAGTGCAAACGAGTTAGGTGGGATGATGCAGTACCCGGACTTGCTGGCATCCACATCCACGAAGCACGCCGGGTCAAAATTCTTGGGGTCAACTACAGTCGAGTTGATATTGGTGAATACCTTGAACTCGTTGGAGCAGCGAATATCGTACCCATAACTGGACAAGCCATAACTCACGACGGGGGAATAGACTACCCCCTCCGCGCCGACAGAGACGGGACGATTCCTGACCAAGCAGGGGAGGAAGGGGTCAATCATGCCGTGATCTACGGACATCTGGCGAATCCACCTGTCAGACTTGATGCTCATGGCCCCACCTCCGGTGCCGTGAATACCATCTTCTCCAGCTTGGCGATGCTTTTCTTGAGTGAGGCGATCTTGGCGGTACGCATCTCCTCGGCCCGGGCAATGGCCGACTCCGGGGTACGGTGCCAGTCCTTGCCATGGGCGTACTGGTGCCTCCACCCGATGTTACCGTATGTCACCATGCCGGTGTCGAGCACAGTAGCCACCACTTTATCGATCCCGGAAGTAAGGGCGTACTTGGTAATCCATACCACCGTCTTTTGGCTCATTTCTCCCCCCTAAGTAGGGCTGCTGCTTTTTCGGCCTTACGCTGGCGCTTTGCTTCTGCTGCATCCAACAATGCTTGATCGTCCCGAAGACGTTCTGCCCTCCTCATTGTTTTCATAGCTTCAATGCGGGCGTCTCCATAAGCCACTTGCCGCATGTGGGACAGCACACCACCCGACAGATGCCCGGGGGTTTTCTTTCGTGGTTTGAATTTCGTGGTCATTTTTCAGGTCCAGTAGTTGTGCCACCATGGCTTGCAAAGAACGTATCAGAGCCCACGCTTCAACAAGATGGGTGCGGAAGTCGATAAGGTGTTGCTGCATTGCTGATGATTGCCCCGCGTTCCCGGTGCCGTCGCTGGGTCTAATGTTGCAGTTCTGCATTATGTTCCGATTAGCCCAGCAATTTAAGCTCTTCGGATTGTGGATCACAGGTAGTCCTCCCCAAGCATTGACTTCAAGAATTGACGCTCCCAATTAGCATCCCTGCGTCTCCGGAGGGATGCCTCTGGGTCGAGACCCTGCAAGCTATGGTGCTCCAGCTTTCCAGTGAGGAATCGGATGGACACCCTCACTACAGGTGACTTGGTGCCGGGGGTGGCCTTTAGGCGGGAGACTTCTGATTCAAGCACGGGCACACTGAAAGGGACAGTGAGTTCTTTGTCTCTCCAAACTTTTCCGCAGCATGAGCATTTATGGGTAGTAACGCGGACTATGCCGACGATTACGCTGACCCCTCCCACCCTTTTCCCACAGGAAGCGCATTCCACAGCTAGACCCCCTCCAGTTCATTGAAAAACAGGTACGCGACGACTGGTGGCTTGCCGGTAGGGGTCATAGCCACTTTGTACATATCGTCGGTGCCCCCCTTGAGGCTCGGGAGGATCGCCTGTACTGTCCCAACATCACCCTTCTTGCAGATGTACCTCCAAGGACCATCGTCCGCTATCAACCTTACCCCCACACCATTTTTGAAGTGGGGACGATTGATAGGCTTCAGAGCCTCGTAAGGCCGGTACTCGACAATAATCCCCAGAGCCTCCAGTTCCTCGTAGGATGGCTGCTTGGGCTTGCGAATGAAGGTGACCCCCGCTCGGGAGAGGTGCTGCTCGACGGCATCGACGTGCGCGACCTGGACTGGGACTCCCTGCGCGGGTCGATGGGGTATGTCGCCCAGGACGTCTACATGTT
>Ga0116177_10000584_pt1 | contig 26794 bp, 19 predicted proteins | sample AD_STIC10_MetaG_FD_89750 | JGI IMG/M metagenome (GOLD analysis project Ga0116177, IMG submission 89750) | Active sludge microbial communities of municipal wastewater-treating anaerobic digesters from USA - AD_STIC10_MetaG | ecosystem: Engineered > Bioreactor > Anaerobic > Digestate | place: USA... | reverse complement strand
TTTTTTTACCGAGCTTATCAGCCTCTATCGGAAACTCTGAGAATATCTTCCCTGCCATTAGAGTAGGGAACGTGTTTCGAATGAGAGGAAGCATGCCCTGCGGAGTAAGCGGTTGAGGCTTCGCAAATAGAATACCTGCCTTGAGCTTTCGACGAAGTTGCTTGAAGTTAAAGCGGATAGATGAGAAAGCTTCACGAACCTTGAGATGGATTAAATAGCGAAGATTTCGAAGATCATTCTTTGTTAGCATTAGCTGCTTTCTCCGTGTTCATTTCTTTTGTTAATCTCTTTACCTGACGAATCATATATCTCATCTTTTTCTTCCATCCTCTATGGCTGCGTCTGTACTCACGACGACGTTCTGAGTTTTCTAATACAGATACAATAAACATAGTAATAGAGGTACCTTGGCTATTTATCTTCTCTGCGAATACTATATCATTTGCTTAACCTGCGCTACTGCGTCAGGTTGAAGCAGTTGTTAGATGCCGATTTCTGAATTATACCGTGGGCGCGCCCATACAATAGGTGTCCATTTATAATTCCAATAGACGCGATACCATGAAAACATCGACCCGTGTGAACTGTTCCATCTTCCAAAACTGATACCTATCATTTCTGTTACCTCCGGTTTAGTTCGTGTCAGTATAGTCGCCGTAGGCGGGTATACTGCTAAAGAATCCATCTAACATTAGCATATCTATATCTGATAGCTTTAATAAAATCTTTAGCTGTGATTAACATAATCACTCCTTATGTATTGTTGCAGGTTTCCAATTCTTTGTCCAGTGCTCGTCGGTTTGAACATGCCCTTTACGAACATACTTCGCTACATTAGCTCCATACTCTTCAAACAGAAAAGCAGCTGCATTTCGAATAACATAGCCTTCAATTGTAGGGCCGAATCGAGATGTTAACGTATGAAAGCTAATATTTTCAGGATCAATAGCAGACCAAGCTCCTCGATAAAGAGTAGGGACTGTTTGGAGTCCTAATAGAGCTGTCGTTTCTAATATATCATCCCAACTTAATACGCGATTATGCTCATCGATAATGCTATAGACAAAGAATGCGGTTGGTAGTTCTGTATACTCAATGCTATGTATTCCGTATACATTCTCTCCGCAGATCCTCCAACCGTAAGGAATCTCAGAAATGATAGGAGCAAGCTCTCGCTTAACCCAAGCTTGCCACGGGTGGTTTATACCTGATATAGATCGGGCATGAATATATCCGTCAGAGTAGATCGTTGTCGATTCTCCATCCATCTTCTCGGTTACTACAATATCTTCTAATTGTTCGAATATAGAGATATCGCATAAACGGATATCGTCCCCAGAATACCCTGGAGAGAAGGGTAGATGAGGTGTTCTGGGAAACTTATATCGTTGCATTTTATTGCTCCTATAACGCTTACATTATCGAATGTAACGCCTCTAGTACAATGCCAACTCGCTGCTCTACTGAGCCAGTGACAGTTACAATCTTTTTAGGATATTTCTCTGAGAGATACTCTATCTGATCTTCAAATAGCGTAACAATACTATCATGAAAGTGCTTATCTGTAGATCGCACTCCGTCATCATGAACAGGTATCTCTGCTGGAATATAAAAAAGCTTCGTATACATTGGAATGTAGGTATCGACGAGAGACTCGCAGTATCCTACAAACCAATCAGGAATAGTTTTCACTGAGTTATTTCGAAGGAACTTCGTATAGCACAGCCCATCTATTAGAGTCCTATCTACAATAAATCTCTTACGAGTAAGAAGATTCTGCATATGCGCGGCCATGATAAGAACCTGAGTATCTAGAGTTCCTGCTTCGTTAATATCGTAGCCCTGCTCCTTGATCGTCCTCGTGATCTCCGGAAGAAAGTCGACAGAGTCGAATTCCGGAGTCTTACGAAGAGCCTCAAGAAGTGTCGTTTTCCCCGAACTGTGGGGACCACAGATTCCCAAACGAAGTGGTACTGTATCATTCATGCATATTTCTCCTGAAACTTCTGTTCATATCTCCCCTATTATATTATCTGGCTGCCTCTTACGAATACCTTTTTTAATTTTGATACCTAGAACATCTCTAACCAGCTGAGCAACGAAGTCTTCACAAAGATGATTCTCCCTTGCGATTTCCCTACATGTCTTGTGCTCTAAAATATATTCATGTTGCAACCAAAATATATTATCTTCAACGAGACAAAATCGCTTCACACGGCCTCTAGAAAAAGAGATACCGTGCTCTCTTAACACGCGATGTACTATATCCTTAGAGACCCCGTATTTTAAGCAAATAGTGCTTACTTTAGGTAGTGAACGACTTGTATACTCTGCTATTATTCCCCGAACGATGCCAGCTTCTAACTTCTTATAGTGCGTAGCATTTTCTCCTCTTTTCTTAGGATACTGCGATTCTCTCAATTGCATGATCTCGTGTTTACGGGGATGAACACTTAGATTATCACCACCGAGGCCACCGATATGAACATTATATCCATTAGGATATCGAGTGTTTAGATTTACTATCGCACATCTTTCGAGGGTATACATCTCTTCTAAAGAATTGCATTTTTGTAACTCATCAATTTCAAAATTCTGTTCTCCGTACTTTCGCATGGCGGCATGAAGAGCGTATCCTTTTCCACTACGAGCTAAAATTATATGCTGTATCCACCGGGCTTCTATAGTCTTTATCGTACATCCAACATACACTTTTTTGTTCAGCTGATTTGTCACCTTGTAAATAGTCATAGAAAAACTTCTCCCATGATTGGAGCGAGGTTTTTCGAAGAGTGAGGTACGCATCATCTACAGACTGAAGATTATTAGGGAGTCTACAGGAATAGAGCACTCGGCCTTCGTCTACCCCTGCGACTACTTCATGTATAACGCTTCCAATCAGCGGGTACGTGTTACGATTCATAACACTCTCCTGCTTATTAAACCCCTTCAACTCCGGGTACAGATCAATTAGTGCGGGATGACCATTAAAGATCCGTCCCTTATATGCCTCACAAACGTCAGCAGGAATGATTCGAAGCCAGCCATGAAGGGTAATGATGGTCTCCATCTATCTCGGAATAGCTTGGAAGTACTGTCCCGATACTGGGCGATCTGGCACCCGATAGAGAAGAGACCCAAGATTATAAATCCCTTCGTTAATCTTCTCTTCAGGAGCATTTGTTACGACGATATCTGGTGACCGTCCAAGAGCTTTCGAGATATCGCAGATCTCAGTTCCAGTCTGAGAGAAAAAGGCAACCCAGGGAATCTTCTTACTCATGAGTGTTCTTTCCTACGCTAATGATGATGTTATTAAGCTGATTACCTGCAGCTTCCCCAGATGTGGTCGGTCTTAAGTTATTGAGAGCTCGGAAGACCTTGATGTTAAAGCGGATAGCATTTATATCACAAGAGTTTCTATCTGCATCAATCATGTCTGCAAGCTTAAGAGACTTCTTCTCTTCTAATCCGAAAACAGGATTGTAGCGAATGCCGAGCATTCCATGTACTACCGGATTAGATGTATCTGCGCTATCGATGAATCTACCAAGCTCTGCATGATTCCGAGTATAGTATCCATACTCATTCGGTAGTGCTATACCGAGGAGATGCATCGGCTTCTCTGTCGAGAGCCATCTAGCATGAAATAGTGTCTCAATAAAGTACTGACGACCGTAAACCCATTGTAAGAGTTTAGGCATCCCTGGCTGCATAACCTCGAACCACGTTTCATATGCCTTACAGTTGAAGGATACTCCAATCTTGTCGACGAGAGGGAAAAGGTCACGATAGCAATTCTGAAGCTCAAGCATTGTTTTACCCTGAGCTACGGACATCTTGCGACCGGGAAGTTTCTTGTACTTTTTGATGAATGCCTTAGCACTTGCAACAGTGGCAGGACCGTCATCAAGTACATCCGGAATGATGTACGTGAGTAGCTGTGGATCGGCTCTCGAATCCTTGAGAAGTTTCTTAACAGCAGCTGCGAATGCTTCCGGGTCGAAAGCTGTCTCAAGCTCAAATACGCTGTTATCTAGAATTACCTCTCGCCCCATCTTAAGAGACTTAATAAAAAAGGCGTAGTATTCTGGGTACTCTTCGAAGAGGTGAACAAGCGCATAATCATAATCATTGTAAGTCCTACTCTCTTCTAAAAGAAAGAGAGGTGACTCGTGTGCAATTTTCATTTAATCTACCTCCACCTTAGTATACTCAGCGCTTATCCTTCTCTCCCTGGTAGCTTCCATTATAGAGATCGGCTTCCTCATTTTCCATAATCACGATCTGCGCTACTCGAGCATACTGTTCAATCATGATCGGAGTAAGCACATACATTAGCGCTCCCATCTTGGGAGTATTAAAGCCGGGATCGTATATGCTAGAACGAATGAGAGCCCCAGAACGACCGACGGTCGAACGATTGATAATCATTGCTGTTTGAGTAGCTGGGAGAGCTACAAGACCCTGCTCAAACTCGATTGAGTATACCCCGCGCTCAAGAACAAATACTTTGTTGGCAAACCCGTCTAACTGGCGAGGCTCAACTTCAGTATACTTAGCAAGCTTCGAGAGCTCTTTTGGAGAAGCGTCGCTGGCGACGACTCCGCCGTTCTCAAAGGCTCCGCTGTCGGGATACGTCATCATCTGCTTACCAACGAGACTCACCCGATTGAGAGTGAGATCAACCCCTACCTGAGCTTTCTTAGCTCTACCACTCTCATCAATGATGAGATCCATTACAGTATGTGCACTTCTAATCATGTTCTCTCCTAGTGTGTCGGCCGAGCAGAAGCTAAAATAGCCGTTGAAGTTATAGGTGAATATACTCTATACTCTGCGAGCTTTTCCTTAATATACGTGTCCCGGGCTGCTGCAATTTGCTTTGTTCGAGCTAGAATCTCTGTAGCATATGTAATAGTACGACTCGGGACGCCGTCAGAAATACCATATCGCCCAGCGTTGTATGTCCAGAGAGCACGGCGAGTATTACCACCATGGTACTCAAGCTCACCGCGGAGATGAGCGATGCCATACCTAACATTCAACTCGATATTAAAGAAGTCCTCGACATCTAGATCGGGATACGACTTTGAATTGAGCTGAAAGAGACCGCGATCGACCGATGTCACAAGGCCCGTTTCCTTATCGATGTTCTCATTTATCGCTCGAACCTGGAATCGGGATTCTTTTTCGATCTGAGCGAAAATAAGGTCCTTATTGATACCTGCTCCGTACTCATAGATTGCTTGAACAATTCTGCGGTTGCCGTGAGCCATCTCAATGTAGAACGCTCTCTCAGCATCTTCGTAGATACCCTGAGCAAATCCTATCTCTGTAGATGTACGAAAGCTATCTACTACGAATCTTTCAGGATCTGCAGCAGCTGGAACAAAGGTTTCAGGAGGAACTAACTGACTAAAAGCTGGAGTATCCTCCATGCTGGCAGTCATAGCAGCTAGATTGATCTTAGGTATAATCAAGAAAAAAGCAGTTAAGGCTAGTGCAAGTAGGGTGACCTCTACAACAGGAACATGCTGCACAATGATCTTGTAAATTGTCTTTTTAGTTTTGGAAATGGCTGGAAGGTCGGCTACTATAGTAGCTAGTTTCTGTTTTCTTTCAGTCAATGTGATCTCTCTTTCTGTGTTACCAGGCGAAGGCTGATAATTCATCACCTGTGTCAGTAGCATTAAAGATAGACTTCCATGCATCCAGGCTCAGAAATTCCTTCGATAGAATCTTAGAATTTAGCAAGTCCTTATTGGACAGATTTATGTCAAGCGCAACATCTATCGAATTATCAAAAATCAACACGTACGTGATTGTTTCTTTTCGCTTACCGATACGATGGATACGAGCGATAGACTGCCAGTATTGCGCAAAATTATAAACTCGTTCAAAGTAAACTTGGAACGTTGCTTCAATTAAAGTAACAGATGTATTTAGTACTTGGATATTCGCTATGAGAATTTTATGAGATTCATCTGTCTTAAACTTCTCAAGAATAGACATTCGATCGTCATCATCTACCTCTCCGATAATCATCAACGGGTTATACTTCTCTAACAACTTAGCTAATTGCTTAGCTGTATCGGGATGCCAAACCCACACTATACCTCGCTCAGCGTTATTATCAATTTGCTCCTCTAAGATATCTAATAATAGGTCGACCTTAGTATGATCTTTTTCTAGTTTGAATCCCTCTATAACTTTTATCAGCTCCTGACTCATAAGGCTTCGATGATCTGCTAATAGCTTTGGAGGGTTGTCTAGAGCCATCTGCATGTATGGAAACGAATTGACAATATCGCGAGTGCCGAGTCGTCCGGTTCGTTCCTTTATATCATCGAGTGCTGATTTCACGAAGGCTTCGTAGATCGCCCGGTGCTTTGAATCCATGCTCGTATATAGCTTTTTGATAATATTCGGAGGTAGCTCGAGTACATCCTCTGACTTTCGGAACACTGCATAGTTCTTAGTTACAGTAGTGTTGAGCTCTTGTAGCTTATCATACTTCCACCCGTCAGGATTGATAGCCCAGCTTGACCAATAATTACCAACCTCGTTGTATTCGGCGCACCAATCCTGATACCTCATTCCTCGTACAAGCGCAGGATCTAGAAGCTTAAGCTGAGCATAGAGCTTCTCTGGCTTATCGGCCGGAGTACCTGTAAACTCGTACCGATACTCAAAGAACGGGGCATGCATTGCTACACGCTTTGTTTGTTCTGATTGAGGATTAGCGAGGTTGTGGCTTTCGTCGAGAAGTAGAATGCCAGGTTCTCCACCTAGCCATTCTTCAAGAGGAATTGGCGGCTTAAGATAGCCACTTTTCTTTTTCTTCCCCTCATCCTTCTTAGCTGGTTTTGCAAACTTCTCATGATAGTGATCGCTAAGATGCCGAAAAGTATTGTAACTTGTCACTACGATGCGCTTATCGGGCTGAAAGATCTCGCGATCTGGCTTCTTAACTCGGCTGATCTTTCCTAGAAACGCGATTTCATTAGGATCGAGATCAACAATAAACTTCTTGAGCTCGTGAACCATATTCGGCGCGCCGATGTTAGATGAGAGTAGAATAACCTTGTTTGCAAGCTTGTAGTATCGAAGATGCGCAATAATCGCAGCAGCGATGTAAGCCTTACCAAGACCCATATCAAGATACAGCCCATAGCGATTACGATTGAGCGCTCGCATGATATCTTGAAGCTGGTAGTCCTCGTATGGGTGCTTGCCCTTGAAGGGTGGCCATCGAAGTAGCTCGGGGTGAAACATCATTCGCTGAGGGGCAAATCGAAGTTCAGAGAGCCCTGAATCCAATTTAGCTATCTCTGCTTCATCGGCTGCACTTAGCTGAATGGTATCAAGATCCTGTAATGCATTCAATACAGTCTCGTATTTTGCAAGAGGAATCTCCCAAACCTTCTTCTTGGGATCAAAGTGGCATCGAAACTGTTTTAGAGTAGCAACGATACTAGCGAACACGTCTGTGCCGTAGAAGCTGCAAAGTATTTTCTTATCTTGAACAAACACAGAGATCATAGTTCTAATATAGTAGTACATTCTCCAAAGCGCACTTTTTAAGCATTCTCATATATAGCAAACCTACAGTTCCTAAGTTTCTCAGATACTAAGAAAGTACGGCGGTATATAATAATATTTCTATTCTAATAATATGAAGAATTAGGCGTACCGCCACTCGCTGTGAAGGTATCACTAATTATCAGGTGAACAGATACTCTGAGCTTATACGACAACTTAATATTCTCGAGGAAAAAGTGAATAGGATTCTTGGTAAATTCAGGAAGCCAGGCGGCATAACTGTCACAGAGGCTCAATATCTTGAGAACCCCGTATCAGATGCAATTCCTAGGTGGGAACGAGAATGGGGAGTCACGGAACTGAGATTCGTCGCAATCCCTGAATCTAAAACTCTCTACATCTTCCCTAATTGGCTTCTTCACTCAGATTTTTTACAAAAACATTTGAATCTGAGTTACGCAGATGTCATGGATAGTACCGACATTTTCTTCGGTATTATGAGAATCACGAAAGGCGGCTGCCCCTATGCAGTTACTGAATCGTCTCAATTTGAAACTCTTCTCGGAAATCTGATGCAACAGCAGCACACAGGATCCCTGAGAAAGGTCTTTAAGATTCTTAACGATCAGTATGGATGGATGCGATCATACGGAATCGAGCCAATTGAAGCATTGGCTCGGGAATACGCAGGAGTATCCTAACTACCTAGCTACCTAGCTACCTAGCTACGTAGTTCTTCCAATTGCCACCGCCCTTGTAGTACTCACTCTTCATAACGTCAGCCACTGTGATATCTATGTCCATAGGCATACCAAGCATCGACGTGCGGCAGACCTCAAGCATTTTCTGGCAAACCTTTTCTACTTCATCCTTATGAATGACGAAGTCAATCGAGTCGTGGACCGATCCGAAGATAAACGACTTGACCTTTTCCGCCTCCATCCAGAGCTGAAGCTCGACGATCGCAGACATAACGAAGACTGCTTCGAGATTCTGAATCGCTGTATTGGCTGCAATGTTAAGGAGGTTACCTACATGCATGCCATATAACTTCTCATCATCTCCATTCAGCCTGCCCTTCTCGTTCTTCGACATGAAGAAGAGCTCCGGGATACGTCTGCAAGCTCCATGCCATCCTCTTACATATCCATGCTCGAGAGCAAATGCACGTTCCCGTTCGATACGCTGCATTAGTCCCGGATACGTCTTGAAGAACTTGGTACGAATATCGGAAGCACATGTCATAAGCTTCCACATTGTCGGAGTCTCTCTTGGATATCGAGCGATTATTTTATCCTTGAGAGCCCTCAAGTTATTGTCTTTGATGTACTGATCAGCCTGAGCCTCGGTCCACGCTGTCTCCAAGGTACGCCTGGCGAACGTCGAAGCCACGGCGCCGAAGAGCATGCTAAAGTTTACTGCCTTCGCATCCTGTCTATACTGCGCAAACGGACCGTGCTCGTCCTTTTTGAGTTTCATAAACTCTTCAAGAGTTATCTTCCGCCTCACAGTATGCTTCTTGATAGTTAGCATGCTACATCTCCTCTATTCTAAAGTATACCAATGAATCTTAGAAAAGCCCTCTTCCCATGTTCCCCGACTAACTAGATGATTGACGGAGGCCTTTCTTTATGGCACAAAATCTAGAATTCATGGGAACCTGGGATCCAGCTACGGGGATCTTCCCCGTAGTCCCGCACGATATCACCTCAGCATACTACCTCGTCACAGGACCAGGTGCAGTCGGCGAGCACTCGTTCACTGAGGGAGATTGGCTCATCTATATAGAAGAGACAGGAACTCCGTCAGGATCCGGCACCTGGTATCGAACCTCCGGCGGTATTATTCAGCTAGCAACAGAGTCCCCCGCTAACCCGGTAACGATCACCGCTTCCGACATTGCAGATTTCGGCGAAGCAGTTACTGCGGCAATCCTCGTAGACGGTTCTACAATCATTAAGCATCCGGACACCGGAGAGCTGAAAGTTATTGGCGGACAAACTACCGTAGTAGATGACCTTAACGATGACGACTCTTATGTAGCCCCGCACACTCATATTTCAACCGACGTAACGGATTGGATGGCGGCTACTCGAGCTGCCCTAGGACCAGGCAAACTCAATAAACCCTTCTTCTCTAATACCGCTGTAACCAATGAAGTCGTATTTACGTACGACACGAAGCTCTCTTCTGTTACCGCAGATGTAAAGATCGATAATCAGACCATTGTGAAAAACAAATATGGTCAGCTTGTCGCAGCAAAGCCTCTTCCGATGAATATTTCTGATATCATCGGACTCAAAGACTACCTGGACAACTACGTAGCTGGATTTATTTCAGCCGAGACTCAAGTCCTCTCGGCAAACTCGCCAAGCAATGGTCCTTGGCAGCCTGCTGGCATGCACAATTTCGGCGCTGGCGTTAAGCTTGGCGACGCGCTATATTTACTCAATGCCTCGGCCCTTACGCTCAAGACAGAGATAGATACTCTTCGACGTCGCTTTGAAGAAAGCACAGCTGCCACCGCTCCTGACCCAATCAATCCGTCGATTATTCCTATCCTTGATCCCTCTGTAGTCTTCCATGAGTCTCTCAAAGCTGGAACAGGAGAAGTTATCGGGGTTACGCTTGATAGAACTCCTCCTACTCTTCCAACAGCTAGATTCTATAAAGGCATCTTCGGAGTAGCTCTTCCAAATTCCACTCTCACTGCTATGATTGATGATATAAACGTCGGTCAGATTCAGCTCGATTCATCTCGCGATCAGTCGAATGACCCGGCAGTCGGAGCTCTTTCAATCGTAGAAGATAGAGATTCATATTACGATCTTCCATCGTTCCACAATCTCTTCAAGTCTATTCGAGCAAAAATTAGCCCGAATAACAATCTTGCTGCGGGCAGGCATACTTACAAGCTCCAGGAAGTTCTTCCAGGAATGGGAACATTCTACTCCGGTATTTGCACCGTCGATGTCGATGTCCCCGCTCCTACAAACTTGATGAGCATTAGCTCGAGTACAAACTTCGAAGAGACGCCTCCTAAGTATTTCATTTCCGGCGTTCCCTCTCTGGACCCGCTGTATGAATACAGGCTCGCTCCTGTAACTGCTGAGAAGGTAGTTGGATATACCTACGGTAAGAATATCGTTCGTATAGAAGGAAAGGATACAGTTCTAGATCTAGAAGCTGACCTTCCGGCAGCAAGTGTGCCAGCAGCTCCTCCGATCGGTCAATATGGAAACGCCACAACTGCTCCTGTTAGCTTCCATATAATAGATGAGTACAACGAGAACGTTACGATCCGTCTCACGCCTTTCAACAGCATCGGTATTGCAGGACCTGCGTTCGATATTTATCTTGGTCGTCTCGATAGCACGTTCGAGACAAATCGTGTGTACTCCGGCGACCCCACTAAGCTCTACCCAACCGACTTCGGTACAGCCTGGGATGCAGCAAAATCTCTAACCGCTGAGTATTCGGGCGAACTTCAGAAGCTTAGAAAGAACTACCAATGGCCGACCGGCGATTATACAGTAGCTGGCGGTCCGAACTACACCGACGTTACTGGAGTAGCTCTTCCAGGGCTAACAGGTAAATGGAGATGGGTAACACTTAAGCTTGCAGAGAACGTACGAGGTAAGGTTGCCTTTACATTACAGTTTAAGGGTGGAGATACTTCATCCTGGACGACTGATCCGTACACTCAGGTCACTCCCGATATGCTAATCTATGCTAGGCTAGGTACTAGCGGCTGGGTAAACTGCAATAAGCCATATCGCGGTATCGGTCTAGCTGATATAAACGGTGCAGCAGCAATGGATGTGGGTGGTCGAAACGGAAACGGCTCCACGGCTACAAGAAAGCGCGTAACGCTGGGGCCAAGCTTGGCTACAAGTTCCCCAGGAGACCTTTACGTTCGCATCGCGCTGCCTCTCGGCTCGACTAAGCAATTTGCGGACATTGACGTTTCGGACTGGGCATAAGGAATTGTGCATCAGCCAAATATGACTAACTAGACAATGGAGATATTATGCTAACAGAAGAACAGCAGGCAGAGGTTGTATATAAGAAGCTGCAAGGCAAAGCCAGTACAAATGCTGATCGAGCAGCCTATGAAGAGCCTCTCGACTCAGCTCTTATCCTCACTCCAGAAAACTTTTGGTTCGACGCTGAGCTAATTCCGAGTACTGCTCCAGCTTTAGCCAATGACGGAGACGTCTATAGTCATACTCTTTCGAACGGTGTATCTCTTCCGATTCTTAAGTATTACATAGATCTTGAACTCCTCCCCGTTCCAGGCTCCGCTAGTGCCTTCTATCACCCGAACCTGCGAGACTCCATCGCATACAATTATCGCCCAGACGGTTCCTTCCTTTATACATTGAAGGATAATGCGGGGCACACTCTCGCTTTTGGATTGAATAACTGGGTCGTAGACAATCAAGCTGGTGTTCTAACATTCTACGATGGCGTTCCAGCTGCAGTAGTTCTTCCACTTAAGATTACGTTTTATCAGTACGTAGGTAGAAAGTCTTTTACAGGTCTTCTACGCTCTGACGGCTCCGTTCAAATGGAAGCAGCTTACGTTCCTACGTTGCCGCAGGACGTTGTTACCAAAAAGCATCTCGATCAGGGTATTAACCTTATCGATATGGTTCTGGATAAATTGAAGCCAACCGCTCCACCTGATCTCTCTGCTAAGCATTTAACAATTACCGGGCTCTACAGTGCCTTCGAATCGGGAACCGGAGCAGTTCATGCTGACTGTACTAGCAATCCTAAGCCATCAATCACACCAGACGGTCCTTTCTACGACGGCGATTCTGGCACTCTCTCAGCAACAATTGATGGAGGTATAGTTGGTCAGAGAGCTTTAAGCAGCAGCGACGACTCTGGAACATTCGGCTCACTAGTAATCATTCAGGATGTTGATGCATACGTAGGCCTAGATGGTAAGCAGAATTTCTATAAGCAGTTATTTGCAAGCATCATGCCAACCAATGCTCTAACAGTGGCTCAGCATAAGGCTCAGCTAGCTCACTCTCTCACAGGGGCTACACCAGAGGTTAGTTTTCATATAGATGATCCTACAACAACAACTATTTTTATGCCGATTCTATCGCCTCCGACAACTACACGCTGGATCTCAGGTGTCCCGTCGCTAGGGGTAGAAGACCCTGTTCAGTTTACATTCCAGGTTAAGGATGCTGTTAAGTCTCATTACGGAGCCATAGGAGCTCGAATGACGTCTTTGCATTTCGCAAACGTTCAGTTCCCTATTACCGGTACTCCTTCAAACGGAAGCACGCTTTCATATGACGTAACATTGAATGCTCTCCCCGGAGTATACACTGAACGCGCAGCTATCGACCTCGTAGGCTTGAATAGCGCACAGCTTCCGGGTCCAGTATTAACTATTCAACGGGTATTCGAATAGATACCAGATCGGTCGAGGATAGAGTTTGCTCTGGGCTAGGAGATACCCCCGCGGTATTTGGTGCAACCTTTGACTCCCAGATAAGCGTCGCCGATATAACTAATAATGAGGAGCTACAGCTTCTCGGCGGACAGTACCAATGGCCGGATGGTAATTATCTAAGTAATCGTCCGATCGCCGGACCAGATTATCGAGTCGTCCCAGCTCCTCCTAATGGTTATAGGTGGGCTACTTTCCAGCCGATTATTCTAAGCAATGCAAACGGCTTTACGCTAACTGTTACAGGTGCTCAGAATTGGATATCCGGCGACGACAAAACAACGCTCGGTGTTAAGATCTTTGCACGGGTGATGCAGGATAATGGAACGCCAGTTACAGGGTGGATTGATTGCAATAGCCCATACCCTGGGGTAGGTACTCCTGGAAGCACTGTAACAAGGCACAAGGATCCAGCCATGGTAGCTGGCTCGAATGAAACAACAGCTACGTCTAAGAAGATAACATTTGGACCTGTTGTATACTCTGGAAAGCTATATATTCGCATAGGCCTTCCAGCCGGAAATAAGAAGTTTTCAACTATCACGGTAGTTGCGAACTAACTATATAACGAACTAAAGAGGAGAGATACGTATGGCTCTTACTACCGATAACAAAGCGAGTAGACTTTTCAAGGCGTTGATGGGCGTTTCGGAGACGAAGACTGCTCGCGACTTCTTTGAAGAGCCGCTTCGCTCATCCCCAGCAGTCCTTCCGAGCCAGATTTGGAAGTATGGAAGCTGGCTTCCGACCGGGTCTGCAGCAGATCTAGCCGGGGCTAATGCCATTCTGGCAATCCAGGCACTCACAACTGATCAGCAGGTCTACTCTGTTCAGATTGATGAGTCTACCTCGGTCCCACTTGTGAAGCGCTGGGTTAAGCGCCAGTTCACAATGGTCGACGCAGGTACTAACAATTCCTTCAAGCTGCTCGACCCCGAGGGCAATCAGATTAAGAATATCATCCCATTCAACTTTGGCGATGGTACTTCCTATAACTATAACCTTTACAAGTCTGATGGTTCGACCCCAATCGCCTTCGGAATTGGAGACTGGGTCTTCGATCCGAACAGCGGTGTTCTTACCTTCTATAATATCGCAGCGCTTACGGGCGTCGATGCAACTCATCCGCCATGCATATCCTTCTTCCAGTATATCGGTGGTGTAGGCGTTCCCGACACCGTCGCCGGCTATGAGGGTGCCATTCTTTCGATCTCCGGCTACAACGGCGGAGCGAACACCAGCGCATGGTCCGATGCCAACCTTGATAACGCAATCAATACTGCAGCTAACAAGGTTAGAAACAACTTCATCGGCCTCCACGGTTGGAAGGGAGACGATACCCACGAAGGTATCGCAGTAGCCTTCCAGAAGCTTATCCCTCTCGTCTACTCTCGCTCTAAGGACCCGGTAAAGACCGGCTTCGGTACTGAAGCTGCTGAAGTTATGACGATCATGTCTCGTCGCAACGCACAGACCGGTCTTTCTAATATCTCCGGCCTCGCAATTGACTTTGTAAGCCAGGGCGTTCCAGTAGGCAGCACCGTACAGATTAGGTACAACACTGGTAAGCTTTCACTCTCTCTAGACAGTGGAAGTAACTGGGGTCCAGAAGTATCTGGTGTAGATACTCTTCTTACTCAATCCGGTGTTAAAGTTAAGAGCGGGTCTGAGTTCATTCTTCTTCGCAAAATCCCAGGAGCTCTTCCCGCTGGCGGTGGAGACATTCTCGATACTCTCTCAATCAACGACACTGTTACTCGCGTCGGTCTAGTCTACTGGAGCACCGAGGCCAATGAGTACCTACCGTACGTTAACTTGGATGCTTCCTCACAGTTCGACTTCGGATTCCCAGTAGTCCTTAAGCTCGGTCAGATTCCGCCATCGCTAAAAATGGGCTCGATGTCCTCTGGCGGCTTCTCAGATGTTATTACTCCTCAGTACTACGGAACAAGGCCGACCTCGGTCATCGTAGCTGTTCAGGATACCGAGACTGCGAATAACACACCCGATCCAGATGGATCTGACTACATAGTCTCGAATACTACCGGTGGATTCCTTAACGACGTCCTGACTCAGATCTATAACAGTAACCCAGACTTCGTAGGAGAGGTTGTCCTTCGCGCCGGTCGATATAAAATCAACCAGGATATTACTCTCGCCGGTAAGGCTGGCCTTAAGATTAAGGCCGAGTCTCGCGGAGCTGCGATCATTGATAGTAACGGCGGTACCCGAATTATTAACATTCAGGCTGGTTCTGTCGCAAACGAAACCTTCCTTAATGATCTAATTTTCTCCGGTACCTTTACTCTTAACGTAGCTAAGACAGGTACAGCTCCAGCTAATCTATATCTACGCGGTATCGTAGGACCAGCAGTCAGCATTAACGTAGCCGATGGCTGCGGTATCTCGGTTGAAGACTGCGGTACTCTCTACGATATCACGATTACAGGTTCCGGCGATGCTGTTCCTCGTCGACTTGGCTGCGGCGCCTATAATACCATCACTCTTAATGGAACCGGCACCACCCTTCAGGGCGCGGTCATTAACACATTAACCGGTCAAGGCGGCGGTACGGATAACGTTATCGCGGCTTGCCAGATCAATACCCTCACATCTCTCAGTGAAGATAATCAGTTTATCGGTAACTCGATCACAGTCTACGGCGGAGCAGTAACAGATAAGTTCAAGATGCTCCCGCAGAAGTTTGAGATCATTGATAGCGATGGTGTAACTCGACGCTGGACTGGTTTCGCCGGCCCGATCGTCTGGGATAATACTGCTAAGCAATTCAAGCTCGACTACGATACTACAATTCTCGCAATCGATGGTCAGGGTCGCCTAACTGTTAATGCTTCTGCAAATCTTATCTCGTTCAACAACACCGGGGTAACTCGAGCAGACGGTACCCAGGTAACTGCTACAACTGTTCAGGCTGCCTTGGCCGATATTTACGCCAAGAAGGCCGACCTCGATGCAGGTGGAAAGATTACCCTTAGCCAGCTTCCAGACGCTCTAACCGGCGGTGGAATGACCTACAAGGGAATGTGGTCTTTCGATGCTCACGCAGGCGCATATCCAACAGCTGGAGATATCGCAGCTCTCGGTGGCGTCGGAACCGTTCCAGCATCCGGACTTCAGCCCGGCTGGTTCGTGCTCGTCGCAGCCGCTCCTGATGCAGATAACCCAGCTGGTCCACAGGCCGCTGTTGACGCCGTGGTATATACCGCAGGTGACTGGGCAGTCTGGAACGGCTCGAATTGGCAGCGTGTTGATAACAGCTTCGCCGATCCGTCGTACGCAATTCTACCTTCTACTCCTCCTGATGGCCAGTGGACTGATGGTCTTCTTGCCCTCGGCGGTACAACCATCGTCGAGGCAACGGATCAGATCAACGAGATTCTCGCTAAGCTTGCACCGCCTAAGCCGATTAACCTCAGTGCAATGACGCTGGCTCTGACAGGTACAGCAGCTTACAGCGCAGCAGAGTCTGGTACAGGCACAGTTCGCACTAGCTCGGTAGTAGATGCTCTCAAGCCAGTAGCGACAACACCTACTGGAGCAGACTCGATCAACACCCTCTTCTATGATGGTGACTCGGGAAACCTCATCGCCTATATAGATGGTGTTAATTCTGGTGCTAAGACTCTCAGTACTCTTTCTGATACGGGTACCTTCGGTGCTCTTGTTATTACAGCGGATGCAGATCCGTGGTACGGCACGGGCGGCAAGGCCAACTTCTGGAAGGGCTTGAGAGCTCAGGTCTCCCCAGTATCCAACCTCACCCTCGGTGTTCATAACTATCACCTTACTCACTCTGCATCAGGCAGCACGCCAGACCTTACGTTCTACGTAGATAACCCCGCAGCTACTATGTCCATTTCAGGTGCGACGATTCAGACAAGCCCGGCAATGAGCAAGTATCTGTCTGGTGTTCCTAGCGTTCAGCCTTCTGCTCAGTTCGGCATTTCTGGATTCTCTGCAGTGGGTGTTGCCGGTAAGTTCTACCACAGCACAAAGGTTGCTTCTGTAGCCTGTAACGTTGCCGGTGTATCTACTCAGAATCTAGCTGCGGCCTCGGTTCCCGACGCTCCAGTAGATGGAAGCTATAATGATGCAACAGTTGCTAACGTGACCGTTGTTATGCCAACAACTGCGTATAGCGAGTCTATTAACTTTACGCTGACACCATTCAATTCGAAGGGTGTTGCTGGTACAACTACAGTACTTACTTCTGGCTTCCGTATTGACACGACAACCGAAACAGAGCGTGTTCTCTCTGGCGATCCAGCAGTGGTATTCCCGGCAATCGAGACTTCGGCCGGATGCGGCGCTACATACAACTCCCAGGCAAGCCTCGTAGGTGTTTACACCGGAGAGCTTCAGAAGGTGAACGGTATCTATCGCTGGCCGGCTAATACCTATACTGCATTCATTGGAAGCAATGGTGCTGGTCCGGATTACAGCTCGGCAGCAGGTACCGCGATTTCCGGGCAGACTGGAACATGGCGCTGGGCTACGATTAAGTTCCCGGCAGCATTCTCTAATACATCTGCTTTCACTCTCACATTCACTGGCGCACTTTCAGGGTTCACAGCAGATGCTAACCAGATAACGGCAAACATGCTGCTCTTCACGAAGGTTGTAGGAACTTCCAGCACAGGCTGGCTCAATGCTAATGCAGCCTACTCTGGATCTGGTACGCCAGTAGCCGACAATGACGCTGCAATGGTAGCTGGACAGTCTACAGCTTCTGTTAAGCGCATCACCTTTGGTACCCAGGTACGCACAGGAGATCTTTACGTACGCATCGGTATCCGTCAGACTTCAGGCATCCAGTTCGGCGGAGTATCGGTTGGTAGCCTCGCCTAAAATAACGACTAACTGAAATAAGGGGAGGATCTCCTCCCCTCGTTTCTGCCGTTATTGAAAGGGGAGACCCAAAGGAAAGGTTTGACTATGGCGATGACAGACAGCCAAAAGACATCTAATGTATACAAAAAACTCCTTGGCGTCGCTGAGACAAATACTTCCAAGGACTTTTTTGAAGAACCATTCCAATCCTCAGTCATAGTAACCCCGGGCATGATCTGGAGGGATGCCGGCGACATCCCGTTCCCCGCTCCCGATATTACCCCAACATCACAAATCGATCCTGACACTGGAGAGACTCTTGTATTCGGTGATAACGGAGGAGTTGTTGGTTATTATCTCTGGGTTCCATTAAGACCTGTTTCAGGCTCACCTAAAGCTTTCTACCATCCCGTTTTGCGAAATTCAATTCCTTTCAACTTCGATGCAAACGGCACGTATGCATTTAGACTACGCAATTCGAATAACTTCGATATTGCATTTGGAGTACAAGATTGGATTGTAGACCCTGTAGCAGGGACTCTTACATTCTATGGAAGCAATCTAGCAGCCATTGGTGTATCAGCAGTTCTACCTCCTAAGATTACGTTTTATAGGTATATAGGTCGCACAGGTCTTCCGTCAGGAGATGGCGCAGGTGTAGATATACCGATGCCAGACTCTACTATTCTACTTTACAAGACTAGTAGCTCTAGCAAGAAAGCTCAATTTATTGTTAATGGAGCAGTAGGAACCTCTCAATACGTTCTACCGCTAATTCCCGGTAAAATGTCTTCTAACGTAGTTCTCGAAGATACGTTAAATCAAACCGTTGATGCTATCGGGGTGATAGACGGCGGTGAAGTATAATCTCCTCCCAGCACAAAATAGTTCTAAGGCCTCCTTCGGGAGGCCTTCTTTATGTAAACATTTAGACCTTCTCAGACTAACTAGATACAGCGATTTCTGATATTTTCAAGGGAGGATACGTTATGGCTGCACAGATTCGTATAGCTCGTGGTAATAAGGCTGGCAAGAGCGGTGGCCTTCTTTACGGTGAGCTTTTTTGGGAGAAGACCGGCTCAGGTGAGCTTGGCACCCTATACATCGGTAAGCCCGATGGTGCTTCAGGTGCCGATCTTGCTATCGGTGGTGCCCGTGCAATGGAGTCCCTCTTCTATAAGGGCTCCCTCGCAGGAGGTTCTTCATTCCCGGCAGAAGCCAAGACTGGTGACTTCTGGTAATGACTGCTGATGGTACCGTTGCTCTTGCAGAGTACAAGACTGGCGACTGGCTCGTTTGTACTGGAACCGCTCAGTTTACTCGTATTAACAATAGTGGTGGTCGGGCAGATGAAATCTCGTATATCAATACGGATACAAGTCTTAACGCTACTAATGTCCAGGATGCAGTTACTGATCTTGCTAAGCTCAAGATGCAGTACGCTGGACAGATCAATCTAGCAACCGAAGCAGGAATACTAGCTACTCCAGTAGTAGGTGGATTATACCTCGTTACTCAGGACGGAGTAGAGATCGCAGGAATGACTCCTACTACTACCGCTATCAAGGGTGACTGGGTCTTCTACGACGGTGCTGCTTGGACTCACATCCCTGCCGGATATACAGAAGCTGATAGCACAGCTTTTGATAATACCGGAGTAACTCTAGCTGATGGCTCTACAGCCGTTACAGTTACTAACGTCCAGGGTGCATTAGAAGATATCTACGCACACAAGGCGGACCTGGTCGCAGGTAAGATACCTGTATCCCAGTTGCCCGACTCTGTCGTAGGTGGTCTTCAGTACCAGAGTACTTGGGATATCTCTGGCGGTTCTCCTGCTCTTCCAACTGATACCGCAGTCGGTCATTACTACATCATAGTTGGCGCAGACGATACTCCAGTCGTCGTTGGCGGTATTAGCCTTACTACAGGTGACTGGATTGTTCGCGATGCTTCAGGATGGCAGGCAGTTCAGGGCGGCGGCGCCGTTGATGCAATCAGCGTTGGCTCAGCTCACCTCCAGGGTGATGTTAGCTTCGCCGGATCCGATAAGATCAGTGTTTCTCCTTCTGGCAACATTATCACGGTCGCCGGCCAGAACCTCGTTGATTTTGATTCTACCATCCCTACCGCTGAGATTGGCAATGTCCCGCGCTTAGTCGCTACGACAGGTCAGATCGGCGCCGGATCTATCAAAGATACCGGCTCGGTAGTCGACGTAGCTGCTGATTTCACTGTCGGTTCTGCTCAGGCTATCGGTACCGGTACTCCTAAGATAACTAAGCTCTACGGTGACGTAACTATCGGAGCAACTGGTAAGTTCGGATCTAAGGTTGCACACGTTCTTAAGCTCGAGGATACAGCAGGTAATGCTGCGTCTATCAAGGCCCCAGCCGACCTTGGCGGCAACCCAATCATCACAGTTCCGTCTGCTACCGGTACACTTATCGTTAAGGATAGTGCTACCACAGCTGACAAGCTCGCTAAGTTCACCGCCGATGGCGTTGTAGCGAACTCTGCGATCAGCGATAACGGCTCCATAGTTACTATTGCTGAGCCAGTCGTTGTCGGGTCTGCTTCAACTCCTCAAACCCTCACCGTTAATGGTCAGGTTCAGGTCGTTGATACCAGCACCGAGCACTCTGCTAGCCTCGCTGCTCCTGCTCTCACGAGTGATGTAACCATCATTCTTCCGAGCGCAAGTGGCACTCTCGCAACAACTGATCAGCTGACCCAGGGCGTAGAGACTGCCATTAGCGGTACTGCAAAGACCGTGGCAATGTTCTCCGGGGCCCACGCAGTAGGTGATTCCATCATCACGCAGAACGCTGGTAATGATACAATCACCGTTGGCGGTAAGCTCAAGGTTGGAGCAGCTGGTGCAGCTCAGGAGCTCGATGTTTACGGCGCAACGAAGTTCTTCAATGCAGCCGGTGACGAGTCTGTTACGTTTGTAGCTCCTACAGCTACTAGCATCCAGACTCTCCCAGATCACGATGGTGTGCTACTCAATGACAACAGCGCGATTGACGGCGGCGTATTCTAAGAGTTGAGAATCATGTAGAATTCTGAGGGCTAGGGCTTTAGGGCTCTAGCCCTTTTTTATGATCTGGCACTAACTATATAAGTTCAGAATATTTTGCTTCTTATACTATAGCAAGGGAGAATAACGATGGCGAGAATTAAAATCGCACGCGGTTCTAAGGCTAATCTTCCAGCAGATCTCATGTACGGTGAGCTTTTCTGGGAAAAGGAACAAACAGAAGTCTCTGACGGCGTGCTCTTAATGGGCCACCCTGATGGAGCTGCTAAGGATCCGCTGCCTATCGCCGGTGCAAGAGCTATGAAATCTCTGTATTTCGAAGGGCTATGGGATGCTTCCACTGGAGTATATCCTACAGAAGCTCAGGTCGGCAGTTTTTATGTAGTCTCGGTCGATGGTACCGGACCAGCTGCTACCTTTAAGTACGGAGATTGGGCGATCTGTATTGCTGTTAACGGCGACGGGTCGACACAATGGATCAAAGCGATCAATCAAGCTATTACGACTGAAGATCCTCTTGGATTAACTCGTAATCCTCTTGATCTCACAGCTGGTGTTATCAAACTTAAGTATGCCAGCGATACGTTAGAGATCAATTCCGAAGGTAAGTTAGCTGTTAAGACGTATGAGTCTTTCACACTAGCTTCTGGCGTGACCATTGACAGCTTCAAAGCAGTAGCTCTCAATAGTTCCGATCAAGCTATTATCGCGGATAAAACTACAGAAGAGACGGCCTTGGTGGTCGGATTCGCGATTCAGTCTGCTGACGGATCCGTTGATGTACAGAAGTTCGGCCGAATGACCAATCCGGCCTGGAACTTTACGGATGTCGGCGGTCCAGTTTACCTGGGATTTACCGGAGGTCTTCTACAAGATGTAGCTACCTTCGCGACAGGTGATATTGCTATTCAGGTTGGCGTTGCCATCTCTGCAACTACACTTGAGATTGGAATAGGTACTCCGTACAAGATCGAACTCGGAACTGATATCTACTATATTCCGCTAACGCAGAGTATCTCCGCAGGTGATGTAGCTCACGCTCCATCCTCCGCTGCGGTGTACGAGTTTATGTTCGGGCAGGGCGTAAGCCCTTCTTTTGCCGGTCTCAATGTTTCTGGCGATATTCTCCCCGATGCGGATATTCTAAGGAGCATCGGTAGCGAGTCACTGCGCTTTGCACATCTCTACGCAGATGAAGTCCACGTAGGTGCTCATTCTCTATACGTTAACGGAAAGAAGACGATCGAGGATGCTTCGAACATCATGACATTCAGTACTGATGAAGATCAGGCAATCATGATGAAGACGACAGCAAGCGTTCCTGGTTCTGGAGCTGGAAGTCTTTCATTCCAATCAGCTAACCAGTTCAACGTTACTGCAATCGGTGGTGCATCCTTCACTGTTCCGTCAAACGTTAACCTGAAGAACATCGTATTCAACAACCAGAGCTCGGGTGGTAATATCCAGTTCCAGGCTGCAAACGAGCTTAGTCTAATTGCTCCGGCTACAAGGATCACCGGCCCTCTCCAGATCACCGGCGACGCTACAATCGGCGGCGCTTTAACAATGACAGGGTCTGGTACAAACTTCGCAGTCAATAACACCATTCTCAAGCTCAATCAGTCCCAGACGGGTACTCCTGCTGATACACTTGTTGCAGGTCTCGAAGTAAGCCGCGGTAACCCGCCTAACTATCGATTCGCTTACGTAGAGCACGATCAGAACTTCCAGGTTGGTATGGTCGGTCAGATGCAGCCGGTAGCAACTCGCGAAGCTTCTCCGCTCACGTCCGGGGTTCCGTTCTGGGACGCTACGAATTTTAGGTTCTCGACCGATGCCGGATTTACTTATGATGCAGGAACAGACACTCTTACTGCTTCTAAGTTCTCCGGAGCTTTACTCGGCAATGCAGATTCGGCTACCAAGCTCTTGAATTCCAGAATGATCGGCGGTGTAGCGTTCGATGGAACAGCAAACATCAATCTGCCGGGAGTAAATGCTCCTGGTAACCAAGATACTTCTGGCAACGCCGCCACGTCAACCCTTGCTGCTGCAGCCACGAAGCTTGCAACTGCTAGAGCGATCGGTGGAGTTAATTTTGATGGAACTGCGAACATCAATCTTCCAGGTGTTAATACTGCTGGTAATCAGGACACTACCGGTAATGCTGCAACCGCTACCAAGTTAGCTACAGCTCGTGCAATTGCACTAAGCGGAGATGCTACAGGTACTGTTAATTTCGACGGAACAGCTGGTGTTTCAATTACTACCAATGTAGCAAAAATCAATGGAATTGCACCAGCTTCGGTCAATACGGCTAACGCAGTAGTCCTTCGCGACGGAAACGGAGATTTCTCAGCTCGAGTAATCAGTGCTCAGGATCTTATACTTACTGGACAACTCACCGTCGGAACAATGACGACTGTTAATTCGACTACAGTCAACATTGCTGATAACATCATTCAGGTAAACGGCTCGCTCACAGGGGCTCCTCCAGCTAATCTTCAGGGCGGTATTCAGGTCAACAGAGGATCTAGCGCTGCTTATCAGTTCCTCTATGATGAGACTACTTCGTCCTTTAGGATTGGTCAGGCCGGCTCTCTTCAGGCCGTAGCTACTCGTCAGGATGCTCCTACTGCTAACGCCATTCCATATTGGAATGACTCGGCTAAGAGGTTGGATTCTTCAGGTGTTACGGTTTCGGGATCTACGCTAACGGGAACCCTTGCCGGTAACGCCAGTACAGCTACTAAGCTTGCGGCTGCGAAGACGATTGGCGGAGTCAGCTTTGATGGCTCCGCAAACATCAATCTCCCCGGCGTTAATATTGCTGGTACTCAGGATACTTCCGGCAACGCCGCGACCGCTACCCTCGCAGCCTCGGCTACTAAGCTCGCAACAGCTCGAACGATTGGTGGAGTTAGTTTTGACGGAACTGCGAACATCAATCTTCCCGGCGTCAATACCGCCGGTAACCAGAATACTTCTGGAAACGCTGCAACTATCACTCAGATTACGGATAATGCAACAGCGAGCGCACTCAACGTTGTTTTCGCAGCGAGCGCAGGAACGACAGCATCTAGGACTTCTAGCAAACTCACATTTGTGCCGTCTACTGGAAATCTAACCGCCACAGTATTTACTGGTGCGGGTACGGGGTTGACTGGAACGGCCGCGAGCCTTACTGCTGGAAATGCAAGTAAGTGGTCGACAGCTAGAACAATTACTCTTGGTGGCAATCTTACTGGATCCGTTTCACTGGACGGTAGCGCTAATGTTACCTTAACAGCCGCAGTAACTAACGACAGCCACAGTCATACCAACTCTACGTTACCTGCTCAAGCTTCTGGTGCTACGGCAGCAGGCTTTGTAGCGTACAATGGAACAACTGGTGCATCTGGTAGGTTCGATGGCGGCTCTGCTGACCCCGGTAGCACAGACACAACCAAGCTCAATTACACGGGTATCTTCACCGCATCTAAGGTTTACAATGCAGTTTGGAATGATATTGTCGACTTCCTCGAAGTCGACGAGTCTACCCCGATCAGCTTCGGTAAAGTCTATATCGCAGACGAGGACGGTCGTTACAAGCCTTCTACTAAGTACCTCGACGAAGGTATTGTCGGTCTTGTCTCTGATACCTACGGATTCGGTGTTGGACACAACCCTGATAAGAAGCAGTTACCAATCGCTATTGGTGGTTTCGTACTAGCAGAAGTTGATCAGATCTATAAGCCAGGTACTCCTCTCACATCCTCCGCTGACGGCCGTCTAACGGAAATTAAGATCGAGGACAAGAGAGATTACCCAGAGCGTATAGTAGCTACATTCCTTAAGGCCGAGAAGGCCGAGGAATGGAATGGAATTAACGTTCGCGGACGCCACTGGGTCCGAGTTCGCTAAGTAACTAGACTAACTAAAGGAAGGATATAGCAATGGCAAGAGCACTTAACCTGCCAGGTAGTACCCGAAACCAAGAACTTTCTAACGTCTAGTGCCCTAGCGATAGGAGACGTTGTAGCTCTTGATTCTAGTAATCTTCTCGTAAAAGCTGATCGCTCTAACCCAGATAGATTGTCTGTAGTAGGGTTTATGAAAACCGCTACGACTTCTGGACCGGTAGTTTCTGCTCCTGTACAGACTACTGGAATTGTCCAGAAGGCTGGGTGGAACTTTACATCGTTAGGGCAACCAGTATTTGTAGACCTTAATGGAGCGCTTATTCAGGATGTATCTGGGTTTAATAGCACAGATCACATTCTAGAAGTTGGTGTAGCCGTAGGTGCTAATCAGATCTTGATTGGTATCAAGCATCCAATTTCCGTAGGCGTTCAGCTGAATAGCCGATACTCTGTTACTTCGAAGGCTCTCTTCCAGGTTACAGGTAACAAAGCTAATCTATCCGCAGCTAACCGAACTACGGGAAAGCTTGCTGTCTGGACAGATTCTACTACTGTAGGCTCAGCTGATAACCTGACAATTCCAAATGAAACAGGTACCATCCTGACGGACGCAAGTATTATCGTAGGAGTAGATTACGGCGCGTAATCGCACTAATTAACTATGCCGACACGGATTTTGATAGCTCGGGGAAGTAAAGAATCTCTCGAGGTTACGAGGTCGCTCGAATATGGCGAGCTCTTTTTTGAAAAGGTTCAGCCTGATCCAATTCAGGATGAAGCGATAGTAGGATCTGGAGATCAGGTTGAATCAGCTCCAGTAACAATTGAAAAGTAACCCTTTGCGCAAAGGAGAAGGAATTTATGTCGAACAGAATTAGGATCGCACGTGGTTCTAAGGCAAACCGACCAGCAGACCTCCAGTACGGTGAGTTTTATTGGGAGAAGGTAGCCAATGGCACGAGCGAGGGCGTCCTATACATGGGAACGCCAGACGGAACTACGTCTGGTGCTCTCGCCGTAGGCGGTGCTCGTGCAATGCAGTCGTGGTACTACCGCGGCATTTGGAATACGGCGGGTGCATTCCCGGCCGCTCCAGAAGTCGGCGATTTGTACCTCATGGGTATCGACGGCTCAGGATCGCTTGACGTATTCAAGGCCGGAGACTTCGCAATCTATGCTGGTAGTTCTCAGTGGCTCCGCATAAACAATCAGCAGAACTCCTCCGCCGACATCGTAGCGTACACGAACACAACCTCGCAGCTTACTGCGACTACCGTTCAGTCCGCTATCGATGAGCTCGCCGCCAAGCGCTTCCAGTTCGGTGGTCTCTTTGATGCCTCTGGCGCAGCTTACCCGGCTAGCCCGAAGCCAGGTCAGTTCTATATCAGCCAGGCTGAAGGTACTGTCGAAGGCACTGCTTACCTTAAGGGTGATGCAGCGTTCTGGGACGGCACAGCTTGGAACAAGATTCCGTTCTCCCAGGCTTTCCCGGCCGACGGTATTCTAGGATCTGGTACAGCTAACAAGATCGCTAAGTTTACCGATGGTCAGTACGTTGGTGATTCTAATATCACTGATTCCGGCACCGCTGTTACGGTCGGCGTAGATACCAAGGTAACGGGTAATCTTCAGGTTACTCAGCAGGTCAAGATCGGCGACGGCGTCGACGACCTCATTTCCGTTAAGGTTCCGTTTATCGGCGAAGGTCAGCACGTTGGTAACTACCAGGTTGAGCTTCCTGCTACTGCTGGCCGCCTTATGCTCGAGTCTGGTACGCTTCCTGCAAGTCAGGTCACGTATGATAAGACTGGAACCTCTCTCGTAGCCGAAACTGCTCAGGCTGCTCTCACTGAGATGGCTAAGGGTAAGATGCAGTATGCTGGTTCCGTTGGCACCGAGGTCGCTCTTGAGGCTCTCACCCCGGTAGTCGGCGGTCTGTATCTCATCACTGCTTCCTTCACCATCGCTGGTGAGTCT
>Ga0116177_10000572_pt1 | contig 27189 bp, 22 predicted proteins | sample AD_STIC10_MetaG_FD_89750 | JGI IMG/M metagenome (GOLD analysis project Ga0116177, IMG submission 89750) | Active sludge microbial communities of municipal wastewater-treating anaerobic digesters from USA - AD_STIC10_MetaG | ecosystem: Engineered > Bioreactor > Anaerobic > Digestate | place: USA... | reverse complement strand
GGCTGGATGAATGCCGCCGAAGTCACCGCGATTGCAAAAGACTTGAATGTGTCTGAACGCGAAGTACGTGAAATGGAATCTCGCCTGTCGGGCCGTGATATCGGTTTTGATGCACCGGACGATGATGACAACGATCACCGTCCGCCATCGCCGGGTGCTTTCCTGCAGGCTTATCACGCTGATCCAGCGCTGGCATTCGAACATGACGACCATGAAGACAACCAGCTGGAAATTCTTCGTGAAGGCATGAGCCAGCTCGATGAACGTTCGCGCGATATTTTGAAGCGTCGATTTCTGGGTGAACCAAAAGCCACCTTGCAGGAATTGGCGGAAGAATATGGCGTTTCGGCCGAGCGTATCCGCCAGCTGGAAGCTAACGCGTTGAAGAAAATCAAGGCACTGTTTGCCGCCTGATTTTCAACGATCATCAAAAAAGAAGACGGCTCCGAAAGGAGCCGTTTTTATTTGTCGCGATCGCTACCGATAATTCGGGCATTCCGCTGGTAAGTCCAATACGACCAAGCCCAATCCATCAATACGACAAGACGATTGCGGAACCCGATCAAAAAGAACAGATGCGCCACCAGCCAGAACCACCAGGCGAATAGTCCGGAAAATTTCAGTTTGCCCAGATCGACGACGGCCGCCATGCGACCAATCGTCGCAAGATTGCCGTAATCACGATAATTGAAAGCGCTTGCAGGCTTGTTTGATAAACGTGCACGAATCATTGAGGCAACATGCGCGCCCATTTGCTTTGCAGCAGGCGCCGTGCCCGGAACCGGCTGGCCATTAGTCTGCATTACGCTGGCCAGATCACCGGCCACGAATATTTCCGGATGATTTCCCAAGGAAAGATCCGCTTGCACTTTTACACGGCCGGCACGATCCAGCGGTTCGCCAAGCTGCTGTCCCAAGGTGGAAGCCGCAACGCCGGCGGCCCACAAAACAGTTCGACTATCAATTCGGGTTTTCGCCAGTGTTACGCCATCTGCATCGATATTGGTAACGGCATCACCGGTATGCACGATAACGCCGAGTCGCTCCAATTGTTTGCGGGCACTCAGCGATAGCGATTCCGGCATCGCTGCCAACACACGCGGCCCTGCTTCCAGCAAATGGATTTGTGCGTTCCGCGGATCGCAACGACGGAATTCCTGAGGAAGGGTATGGCGAGCGATTTCCGCCAGTGTACCTGCGAGTTCAACACCGGTCGGTCCGCCACCCACTACGACGAAATTCAACCATTGCGCCCGCAATGCGGGATCATCTTCGCGTTCAGCGGCTTCAAAGGCACTCAGAATTCGCTCGCGAATTGCGAATGCATCTTCCAGTGTTTTCAATCCCGGCGCATGAGTCTCCCATTCTTCATGGCCAAAATAGGCATGACTGGCACCGGTCGCGACGATCAGATAATCATAGGCAATTTCGTTTTTTTCCAGCCTGATTTTTTTTGTGTCGGGCTCAATCGCGATCACTTCAGCCAGCAGCACGGTCGCATTTTTCTGCTTGCGTAAAATATGTCGCAGCGGTGCCGCGATATCGGGAGCCGATAGCCCGGCGGTGGCCACCTGATAAAGCAAGGGTTGAAACAAATGATGATTGGTGCGATCGACCAAGGTGATGTGTACCGGCGCCGAAGCCAGCGCCCGCGTCGCCCATAAACCTCCAAAACCACCACCCAGGATCAAAACATGCGGAAGGCTGTCTGTTTTCATCTGTCTAGTATAAATCGACCGGATCGACATCGAGCGACCACCGCACTTTTCTTGCGGACTTCAGCCCGTAGAGCCGCTGTACCCAATCATGCAGGATTTTTTGCAGCACCGGACGCTGGTTCGCACTCAATAAAATCTGGCCGCGCATTTTTCCGGCGCGACGCGCCATCGGTGCCGGCATCGGTGCACTGATTTCAATCTGTTCTTGATGCACGCAAGCCTGATGCGCCTCGCGTAAAAACGCATTGACGTCATTTTCCTGCAAGGCTTCTGCCCGCAACAAAGCGATATGCGCATACGGCGGAAAACCGGCCGCCTCGCGTTGTGCAAGTTCGAGTGCGGCAACGGCCGGATAACCTCCCGCAAGCAAAGTGTTCAACATCGGGTGTTCGGGATGATGCGTTTGCAACAATACTTCACCCGGCCACTCGGCACGACCTGCACGACCGGTAACCTGTATCAGTAACTGTGCCAGTTTTTCGCTGGCGCGGAAATCGGCGGAAAACAATCCTTCGTCGATGCCGATCACGCAGACCAAAGTGAGATGTGGCAAATCATGCCCTTTCGCAAGAATTTGCGTACCGACCATGATGCCGGCCTTGTCGCCCAGCTCAGCCAGTTTTTTCTGCAGACCGTCTTTATTGCGTGTCGTTTGGCTATCGATTCTCAGCAAAGGCACATCAGGAAATACGGCCCCCAATGCTTCTTCCAATCGCTCGGTACCGACGCCCTGCGGCTGCAGAGCCAGGCTGCTGCAGTCGGGACACGATGCCGGTTTTGTCTTGCGATGACCGCAATGATGGCATTGCAGGTTTCGCGCGACGCCATGCACGCTCATCGGGCTGTCACAACGCGGGCATTGCGCGCTCCAGCCGCAATCATGGCATAACAGAACCGGCGCATAACCGCGTCGGTTCTTGAAAACCAGCGCCTGTTCACCGCGAGCAATGCAAGCCTTGATCGCTTCGAGAGCCTCGCCCGACAATCCATGCGTCAAAGGTCGCTTGCGGACATCCAGTACCCGCACGCGTGGCGGTTTTGCGATACCGGCACGCTTTTTCAAATGCAGGTGTTGATAACGGCCGGCAATGGCATTGTGCAGGCTTTCCAGCGACGGAGTAGCACTGCCGAGAATGACTGGAACATCGAGAATTTTGGCACGCACGATGGCGAAATCACGGGCATGATAACGAATGCCGTCCTGCTGCTTGTAGGAGGCATCGTGTTCTTCATCGACGATGATCAAACCGGGGTTCGGCATCGGTGCGAATACCGCAGAGCGGGTTCCGACCAGCACATGCGCCTGCCCCCGCCACATCGCCGACCAGGCACGCGCACGTTCGCTATCGTTCAAGCCGGAATGCATGCTGTAGACGGGAACACCAAGACGCTCGCGGAAACGTTTCAGCGTCTGCGGTGTCAATCCGATTTCCGGCACCAGAATCAGCGCCTGCTTTCCTTGCGAAAGACAGTGTGCAATTGCCTGCAAATATACTTCGGTCTTGCCGCTGCCGGTCACGCCTTCGAGCAAATGGCAATGAAAACCCGCCCCCTGTTTCTCGATCGCGTGCAGCACCTGTTTTTGTTCGACATTGAGCTGCGGCGCTGCCTGCTTTTTGACCGGATGGGTTTCCAGTTTCAACGCAACCCGTTCAACCAAGCCGCGTCTTTTCAGATTACTGGCAGTAGCGCGCCAGTTTTCGGTATCGAGATCGAGCTGGTCTTCGGTGACCGGATGTTTCAACAGACGTTCGGCGAATTTCCGCAACTTGGTATTCGCCCGCAGATAGGTCCACTGATGCCGCCCGAGCGGGGTCAATTCCCAGGCAATGATCTTGTTGTCCGGCAACTCGCGCCCCTGTCGCAATAATGACGGCATCGCGGTGGCATAGACTTCGCCAATTGGGGCATGGGTGTATCGGCTAAGCCAGCGCAGGTTTTGCAGCAGCTCGCCGGAAAAGACCGGCTCTTGATCAAGAACTTCGAGCACCGTTTTTAATTCGGTTTCGGGTATGCCCTGCATTTGTGCGGATTCAACGATGCCGATCTTCTCGCCATTGCCAAACGGTACCCGCACACGACAGCCCACCAGACTTTCGACAAGCAGCGGGGGCGACGGCAGTAGATAATCGAAGCAGCGCGGCAAAGGCAACGGTAGCGCGACCTTTAGAACGCACGAAAGGGAATCAGGCATGCACCAATTCTAGCGTTTAAGTCGGGTCAATATCCCTGTGGATACACTTGCAGCACAAAGCTGTTTTTTGGCGCAGAAACGTGCTGTAAGATATTGAATAATATAGCCAAAATAGCTTATCCACATGTCCTGTGGATAAGCCTGTGGATGGCGACTATTACATTTTTGCGCAAAGCGCGTGAAAACGGGCCTGATGTTGGCTTGGTGAAATTTTAACCAAACTGTCATTGTGCTAATCAATCAGGCACTTACTGTCGTTTTTCAGGTCTGAGGCGCGTTAGTCGTCATCAAATTCAAACGCGTGAAGTGGAAGACTTGAGCTGTGCACAACGATTCACGCGTCAAGCGAGAAAAATAGCGGCTGAGCAAGATTTTTTTATCTGTCAACACCATTGTTCCACGATACCGAAGGACTAGAATAGCGCGTGACTTCCCCTCAAGATTCTTCCGTCAACTCGATTGCGATGCAGGCGTTTCGCCGCGGCATCGATCGCAGAGCTTATGTACTGGCGCGCGCCCAATGCGGCGACAGCGATTTGTTACAGTCGGCTCTGAAAGGCGTGGATGCGACCTTCAATGCCGAATACGCCGAGCTGCCGATTTCACAATGGCCAATCCGCTTCTGGACTTTGTTGCTATCGCGCAAGGAATTGGCACAAGGACAAAGTCCATGGCCGGCATTGGCATCGATAAGCCACGGCCCGCGTGCCGCACTCCTGTTGCGATTAGTGGCCGGCCTGGATTTTTCGCATGCGGCACAGGTATTGAATATCAGCGAGACCACCTATCGTTTCGCGCTGGAACGCGGCCTGGAACAATTGCATGCCGCCGGCTTCAATTTCGCCGAGCTGGAACGCCTGCGCGACAGTTTTTTCGATGAAGTAAAACAATTGCCGACCGAACTGATACAGACCCGCGAACGACCAGCGGTGTTATTTGCCCCATCGATTCCCACACCGGTATCCGAGCCTGAACCCGAACCTGAAATCAAAAAAACCGCAGTCTGGCCGTGGCTATTATTGCTGATAGCACTCTTGCTTGGCGGACTGGCCTGGTGGTGGTGGAATAGCCAGCAAGCGCAGGCGCCTGAATCGGCAAAGCTGGTATTGACCGACGTGCAAACGGCCGTCATCCATCCCGATTACGATGTGATCGCACACCCGGAAGTACAGGCTCAGGCCGAAGATCTGGCATTCCTGAGCTGGATTGCCGCAGGAGCGCCCGAAGAGAATTTCGAAGTGCTTAAATCCGGTGAAATCAGCAAACCGGAAGCCGATATTGCGACCGAATTCGACGAGCCGATTACCCATGATGATTAATGCCTGCCGTATTTTGATGCTTTGCCTGTTTTGCCTGATTGGCAACGGCGCACTTGCACAGGGCATGCCCGCGGCAACCAGCACCTTCGATCAGTTGCCGGCGCAGGAACAAAACCTCTTGAAAGCCGCGATGGGCTTGTGGCCAAAGCTCGATGCAAAAGCACAGGCACAATTGCGCGCGCAAGCCAGGCACTGGTTGCAGCTATCTCCTGCCGAACAGCAAACCCTACTGCTGAAACAGCGGCAATGGGACAGCTTGTCGTTTGCGGAAAAATCGCGGGAACGTTCGCGTTTTGCCGCCTGGCAATCGCTGGGAACCATCGATCAGGCGAAAGTGAATGCCGCCTACGAACAATGGCGATTATTGCCCGCGGAAAAACAGCGGGCATTGAAAGCAAAATTTGCCCAGCAATTACCCGAATACCAGCAAGCCTGGGTTCTTGGCCCCTCGCTGGGCAAGGAAGCACAGGCATTGCAGGACTGGCTATTGTTTATTCCGCAGGAGCAGATCCGGCCCTGGCTTATGGTGCTGCGCCAGCTATCTTCAGAAGACCGTATCAAGCTGGTAGCGCTGGGCAAGCACTGGAATCAGCAGCAACGCGACACCTTCCGCACGCGCTTGCTCAGCGCGCCAGATACCGCAAGAACCGACATGGTTCAGCGTGAAGCCATAAAATAATCATTGCAGGCTCCGCTGGCCTGGCAATGCTCAGGAAGAAAAAACGCGGGCATTGAGCAGCACGCGCCGGCTTGCACGAAAACGATCGCCGAATCTGGCGACGCCATCGGCACGCAGGCGAGGTGCGTGTTGTTCGAAATAGTTTTCAAGCGCGGCCATTGACTGCAATCTGTATTGCACGCAAATGGCTACCTCGTCGCCGGCCTCGTCCTGATGGACGTCGAAACTTTGTGCATCCACAAAACCGGGCAGCGCAAGAATTTCTGCAATATGCATTTCCAGCCAGGCACGATAGTCCTTTTCGATTTCGCGCCGTACGAATAGATTTACTTCGTAAATGGTGTCCATGTCACAGCCATATCATCTTGATGATCAGTGTGCAGGTAATCGCCATCGTCAGCAGGATGATGTGCAGATTGCCGATCACGGTGTATTTGATGAAGGTCAGGATCCAGCCCTGTTGATACACCCGCTTCTGCATCAGGAACAGATAGATCGGCATCCAGATCCAGAGTACCGCCGTCAGTATTCCGCAGGGCACCGTTACCCAGGCACTGCTGGCAAACCAGGCACTCAGATCGTTGAACAGTATCAGTAGCAGGATCGACAGCATCAGGAATGCATGGCTGTGCAAGGCCACGATCAAATGCTCCATGTAAAGACGGCGCTTGAAGATGAACATGATCTTCAACAGCAGGGCGAACACCGGCAGCATAAGGAACAGCGTCATCGGCAAGGCACTCAGCAATGCCTCGATGATGACCTTGGGATCCTTGTTCACGCGTTTGCCATTGTTTTCGGCACGCTGTGCGAGCGAGTTGAACCACTTGTTGACCGAATCGGGTAACCAACTCACCTTGATTGGATTTTTTTCCGAATCCCAGATTTCGCCATTGAATGAAATATGCCCGCCTTCATCAATATCCGGATCGCTTTGATCCGCTGAAGTCGCAGTTTCGGGTTTTGCCTGCTCCAGTTTTGCCAGCATCTCCGGCGTCATCTCGCCTTTCAACTCGGCAATTCGCTTGTCTGCCTTGAGATTCACTTCTGTCTTGGCTCGTTCGAGCGCCGCACCCACCATCGGTATCGCACCGGTCTCCTTCTTGGCTTCGGCAAGTTCGCGCAGGGCGTCCTTGCGAATCTTTTCGACATCTTCAATCGTCTTCGCCTTGCCGATCTTGTTGTCACCACCATTGACCTGCACGACATCGGTTTTATTGTCGGGGCCCATGTCATCAGGCAGGGAAAATTGCGCCAGCAGAAAAGTGAGCACGGCCAGAAAGAAAAACAGGCGCACCGGGCTGACATAACGAATCCTGCGACCGGAAAAATACTCCTGCGTCAAAAAACCGGGCTTGTAAATCAACGGACCAATGGTTCGAAACACCCGCGTGTCGATATTCAATACCGTATCGAGAAAGTCGCCCATGATGCTGGAAAACTGTCTTACCAGCCCTTTGGTCGGCTGGCCGCAGCGATAACAGGTTTCGCCCAACAATTCGGTTCCGCAATTGCCGCAGACCAGCAGGCCCTTGGTATAAACGCTGGCGCCTTTTTGGGCTGCATCGGGCTTGGGCGGTTCTGCCACTTCGGCAACGTCGATCTTTGCTTCGGTGGGCGTCGAGGCCTCGGGCTTTGGCGTGTTGGGTTCGTTGGCAGGTGGTTCGATTGGCGTATTCATCACGATATCTCGCAGCGTTGGCGGTAATATAGCGAATTACCGACAAAGTTTGATGTTCGATGCCACAACAGGAATCTTTTTACGCGCGTCTTGGGCGCGAAATGCGTATCACATTCGTCCTTGCCCTGCCGATCGTGGTGGGGCAATTGTCCTCGATGGCGATGAGTATCATTGATACCGTTCTCGCAGGCCATTATCACCCGAGCACACTGGCTGCCGTGGCGGTTGGCGGAGCGGCATGGTCAGTGGTCATCCTGATTTGTATCGGTGTGCTGATGGCGGTATCGCCCTCGGTGGCACAACTCAACGGCGCACAACGACGCGACAAAATCGGTGCCCTCTTCCGACAGGCCATCTGGCTGGCATTACTGCTGGGCACGCTGCTGTTTTTTATCGTGCGCGCGATTCCGTTCTTTTTTACCACGATGCAAATTACGCCGGAGGTGATTCCGGAAGCTCGCAGTTTCATCAATGCCATTTCCTGGGGTGCGCCAGCACTTGCCTTGTATTTCTGCTTTCGCAATGTGAGCGAAGGCATCGCCTGGACCAAGCCAACCCTGATATTCGGACTGCTTGGACTTGTATTGCTCGCGCCACTGGGCTACGTGCTGATGTATGTCGTGGACCTGGGAGCTGCAGGTCTCGGTATCGCGGTAGCCACCACATTATGGCTGCAAAGCATCGGCTTTTTCATCTATATGAAAAAAGAACCGCATTATGCAGACCTTGGTTTGTTTGATCGCCTCGATGCACCGCAATGGACACCGATTGCGGAATTACTGCGCATCGGCCTGCCAATGGGTTTCGCGATTTTCATGGAAGGTGGATTATTTGTCGCCACGGCCATGTTGGTCGGTCAGCTGGGTGTAGTGCCATTGGCCGCGCATCAAACCGCACTGCTGATTGCCAGCCTCACCTTCATGGTGCCGCTCGGCGTTGCCATGGCAACGACGGTGCGCGTGGGCCATGCGGTCGGCGCACAGGACTATCTCGGCATTCGTCGCGCCGCCAATGCCGGTTACGCGATTGCACTGATTTCGCAAACGCTGTCGGCAGGCGTGCTGATCTTTGCCGGCAGCTGGCTTGCCGGGCTCGTCACCGGTGATGCGGCCGTGATATCACTGGCCGCAAGCCTGATGATGTACGCCGCCGTTTTCCAATATCCCGACGGCATACAAGCAATGTCCAATGGCGCATTGCGCGGACTGAAAGATACCCAATGGCCGATGATCATCACCGTTACCGCTTACTGGGCCGTTGGCATGCCATTGGGCTATTACCTGGGCATCGTGAAAGGAGCGGGCGCTCCCGGACTCTGGCTTGGCCTGATTTTCGGCTTGTTGGTCGCAGCGATTTTGCTGACATGGCGTTTCTGGCGTCTGAGCCACCAATATCAAGGCATTCCCGTTCACAACCAGTGACCTTTGACGCATGTAAAATGGCGTCAGACCAGTATGCTGGCAGTATCTATTCGGAGTTTTTTCAATGAGCGATGTTAAACGTGGTCCCGTAGCAAGCTTCTTCTACGGTATCTGGACCCTGATTCGAGTGACGAACCATTTGCTGTTACTCGCCATGTTCGCCTTCCTTTTCCTTTTTTTCATCATTGGCCTGGCAGCAAGTGCCGGCAACAAGGGTGGCGTAAAAGCCATCCAGGAAAAAACGGCCTTGGTGCTGAATCTCGAAGGCAATCTGGTGGAGCAGTACACCACCGATCCGATCTCGCGTGCATTCGCGCAGGCGACCGGCGATGGTCAGACCGAAATTCAGTTGCGCGACCTGATTACCGTACTCAAGGCTGCCAAAACCGATAAAAAAATCGATCGCATCCTTTTGCAAACCGACGGCTTGAGTGTCAGCGGTTTTGCCGCATTGCGCGATGTCGCGGCGGCTCTGCGCGATTTCAAAACCAGCGGCAAGCAAATCATTGCCTACGGCGTGAACATGGATCAAAAGCAATATTATCTTGCCGCGCAGGCGGACAAGATTTATATCGATCCGGAAGGCGGCGTGTTGCTCGAAGGTCTGGGGCGTTATCGCCTTTACTTCCGTGAAGGCCTGCAGGAAAAACTCGGCCTGGATGTACACCTGTTCCGTGTCGGTGAATACAAATCGGCGATGGAGCCTTATATTCTCGACGCGGCCTCGCCCGAATCACGCGAAGCCGACATGTTCTGGATGAATGATCTCTGGCAGCGCTATGTCACCGATATCGCCAAGGCACGTAAAATTTCGGCAGAACAACTGAATACCTCGATCAATAATCTGTCGGCCGAAGTCAAAGCCGCCAGCGGCGATCTGGGCAAACTGGCCGTGCAGCAAAAACTGGTCGATGGCTTGAAGACCTCGCATGAAATCGAAGAAATGCTGAGCCAGATGGGTGCAGTTGACGACGAAATCCACAGCTTCCGCCAGGTGGAATTTTCTCAATACCTGAAGCCGCTGAATTTGCCTGCGTCACCGTTCGACACGACACCGCAGGTCGCCGTTGTCGTTGCCCAGGGCGAGATTGTCGATGGCGAAGCCAACCCTGGCACCGTCGGTGGTGAAACCACGTCGGCGCTGATTCGCCAGGCGCGCGAAGATGAAAATACGAAAGCCCTGGTGCTGCGCGTTGATTCACCCGGCGGCAGCGTGTTTCCTTCCGAACAAATCCGCCGCGAAATAGAGCTGACGAAAAAAGCCGGAATCCCGGTCGTCGTTTCGATGAGCAATGTCGCCGCGTCAGGCGGTTACTGGATTTCGATGAATGCCGACAAGATTATTGCCGACGAATCCACGATCACCGGTTCCATCGGCATTTTTGGGCTGTGGATGACCGCACCGCGTGCGCTGGAAAAAATCGGCGTGCATGCCGATGGTTCCGGTACTACGCCATTGGCCGGCCAATTCGACCCGACCCTGCCGCTGAAAGCCGAAACCGGTGAGTTGATTCAATCGATTATCGACCGTGGCTATCGTCAATTCATCGGCAAGGTCGCCACTGCACGTGGCAGCAAATCCGAAACGATCGACACGGTTGCCCGCGGCCGCGTATGGAGCGGTGCACAGGCAAAGGAACGCGGCCTGGTGGATCAACTCGGTGGCTTCCAGATGGCGATTGATGAAGCCGTGAAACTGGCCAAACTGGGCAAGGACGATTACCGCCTGAATTACGTCGAACGTCCTGCGACTCCGTTCGAAGCCTTCGTTGCCAGTTTGAATGCCAGCGCCACCGGCAATGCTTTGCTGCGCAACATGAGCCCGATGAACAGCATCTTGGGCCGTGAAACAACTGCACGCGTACAAAAGGAACTCAGCTGGCTCGACCGAAATGCTCGCACGCCTTATCAGGGTGTGGTGCATTGCATGTGCGGACTGTAAGTTCCAGCGGTTCCAATGATGCAATCAAAAAGCCCGGCAATGCCGGGCTTTTTTCTGCCTGCAAAATAGGCCGCATGACGATGACGCGATATGCTTCGATGATGATGATTCGGTATTTCCACACAGACTAGTTGCCCCATGCACCGCACGCGCATTTTCACCATGACGCTTCTTGCCATGCTTGCCTTTGCCGGCAACTCATTGCTGTGCCGGCTTGCATTGAAAACGACAAGCATCGATGCCGCCAGCTTTACCGGCATTCGCCTTCTCTCCGGTGCGCTGATATTGCTGGCAATCACGGGCATCGGTCGCAAAAAAATCAGTGGCAGCGGCGACTGGCTATCTGCGCTTGTCTTGTTTTCCTATGCGGCGGGCTTTTCGTTTGCCTATCTGAAACTTTCGGCAGCCACCGGCGCCTTGCTGCTTTTTGTTGCCGTGCAAGCCAGCATGATTGGCTATGGAATATACCGGGGCGAACGCTTGCGGTCATTGCAGCTCTGCGGCTTGGCGCTCGCTTTTTCCGGACTGCTCGCATTGCTGTTGCCGGGCCTGTCTGCACCACCGATTTCCAGTGCCTTGATGATGATGTTTGCCGGCATCGCCTGGGGCATTTATTCGCTGCGCGGAAAATCCGCGAATGACGCCATCGCGGTTACCGCCGGAAATTTTTTACGCACTATTCCGTTTGCGATTTTGCTATGGTGCCTGCTCTTTGCCAATGCCTCGCTGGACAAGGCGGGCATCATTTATGCCATCGGCTCGGGAGCACTTGCTTCGGGCATGGGTTATGCGATCTGGTACACAGTGCTTCCCGCCTTGAAAACGAGCACTGCCGCCACGGTCCAGTTAAGCGTGCCCGCCATTGCCGCCATTGGCGGTATTGTTCTGCTGGATGAGCATGCCAGCCTGCGCCTGCTGTTGGCTTCCATCGCAATATTGGGCGGCATTGCACTGGTGGTATTACGGAAAAAATGAAGCGGATTGGCCACCCGTGCAATACAATGCCATGGCTGCATGTCTACGTTATAAAGCCGTCCGGAAAATTCGTTTTCCCGTTCGGGTCTGAACGCCACATGGAATGAAATCGGATAAAAATGCTGATCAATAACGAAAAGAAATTTATTTTCATCCACGTCCAGAAAAATGCCGGTATCAGTATTGAAAGAATATTGCTGGGCGAGTTTCCCGACAGCCAGGCATGGCATGGACGACACGGGCGCGCTATCGACGGCCTCTCGGAAATGCAGCCCGCACAATGGGAAGAGTATTTTTCTTTCGCTTTCGTGCGTAACCCCTGGGACCGCATGGTGTCCTGGTATGCCATGATCGAGGAAGCCAAAAAAAATCTTTCCTTTTTCAAGCGCTTCAGGAAAAACCCTTTCCGCAGCGAATTGTGGAACTACGCGATCAACCATTCGCACGATTTTGAAAGTTTTCTCGAGAACTGCACCGCCACGATTTTCGACCTGGGCTGCAACAAGAGTTTTATTTTCAACCAGTCAGATTATTTGACCGACAGCAAGGGCGATATCGTCGTAGACTTCATTGGCCGCTTTGAAAACCTGGCGGCGGATACCGACCATATCTTCGAAAAACTCGGAATCGTATCCGCCAGACTGCCCAAGCTTAACCAGAGCCAGCATTCACATTACAGCCAGTGGTACACGGCAAAGACCAGGCAGTTGATTGCCGAGCGATTCGCGAAAGACATCGCGTTGTTCGGCTACGAGTTCGAACAACGCTGAAGATGGTGGCTACCGCTAAATGCTGAAGCGGTAACTGAGTTTGACCAGGAACATTTCATCATCGCGCAGGGAAAATGCATCCCCGAGCAGGCTGAACGGATCCTGCGGATTATCGCGTTCAAATCCGAAACCGCCGCGGCTATAGACCACGTACAGATCCGACAAGGGCGCCAATTCGTAACGGTAACGGACCTGGAAGCCGAGATTGTTCAATTTGAAATCGTGAACCGGATCATTGCTGCGAATGGCATTGCCCTGCGCATCAAGCTGGTAGGCATACCTGGCCTTGGCGTCGAGGGCAATGGTTTCAAGCTTCACGCGTAATTCCTGCTTGCCGCCAATCAACCACTGCATGCCGGCACTGAGATTGAGTTGCTTGGCTTCAAAGCTCACCAGTTGGCTCTGCTCGTCCTGCCAGATCAGCCAGTCAGGCCGGTAAAATGCATCGAAACCGCCATAGATACTCAGCGTGTCGCTGATGTAATACGTTGGCTGGAAATAGAATTCGACTTCGGAACGCTCGATGCCTTCAACGCCGGACTGGCCAAAGCGACCGTTGCCGTAAAATTCCCAATGGCCTTTGCGCGGGCGAAACCGCTCGTAAAAACCCAGCAGGCGCTGCGGCTTTTTAAGGATGCCGTGGTTGCGCGTAATCAGATCATCATTGCCATTGGTGAGCCAGGTAAATTCGAAGTATTCGTTACCGCCGGTCCGCGTTTCGCTGTAGCGCGAAATTTGTGCGGCGCCAAACAGTCGATCGCCGCTATCGTTGTAGCGCATCGAGGTGGCATAGCCCCAATCCTTGGAGCGGAATGACGAGCTCTCGGGCAAATCGGTCACGCGGTGTTTCATCTCGTAACGCAGGTAGTTGAAACCGTTGCGATCCAGATAGCCGAAATCATTCAACTCCAGATCATCGCCAAGATGCACAAAGTACGCATTCTGGCGCCATCCGTCCTTCAATTCCTGGTTGACGCGAATCTGCATGCCGGTGTCGCGGGTGTCGATACCGTTTTCCGCAATATCCGAAGCGACAAATTGCGTCACGACATTCCAGGCATCACTCGGTTTCCAGTGATGGTCGACGGCATAGACACTGGCCGTGCGATCAGAAAACGGATGATTGACCCGCGTCGTCATGAAGCCCAGGTCCTGCTTGCCAAAATCCTGCGTAAGTCGAAGCGCATAAAAATCGCGTCCGATATCGTCCGCCTCGGTGGCGGCAAACACGCCGTAATTCAGCGCGCCCAAACTGCCGTTGAGTTTTATCGCGGCAGTCACATCACCGGCACCGTCCTGACTGTCGTTCAATCCACCCACACGGCGGGTATAAATCAGATTGCCGTTGCCGGGACCGAAGCCGACATTGAAAAGACTCTGGTTTTCGGTAAAGAAAGGCCGCTTGTCGCTGAAAAAGGTTTCGACCGCATCAAAATTCACCACCAGCGAGTCACTTTCCACCTGGCCAAAATCCGGATTCAGGGTCGCCGTCAACTGGAAGCGCGAATTTGGTTTCCAGTAAATGTCGGCGCCGGCATCGAACATGTCCTTGCTCCTGACAAGATCGGAAACACCGACAACATACGGCGTGATGGCCAACAAGGATTGGCTGTATTGCGGAACTTCGATTTTGGAAAAATCGGATAAAAAACGAGGCCGGGTATAGCTGGCCGCCGGCCATGCCATGCGTTCGCCTGTCGTGCCGATTACGCGATCAAGATAAATGCCGATCGTGCGCGTATCACCCTTGGCCTTTTGCATCGGCGCGATATACCAGGGAATCAGCATTTCCGCCGACCAGGTATCGCCTTCTTCACTCACGGCATGCTGCCAGATGCCATCCCAATCATTGCTGAAATTATTTTCATTGCTGATCACGGCATCCTGGATACCGTCGGTCAGGTTCAAGGTAAAGTTGTAACCGATACCGCCATCGCCATCGTAGTCAACCATCAGGTTGACGCGATCCACTGCGGCATCGCCATCGCGGCGCGTGCGCTCGCGTGTGCGCGGCACCGAGGCTGGCTGGGTATTGCGAAAGCCGATTGCCAGGCCCTCAGGCGTAGATAACACCCAGGCTTCGGTCGGATACGGGGCGTTGGCACCCGTCAATGGCTGCACGAGTTTGAAGTCGGTGATGTGCTGTGCACCGGCCCATTCGCCATCGGAAATTTTTCCATCCACCTTGATGCTGGCGGCAAGGCAGGCCTGTGAAAACAGGAAACCGATGGCGATGATGAAACCGACCCGGAATGCGGGAAATGATGTCTGCATGATGCGCCCTTGATCCAGGTATCTTCTTATCGTGGCTGCATCTTAGTCCCGTCATCCTCAAACACCATATGCAGGAAGTCACGCAAGCAGTGTGCAAATATTGCGGCCATTGCGAAAGAGCGAAACCTCGCAACCATTCGGCTTTCATCTGCATCATGCGCAGGCGACTTTTTTGCTGAGTACTTTCCTATCGAATTATTTTTTCATCGGCGAATGCAGTCACATTTCAATCGCCTGAGGCGGCTTCAATGGCGGCTTTTTCCTTGTCGGCGCCATCGAGCACCTGATCTTCCACTTTCTCGGCTTTTTTAATCGGTGCCTGAATGGTATCGCGCATTTCGGTATTGGCTTCTTTTTCCGGAGCCTGCGATGTCGATTGCGGCTCGGATCCGGGCAAGCAGGCACCTAGGCAAAGGCAAATCATCGGAATCAGTAAAATACGCATGGGCTTTCTCGCTAATTTTGTGGAGGAGTGTTTTTATGCAATGCCGGCTCGGCTATGCTAACGCCAATAAGCATGGGGTGCGAGATGAATACACGCTGGCGCGTTGATGGACAGGTAGCCTTGATCACGGGCGCAAGTGCCGGCATCGGCCGGGCATGCGCTTCCGAGCTATTGAGCCTCGGTGCCGACGTGCTGCTCGTTGCACGCGATCCCGCGATGCTGCAAAGCTGTGCCGAGGAATTGCAGGAAGAGTTTCCCGAGAATTGCGTGCGCCATTTCGCCGCCGACGTCAGCGATACCGAACAGCGGCAGGAAGTATTCGACTGGATCGAAGACTTGCATGATGGCCTGCAGATATTGGTCAACAACGCCGGCCACAATATCCGCAAAGCCACGATGGATTATGGCGACGAGGAATGGCGAAGTATTTTCGAAACCAATATTTTCTCGGCATTCGAATTATCTCGCTTCGCCTATCCGCTGCTGAAACAGCATGCCAATTCCAGCATCGTGAATATCGGCTCGGTCTCGGGCCTGACGCATGTCCGCACCGGTTCGCCCTATGGTTCGAGCAAGGCGGCCTTGCATCAGCTGACGAAAAATCTTGCCTGCGAGTGGGCCAGCGACGGCATTCGCGTAAATTCGGTGGCACCTTGGTATATACGCACCCGTCGCACTTCCGATGTTTTGGCGAAACCGGAATATTTCGATGAAGTCATCGAACGTACGCCGATGGGGCGCATTGGTGAACCCGAGGAAGTTGCCGCTGCCGTGGCTTTTCTCTGCATGCCGGCATCGAGCTACATTACCGGTGAGTGCATTTCGGTGGATGGCGGCTTCATGCGTTATGGTTTTTGATTTTTGATTTTTAGAGAGCACGCCACTCACGGATTTTCCGTACGATTTATTGGCAACTCGTTTGCACGATCTGGCTGATCCGCGCCAACTCCGACTTCCGGTAAGCCAGCGTACTGCTGAAGGCATAGCGCACATCCGATTGCGCCTGCTTGAGCTTTGCCTTCCATCGATCACAAAGCGCCCGTCCCTCATAACGCACGCAGGAATCTTCGATCCAGGTGCATGCCGTTCTTTGTTCAACGGGCAAATGTTCTACGCGATACCCCAAGGCCCACAAAGGTTCGCAACGGGGGTTGGGATCATAACTCTCGGAATCCCGGGTCTTGCCCTCGTAATTGGTGCATTGATATAACTCCGGCGGCGGAATGAACGGCCTAGTCGTCGGTGCAGGCAGACTTGCCTCAATGACAGGTGTCAATATCATTGCAGGACTTTTTTTGGCCGCCGGCGCGTCTTTCGGCCGAAGCATTTCGCGGGCTTCCTGTTTGCTGGCTTTTGCACAGGGCTCATCCTGAAGGCTGACCTTGCCTTTGGCATCGACGCATCGATAGACGGTAAGCGTGCCCTTCTTCGTGGGCACCGGAGAAGCAAGCGCGACACAAACGCATGCCAATGCGATCAGCGTGACAAGAATGGCGAGAGATTGGCGGGACGGGCTGTGATCCATGCAGCCAATTTACGCCCAAAAGAAAACGGCGACTAGTTAGTCGCCGTTTCGGTTTCAACGCTTGGAACTTTAGAGCTTGGTCAACGGAATATTGGTGCGCGTTACGCCTTCGATCGTGAAGGTAAGTGTCGCCGTCGTTGCCGAGGTAAAGGTCATCGTGTAGGTACCAACTGCCACTTTGGAAACGCTTGCCGGATTGAAGCTGGTACCGAATGGAGGGCCGCTGTCACGGCCAACCGGGCCGCTACGGACATCGGTTCCGGTCCAGGTGCCGCCCAATTCATACCAGTCGGCATGGCCGTTGGTGTCATAGATAAAGACCAGGCCCAGGAAACCATTGCTTGGGTATTCGAACCAGTTCACGCCCCAGCCACTTTCGGAAGCGTTGTACCAGGCGCCGGTGTGATCAACGGTAGGGCCGTTGACGGCCGCAGGAGCCAGCCATTGCTGGATGCTCGGGAAGGCCACATCGAAGCGCGAATAATCATCGCTGTTGGCTGCGGTACTGACGGTACCGGAGTTGGAGCAGGCCGCTGCACCGCGGTACAAACCGCCGCGAAGGTAATAGGCGCCATCGGTGCCGATCGTGAACAGGCCCGAACCGCTACTGCCGCCTTCGGTGGTACCCGAAATCCAGCCCATGGTTTGCAACTTGGTAGCTTGGCTCTTCTTCTGCCCTTGCGACACTTTCTTCGGATCGCCGGCAGGATGATGGATCGCCGTCACGTTAACGCCGTTGGCGAGCGTTGCCGAATCCCAACCGGCAAAAAATGCACCGACCGGCGGCGTGCCGTTCATTTTCAGGAAGCTGGCATCGGTGCCGTTGGCAGTCGAAGTAGCGCTGGTATCAGCCTCGGTATAAAGCAGAGTAGCACCACCGGTAATCGGTGTTGGCAAGGCCGGAGTTGCGCCATTGCAGGTGGTTTTTTCATAACCGAAATAGAAGCTGATGGTATTGGCAACGGTTTGATCACCGATGCAATGATTGGCCGTGTAGAAATACGGAATCTGCGTTGCGGCAACCGTATCTGCCAACAAAGTACCGGTACAGATAAAGGTGCTGCCACCTTCCACGAAACGAATGTGAGCTACTGCATTTTTTGCATTGACGAAATTGGCGCCCAATGTTGCGGTGCTGCAGACCACGTCGACATTACAGGAGCCCGACACTTTGGTGTTATTGATGAAGGATTCTTTCGAATTAATCAGCAAATGGGAAACAGCCGCGACATCAAAACGTACCGGTGCAGCCAGCATGCCTTTTGGCAGATAGATTTCGACGATTTGCGTTTGGCCATCGGTACCGGGAGTCCAGTAAATATTTTTTCTGTCTACCAGACGTTTGGTTTCCGAACCATCGACCTTCGCGATGATTTGGTTGGGCTCATCCGAACCCGAGAAGCGAAGCTCCGAACCTACCGGCAAGCCTGCGGTGCGAACACCGACGCGAACACCGAATGCATCGGGTGAAGTAATTTCCAGGCGGGCAACTTTGGCGCCGGATTTCAACACCTGCCATTTCAGATTCGGCATCGCATCGAACTGTGCATCGCTGTTGGCTTCGCGATCAATACCGATTTGCAAAGGTTTTACGCGGCTGGTGTCGTTATTGAAACGCTGCAGCTTGACGATGCGCTCGGGAGCCAAGTCCTTGAAACCTAGCTTGGTAACGCCATCTGCTGGAAAGGTGCTGGAGCGCCAGGACAAAGGTACGGATACCTTGGCAGTCGCCTTGACCGGTTCGCCTTTGACGCGAATAGCCGCAGCCTGGTGGGAAAAAGCCAAGGCCAGCAGGCCAGTGGCTAAAAATAGGGAGATACGTGAAGGTGCCATCGAAGTAACCAGGGTGTGTGTCGAACCCCAATCGTATCGCAGTATTAGGACAGATTTGTCTCAGACCCGGAAAAAAGTTCCGGGTAAAGCTCAAATTTCCCGCAAAAATGAATAATGTTCAGCAATATCAAGAAAATAGGCGGCCATGGCTCCGTTGGCTAGGCCGCTACCGCTTTTTTTGCCACTACTTTCTTGACTGCTTTCTTGGCCGTTTTCTTGGCAGCCGTCTTCTTGGTCGCTGTCTTGGTGACCTTCTTGGCAGCTACTTTTTTGGTCGTTTTCTTCACGGCTTTTTTCACCGCAGGCTTGGCATCGGCATCGAGCACTTTCTTGGCAGCCTTCTTGGCCACTTTCTTGGTTGCTTTTTTCGCGAAACGCCCGCCCATTTTGCGAACCGGCTTGCCTTCGGCAAGTAGGGCAATACATTCTTCCTGCGTCAACGAAGCGGGTTCGCGGTCTTTCGGGATCTTCCCGTTTTTCACGCCATCGGTAATGTAGGGGCCGAAGCGGCCATTCAAAACCTGAATATCGGTGCCTTCGAAGACCTTGATCGTCCGATTGGCAATCAATTCGCGGCGCGCTTCGATCAGACCGTAAGCGTCCTCGAATGAAATCGTATAGGGGTCCTGTTCCTTGCCGAGCGATGCATAGGTATCGCCATGCTTTGCGAACGGACCGAAACGGCCAACGCCGACACTGACTTCCTTGTTGTCGACCAGGCCGAGTTTGCGCGGCAAGCCGAATAATTTCAGCGCCTCTTCCAACTCAATGGTGTGCATGCTCTGACCGGGACGCAAGGAAGCAAACTTCGGTTTGTCTTCGTCATCAGCAGTTCCAATTTGCACATAGGGCCCATAACGTCCAAGGCGAGCGGAAACCGGTTTTCCGGATTCGGGATCCATACCCAGTTCGCGTGCGCCCGAAGCTTCCGCGCGGTCAACGCTTTCGCTTTTTTCCAGAATCATTTTCTTGAACGGTTTCCAGAACCGTTCCATCAAGGGGATCCATTCTTCTTCGCCGCGAGATACTGCATCGAGTTCGTCTTCCAGCTTGGCGGTGAATTCATAATCCACGTATTGCAGGAAATGGGCTGACAGGAATTTACTGACGGCGCGACCGACATCGCTTGGACGGAAACGCTTGTTATCCAGCATCACGTATTCGCGATAGAGCAAGGTTTGGATAATGCTGGCGTAAGTGGATGGACGACCGATGCCATATTCTTCGAGCGTTTTCACCAGACTGGCTTCCGAGTAACGCGGCGGTGGCTCGGTAAAATGCTGGTCCGTGTGAATCGACGACAGCGGAATATTCTGCCCCAGCGCCATCAAGGGCAACTTGCGGCCTTCGTCTTCATCTTCACTGGTTTTCTGGTCTTTGCCTTCTTCATAAACCGCAAGAAAACCCGGATCAATCACGGTGGTGCCGCTGGCGCGGAAGCCATGTGCCGTGCCGGCAGACAATTCAACGGTAACGGTATTCATCGTGGCCGGCACCATTTGCGATGCAAGCGCACGCTTCCAGATCAATTCATACAAGCGACGTTCGTCATCACCGAGATATTTCGCGATGCTTGACGGCAGGCGCAATGCCGAGGTTGGACGAATCGCTTCATGCGCTTCCTGCGCGTTCTTTGATTTGGCTTTATAGACATTCGGTTTGTCAGGCAATGCCTGGATACCGAAGTCGCGTGCAATCACATCGCGAATTTCTTTCACGGCATCGTCGGACAAATTGGTCGAGTCCGTACGCATGTAGGAAATCAGACCCACCGTACCTTCTTCCCCGACCGCGAAACCTTCATACAATTTCTGTGCGACGCGCATGGTTCTGGAAGTGGTGAAGCCCAATTTGCGGGCGGCTTCCTGTTGCAGCGTGGAGGTAATGAATGGCGGCGAAGGACGGCGTTTGCGTTCCTTGCTCGAGACATCGGTAACATGCAGGATGCCGTCTGCCGCCTTGACAAGACGCTCGCGTGCCGCCTGCGCATCCTTGGAATTGGTCAGCGTGAATTGCTCGAACTTCTTGCCATCCAGTTTTACCAGGCGCGCGGTGAAGGCTTGTTGCGGGTGCGCGCACTCGGCTTCGACACTCCAGTATTCCTGCGCCTTGAACGCTTCGATTTCTTCCTCGCGATCGACGATCAGACGAAGCGCCGGCGACTGCACGCGCCCGGCCGACAATCCACGCTGCACTTTTTTCCACAACACCGGCGACAGATTGAAACCGACCAGATAATCGAGAGCGCGTCGAGCCTGCTGCGCATCGACCAGATCCGACAATACCTTGCGCGGATTGGCGACAGCAGCGGATACGGCTTTCGGCGTAATTTCAGTGAACACCACGCGATTGACTTCCTTGCCTTTCAGTAAGCCACGCTCTTTCAGGATTTCGGAAATATGCCAACTGATCGCCTCGCCCTCGCGATCCGGATCGGTCGCGAGCATGATGGTGTCGGCGCTCTTGGCAGCTTTCGCGATGGCCTCAACATGTTTTTCGTTTTTCTCGATCAATTCGTAGCGCATCGCGAAATTCTTGTCGGGATCCACGGCACCTTCCTTGGGTACCAGATCGCGGACATGGCCGTAGGACGCCAAGACGATAAAGTCTTTGCCCAGGTACTTGTTAATCGTCTTGGCCTTGGCAGGCGATTCAACGATAAGCAGATTTTTGGCCATGACGAGAACTTCTCCGATGCAGCAAACGACGATATTCCGAAAACCGCAGGAAGCCCGATTTTTCGGATTTTCAGACGGCAAAGCCCGCATTCACGCGGGCCCATCCTTTTTTATTAAGTGACTGCTTTAGGCCGAGCTGTCAAGCTATTGCTGTAAAAGAACTCCAGCGCAGCCAGTCAAGTTGTTTATAATCAGTGACTTGGAAGTTCCACTCGACTCCAGACAGCGCACGCTTCGGCAATACTCCAGACCCGCCTCGCCGATGCTGAAGACCCGGCACCGCAGTAGATGATCAGCTCAGGCCGGTTTATTGGCCGCCGCCGTTTCTGCAGGCCACCGGGAGATTTTTGTCCTTGATCGAGCTGCTGTAACACTGCCATTGAAGCGTTTGCGGATCGGCAAGCTCGTAAATCACACTGCCGCTCATCAGCCCTGGTGCCAGCGTGTCGGAGATACTGACCTCGACCGCACAATTGCCGTTTTCCAAGGCGCCAATATCGATTCTCGATACCATTGCGCTCGCATAGGACTCCGGCGCAGGCAGCTGAGATTCGGCCACATTATTGTTTGGGCATTCACTATGTTGCTGCAGATATTCTGTCACCAGCAATTTGGCGGGCTCTGCTTGGGTCAATGCAGCATTCAGCTTGGTCCTGTTGGTGAAATCCTGATAGGCCGGCAAGGCAATGGCGATCAGAATGCCTAGCACCGCAATACCAACAACACCCACAACGGCGGCCACGATAATCCACATGCCTGCGTTGCCGCTGCTTTTAACCGGCTTGCGAATACGAAGGTTTTCCGGCACACCCAAGGCATCGACATGCATCGACAATGGCTGCCATGCCGGCATTCCTTCCTGCCATACCAGGCTACCCAGATTCAGCTGGCCATGACGCAAGGCGTCGACCAGAACGGCAGCATCCATGGGGCCGATGCGTTGTTTGTTGTTATCGACGTAATACCACTGTGCCATCTTGTTCCCCTAATAAAAAAATCATCGCAAGCTGCGATGATGAAAATTTCTTGATGCGCCCGACTAAGCTACGGACGGCCTAATGAATGGGTTCCGGATCATCCCCGAACATCTGGCTTTCCATCCATGCAAAAGCCGCCTCGGAACCGGGCTGGTTGAATAACACCATTAAAACGACCCATTTCAAATCATCCAGATCGATTTCTTCCTGGTCGAGTGCCATCACACGATCAAGCACCAATTCGCGCTGATCGGCATCCAGCACACGATGCTGTTCCAGAAACATCAGAAATCCGCGACTCTCGGTATCAAGACGCTGCAGTTCGTTCTCCGCAAATATCCGCAACGGCGCATGGTGCGGTTGTGCAGGATGAAGGGGACGATCGCGCGACAACTCGTCGAGCCAATCGAATGCCTTGTTGATTTCGGAGGGGCTGAAGCCGGCTTGATGCAGATTTTTCTGGAGAGAGTCGCGATCACGAACGACATCCGGATCGTCGTAAATATAGTTTTCAAACAGGTAGAGCAGTACGTCGAGTATGGTTTCTTCTTTCATTACCTTCGCCAGTGCCGAACCGCGGCACAACGGATGAATTAAGTATTTCGGGTATAACGACCGTCTGCGACGCCGATAAATCCTTCTAACTCCATGGCGAGAAGCATGGACGACAGTTCTGGAGTCGTCAATCCCGTTCGCTGGTGCAACTGGTCCAGACTTACAGGATCATGTCCCAGCGCATCCCAGAGGGGGCCCTGTGGCGATCGATTCCGCGTGTTGCCTGAGTCTGACTCGATCCGGCAGAGTCGACCGCGCAGGGCTTCGGCAAGATCCAATGCCACAGGCTGCAGCGCGTCGACAAGTTCATCGGGCTTCTCGACCAATAACGCGCCTTGTCGAATCAATTTATGACAGCCGCGGGCCATTGGATTATGAATGGAGCCCGGAATGGCAAACACTTCTCTTCCGATTTCGCCGGCCAAGCGCGCAGTAATCAGAGCACCGGAGCGTTCTGCCGCTTCCACCACAAGGCAGCCGAGACTCAGGCCTGCAATTATCCGGTTGCGGCTGGGGAAATGTTCTCTCAGAGGCGGTGTTCCCGGCGGGTGCTCGCTGACCACAAGCCCGGCTTCCGAAATTGACTTCATCAAGCCATGGTTTTTTTCGGGATAGGCTTGATCGAGCCCTGTCGCAACAACCGCAATGGTATTAGCCCTGCCTCGACTGACAACTTCGAGGGCTCCGTTATGGGCACAAGTATCAATACCTTCCGCCAATCCACTGGTGACACACCAGCCAGCCTGCGCAAATGCCCTGGCAAAGGAACGGGCATTTTCTTTTCCGCCCGGACCGGGATGGCGCGAGCCGACCACGGCAATTTGCGGATGCCAGAGCAAATCGATATCGCCCATCAGAAACAAGGCGGGCGGCGGATTCTCTGCCTGTCTCAACAATGCAGGGTAATCCGGGCTATGCCAGGGAATGACGTGATGGTTCGGATGATCACACCATTTCAGGCCTGCATCGAGTCGGGCCAAATCGGGCATTTGCATTTGCGCACAGGCTTTTTCAGAAATACCAGCGGCGCGCCATTCGTGTTTACCCGCTGAAAACAGGACTTCGGCACTACCGAATTTATCGAACAGCGTTCGCAAGGCCGCCGCTGAATCGGCGTGGCGAATTAAAACAAGCAGGGCTGCGGCTTCATCGAAATGATTTTTCATGGCCGCATAAGTTTGCGGCGCCCGAAGGCGCCGCGATGTAGGGATTTATTACTGTGTTGCGTCAGGATGCTTAATTAAATCGCCTGCTTTTACCGGACGTATTGCGTCCATGACCAATGCATAGCTGACTTTGTCGAAAGTGCGGAAAACCATGGCATGGCCAAGGAAGTCATCGGGCATCGCTACGCTGTCGCGCTTGGCAGGATGCGGGTACTTGTGTTTGACATCGTCTGCACGCAAAGCACCATCATGCCAGAGCGAGAAAGTCGTTCCGTTTTTAACGCCATCGGAAGAACCGACCGACAGGGCAATCACATAATGCGGTCCGGAGGCGAGCAGGCCATCCGAAATCGAAAGAACGCTGGCATCAGCACGGATATTGGCGGCGGGTTCCGGCATGAAGCTGGCGTCATAGGGCGCGGCTTGTGCCGGTAACACACGGTCGCCGACTCGTACTTCGCGGCCTTCGCCACGCAGCACGACGACAGCAATTTCGCCCTGGATCTGTGTGATTTCACCGAGTGCCTGTTTATATAGTTCTACACCCAGCAAACCGCCTTTGCCTTTCGGGGCATCGCGGGTAGGGGCACCGGCGGCCCAATGAACCGTCCTGTTTGCCTGGAAGCGTGCACCACGGTAATCCAAATCGGTCGCATAGCTGAAATTCTTGCCGCGAACGTAATCCTGGATCGGACGAGCTATCTCGACGACTTGACCGGGCTGAGCGCCGCTCAATCCACGAACATAGGCGACTTGACCAGCGGTCGAGAGCAGACGGTCTTCTTCCAGTCCAATCACATAGGGCAGTGATTTGACATCGTTGACCACGGTCAACTCTTTGAGGAAGGGTTCGATTTCCGAAAGGCGAATCGCACCGATGGCGTCACCGGTTTTTACTTGCGGGCCTGAACTCGACAAGTAAGGCCGGCCACCGACATAGACCAGGCTAAGCACATCGCCCGGGTAAATGCGATGAGGGTTCTTGACCTGAGGGTTGGCTTGCCAGATTTCTGGCCACAACCAAGGCTTTTGCAAGAACTTGGCAGAAATGTCCCACAAGGTGTCACCCTTGCGAACGACATAAGTCGAGGGATGGTCTTGGCGCAGTTCCGCCGCAAAGGCGATACCGGCAAGTGCGATAAATGTGGCAGTGAAAACTGCAAGTAAGCGTTTAAGCATGACGGCTATCCACCTGATTCCCCAAGGTATACGGTTGAGACTATAGCCCAAAACTGGGTAAGGAAAGCAAGCCCAAGCAGCTTATAATGCCCAGATTGCCCTCATAATCCTGATTTTGGCCCTAAAACTCATGGCTCTATTACCTATTATCGAATTTCCCGACCCCCGATTGCGCACCATCGCGAAGCCTATTGCGCAGGTCGACGGGGCGATACGCCAGCTTATCGACGACATGTTCGAAACCATGTACGAAGCGCCCGGGATTGGTCTGGCCGCTACCCAGATCAATGTACACCAGCAATTATTGGTTCTGGACGTCAGTGAAGACAAATCCAGGCCAATGGTCTTCATAAACCCCGAAATCCTCTCCTCGGAGGGCAGCCAGACCTATCAGGAAGGCTGTTTGTCGGTTCCCGGCATCTTTGCCGACGTAAAACGCGCCGACAAAATTACCGTGAAGGCCCTGGACCGCGATGGAAAGAGTTTCGAGCTGACTGCCGACGGCCTGCTGGCGGTCTGCATCCAGCACGAGATGGATCATCTCGCCGGAAAAGTGTTTGTCGATTACCTGTCGCCACTCAAACGTGAGTTGGTGCGTAAAAAACTGGCCAAACAACGCAAATTAGCCGACGAAGACGAAGGCTGATGACATTGCGCATCGTGTTTGCTGGCACGCCGGAATTTGCGTTGCCATGTTTGCGCGCAGCTGCAGGCTGTGGCGATATCGTCGCGGTCTACACGCAGCCCGACCGCCCTGCAGGACGCGGTCGGCAGCTAACACCCTCGCCAATCAAGACCGAAGCAATCGCGCGCGGCTGGCGAATCGAGCAGCCGGAAAATTTCAAATCGATCGAAAGCAAAAAAGTTTTGCGCGAGTTGAATGCCGACATCATGATCGTCGTGGCCTACGGTTTGTTGCTGCCGCAATCGGTACTCGATATTCCGAAACATGGCTGCTGGAATGTGCATGCTTCCCTGTTGCCGCGCTGGCGAGGTGCTGCACCGATTCAGCGCGCGATTGAAGCGGGCGACTCGCAGACCGGCGTCTGTTTGATGCAGATGGAAAAAGGTCTGGATACCGGCCCGGTTTTGCTCTCCTTGAGCACCCCGATTTCCAATGAAGATACTGGCGGCACTTTGCATGACCGTTTGTCCGCACTCGGTGCCGAAGTGTTAGGCGATGGCCTAAAACTATTGCGCGCAGGCATCAAGCCTGTCGCACAAATCCAGTCGGAAGCGGGTGTCTGCTATGCACACAAGCTGGACAAACAGGAAGCCAGGCTGGACTGGTCTGCTGCTTCCGAGGCGCTGGCCCGGAAGATTCGTGCATTCAATCCCTGGCCAATTTGCGAAGCGCAGCTAAACGGCGAGCGTCTGCGAATCCATCATGCTGTTTCCATTCCGCTGGCACACAAACAGGAACCCGGCACTATCTTGATGGCGAACCCGCACGGCCTCGATATTGCATGCGGCGAAGGTGCGTTACGCCTGTTGCAGGTACAACGAGAAGGTGGCCGAATGATTTCGATTGCCGACTACCTCAATGCACATCCCGCATTGCGAGCAATGCAATGAGCCCCGGCACCGAAGTCCGCGTAATGGCGTCAAAACTGGTGGCGCAGGTGCTTGCCGGCAAGCGTTCGTTGAAAGCGGTTCTGCAGCAAAACATTACCGAGTTGAAAGATCCACGTGACCGCGCCTTGCTCGAAGCCATTTGTTTCACCACGTTGCGCAATCATCGTTATTACGAATTCGTGTTGTCGCAATGGTTGAACAAACCGTTGCCACGCAAGGATTATGCGATCCACTGTCTGTTGCTCACCGGTCTTGCGCAATTGCATGGCATGAAAATGCCGCC
>Ga0116177_10000554_pt1 | contig 27515 bp, 30 predicted proteins | sample AD_STIC10_MetaG_FD_89750 | JGI IMG/M metagenome (GOLD analysis project Ga0116177, IMG submission 89750) | Active sludge microbial communities of municipal wastewater-treating anaerobic digesters from USA - AD_STIC10_MetaG | ecosystem: Engineered > Bioreactor > Anaerobic > Digestate | place: USA... | reverse complement strand
GCGAAACAATATCGCGAATGCCTTCCTCGTCGTCCGCAATCAAAATTCTCCGCGGCACCAATCATCCCCCCAAAAACTCCCGGACCCTGCCCAGCAAATCTTCAGGATCATACGGCTTAGTGATATAAGCATTGGCCCCCGACTCCATCCCCCAGAACTGATCGCTCTCGGATGCTTTCGCGGTCAGCAAGATAATGGGGATGTCTTTGTAATTCGGATCTTCCTTCAGCATACGGCACAGCTGATACCCGTTCGGAGGAGGCATGATCACATCCAAAATCATTAAATCCGGCTTTTCTTTTTTGATCTCGCCGAGCGCCGATTCCCCGCTATGCGCCGTTCTCACTTCATACCCGGATTTTTTAAGCCGGTTTTCAAGAATTTTCACAATATGCGGCTCATCATCCGTCACTAAAATCATTTTCGCCATACCGCTCATACTCCGTTAACCCAAAATATCCGTTTAATTAGGAGATAACCCGGGTAAATACTAATCACACTATAATATCGGTTGTTCCGCTTTTTTCCTCATAAAATACATGTAATCGCCCCCGCCTGTCAAAATCCCCCTCCCAGCAGAGTCGCCTGAAGCTCCATGATTCTTTTATAGGTCTGCTCCCCCGTTTTTGCGGTAATCAAAACCGCGTAAACCGTATAGACCGCCACTACAATGGTGAGGACAATTTTCATCAGCCGTCCGAATCGCGGGCATTTATAGACCAGCGGCAACCCAAACGGGCCCAAGACAAAGAAAGTCAGCGCCAAAACCACCCATGGATTCAGGTACCACTTATTCCGGGATTCCGTCATTTTCGCACCTCGATCGTCGTTTGCCGGGAAAAAGCCCGGAAGCATTATACACTGAGCGGTTTTAATTTTCAGTAAAAGAGGGTTTTACTTCGCGCAGAACAAAAGGCGGTGCTGAGCCTTAACCGCGGCGGGCAGACGGAACACATTATTCGGCATTCGGATCTCTCTGCCGTTTTCGAAATAAAAGGTCCCGCCCCGGATCCCCCGATCGGAAGGAACCGGGATGGCGTCCATATGATCGGGAGAATCAAGACTCGTTAGGCCGGTTTCCCGCTCAAGCGTCATCAATGCCGCCGCTTCTTCCCTGAAAAGCTGAATCCCGATTCCGACGGGAGGGGCCACCGTCGATCGGGCGGCCTGATCGTATCCCCGAGAAGGGATCGCGGATTTCCCCGCCGATAAATCTTCCGGCAAAAATCCCCGCGCCCCCCCGGTCTCTCCGTTCGGATCGAGAACCAGCATGGTCCCCAAAATTCTTCCCTGCGAATCCAACTGAGTCAGCCCGGCTTTGGTTAAAATAACGATCTCCTCTCCGGCGCGAATTTGATCGTCAAGCTGAAGCGCCCCGGCGGGGAGTTTGACTTTCCTTTGATTGTCGAGGACCAATGTCCCGTCCGATTGAATTTCCTGAATAACGGCAAGATAGCAGATGGTTGCGGAAGGGACAGATCCCTCCCCCGCGCCGGCGCAAACCGTCCGTGACAGCGCCAAAAACACCGCCACCCCTATCGCAATGATTGGTTTATTCATATCGTCTTCGACAGCCCAGCCGCCCGGAAAAGCAGATGCTTTTCCGGACCCGAAGCTTTGCCGCGCCCCGTATCGCGCTTTCGCGCGCTGGAAACGCGCCCGCGCCTCTCCGACAAGGGAAAAACGCGGGGCCCTCCGGTCGCCCGGAGTTTGCCCTTTCGAACGAAACTGCCTTACATTTAAAAGATACCTCCTGCCCCGGGATATTGCAAATACGCCCCGAAAGAACCCCGTATCCGGAGAAAATCTAAAAAAATCCGTGCCATCTCCCGAGATCTGGAGTAAAATTTCCCCCCAATAACGGGGTAACGTATTGGGGGACCGTAGCGCCTAATCCTCGTAGGTTTCAATCCTCCGTCGGTTATTTCTGCAAATAATCGCTGAAAGATCCTGTTTTTTGAATCAGCTCCAAGAAAGGGAGACGCCCATGGAAAAAAAGATTCAAGAGTTCATGTCCAAAGTAATCAGTCGCAATCCCGGCGAATCGGAATTTCATCAGGCCGTACGAGAAGTTTCCGAATCCGTCATGCCTTTCATCGAAAAAAATCCGAAATACGAGAAGGCCAAAATCCTGGAAAGAATGGTCGAGCCGGAACGGGTCATCCTGTTCCGGGTTCCCTGGGTGGACGACCGGGGAGAAGTCCAGATCAACCGCGGTTTTCGCATCGAAATGAGCAGCGCGATCGGGCCTTACAAAGGAGGGCTTCGTTTTCATCCCAGCGTCAATCTGGGAATTTTGAAATTTCTGGCTTTCGAGCAGGTCTTCAAAAACAGCCTCACGACGCTTCCGATGGGTGGAGGCAAAGGCGGTTCGGATTTTGATCCTAAGGGGAAATCCGACAACGAAGTCATGCGTTTCTGCCAGAGTTTCATGACGGAATTGCAGCGGCATATCGGACCCGACACGGACGTTCCCGCCGGTGACATCGGCGTGGGGGGCCGCGAGATCGGATTCCTGTACGGCCAGTATAAGCGCCTTCGAAATGAATTCACGGGCGTTCTCACCGGCAAGGGTCTGAACTGGGGCGGAAGCCTGATCCGGCCCGAAGCCACCGGTTACGGCTGCGTGTATTTCGTCGAGGAAATGTTCAAGACAAAAGGGAAATCCCTCAAGGGGAAAATTTGCGCGGTATCCGGTTCCGGCAATGTGGCGCAATACACGGTCGAAAAATTGAACCAGCTGGGCGCCAAGGCCGTCACGCTTTCGGATTCCAACGGATTCATTTACGATCCGGCGGGAATCGACGCGAAGAAGCTGGATTTCATCATGGAGCTGAAAAACGTCAGGCGCGGACGGATCAAGGAATACGCGACGAAATTCAAATGCAAATACGTCGAGGGGCAGAGGCCGTGGAGCGTCAAGTGCGATGCGGCTTTTCCCTCCGCGACTCAGAACGAAATCAGCGGAGAAGAAGCCCAGACGCTCGTGAAGAACGGTTGTATCGCGATCGGAGAAGGGGCCAACATGCCCACCACGCCCGAAGGGATCGAGGTTTTCCAGAAGGCGAAGATTCTCTACGCGCCCGGAAAAGCCGCCAATGCGGGCGGCGTCGCGACCTCAGGCCTTGAGATGAGCCAGAACAGCATGCGCCTCTCATGGTCCCGGGAAGAAGTGGACGAGAAACTCCACAGCATCATGGTCGCGATTCATGAGAATTGCGTCCAGTACGGCAAAAAGGGCAATTACGTCAATTATGTGGACGGCGCAAACATCGCCGGCTTCGTAAAAGTCGCCGACTCGATGCTCGACCAGGGACTGGTGTAAGCGTCCCCTGACGCGCCTTTTTGTTTTTCGAACGCAACCGCAGGAGATCTTTCGGGCCGGTCTCCTGCGGTTGTTTTATTTTGTAGCTGATTTTCAAAAAATTAGTAGAATAACTGGCAAGTTTCCGTTTTTAAAAACACGGGGAGTTAAAAGATGGTTGTCGACAGTATCCGGCAGATTTTGAAAAACCGGGAATTTGTAAATATAGCGACCTGCGATTTTGCGGGCCATCCGAATGCGGCGGCAAAGTTCCTGCTCAAATTCGAAGACCACTGCTTTTATCTGATCGATCACTCTTTCGGCAGGACCATGAGCAATCTAAAAATTAATCCCAAAGCGTCCCTGTCTTTCGTCAATCTGGAAACGCTGACCGGTTACCAAGTCAACGGTGACGTGGAAATCATCCCGGAAGGCCCCGAATTCGAAAAAATCACCTCCGAACTCCGAAAAAAACAGGTCACGCTCTCCGTCGACCGGATTATCGCCGGCATCAGCAAAGGGAGCCGGAAGTCAAAAAAATTTCAGAAACGCTACGAAGTCGAAATGCCGGAAAAATTCGTCGTGCTGAAAGTCAAAGCGGAAGAAGTCATCGAAGTCGGCCCCTGCGGGCGCATTAAACGCTACAACCCCAAAGACATCCTCTAGGAAAAAGACGGCATGAATCTCCTAGACGCCCTCCTGCTGGGGATCGTGGAAGGCATCACGGAATTCCTCCCGATCTCGTCCACCGGTCATTTGATCCTGAGCGGACGCCTTCTCGGCCTTTCCCAGACGGAATTCCTTAAAAGTTTCGACATCGCGATCCAGCTCGGCGCAATTCTTGCGGTTGTTATCCTTTACTGGAAGAAACTTCTCGTCGATTTCCGGATGCTTACGAAAATCGCGACCGCCTTCCTCCCCACGGCAATTCTGGGGCTTGGCTTCTATAAAATCGTTAAACAATTTCTTCTTTCAAGCGAAAGCGTCGTCCTGTGGTCATTGTTCCTCGGAGGGGTCTTCATCATCGTATTCGAGATGCTGTACAAAGAAAGAAAGGACGCCGCGGAAGACGTTTCGGACATTTCCTACCGTCAGGCCTTCCTGATCGGAATATTCCAATCCGTTGCCATGATCCCGGGCGTTTCAAGGGCCGCGGCAACCATATTCGGGGGGCTGTCTTTAGGGCTCAAGCGGAAAACCATCGTTGAGTTTTCTTTTCTGCTCGCCGTTCCGACGATGCTCGCCGCGACCGGACTCGATCTGATCAAAAGCGCCGGAGCGTTTTCCCGGGGAGATTTTGTTTTTCTGGGGACAGGGTTTCTGGCTTCGTTTCTGGTCGCGATTCTCGGCATCAAATTTCTGATCTACTTCATCAAAAACAATAATTTCATTCCCTTCGGGATCTACCGGATCGCCCTCGCTTTAATTTTCTGGTTCGCGCCGTAATCCGAAGATACTGCCGCGCTTATTCCAATCGGCCCGTTTCGGCCAATTCCCTGAATTTCCGGTGAATTTGATCCCGAACGCTCCGGAACGCCTCGATTGTTTCGGACGTTATTTCCCTTTCATGCGGGGGATCGGGGAAACTCCAATGCAGCCGTTTGACGGGCCCCGGGAAAAACGGGCAGGATTCCCTGGCGTCATCGCAAACGGTGATCACACAGTCAAACTTCCGCCCCTTGAATTCTTCAACGTGTTTCGAGCGTTGCCCCGAAATATCAATGCCTATTTCCTTCATTACGTCAATCGCAACCCGATTCACCCGGGAAGGCGCCGTCCCCGCGCTGAAGACTTCGAACCGGTCACCGCCGTAATGCCTCAAAACCCCTTCAGCCATCTGGGACCGGCAGGAATTCCCCGTACAAAGAATCAGGATCCGCTTTTTGTCCGTCATCGGCAGGTCCCGGCAGACGCGAAATGTTTTCTTTTGATCCAGAAAGCGACGTTCACCAGTCCGATCAGGACGGGGACTTCCACCAACGGGCCGATCACGGCCGCAAACGCCTGCCCTGAATTGATCCCGAACACGGCAACGGCAACCGCGATAGCCAGCTCGAAATTATTGCTCGCCGCCGTGAAAGAAAGCGTAGCGGCCTGAGGGTACCCCGCACCAACTTTTTTACTCATATAGAAGGAGAAAAGAAACATCGCGACAAAATAGACCAAAAGCGGAACCGCGATCCGGATCACATCAAACGGAATCTTTACGATGTACTCCCCCTTCAGCGAGAACATCACAAATATCGTGAACAATAGCGCAATCAACGTAAGAGGACTGATTTTGGGGATGAACCGCGTTTGATACCATTCCCTATTCTTCAGCTTTATCAGCGTAAAGCGGGTAATCATTCCGGCCAAAAACGGAATGCCGAGATAGACAAAAACGCTTTCTGCGATTTGACCGATCGTAATATTCACTACGGCCCCTTCCAATCCAAACCATCCGGGAATGATCGTGATAAACACCCAAGCGTAAACGGAGAAAAACAAAACCTGAAAAATGGAATTGAACGCGACCAGCCCCGCGCAATACTCCGTGTCCCCTTCCGCCAGATCATTCCATACGATAACCATCGCAATGCACCGGGCAAGGCCGATCAAAATAAGCCCGATCATGTACTCGGGATACCCGCGGAGAAAAACAACCGCCAGAGCGAACATCAGTATGGGCCCGACGATCCAGTTCTGAACCAGCGAAAGCCCGAGAACTTTATAATTACGGAACACATCCCCCAGTTCTTCGTACTTCACCTTGGCGAGAGGAGGATACATCATCAGGATCAGCCCGATCGCAATGGGAATATTCGTCGTCCCGACTTGGAACCGCTGCCAAAAATCAACAACCGGAGGACAGAGATACCCTACCCCTACGCCGATGGCCATTCCCAAAAAGATCCAAAGCGTTAAAAAGCGGTCAAGAAATGACAACTGTTTTTTATGCCCTCCGGTCATAGGTTCCTCCCTTGGAGCCAATACCCCCAAATGTAATAAAGTCCGATAAGAATGAAAATAACGGCCGTAATTTTTCGGGTATACAATTCAATTTTATTCAATTGCCGAAAACAACGACTCAGCGATGTAACGCCAAACGCGATCGCCGTCGCGAACGCTAATACCGGCAGACCGGTCCCCGCTCCGAAGACAAGCGGCAAAAACGAACCGCCCGGATGATTCAAAGCCAGGGAGATCAGACTTCCGAAGAAAAGCGCCGCCGAGACGGGACAAAACGCCAGAGCGAAAATAAATCCCAACAAAAAAGCGCCTGGGACACCGGACTCCGCAAGCCGATTGTAGTGTTTAAAAGAAAGAAAAATACCGGGCAACCGGAAAACAACCACTTCAAGCAGAATCAATCCTGTCGCGATCAGGACCGGCCCAAGCGCTTTTCCCATGTATTTTTGAAGGAACATTGCCGTCTGAGGGATGCTCACGATTGAATGAATAATAATCCAACCCACCACCGCATAAGAAACCATACGACCGAAGGTGTATGCTGCCCCCGAAATAAAAACCGCTATCGGATGCGTAATCTTTTTGGAAAGAAAAGAAACCGCCGCAATATTCGAAGCAAGCGGGCACGGACTGATCGAGGTCAGAATGCCGAACCAAAGCGCAGAAACCCAACCGACCCAAAATTGGTCCATCAAACCTCCTGCATGAAAGCGGTGACCTCGCTCCGGACATAATCCTGAAACTTCTGTTTGTTCCGGACGTATTCCCAAATTTTATCGAGATTTTTTGACCGGACCTCTTTATCGCCTTTAACAAGGGAAAGAATAAGCGCCTTTGTATAAAGCTGATAATCGTTCACAAAATGCTCATTCCCGCTTTGCTCCACATTCACAGCCTTGAATGAGAGCTTCCCGGAAGCCAACGCATCCTTAAAATCATTTTCAATGACTTCACGGGAATATTGTTCCATATTACGGCAGGTCGGACAGCGGAAATTACCGTGAAAATAATAAGCGGTAACCGTTGGCGAAGATGCCGGCACATCGGCGGCAATCAGAGAGGACGCGAAGAATCCTGAGCCCATTACCGCAACAATGACAAGAACCGCGAGAGATGTCCTTTTCATTGATTCCCCCTCCCGTGTTGACCGATTATTTAGCGAGAATCTTTTTTATCTCGTCCTTAGTGAGAAGTTTTCCGGCAGAAACAACGGTGCCATCAACCGCAAGAGCGGGAGTCATCATCACGCCGTATTCGGTGATCTTGTCTATATCTGCAATTTTACCGACCTCGGCCTCAATATTAAGCTCCTGAACCGCCGCTTCAGCGTTAGCGGTAAGCTGTTTGCATTTTGGGCAGCCCATCCCAAGAATTTCTATTTTCATTGTTATTTCTCCTTCATTTTTCTGCCCTGACTTTGATGCTGGCGACAACTTCTTCAGCGCTTTCAAGTCCTTCAAAAAGGGCATCTACCGGATAACCGGATTCGCTAACCACTTCCACATTCCGAAAACCCGCCCGGGCGATGAACCCCAAATACGCATCCCTCTCAATGGCCCCTGCAATGCACCCGACATACGCTTCGACAGATTGTTTGAGGTTTTCCGGGAGGGCTTTAGTAAGCACAAGGTCAGAGACCATCAAACTGCCGCCCGTTTTAAGAACGCGAAAAGCCTCTTTGAAAACGCTTTCTTTGTCCGGAGACAGATTGATCACACAGTTTGAAATGATCACATCGATCGAATCATCCTCAACGGGAAGTTTTTCGATTTCACCAAGACGAAACTCGACATTTGTATAGTTGCCCTTTGATGCGTTCTCTCTTGCCCGGTCAATCATTTCAGGAGTCATATCGACTCCGATCACTCGGCCCGATTTACCCACTTTCTTCGCCGCAAGAAACGCATCGAACCCTGCTCCTGCTCCAAGATCGAGGACAGTTTGTCCTTCTTTAAGGGAAGCGATTGCCACGGGATTTCCGCAACCAAGACCGAGATTAGCGCCTTCGGGAACGGCGTTGATTTCGGAATCGCTGTATCCAACGGCCTTACTTATGTCCTTGGCTGATGAACTTCCACAGCAGGATGAAGACGGCCCACAACAAGAACCGCCTTGCATTACAATTTTTCCATAACCTTCCCTGACTTTCCTTTTAATGTCTCGTTCCATATTTTGCCTCCTATGAAACAATCGCTCCAAATATCATTCCGCTGATCGTTGCCATGACAACAACCAGACTGACATAAATAACCGTCTTCTTGGTCCCGATAACGCCACGAATGACTAACATACTCGGCAAACTCAAAGCAGGACCGGCTAACAGCAATGCAAGCGCGGGCCCCTTTCCCATCCCCGAACCGATTAAGCCCTGCAAAATCGGAACTTCCGTAAGCGTGGCGAAATACATAAATGCCGCCACGATTGAGGAAAAGAAATTAGCGCGAAATGAATTGCCCCCCACAAGCGACTCAACCCATTTTGAAGGGATGATCCCTTCATGCCCGACCCGGCCCAGCAAAAAACCGGATACGAGCACGCCTCCGAGCAACAGCGGAAGGATTTGCAAAGCGAATCCCCATGACGCAGAGGTCCATTCCTTCAATTCCTCCTTCTTAAACCACTTGATTAAAATAACCGCCAGCGCAACGAGCGAAAAACCCGAGATCCACCATTTGTATTGAAATATCAACGCCCAAGTTCCGCGATCCCCCTCGAGCGGTTTTCCCCAATTAGCAAAAACAAGAAACGCGATCATAGAAGCAAAATAGAGAACGGTTTGACCGAGTGAACGCGCTTCCTTGACCGCGCCGACATTTAAATCGCCGTTAGCCTGACGCGCCTGTTCTTCCTTGAGAAATATGAAATGCATAAGAAGCCCGATCGCAACGCTAAAAACTACCGCGCCAATTGCCCTTGCCAAACCTAATTGCCAGCCGAGAATTCGGGCGGTCAAGATGATCGCGAGAACGTTGATCGCGGGCCCCGAATAAAGAAAGGCAATCGCAGGCCCCAAACCCGATCCTCTTTTATAGATCCCGGAAAACAACGGCAGGACAGTACACGAACACACCGCAAGGATCGTCCCCGATACGGATGCCACGCCATAAGAAAGAAACTTGTTCGCCTTCGCTCCGAAATATTTCAGCACCGAGGCCTGACTGACGAAAACAGAGATCGCTCCCGCGATGAAAAAAGCCGGAACGAGGCAGAGGATTACATGTTCGCGGGCGTACCATTTAACAAGGGCCAATGCCTCAAAAACAGCGTTCGTAAAACGGAGATTTTCAATCGGAAGATAAAAACACGCCAGGAATCCCGCCAAAACATAAAGGAATTTCTTAAAATCGGTCATTTCCTTCTCTCTCCCCGAATTTGACAGCAGCCTCCCTCTATCTTAATCGCCTTGATATTCACCAGGGCATCCGCGACCTTCCGGCAGGCGGAAGTCACAATCCTGGAAAAAGTAGGCCGGGAAATCCTCATCTGCCTCGCGGCATGTTCCTGTTTCATCCCCTGCAAACAGGAAAGGCGCATCGCCTCAAACTCGTCAATGCTCAGCACCACCCCGCTAAGTTCACGGACGGATTTGCATTTGGGCCGGAAACATCTTTCCCCCGGCAGGCATTTGATCCATCGCGTTTTCTTCGGTCTCATCCGCAGCCCCTTAATTATGAACGTATGTTCATATCTATTCTAGCAAGAAAACGCATGGTGTCAACGGGCAGAAACCAGCCGTTTGACAAACTCCCGGTTTCGCCGGCAGGGGTCTTTTCGAAGATACTCCTGAATTTTTTTCCCGTAATCCGGATAGATTTTCTCGAGTTCCGCGATATGCGCCTGCTTCAAAATCTCGCTCTCCTCCCCGAAACTTCCCGCTTCCGAATGAAACACAAACAGGTTCTGGAGATGCACGTTCCGGTATCCCCGGCGGGCCGCACGGAGACACCAGTCGTTTTCCTCCCCGTAACCGCGCCCGAAAATCTCCTCGTCAAAATATCCGATTTCATCGATGGCGTTCCGGTTCAGCATCATGCAAAATCCAACGCCGGTCGGAATTTCTTCCCACTGTCCTTCCCCTAGCTTTTGGAAAAAGCGGTCCAATTCTTCCGAAGAGATCCCGTCCGGCAAGTCATTGCTCCGGTCGATTTCGGGAAACGAACAAATCGTCGCGCGGTTGGAATAAGGCGTCACGGAGGCAATCCGGGGATCTCTCCGAATGGGGTCCCCGAGCCGGGAAAGCCATCCCGGAGGGACGATGGTATCGCTGTTTAAAATCACGCAGTGATTGCGGCCGAATTTCAGCCCCCGGTTCACGGTCCCGACAAAACCCAGATTCCGCTCATTCGAAAGGCAAATCATTTCCACCGCGGGATTCGCATTTCTCAGAGAGGCAAGATATCCGCGAACGGTCTCATCCGTACTCGCGTCATCGATGATGAGCAAGCGACAGCTCGTATCCGTGTTTGCCAAAACCGACTCGACGCATTTTTGAAGACACGCAAGGCCGTTAAATACCGGCACCACCACATCGATTGTCTCCCGGAAAGCCCCCCTAATCTTCGCGGCTTTTTCTAAAATCAACTCCCGCCGGCTTTCCAGTTCGAGAATCTTCCCGTACAGCCCCCGGACCCCGGATTGCAAAGGGACCGTCCATCCGAATTCCCCGTTCCGGATCCGCTCCTGCTGCGCGCCCAATCCGAACATCAGAATCGGATACCCGGATTGCAGAATTTCCTCACAGACGCACGAAAAGGTCTCGGGCCATACCGACGGGAAAAGAAAAAACGAGATCCCGGATTTCGAAATAACGGAAGAAAGATTCCGGTAAGAATATTTCCCCGTAATCTCCAGAATCCCTTTCCGTAAAACGGCCGGAGACGCCTGTTTGTCGGTGTATCCGATCACTTTGATACGAACCGGATTTTTGCCGGACCGAAATTTCCCGGCAAGCGCCTCGATAACCCGGGCCCCTTTATGGGGACCGATTGCCCCCAAAACGCCGATTGTGAGAATGGGATTCCGGGCCGAAGAGGCGTCGTAGACATTCGGAAGCCTGCAGAAAGAGTCGTGCGGGACCACTTCGATTTTGAGTCCCGGGTACCGGGATGCAAATATTTTCCGGGCCGCCTCGCCGGGGGCCGTCACCCGGAAAGCTTTCGAAAGGAAGCGTTCAAGCCTCCCGGCTTCCGCGCCGCGCGGGCAATCCCGAAAATGCCGCTCCGGGGAATCCCCGAAGTAACTCCCGGCGGCATCCAACAAAAAATAATGCTCCGGGCAGATGCAGAAATAATCATGGATGAAATACTCATACGGAACGGGGCCTCCGGCAAGCGCGTCAATCCACTGAAATACGTTGGTCTCCGCCAATTGATTCACAAACACAAAACCGATGCGGTGCTCCTCAAGAAGCCCTCGGAAGGCCTCCGGAGAATTCAGCTGAAGATGTTTCAGAAACTGCCTTTCGCAATAAAGCGCAAACGTTTCGTCCCGCAGGAAATCCAAAATAAAAATCTCGTACCGTTCGGAATGTTCCCGCACCCAGCGTTTCAGAAAAATCCGCGATCCTCCCGTCAAACGGCCGTGATGCAGAACCAACACCCTTCTGCGAGACATAAAATCTGTCCCCCCGCCCGGCGCCCGGAAAGAACCGAACAGATTTTCTCCTTCGAGATGCTCCGGGCTTTCTGCGAAACAGCCCCGGATTCTTCGGAGCACCCTTTTCATGAAACCCATGTCTCACCTCCCGAATTGCAAAAAATGAATATCCGGACTTCGCGGACTATTATATGAATTCCGGGGAAATTTTCCCCGTTAATCCAAAATTCCGCAAAGCCCCTTCGGTTCCCGCTTGTCTTTTCTTTCAAAAGAAGGCATCATACCGCCTATGCTAAAGTGGATTTTGAATCTCATGATCACTTCCATGATTTTTTTCCCCGAGAAAAAATTCGACGCCGCTCCGCAGGAATTCGGCCTTCAGGCCGAAACGGTCGAATGCCTGACGCAGGATGCCGTGAAGCTTCACGGCTGGTTCTTCGAAGCGCCCGGTTCGGAAGCGACGCTTCTTTTCTTTCACGGAAACGCCGGAAATATCTCCCACAGGCTTTACAAAACCAAGGGATGGCTCGACCGGAAAATCTCCGTCTTTCTCATCGATTACCGCGGATACGGGAAAAGCGAAGGAAAAATCGAAAAAGAGGCCGATCTGTACCGGGACGCGGAAGCGGCCCTGAAATGGCTTCGGGAAATCAAAAAAATCCGCCCGGAAGACATCATCCTCTACGGAGAATCCATCGGATCCGCGCCGGCCATTGAACTGGCGCGACGGGAACCTTTCAGGGGGATCGTCCTCGAAGCGCCTTTTACCTCTCTCGGTGAGCTTGCGAAGGCGCATTATTCCTGGGTGCCGGAATCCTGGTTGTCGGAATTCCGTCTTGATAATTTCTCGAAAATCCGGGAAATCCGCTCTCCCCTCCTGATCATTCAGGGTGACGAGGATGAAATCTGCCCTTTCGCGATGGGCGAGAAATTATTCGGGGAAGCTCCCGGCAGAAAGGAATTCTTCCGTGTTGCGGGAGGTCATCATAACGACTTGCCGGAAATCGCGGGGGAAGCCTATTACGATGTTCCCGCGCGATTTTTACCGGGCGGCGTTTCCTGATCGGGACGTTTTCCCCCGGGATCCGATTCAAAAACTCTAAAAAGTCTTCGGTTTCTGCTTTTTGGGAATCACAAACGCGAAGCGGCTGCCCTTGTTTTCTTCGCTCTCCGCCCAAATACGCCCGCCGTGCCATTCGACGATTTTTTTCGCGATCGTCAGCCCGAGCCCCGTGGACGGCATATTGGAAAGCTGATTGATATTGACCTGTTCGAATTTCTCGAAAATCCGCTGCTGATCGCGTTCGGAAATACCGATCCCGTTGTCCCGGACCCCGATTTCGACGGCTTCGCAGCCAAGCGCCGCATCGGTCCCGGTCCGGGCATCGATCAAAACCGTTCCGCCCTCCGGAGTGAATTTCAAGGCGTTTTCCACAAGATTTGTCAGAACCTGAACCATGCAATCCCAGTCCGCCTCGACCTCCATCGTTTCATTGTCTATTTCTTCGGTAATCAGGATTTTTTTATTCTTCGCCCAAACCGAAAAATTCTTCTTTACTTCCTGAATCCACGGAAGAACGGGAAAAACCGCGGGCCGAAAATACAACCGGCCTTCTTCGATTTTTGAGAGATCCAGGATATCGTTAAGAAGATGCGCCAGGCGCCCGACGTTTCTCGAGGCGATTTCAAGGTATTGCCTCTGTTCCGGATTCAGCTCCCCGAATTCCCGGTCCAGAATTAAGGACAGGGACCGCTGAACGGAAACCAGCGGGGTCCGGACTTCATGCGAAACATGCGACATGAATTTAGTCTTCAGGGAATCCAGTTCTTTTTGCTTCGTGATATCGCTTGGGACGGAAAGGATCCCGACAATCTTTCCGTTTCCGTCCTCGACCACTGCCGTACTGTCCGAAAGAATCTTCCGAATTTCTCCTTTAGCGCTCTTGATCCCGATCTCGCCGGAAGTCTCTCCCGCCGAAGGTTCCTGCAACACTTTACGGAGCGCGATCAACAGATGCTCATCCTTTAAAAGATCGGGAAGAAACCGGCCCGGTCCGTCCTTCCCCTCCAATCCCAGCATTTTGCGGGCCGCCGTGTTGAGGAGCATGATTTTCCCCGCCTTGTCCACCGCAACGCGCCCCCCCGCGAAATTGAGGATGATTTCCTCCAGTTTTTTATACCGTTTTTCGGTATCCGCAAGCTGGTCCGTCTCCCGGTACAATTCCCGGAGTTCTTCTCCGGAGACCACGATTTCCCCTTCGGCAAAATCCTTGCGCGCGGTTTTTCCGTTTCCAAAACCATCGGTTTTCTCAAACCCCTCGCGGGAAGGTTTGAACACAATCCGGATCCCGCTGAATCCGCCTTCCTCAAAAGGCCCCCGGAATCCTCCGAACGGTTCAAACTCATTGGCTTTCATTGACATCAACTCGACCCAGCGGCCGAGGGTTTGTTCCGAAAGGCCTTTCGAAAAAATAATTTTTCCGATCCGGAACAATCCGCAGATTTCGATCCACTCCGCGACTTTCAGTTCGGAAAGATCGAAAGAGGCCCCCTCAACGGCAAGTTTCTCTCTTGAAACCTCAACCGAAAAAACGGGGATTTGAGAAAAGAAAGTATTCAGCCCCGCCGTTAAATCCCGTACCGCCTGCCGGACGACGGGATGATCGGGGGAGGACAATTTGGCTTGCTTAATGGCGGCGTTCAAAAGCTCCAGCCATTCGGCATATTGTTTGGAATGGGTCTCTGCGCACATTTTGTTTCACCTATTCAATCCGAAATGAGCCTTTGTAACGGAGGCTCGATTATTCGGGGGGGATGAATCCGGTCCTTATGCCCCGCTTGCCTCCGGGGGATTGAGATATTTCCCGATCGTCGCGAAAAGCTGCTCCATCTTGGCGGATTTCACGAAATAATCGCCCACCCCTTCCATTTCAAAAATGTCCCGCATCGGCTCAAACGACGTCAGAGCGATCATCGGAAGGTTTTTGGTTTCCGGATCCTTTTTGACATTTTTGACGAACGTGTATCCGTCCATTTTGGGCATCTTGATGTCAAACACAATGAGATCGGGCTTGAACTGCCCGATTTTCTGCATCCCTTCTTCGCCGTCGCCGGCAAGCGCGACTTCATATCCCCGCTTCTTCATGTCGAACATCAGAAGCTGAGCAAAATCCGCTTCATCGTCGACGATCAGAATTTTTTTGGCCATAAATTTTCTTCCCGGTTTTTAAACCTTATATTTTCAATACTGCAAGACCCGTTGAACTCGTTCAAGAAACATTATACAATTGACCGCAAGTTCGGCAAAAAAACTGTCGCGCACTTTATGGACAATGCTTCGACTTCATTGCAAACCGTTCGGCACCAGAGAAGCCGGTCATGACACTGAAACAAGGCGCTTTTTTTTACGCGGTCTTTGCGTTTCTTTTAACCGTATTTTCGGAAAAAATCTCTGCCGCACCGCCCGAGGACGGCATCATGCGTAAGGAAATCAAAGTGTTTTCCGAAATCGATCCCTCTCTCTTCCGGGGAGAGCAACCCACCGAAGAGGGGCTTCGTCTTCTCAAAAAATACGGTATCCGCACCCTTATTAACTTTCGGCACGAAACGAAATCTATTGAGTGGGAACGTGAAAAAGCCCGGGAGCTCGGATTTAAATACGTGAGCCTCCCCTGGCGCATCCAAGCCCGGCCCGACTCAAACGTGATGCAAAACTTTCTCGAGACCGTCCGGCGCAAAGAAGACGCCCCCTTCTTTATGCACTGCCGGCGAGGTTCGGAACGAACCGGCGTTGCGGAAGCCGTTTACCGGTACTACGTCCAGAAACTGCCGGCGGAGGAGGCCTATCAAAAAGCCACCGAAGGCTATCCCATTCTTTTTTTCTGGAGGCCTTTCATGAAACAACGCTACCGGGAATTCCTCCGCGACTTGGGACCTCAAAATCCCCCCGGATAACCGCGGACCTGCTCATGTTCTCCTCTCGCACCCACTGGCAGTTCGGCCTAAACCGGCTCTCTCAGAAACTCGCCCGAATGAAAAAAGACGGCATCCCCGTTCTCGACCTGACGGAATCCAATCCCACGCGTTGCGGGATCGATTATCAGACGGAAGATTGGCTCGCCCCTCTGGCCGACGAAAAAAATCTAATCTACGCTCCGGACCCAAAAGGAAACGAAGCGGCAAGAAAAGCCGTCTCGGAATATTACCGTTCCAAACGGGCCGACGTCCGCCCCGATTCCGTTTTTCTCACCGCCGGCACCAGTGAAGCGTATTCTTTCCTGTTCCGGCTTCTCGCGAATCCCGGCGACAATATTCTCATCCCCCGCCCCAGTTACCCTCTTTTTGACTTTTTGGCGGATCTCCATGATCTCCGGCTGAAGCCCTATCCCCTGCGTTATGACGGAAGCTGGTTTATCGATCTCCCGGAACTGAAAAAATCCGTCGATCCCGGCACCAAAGCCGTTCTGATCGTCAGCCCGAACAACCCGACGGGATCGTTTTTGAAACGGGAAGAACTCTCCGAATTGAACAAAATCGCGGCCGAAAGGAAAATCGCCCTGATCTCCGACGAAGTGTTCTCGGATTATTTTTTCGCCGAAGACGCCTCGCGGGCTGAAACAGCGGCGGTCAACCAACGGGCGCTTTCATTCGCTCTCAGCGGGATCTCAAAAATTCTCGGCTTCCCCCAGATGAAACTGGGATGGATTGCCGTTGCCGGCCCGGACGAAGAAGTCTGCCGGGCGTCCGAACGCCTGGAAATCATCGCGGACACGTTTCTTTCCGTGAACACTCCCGTTCAAACCGCCCTGCCGGCCTGGCTGGCAAAACGAGCCCTGCTTCAAGGGCAAATCAACGGACGCATTTCGGAAAATCTGACATTCATCCGGCAAAAAATCACCCGGGGCTCTCCCGCGGAACTTCTCGCCGTCGAAGGCGGTTGGTACGCAACGCTCCGGCTTCCAAGCGTCCGGAGCGGGGAGGCGTGGGCCTTAGAATTCCTCGAACAAGACCGCATTTATACTCATCCCGGTTATTTCTTCGATTTCCCGGGCGAAGCTTATTTGGTCCTGAGCCTTCTTCCGCCCTCCGCCGTTTTCCGGGAGGCGGTTTCGCTGATTGCCGAAAGAATCGGAAAAGATTAAGCTATTGAAAATAAAACGGTCCTATTTAAAATATCCGGACATGGAAGGCCTTACATGAGAAAATTCAAATGGAGTTTTCTGATATTTCTGACCCTGACGGCACTGGGCCCGGGATGTTCCACGCAGGATATCGTCATCGAAGGGTTCGTCCCTAAAAACGCGACGGAAGCCATCCCCGCGCAGGCCTCTTTCGCCGTCCTCACGAATCCCAAAGTGTTCAACTCGGTTCTCGACGCCGAAATCGCGGCCAAAATCGAAAAGATGCTCCGAATCAAAGGATACCGGGTTTCGCCTCAGGAATCGGCCGACTTTATCGTTCGATACACTTACGGAATCAAAGGACACGACGTCACGACGGTCTCTTTCCCGGACGATTATCCGTTTGAAAACCCCTGCGTCGTCCGGGGATTCTACGGACACGGCGGATATGACCCTTTTATCTCGCCGGATCTCGGCTGGGTAACGGAAGCGAGCGAAACGTACAAAATTTACACCTCGAAACTGCTGATTAAAATCAAAGACGAAAAACACTACCCGGCAAATGATCCCCGTTCCGTAATCTGGATCGGCGAATCTTATATCGATACCTATCGGCGGGATTTGAGAAGCTCCGTCGATTACCTCCTGGCCGCGATGTTCCAATATTTCGGAGCGGACACGGGACAAAGCCGGGAAATCAGAATCAAGCCGGAAAACCCGCTGCTGAAAGAACTTCAAAGCGGATCCGAGACGGCTCCCCTTGCCTCTTGAAAATCAAAATGTTCTGCTCCATAATAATTCCATGATACTTTCATTGCTCCCGCATTGGATTATCGCCCTGCTTCTCGTCGCGATGGGAACCTTCGCGCTCCTGGAAAAACGGTCCGCGTCATTCGTCTCCCGCTCCCTGATTCTCTGGCCCGTTTCGGGATTTCTACTGAGTTTCATGTTCCTTTCCGCGCTTTTCGTCAAAGGTCCCCATTCGTTTTCCCCGTCCGCATTTTTGGTCACGGGAGTCGTCCTCGCCCTCTGTTCCGCGCAAGCCCTGCTTTTCAATATCCGGAAGCTCAATCGCTGGCCAAGCGGATTCATATGGCTCGGACTTGTCCTGGCCGGATTTTTTTATCAGTTTGCGGGCCCCGGATCCCAGGAGCTTTCCTTTCGGATTTTCTTCGGCCGTCTTTCCGGCTGGATCTGGGCCGCCGTCGGCATTGTAAAAGTCATTGAGGAAAAATCCGTTTCTCAGGAAGGCGGCGCTCCCGCCTGGATCCTGCTCCTTTACGTTCAGGCAATCCTCATCGCTTCCTCTCCGTTCTGACGGGCCTTTGCCTGATCCCGCTTTTAAGCCTTTGTTGAGCGGGGAAAATTCTCCGAAGATTCATTATTTTTTCCGATTTCCCCTTTGGAATTCGGCATCCTCTGCCGATACAGTATCCGTAACCCGATCGGAACCGTTCATTTATGGAATTCGTCAAAGGAAGCGAAGAAAAAAAACAGGCCCTTCAGACCGCCGAAGAGGCCCGCGAGCAGGAATGGACTCACCCGAGTTTTTTAGGTGAATTGTTTGCGGGAAACTGCCGCTGGGATCTCATCTTTCCGTACCCCGAACCCGCGGGGGACGATAAAAAAACCGGTGACGAGTTTCTTCGAAGGCTCGAGTCCTTCCTCCGAGAGAACCTCGATCCCGACGAAGCCGACCGCCTGGGTGAAATCCCGGCAAAAGTGCTCGACGGCCTCAAAAAACTCGGCTGTTTCGGGCTGAAAATCCCGAAAGAATACGGCGGGCTCGGATTGTCGCAGGTGAATTACAACCGCGCAATGTCCCTGGTCGCCGGCTATTGCGGATCAACCGCCACCTGGCTTTCCGCGCATCAGAGCATCGGCGTCCCTCAACCTCTGATGCTTTTCGGAAGCGACGAACAGAAAAAAAAGTATCTGCCGCTGTTCGCAAAAGGCGCGGTCTCGGCCTTCGCTCTCACGGAACCGGAAGTGGGTTCCGATCCCGCCCGGATGAAAACAACGGCCACGCCAATCGAAAACGGAAACGCCTATCTCCTGAACGGGGAAAAACTCTGGTGCACCAACGGTCCCGCGGCCGACATTCTGGTCGTCATGGCTCAGACTCCCGTCACGGAAAACGGAAAAGAAAAAAAGAAAATCACCGCTTTTATCGTCGAAAAAACCATGCCCGGTTACGAAGTGGCCGCGCAATGCAAATTCATGGGGCTTCGCGCGATTCAAAACGGCCTGATCCGCTTCACCGATGTCCGGGTCCCGAAGGAAAATATCCTCTGGGGCTTCGGGAAAGGGCTCAAACTCGCTCTGATCACCCTCAATACGGGACGCCTCACGCTCCCGGCCGCCGTCACCGGCTCGGCAAAATGGTGCCTCAGCGTCTGCCGGAAATGGGCGAATGAAAGAGTCCAGTGGGGAAGCCCCATCGGAGGGCACGATGCCATCGCGGGAAAACTGGCCGCGATGACCGCGACAACCTTTGCGATGGACAGCATCACCTGGTATGTCTCTCTCCTGGCCGACCGGAAGAAAGCCGACATCCGCCTGGAAGCCGCAATGTCAAAATTGTATTGCACCGAAGAGGCCTGGAATATCATCGACGATACGATGCAAATACGGGGCGGCCGCGGTTATGAAACGGCGGATTCCCTGAAAGGGCGGGGAGAAAAAGGGATCGCCGTGGAACGGGCCATGCGGGATCTGAGAATCAACCGCATCCTGGAAGGTTCGAGCGAAATCATGCGCCTTTTTATCGCGCGCGAAGCCATGGATCCTCATCTTTCCCGTCTCATGCCTCTTCTAAGCCCAAAAGTTCCGCCGACAAAAAAAATAATCCTGGCCTTCAAAGCCCTGCTGTTCTACGTCCTTTGGTATCCCAGGCAATGGCTGCCCCGGAATGCTTTCCCCAAAAACCTTTCCCTTCCGCCGGTCCTGCTTCCGCATCTGCGTTTTGTCGGAAAAGCTTCCCGCCGGCTGGCGCGGAATCTTTTTCACGCCATGGTCCGCTACGGCCCTGGCCTTGAGAAAAAAGAGCGCGTTCTTTTCCGCATGGTTGACATCGGATGCGAACTCTTTGCCGTCACGGCCGCCTGTTCCCGCGCGGCGGCCCTTTACGCCAAGGACCCGTCGGACCGGACTCCGCTTGAACTGGCGGGATATTTCTCGAAAAAAGCCCGCCGGAAAATCCGGCGCTATTTCAGGGGAATCAGCAAAAACAGTGACCGCCTGGATTACAAAATCGGCGAAAAATTCCTCCGGGGAGAATTCGCCTGGCTCGAAGAAGGCATCATTTCAAGTGAACCGGAAAAATCTCTTTAAGAATCGGGCGGTTGAAATATAATACGGGTGATATGAAACGCGCCAGAAAAGCACCCGCCGTGAAACACCTGAGGAAAAAACTCAAGAAAGCTTTTCTCCACCACGATGCCTTGTATCCGACTTTTCAGCCTATCGTAAGCATTCAAACCCGGGAAATTTTCGCCTATGAAGTCCTGACCCGCAGCCGGCAAAAACCTTTCAAAGCCGGGAAGCTCTTCCGTTCCTCATATCAGCAGGGGCATACGCTGTCATTGGATATGGCCTGTCTTAAAAAAGCCTTTTCGGCGCTTCCCGGTCTTTGGGACGGCAAACTGCTTTTCGTGAACATCGAGCCCGTCACCATGGCCCGCATCTTCGACAAGGGGGGGGAAGGTCACTCGCTGATGAAGCAAATTATCCCCCATCGCGAAAAGATCGTATTCGAACTGACCGAAGGCATGAAGTCTTCGGATTTCGGCTTTGTCCAAAAAGGAGTCCGGGCCCTGAAACGATACGGCTGCCGGTTTGCCCTGGACGACATTTCGGGGATCGGCGTCAAGTTCTTCAAACTGCTGACATTAAAACCTTCTTTTCTGAAATTGGATGCTTCTCTGATTCAGGATTTGATTAAAAACCGCTGGCACCGGCTCCTGGTCCGAAGGCTGATCAAACTGGCCGCTTTCAACCGCATCCTGCTCATCGCCGAAGGGGTGGAAAAGAAAAAGGAATTCGAATTGGTGAAGTCCCTCGGAATCCCTTATGTGCAGGGGTTTTTCTTTGCCCGGCCCAAACGAAATCTTCTCCGAAAACTTTCGTAATTTTGCCCGGGAAACCGCCTGCGTCAAAACAACTCCCCACGGGGCAACGCTCCTCCCTTCGCTTCTCGTCCGGGACTTCAGAATAATCTAAGCCGCCCGTTACTAATATAAAGGACTCAAAACAATGCCCGAATCTTCCGACGAGCCTCCGGGAGGAAACTCCCCGTTCCGGGACATTCCTGAAATCTTATGGAATGACTGGAAATGGCAGTTGAAAAATACCGTTTCAACCCTGCCGGCTTTAAAAAAATTCATTGCGCTCACGCCTGATTTTTCCGAAAGACTGGAACCGGTTTTAGCGGCTTATCCTTTTTCCGTCCCGCCGTATTACTTTTCGCTCATCGATTTTGAAGACCCCTGCGACCCTTTGCGCCTGCAGGCGTTCCCCGACCCGCAGGAAAAAGAATTTTTCCGGATCGGCGAGAAAGACCCTCTCGAAGAAGAAACGGACATGCCCGTTCCGGGACTCATTCACCGCTACCCCGACCGGGTCCTGATGCAGGTCACCGACATGTGTCCCATGTTATGCCGTCACTGCACCCGAAAACGGGAATGGGAAAAAGGAATGTGGACCCGAAGCAACGACGAATTGGAACGCATGTATGCCTATCTTGAAAAAACCCGCACTGTCCGGGACGTCTTGATTTCGGGCGGGGACCCTTTGATGCTCGCGGCTAAAAGACTCGATGCGATTCTCGGCCGGCTTCGTTTGATCCCCCATATCGAAATCATCCGCATCGGAACCCGCTTCCCGGTCGTGCTTCCGCAAAGAATCGACGAAGAGCTCGTCGGGGTCCTCAGAAAACACCGCCCCCTCTGGCTTCACACCCATTTCAATCATCCGAAGGAGATCACGAGGGAATCCCAAAGCGCCTGCGACCGCATCCTCTGCGCGGGGATCCCCGTCAATAATCAGACGGTCCTTCTGAAAGGCGTTAACGATACGGTCGCGACCATGACCCGGCTCTGTCACGGTCTCGTTAAAATGGGCGTGCGTCCTTATTATCTCTATCAATGCGATCCCGTAAAAGGGGCCGAACATTTCCGGACTTCGGTCTGGAAGGGGATCGAAATCATCGAGGGAATGCGCGGGCATACCAGCGGATTCGCCGTGCCGACTTTTGTCATCGACGCCCCCGGCGGAGGCGGCAAAATCCCCATGCAACCCGACTATTTCCTTGCCGGAGGCGAAGACTGGGCCACGCTTCGAAACTACGAAGGCTTTGTTTTCCGGTATTCCTTCCCTGACGACAAAAGCATTCCCTGCGATAACGAAGCCCCCGTCTGGAAAACCTTCAGCGAGCGCCTCGCTCGCAGAGAACAGACCCGGCCGTTTTGCTCCGCGGATCCAAAGTGAAAATCGGCATCACGTACAATCTCAAAAAATCTTCCCCGTCCCGGAACATTCCGGACGCATTCGAGGAATTCGATTCTCCGGCAACGATTCGGGCCGTCGCCAACGCGCTTGAAAGCGGCGGGCATCGCGTCATCCGGTTGGGTTGGGGAACGGAAGCGATCCGGAAAATCAAAAATACCCGGCCTGATTTTATCTTTAATCTCGCCGAAGGGTTCGAAGGGAGAAACCGCGAATCGATCATGCCCGCGATCTGCGAGCTTTTTGGAATTCCGCATACCGGCTCAGACGCCTTTACGCTGGCACTGACGCTGGACAAAATGCAGGCCACAACTATTGTTTCGTGTGCCGGAGTCAAAGTGCCTGCATCTGTCCTCATTCGTCCCCGGGAAAATCCCGTTAAATTGCCTCCTTTTCCGCTTTTTATAAAACCGGCACTGGAAGGTTCAAGTATCGGGATCCGGCTGAGTTCGCGGGTTGAAGACAGAAAAGCCCTTGCAAAGCAACTCCGGCGGTTATGGCGCACTTACGGAGAAAAGCCTGTTCTGGCGGAACATTTCATCGACGGGCGAGAATTTACCGTCGGAGTACTGGGCAATGAAATCCCCTATTTGATCGGAATAATGGAGATCCGGTTTAGAAAAGAAATAACCCCTCCTTCCCGTCACTTTATCTACTCCATGGAAATCAAGCGCGACTGGGAGAAGCTTTGTGAATACATCGCCCCTCCCGATATCCCGGCTTCGCTTGTAAAAAAAATCTCTCAATCCGCCCTCGCGGCCTATCGGGCGCTTGGATGCCGGGATGTCACCCGAATCGATTTCCGGGTCAATCCGGCCGGTGAAGTTTTCTTTCTCGAGGCCAATCCCCTGCCCGGCCTCAATCCCATATCGGGTGACATTGTCATCCTGGCCAAAAAAATGGGCTGGACTCATGAAAAGCTAATCCTTACAATTTTAGCGCATGCTATGGAAAGATGCGGGCTTTCCCGCTGAATTGTGCTATAATTTCACCCCTTTTGCGGGACTTTTTCTTTGACATTACTGCAGAACTTTTTTAAATTGAAACGATCGGAAGTTTGCGGCGGCCCTCAGCTACCCATGAAACATCCATCGGAGGCTGAGGACTGTCGCAAACAACCTTGTTGAATTAAAATATCGGAAGTTTGCGGCTGTAGCTCAACTGGATAGAGCACAAGTCTACGGAACTTGTGGTTGCAGGTTCAAATCCTGCCGGCCGCATATTTTTATTTCAAAATCGAAATGCGGCGGATTTGAACAACACCGAAGGTGTCAAATCCCGAAGCGCCAAGCAGTCCGGCTTGGCGCGGAGTGCCGAAATCAAGGGATTTCGGCAGATGCCGGCCGCATATTTTTATTTCAAAATCGAAATGCGGCGGATTTGAACAACACCGAAGGTGTCAAATCCCGAAGCGCCAAGCAGTCCGGCTTGGTGCGAAGTGCCGAAATCAAGGGATTTCGGCAGATGCCGGCCGCATATTTTTGTTTTAGAATCAAAATGAAATATTATAGGAATCACACCTTCAATTCAGGTGTGCCCCCTATATGACCCCTGTATCATCTGAGAATCCATGAACGATTTGCATCAGCATTACATGCGCGAAGCATTGAAGCAAGCGCAGTTAGCCTTTGAAAAAGACGAGGTCCCGGTCGGAGCGGTTATCGTTCATAAAAACAAAATAATCGCGAGGGCGCACAACCAGACGGAAATGCTGCATGACCCGACGGCCCATGCGGAAATGATCGCGATCACACAGGCCGCCGAAACGCTCGCCAATGAAAGCGGACCGGGGCACAGAGGATCATTGGAAGGTTGTTCGCTTTATGTGACAATGGAACCCTGCCCCATGTGCGCGGGCGCGCTGGTCATGGCAAAGTGCGCGAATTTGATATACGGAACAAAAGACGCCAAAGCCGGCGCTTGCGGCAGTCTTTATAATATTGCGAATGATGACCGGCTCAACCACCGCCTGCAAATTATGACGGGGGTTTTAGAAAACGAATCAAAATTATTGCTCTCTGATTTCTTTAGGACGTTACGGAAAGAAAGACGGTAAGAATATTGGAGTCACACCTGAATCGAAGATGCAGGCATAACCCCAATGTTCTTTATTTTTAGCGTGCATTATCCCGCGTAAGCAATTTTGATGTTTTTTAATAGTTCATGTTCCCACGCAAATTGCTAGGCCGCAATTTGCTGGGATCAATTCGTGCGGGCGGTTTATGCGCCTCCAGCGCATAAACCGTGCACTCATTGAGGAGAGGTCGCATAGCCCGGCCTAGTGCGCTCGCTTGGAAAGCGAGTAGGCTCGAAAGAGTCTCCAGGGTTCGAATCCCTGCCTCTCCGTTGGATTTATAAATAACCGTTGATAGGAATTCAAGCAACCTTGAGATAACAAGAGGTACGATTCGTCCTGCGGACGAATTCTGTAGCGCCGACCATCAAGGTCGGTGCGGAATGTCGAAACCATGAGGTTTCGACCTGCCTCTCCGTTGGATTCATTGATAACCGTTGATCGGAACCAAGAAAATTTCTCATGTTGGGGTCACGCCTGAATTGCAGATGTGCCCCCGCCTTCAAGCAAATGAAAAGCAAAGTTTATTTCATTGCCACTCATCCTTCAGAAGCCGTTGAAAGCATTAACGGCAAGTTAGACCGGCTGCTTACCGCAAGCAAAGTGCTGGATTGCATCGGCCCAAAGTCCCGCGCCGCAATCAAAGTCCATTTCGGAGAAGAAGGCAATGCGAATTTTGTCCGGCCCGAACATGTTCGCGTTGTCTGCGACGCGGTGCTTCGAAAAGGCGCGGCCGCATTTCTCTCCGACGCAAATACGCTCTACCGCGGCCGCCGCATGAATTCACCGGACCATCTCATGCTGGCCCAAGAACACGGTTTCACAAAAGAATCCACGGGAATTGAAATCATTATTCCCGACGATACAAAAAAGGAAGAGACGTCCGACATTCCGATCGATCAAAAGCTCATCAAAACCGCGAAAATCGCGCGCCTCTTCGCCGATGCGGACGCGCTCATCGCCGTCAGTCACTTTAAAGGCCATATGCTTTCCGGTTTCGGCGGGGCCGTAAAAAATATCGCGATGGGCTGCGCGACCCGGGAAGGCAAGCTTGCGCAGCACTGCGACATTTCCCCGGCCGCCAACGAAGGACAGTGCACCGGCTGCGGAGAATGCCTAAAAATCTGCCCGGCCAATGCCATTCAAATCGAAAACGGAAAATCCCGGATCAATAAATCGCTGTGTGTCGGCTGCGCAAGTTGTATCGGGGTTTGCCCCACATCGGCCATGTTTGTCGACATGGAGGCCGGCGGAATGATGCAGGAAAAAATGGCGGAATACGCTTTTGCGGTGCTCCGCGGAAAAGAATCAAAAAGCGTTTTTATCAACTTCGCCGTAAAAATCAGTAAAGAATGCGATTGCTGGGGACTTGAAAACCCGATGATTGCCCCGGATGTCGGAATTCTTGCTTCAAACGATCCGGTCGCAATCGATAAGGCAAGTTCCGATCTTGTGGTAAAAGCCTGCGGAAACGACATTTTTAAATCCACGCACCCGAGAGAAGACGGTTTAATACAGCTCAGATATGCCGAAAAATTAGGAGTGGGCGTTTTAGATTATCAACTGGTCGAAATTTAAAAACAGCCGGAGCAGCGCGGGGGCACATCAACATGAACAGGACTTATCCGTTATCGCTTTTCTTCCTAGTTCTTCTTGCCGGATGCATAACGGCAACAAACCGGTACCTCAGTGATCCGGAATTGCAGGAAGCTTCTTTCCGGTTAGCGGAAGATTATCTGGAAGGACAAAAAGCCGAAGAAAGCGAAACGGTCGCGGATGAAAAATACGGAACCGGGGCGATCAATTTGGACGACGTCGAAGATTATCACTGCGATACCTACGGCAAACGCTTCGAAAACCCCGCGGTCGGTTGCAGGGTTCAATACGAAGACAAAACCGGGCAGATGAGCTGGGATGATTTCACGATTTCCTTCAGCTATTCGAAAAAATTAAGAGATCTGAAGGAAAAATACTTGGGGCTTCGGATCAAGGCCGTAACCCGGGAAAAACTCGCCGGATAATTTCCGAGAAAGAAAAAAGGGCGCTTCTGCTTTCCGATCAACGGAAAAGCGGAAGCGCCCTTCTAGGTTTTTTACCACTCTCTCCGACCGCCGCCACCGCCGCGCCGGGATCCGCCGAATCCGCCGCCGCCTCCGCCGCCGCCTCTTCCCCATCCGCCGCCACCACCGCCGCCGGATCGAGGCTCCTGAGGTCTTGCTTCGGAAACGATAATGCTTCTTCCCATAAAATCTTTCCCGTTCATGTCCAATGCCTTTTCGGCTTCTTCGCTCGTTGTCATTTCCACGAAACCGAAGCCTTTCGACTGGCCGCTGTACTTGTCGCTGATCAGACTGACCTTTTGAACGGTCCCGTACTGGGCGAAAAGATTCTTGAGATCTTCTTCTTTTGCGCTATAGTTCAAATTTCCCACATAGAGTTTTGTTTGCATGGTGCTTTCGTTTCCTCTGATTTTCAAACTTCCGATTCTTATCGAAATACGCAGGGCATCCTCAAGACCTCAGGCTTTGGCAAGCGATGAACGGAATTTTCCGACTCCTTTTCCGCGGCTGGTTCCTTCGGACATCCTTCAAAAAGCAACGATTTGCCGGCCGATTCCTTCGCGGAAGATCTTTGCGACAAGCAAACGTGGGTGAATTCTCACCTATCCCCCGGAAAATAGCAAGGAGAATCGGTGCTCGCGAAACCGTACCCCTTTAAGGTGATTGTATAATCTAAAAAATCGCAAAAAAGCATTTCATTCCTTCCGAGCCTTGTCTAGAATAATGCAATTCAGCGATTGGGGTCACACCTGAATTGCAGGTGTGACCCCACGGTAATTATTGTTGTCCCGCGTCGCCGACTACGTCGGCTTCGAAGCGAGGCCATCCAGGCCGAAGCGAAGTGCCGTGAATAAGGATTCACGGCCTGGGACAAATTCGCGCAAATAACTTGCGTCGCTTTGCTC
>Ga0116177_10000546_pt1 | contig 27669 bp, 23 predicted proteins | sample AD_STIC10_MetaG_FD_89750 | JGI IMG/M metagenome (GOLD analysis project Ga0116177, IMG submission 89750) | Active sludge microbial communities of municipal wastewater-treating anaerobic digesters from USA - AD_STIC10_MetaG | ecosystem: Engineered > Bioreactor > Anaerobic > Digestate | place: USA... | reverse complement strand
TGTTGACCTCGACGCCGACGCGGTTCACGCAGGAGGCGACGATCTCGTCGAGGCGCGACTTGAGGCGCGGCTGGTTGACGTCGTGCTGGTACTGCCCCACGCCGATCGACTTGGGATCGATCTTGACCAGCTCGGCGAGCGGATCTTGCAGCCGGCGGGCGATGGAGACGGCGCCGCGCAGCGAAACGTCGAGTTCGGGGAACTCGCTGCGGGCGAGGTCGGAGGCGGAGTAGACCGATGCGCCGGCCTCGTTGACCACGACGACCTGCGGGCGCGGTGCATCGAGCTCGCGCAGCGCCGCCTTGACCAGCGTCTCGGTCTCGCGGCTCGCCGTCCCGTTGCCGATGGCGATGAGCTCCGGGGTAAAGCGGGTCGCCATCGCGCGAATGGCGCCCGCGAAGCGGTCTTCCTGGTGGAGATAGAGCGTGTCGGTGTGGACGAGGGCGCTGGTGGCGGTGACGACGGCGACCTTGACCCCGGTGCGGAAGCCCGGGTCGAGGCCGATCACGCGTCGCTCGCCGGCCGGCGGGGCGAGGAGAAGTTGCTCGAGGTTGCGACCGAAGATCGTGATCGCCTCGTCGTCGGCGCGCGACTTGAGCTCCAGGCGCAGCTCGACCTCGATGGCGGTCGCGAGGATGCGCTTGTAGGCATCCGTGGCCGCGAGTGTGAGCTGCTGCGCGGCGCGGCGTCCCTCGAGGATCTCGCGGGTGAGGCGTGTGATGATCGCCTCGACCGGGGCCTCGATGCGCCACATGAGCTCTTCTTCCGCCTCGCCGCGACGAATGGCGAGCATGCGATGCGACGGGATCGTCCCTAACGACTCGCTGAACTCGAAGTAGTCCTTGAACTTGGAGGCGTCGCTGGCCTTGCCCGGGAGTACGGTGCTCTTCACGATCCCCTGCGCACGCGTCATCTCGCGCACCCAGCCGCGCACGGTGGCGTCTTCGGCCACCTGCTCGGCGATGATGTCGCGCGCGCCCAGGAGCGCCGCGTCGACCGTGGGCACCTCGAGCGTCTCGTTGACGAACGCGGCGGCGGCCTCGAGCGCCTCGGCGTCGTTGAGTGCGCCGCTCCATAGCTGCTCGGCGAGCGGGGCGAGGCCGCGCTCGCGGGCGATCATCGCGCGCGTGCGACGCTTGGGCTTGAAGGGGAGGTAGAGGTCCTCGAGCGCCTGCTTGGTGTCGGCGGCGTTGAGCTGTGCACGCAGCGCGTCGTCGAGCTTGCCCTGCTCGTCGATGCTCTTGATGATGGCGGCGCGCCGCTCTTCCATCTCGGCCAGGTAGTCGGCGCGGTCGCGGACGTCGCGGAGCTGGACTTCGTCGAGCCCGCCGGTGACTTCCTTGCGATAGCGGGCAATGAAAGGGAGGGTGTTCCCCTCGTCGAAGAGGCCCAGGGTGCGTTCGACCTGTCCCGTGGCGAGGGACAGCTCCTTGGCAACGCGGGCGATGATGCTGGGAGATGTGGCGGTCGTGGTTGTGTCGGACATGCGGCGAGGATCGCGAACCGAAAGGACCGATGGCGGCGGGACACGCGACCGGTGTGGAGCGGGCAAGCTGAACGCGTCGCGCGTGCGGGGCAACGGCTTGACATCGTGGCCACGTGTCGCTGCCGTGCGGCGGGACGGCGGCGGTCACGCGTGCGGTTCGTGGTGCGACGGGCATGCGGAACGCGCCCGATTGACGTCCGGGGGTTGACCATACAGTTTAACCACATGGTTAAACCAACTGGTTCAACACGCCCGGCCCGTGCCGCGGCCCGCCGCACGGGAAAGGGCGCGGGCACAGGCGCCCGAACGAGCGCTCGGCCGGGCGCTGGCAAGGGCGCGGAGAAGCCCAAGGCGAGCCCGACGCGCGCGCGATCGAAGGGCGCCGCCGCTGCGGCCGTCCCCTCCGCCCCGTCCGCCACACCCGCGCGCCCCGCCGATGATCAGGCGAGCCGCGAGCGCATCCTGGCCGCCGCGCACCGCGTCTTCATCCGGCAGGGGACCGCCAAGGCGCGCACGCAGGAGATCGCCGACGAGGCCGGGGTCAACAAGGCGCTCGTGCACTACTACTTCGGGACCAAGGAGGCGCTCGCCGACGCGGTCTTTCGCAACGCCGCCTCGCAGTTCATGCCGCGCATCTTCGGGATCCTCGCCTCCGACACGCTCTCGATCGAGGACAAGGTGCGCGCCGTGGTGCGCGAGCAGGTCGAGTTCCACCTGGCCCGCCCGTACCTCGCCGGCTACGTGATCAGTGAGGCGCACGCCGCACCGGAGCGTGTGCGCGCCGTGATGAGCGGGGCGACCGGCGGGGCGCCACTCGGCGTCTTGCGTCGGCAGCTCGCGGCGGCCGCGGCGGCCGGCGACATCCGCCGGATCTCCGCCGAGCACTTCGTGGTGAGCCTCGTGGGGCTCCTCGTCTTTCCGTTCATCGCGCGTCCCCTCTTGCCGGTCCTCATCGGGATCGACGACGATCGCTTCCCTGCCTTCGTCGAGGCGCGCAAGCGCGAACTCCCCGACTTCTTCCTTGCAGGGCTGCGTCCGTGAACGCCACGCGATTCCTCCTCACCGTATGCGCGTTAGGCGCCGCCACCGGCGCCAGCGCCCAGGACACCCTCTCGCTCGGGGCGCTGCAGGCGGCCGCGGTGCAGCGCGACCCGCGCGCCGTGCAGCCCGAACTCCTGCGCGCCGCCAGCGCCCAGCGCCTCACGACGCTCGACATGGAGCGCCGCCCGCAGCTGGCCTTCAATGGAAGCGCGTCGCACCAGAGCGACGTGACGCAGATTGCCCTCAAGCTCCCGGGGGCGTCGGTGCCGACGCCACCCAAGGATCGCTGGCAGGCCACCCTGGACCTGCAGCAGGTGGTGTACGACGGTGGATCGATTGCCGCGCGCCAGTCAGTGGAGCGCGCGCGACTCGCCGAGTCGTCCGCCGCGGTCGATGCCGCGCTCTATCGCCTGCGTGGCGAGGTCAACGGCACCTTCTTCTCGGCGTACCTCCTGCAGGAGCGCACGCGCGAGTTCGACGCGTTGCTCGGCGACCTCGAGGCCCGGTTGCAGCTGGCGCGAGCCCGCGTCGTGAACGGAGCCGCGCTTCCACGCGACACGTCGGCCATCGTGGCCGAGCAGTTGCGCGCCGTGCTGGCCCGCGACGAAGCGGTGTCGGCGCGGCGCGCGTCGATCGCCGTCCTCGAGCGCCTGACGGGACGCACCATCGCCGAACCCTCCGTCTTCGCGTTGCCGGCGCTGGCGCTCGAGGTGGCCCGCAGCCGCGACGAGGGACGCGTGGAGGCGCTGCGGGCCCGTCCCGAGTTTGCGCAGTTCGCCCGCACGCGTGAACGGCTCGAGCGTGAGGCCGCGCTGACACACGTCGAGAATCGCCCACGCGTCCTTGCCTTCGGGCAGGCGGGGCTCGGTCGTCCGGGGCTCAACCAGTTCCGCACCGATCCCGACGAGTTCTGGCAGGCGGGGCTCCGTATCGAGTGGCGACCCTGGACCTGGCGCAGCGCCGACCGCGCCTCCGAGTCGTTGCGGCTGCAACAGCGCATCGTGACGACCGAGGAGCGCGCGCTCGCCGACCAGTTGGCGCGCGCGGTCGAGAGTGATCTCGCCGACATGCAGCGGCTGCAACAGGCGCTGGTGAGCGATGCGCGCCTCGTCGCCCTGCGCGTCGACATCGAACGCCAGGCACGCGCGCAGTTCACCGAGGGGGCGATCACCGGCGCCGAGTACGTCGAGACGCGCACGGATGTCGTCGAGGCGAACCTCACGTTGCAGCGGCACCGCGCCGAGCTGGCGCAGGCCGAAGCCCGCTATCTCACCACGTTGGGGCTCGCCCCGCGTTCACTCCAGCCGTAGCACCCATGTCATCCGTTCGACAGTTCATGATGGTAGCGACCCTCCTGTCGGTCGCCGCCTGCCGCAAGGAGAGCGCCGACGCCTACGGCAACTTCGAGGCAACCGAGGTGACGGTGTCGGCCGAGGCGAGCGGGCGCGTCCTGCGGCTCGACGTGGAAGAAGGGGCGCGACTCGCCGCGGCCGCCGATGTCGGCCTCATCGACACCACGACGCTGGCGCTGCAGCGTGCCGAATTGCTCGCGCGGCGAGCGGCGGCGCAGGCGCGCGTGCGCGAGGTCGATGCCAACGCCGCGACGCTGGAGACGCAGCGGGTGATCGCCGAGCGCGAGCTGGCGCGCACGCGTCGGCTGCTGGCACAGCAGGCAGCGACCGCGCAGCAGGGCGATCGCGCGGAGCGCGACGCGAAGGTGCTGGGCGATCAGCTGCAAGGTGCGGCGGCCACCCGTTCGACCGTCGGGAAGGAGGTGGCCTCGATCGACGCGCAGGTGGCCTCGATCGACGAACGCCTGCGCCGCAGCCGCGTCGTGGCCCCCGGAGGCGGAACGGTGCTGGCCCGCTACGTGGAGCCCGGCGAGTTCGTGCAGCTCGGGACGCCACTGTTCAAGATGGCGGCGCTCGACACGCTGACGCTGCGGGCGTACCTGAGCGGGGCCCAGTTGGCGCAGGTGGCGCTCGGGCAGTCGCTGACGGTGCGCGTAGACGCGGGCGGCGACTCGCTCCGCACCGTGCAGGGACGCGTGACCTGGATTGCGGCAACCGCCGAGTTCACCCCCACGCCGATCCAGACGCGCGAGGAGCGCACGGTGCAGGTGTACGCGGTCAAGCTCGCCGTGCCTAACGTGGATGGGCGGCTGCGCATCGGGATGCCCGCCGAGGTGACGCTCGCCGCGGCGGCACCCGCATCCGGCGCCTCGAAATGAGCACCGGGGTGCAGTCGCCGCTGGTGTCAGGTGCATCGCGCGCGGGGGTCGCCGTGGCGGTGCGCGATTTCACCAAGCGCTTCGGCGACGTGACGGCGGTGGACGGCATATCGTTCGACATCGCGCCGGGAGAGCTGTTCGGCTTCATCGGCCCAGACGGGGCGGGGAAGACGACGCTCTTTCGCACGATGGTGACGCTGCTCGTCCCCGACGCCGGGCGTGTGGAGGTGCTTGGGCGCGACGTGGTGGTTGACCTGTGGGCGCTGCGGTCGCGCGTGGGCTACATGCCGGGACGTTTTTCGCTGTACCCCGACCTGAGCGCGATGGAGAACCTGCAGTTCTTCGCCTCAGTCTTCGGGACGAGCGTGGACGAGGGGATGCGGATCATCGAACCGATCTGGCGGCAACTGGCACCGTTCGCCAACCGCCGGGCGGGGGCGTTGTCCGGGGGGATGAAGCAGAAGCTCGCGTTATGCTGCGCTCTCGTGCACGCCCCCGAGATCCTCTTCCTCGACGAGCCCACGACCGGGGTGGACGCGGTGTCGCGGCGCGAGTTTTGGGACTTGCTGGACCGACTACGCGGCGGCGGCCTCACGATCGTCGTCTCGACGCCCTACATGGATGAAGCAAGTCGCTGCGATCGTGTGGCGCTGATGCAGAAGGGGCGCCTGCTCCTGGTCGACGCCCCCGGGGCGATCGGTGAGGCGTATCCACGCCCCATCTTCTCTGTGCGTGCCCCCGAACGACTCGGGACGCTGGGGGTGCTGCGGCGCTTTCCGCATGCGGCGGCGGTGTGGCCCTTTGGGGAAGTGGTGCACTACACCGATGCGCGCCCCGGCATGTCGAACGCGTCGATCATCACCGAAGTCGAGGCATTCGCGCGCGCCGCGGGAGTCGAGGCGCTGGAGATGCGGCCGATCGCGGCGGGAATCGAGGACGCCTTCATGTGGCACATGATGGCGCAGGAGCGGGCGTGAGCGCGCTGGCGATCGACGCGCGCGCGCTCACGCGACGCTTCGGCGACTTCACCGCCGTCGACGCCATCACGTTTCACGTGGCACAAGGCGAGGTCTTTGGCTTCCTCGGCGCTAACGGTGCGGGGAAGACGACGGCGATGCGCATGCTCATTGGGCTGCTCGAGCCGACCTCAGGCTCGGCCACCGTCGCCGGCTTCGATGTGGCAAGCGCATCGGAGTCGGTGCGTCGCAGCATCGGCTACATGAGCCAGAAGTTCTCGCTCTACGACGACCTCACCGTACAGGAGAACATCACGCTGTACGGTGGCATCTACGGGCTGAGCGACGCGCAGATCGCCGAGCGGATGCATGCGCTGCTCGGTCGCATCGGGCTGGAGCACGCGCGCAAGGAGCTGGTGCGGCGCATCCCGTTAGGCTGGAAGCAGCAGCTCGCCTTCTCGGTGGCGCTGCTGCACGAGCCACGCATCGTCTTCCTCGATGAGCCGACCGGTGGCGTGGATCCCATCACCCGGCGGCGCTTCTGGGAGATGATCTACGAGACCGCGGCGACGGGGACGACGGTGCTGGTCACGACGCACTACCTCGATGAGGCGGAGTACTGCGACCGGCTGTCGATCATGGTCGATGGTGCGATCGCCGCCATGGGGACGCCGGGTGAAGTGAAGGCGGCCTACGCCGCCTCGTCGCTCGATGAGGTGTTCCTGCGCCTGACGCGTCCGGGGGCCGCATGAGGGCCTTCCTCGGCTTCGTGCGCAAGGAGGCGTTTCACATCCTGCGCGACAAGCAGACGTTCTGGATCCTCCTGCTCATGCCGCTCGTGCAGGTGCTCCTCTTCGGCTTTGCGGTGCGCACCGACGTGTACGACATCCGGCTGGCGATCGTCGATCCATCGCCCGGTCCCGCATCGCGCGTACTGATCGAACGCTACTCGGCGTCGCCGCGCTTTCGCGTGATGGGCGTGTACGCGAGCACGGCGCCCCTCGATCAGCAGTTCCGCGAAGGCACGCTACGACAGGCCATCGTCCTGCCACCCGACGTGGACCGGGCGCTGCTCGGACGCGCGCCGCTGTCCATCCAGGTCGTCACCGACGCCGCCGATCCCAACACCGGGAGCATCATGCAGGCGTATGCGTCGGCGGTGCTGCAGCGCTGGCACGCCGAACAGACCATGCGGGCCGGCGGCGTGCGGCTCGATGTCGCGGCGCGCATGCGATTCAACCCGACGCTGGAAAGCGTGAACCTCTTCGTCCCCGGGCTCATCGCGCTCGTGCTCACCATCGTCTCGGCGATGATGACGGCCATCTCGATCACGCGGGAGAAGGAGACGGGGACGATGGAGATGCTGCTCGTCTCGCCGCTGCATCCGGTGGCGATCGTCGTGGGCAAGGTGGTCCCGTACGTCGTCATGGGCTTCACCAATGTCCTGCTGGTGCTGGGGGCGGCGCGACTCGTCTTCGGCATGCCGCTGCGCGGGAACGTCGCACTGCTTCTCGCCGAGGCACTGCTCTACATCCTCACCGCGTTGGCACTCGGCATCGTGATCTCGACGAGTGCGGCGACGCAGCGCACCGCGATGATTGCCGCGATGGCCGGGCTTCTCCTCCCGACGCTCATGCTCTCGGGCTTCATCCCCGCTCGATTCGATGCCCACGCCGCTGCAGGTGATCTCCAACATCATCCCGGCGCGCTGGTTCCTCATCATCGTGCGCGGGATCATGGTGAAGGGGGCGGGGCTCGCCACGCTGTGGCAGGAGACGCTCATCCTGCTCGCCCAGACCGTCCTGCTCCTGGCCGTTGGAGTGCGACGCCTCGCCATCCGGCTGGAGTGATCGATGCGCACCATCTTCTTCCTGATGCGAAAGGAGTTCCTCCAGGTCTTTCGCGACAAGGCGACGGTCTTCCAGATCTTCTTCATTCCCGTCGTGCAGCTGCTCATCCTGTCGAACGCGGCGACGTTCGACATCAAGCGCACCGCGCTGGCCGTGGTCGACGAAGACCGCTCGACCGTCTCGGCCGGGCTCATCCAGCGCCTCGAGGGGGGCGGGCGATTCTCCGTCGTCCGGTTGCAGCCGACGATTGCCGGCGTGGAGGCGGCGCTGCTCGACCGCGAGGTCTCGGCCGTGCTGCACATCCCGCACGGCTTCGAGGACGACCTCGTGCGCGAGCGGCACGCCCCGTTGCAGCTGCAGTTCAACGCCGAAGAAGGGGCGGCGGCAGGGATCGTGCAGGCGGCGGCGCTGGCGGTGCTCACCGACTACGCGCGGGAGCTGGGGGTGTCGCTCCCGCGTGGCCCGGCGGGTGTGTCTGGCGCGATGACCGTCGGCGCACCGCTCGACCTGCGCACGCAGGGGTGGTTCAATCCGTCGCGCAACTACAAGCACTACATGGTGCCGGCGCTCCTGGTCTCGCTCACGACCATCATCGGGCTCCTGCTCACGGCACAGAACATCGCGCGGGAGAAGGAGCTGGGGACGCTGGACCAGTTGAACGTCACCCCCATCACGAAGGGGCAGTTCATCACCGCGAAGCTCCTCCCGTTCTGGCTGTTGTCGCTCGTGATCTTCAGCATTGGCCTCATCATCGGGAAGGTCGTCTTCGGGATCCCGACGCGCGGGAGCGTGCCGCTGGTCTTCCTCTCGGCGGCGATCTATCTCGTCGTCGCGCTCGGGATCGGGCTCTGGATCTCGACGTTCACGAGCACGCAGCAGCAAACGATGTTCGTGGCCTTCTTCATCGTGCTGATCTACCTGCTCATGAGCGGGCTCTTCACCCCGGTCGACTCGATGCCGCGGTGGGCGCAGTGGGTGGCCGAGGCCAATCCGGTCAAGCACTTCGTCTTCATCATGCGCGCCGTGCTGGTGAAGGGGGCGGGGGTGGAGACCGTTCTCAGGCCGCTGGCGATCCTCGCGGTGGGCGGTGTGGCGGTGCTTTCGCTGGCGGTGCGACAGTACTCCAAGCAGGCGCACTGAAAACGGTGGGGGCGAGGTGAGGCGAAGTCGTTGACTCCCGCCCCGCACCCCGTAGCTTTCGCCAACGCCCCCGCTCGCGCGCGGGGGCGTTTTTTTGTGTCCTCCGGCGCTCCGCCCGTCCCAAGCCAGGCAGCACCTCATGTTCGATTCGAAGACGCGCACCATCGTGGTCGTCGGCGCCCAGTGGGGCGACGAAGGGAAGGGGAAGCTCGTCGACGTGATCGCCGAGAAGGCCGATTGGGTCGTGCGCTACCAAGGGGGGGCCAACGCCGGCCACACGGTGCACATCGGTGAGGACTCGTTCGTCCTGCACCAGATCCCGTCGGGGATCCTGCACCCCGGGGTGCGGTGCGCGATCGGCAACGGCGTGGTGCTCGACCCCGAGACGCTCTTCACCGAGATCGACGAGCTGGTGAAGGACGGGATCGATGTAGAGGGGCGCCTCTATGTGTCGGACCGCGCCCATCTCGTGATGCCGTATCACAAGCTGGTCGATTCGGAGAGCGCGGCCTCGAAGGCGATCGGGACGACGGGACGCGGCATCGGTCCTTGTTACGAAGACAAGGCGGGGCGCCGCGGCGTGCGCGTGGTCGACCTCAAGCACATGAACAACCTGCGCCCATTGGTGGAGAAGGGGGTCGAGACGGCCAACATGCGCCTCGAGCGCAACGGCTCGACCAAGCGCGCGTCGGTGGACGAGACGATGGAGCGCCTGGGGGCGCTGGCGCCGCGCCTCACCGCGCTGTCGGAGGACCTGGGGCTGGCGATGCACCGCGCGGTGAAGAGCGGGGCGGCGATCCTGCTCGAGGGGGCGCAGGGGTCGTTGCTCGACGTCGACCACGGCACCTATCCGTTCGTGACGTCGAGCAACACGACGGTCGGCGGGGCCGCCACCGGCTCGGGGATCGCCCCCACCGCGCTGCACACGGCGTTAGGCGTGGTGAAGGCGTACACCACGCGCGTGGGCAACGGCCCGCTCCCCACCGAGTTCGAGGAGCCGCTGCACTCGCATGTGCGCACGCTGGGCAACGAGTTCGGCGCGACGACCGGGCGTCCGCGTCGCTGCGGCTGGTTTGACGCCGTGGTGGTGCGCTACGCCGTGCGCGTGAACGGCCTCACCGACCTGGCGGTGACCAAGCTCGACGTGCTCGACACGCTCGACTCACTCGGCGTCTGCACCGGGTATCGCGTCGGCGACACGCTGTACGAGGAGTTCCCGGCCGACATCAGCGTCCTCGACGCGATCGAGCCGGTGTACGAGTGGTTCCCCGGGTGGAAGACGTCGACCTCCGATGCGCGGTCGCTCGCCGACCTGCCGCGCGAGGCCCGCGCCTACCTCGACCGCATCGAGGCGCTCGTCGATGCGCCCATCCGCTTCGTCTCCGTGGGGACGCGTCGCGACCAGATCATCGATACGTCGCTCGAGTCGCGCTAGCCATGCCGACGAGCGAGGACGCCCTCTCGCAGGATCCGGACGTCGTGGTCGTGGGGGCCGGCCCCTGCGGGCTGGCCGCCGCGATCTCGCTCGGGCGGGCCGGCTTTCGCACCGTCGTCGTCGATGCCGAGTGCGTCGTCAGCTCCATCACGCAGTACCCGACGTACGCGACCTTCTTCTCCACGGCGGAGAAGTTGTCGTTAGGTGGGCTCCCCTTCGTCATCTCCGAGGCCAAGCCCACGCGGCGTGATGCGCTGACGTACTACCGCGCGGTGGTGCAGCACTTCCACCTCACCGTGCGGCAGTTCGAGCGTGTCGAGGCGATCGAAGGGAGCGCGCCGCACTTCACCGTGCGCACGCGCCGGCGCGGGGGCGAGGAGGGGCGCATCGCCTGCCGTGCGGTCGTCGTGGCGACCGGGTACTGGGGCTCGCCCAACCGCCTCAACGTCCCGGGCGAGGACCTTCCGCACGTCACGCACGCCTACCGCGAGGGGCACGTCGCCTTCCAGCAGACCGCGGTGGTCGTCGGCGGCGGCAACTCGGCGGCCGAAGCGGCGCTCGACCTGTGGCGCGCCGGTGCCGCGGTCACACTCGTGCACTTCGGGCCGTCGTTCGACAAGAAGATCAAGCCGTGGATCCTCCCCGATCTCAACAATCGGATTGCCGAAGGGGCGATTCACGTGCGGTGGAACTCCCGCGTGACGGCGATCCACGGGGACGTGGTCGAGATCGTGGACGCCGCAGGGAGCGCGGGGCGCGTGCAGGCCGATCACGTCTTCCTGCTCACCGGCTTCGCGCCTAACGTGGCCCTGCTGCGCGACGCGGGGGTGCCGATCGACGCCGAGACGGGCATCCCGTCGCACGACCCCGCCACGCTGGAAACGAGTGTCCCCGGGCTCTTCATCGCGGGGGTCGTGACGGCGGGCTACGATGCCAACAAGGTCTTCATCGAGAATGGGCGCTTTCATGGCGACTTCATCGCGGCGCGCCTGCAGGGTTCGGCGCCGCCACCGCCGCCACGGTTGAGCCGGGAGCTGGATACGTAGGGACGGGAGACGGGAGTTCGGGGTGCACGGCGCGGCGGAGTGCAGCTGTCCGTGTTGCCGGCTTTCTCGACCTCTCATTTCGTCAAGGCACGCGCCAGTGGTTGGTCCACTCGTGAGGCACAACATGGACGATCTCGTTACGCGACGGCGGTTTCTGGCGGATGGGGTGACGTGCACGGCGCACCTGGCGCTGGCCGCCGCGCTTGCACCTGACGCGGTGCGGCGATTGTGGGCGCAGGCGCGAAGCGGCGCGGTGATCGCCACGGAGCCGTTCGGTCGCCTGGAGCAGGTCGCCGACGGGGTGTGGGCACTCATCTCGACGCCGCTCGGCGGGTCGTACGTGACGGTCGCCAACGGGGGGCTGATCGCCGGGAAGTCGGGGGTGCTCGCGATCGAGGGGTTCATGACCCCCGAGGGGGCGCGCTGGCTCGCGGGCAAGGCGCGCGAGCTCACCGGGCGCTGGCCCACGCACGTCGCCGTCACGCATTACCACTCCGACCACATCAACGGCGTCGCCGCGTATCGTGACGAGGGGGCGAAGCCCGCCATGCTCGTCACCGACGAGACGCGCGGGGCGGTGCTCGGCGCCGTCCTGCCGCAGGTGACCCCCGCCGACGAGGCGCGGCGCGAGGCACTGGCGCAGTCGGTTGCTCCTGGCGGCGATCCGGCCACGATCGACCTCGGCGGGCGCTCGGTGCGGCTCGTCAGGCGCCGCGGGCATACGCCGAGCGATGTCACGGTCGAGGTGGACGACCCGTCGATCGTCTTCACCGGCGACCTGGTGTGGAACGCCATGTTCCCCAACTTCGTCGATGCGATGCCGACGGCGCTCGCCGACGCGACGCGCGCGCTGCGCCGCACGCGGGCGACGACGTACGTCCCCGGGCATGGCGGCGTGGCCACCGATGCCGACGTCGGGCGCTACCTGGCAATGCTGGGCGAGGTGGAGCAGGCCGCGCGCGCCGCGCACACCCGCGGGACGCCGGCCGCGGCGGCGGCAGCGGGCTTCGCCCTGCCGCCGGCGTTAGGCGAATGGGCGCTGTTCAACAAGGTCTTCTTCGAACGGGCGTTCTCGGCGTGGTACCGCGAACTCGGCGCCGGTGATGGCGCCAGACGGTAGCGCTGCGCGCGGGGGGCCGCGGCATCCGCCCGAGCCGGACGTGATCGTCATTGGCGGTGGAACGGCGGGCGCTGCCGCCGCGCGCCTCCTCGCCACCTGGGGGCACCTCGTCGTCCTGCTCGAGCGCGAGGGAACGCGCGCCCCGCTCGCCGAATCGCTCCCCCCGAGCTGCGTCCCCCTTCTGGAGACGATCGGCGTGCGCGCCGCCGTCGAGGGGGCGGGCTTCCTGCGCTGCACGGGCAACACCGCCTGGTGGGGGGGCGAACCGATGCGCGTGGAGACGTTCCCCGGCGGACGGCTGGGCTTCCAGGTCGTGCGCGGGAAGCTGGAGGAGGTGCTGGGGGGGCGCGCGACGGCGGCCGGGGTGGTGCGCGTGCAGCCGGCGACGGTGTTGCGCGTCGATCGCGAGAGCGACGTGAACGTGGTGGACGTCCGCTGGCCAGCGGACGCCACTCCCTGCGCGCCCCGTGGGTCCTCGATTGCAGCGGGCGGGCGGGGGTCGTGGCGCGCAGCCACCGCGTCCCCGCCCCGGACGGGGTTCGCACCGTCGCCCTCATCGACGTATGGGAGAAGCCGTTCGGGTGGGCGCTCCCCGACGAATCGCACACGCTCGTGGAGAGCGCGACGTGGGGGTGGGGGTGGTCGGTTCCGGTGACGCGCGAACGACGCTTCGTCACCATGATGGTCGATCCCGTGGCCACGCAGCTGACGGGCGACGAGGGGCTGGCCGCTCGCTATGCGGAGCTGCTCGCGTCGCTTCCGGCGTTGGGCGAATTGTCCCAGGGGGCGCGTTGCAGCGGTGCGCCGTGGGCGTACGAGGCCACGCCCTACCATAGTCATGACGTCGCCTTCCCGGGGCTCCTGCTCGTCGGCGACGCGGCGAGCGCCATCGACCCGCTCTCCTCCTATGGAGTGAAGAAGGCACTCGCCTCCGCCTGGCTCGCCGCCGTGACGGTACACACGGCCTTCGTCTCGCCGGAGCACGCCCCGCTGGCGGCCGACTTCTTCTCCGAGCGCGAGCGCGCCTACGTGCAGAGCGCCACGCAGGGGCTGCGCGGGCTCTCGCGCGAGGCGGAACCCGGGGGGAGCGCGGTCCCCTTCTGGTCGGCGCGCGCGGAATTGGAGGGGGGGAACGAGGCGGAGCTCTCCGGCGAGGCATCGGTCGAGCGCCTGCGTCACGACCCTGCGGTCCTCGCCGCTTTCGAGACGCTGCGGCAGGCACCCGCCATTCGGCTCGTCCCATCGGACGGGGGGCGCCGCGTACTGCGCCCGGTCGTGCGCGGCAACGTCGTCGTCCCGGAGGAACACCTCGTCCTGCCCGGGGACGAGGTGGCGTTGCGCTACCTTCGGAGCGTCGACTTGCTGGCGTTGCTCGATATCGCCAGCCGCCATGACGACGTGGGGGCGATGTATGCGCAGTTCGCCCGCCTCATGGGTCCCATCCCCCTCCCCGACTTCCTGGGGGCGCTGAGTGTGCTGGTGGGGAAGGGGTTCGCTCGTCTTGCTTGACATCACCCGGTTTCGCCCGTAGAACAGGCGGAACGCGTCGACAGGGGACACATGGCGTTGGGTAGCTTCCTAACGAGGGTCGCTGGAGTGGCGAGCGCGCTGGCGGCAGTGGCGCCGCTCGCGCACGCGCAGCCGCAGCGTCCGCAGGCCGATACCGGCGGATTCGTCATCTCCGACCCGCTGGTCGTGAGCAAGTGCCAGAAATGCCACGCCCGCGATTCGACCGGGCACATGGGGCGCCTCTCCTACCTGCGCAAGACGCCGGAAGGGTGGGAGGCCTCGGTGCGCCGGATGGCGTCGCTGGCCGACGTCAAGCTGCAGCCGACGGACGCGCGGGCGATCGTGAAGTACCTCGCCAACAAGCAGGGGCTCGCCCCGGCGGAGGTGCGCGGCGCGCGCTTCGAGATGGAGCGGCGCTTCATGGACTTCCGCTACACGGGCGACGCCGTCACCGAGCGCACGTGCCGCGCCTGTCATTCGGTGGGGCGCGTGATGTTGCAGCGCCGCACGAAGACTGAATGGGAGCTGCTGATCGCGACGCACCGCGGCTACTACCCCAACTCCGACTTCCAGGCCTTCCGCCGTTCGGGGCCGTCGAGCGACAGCGCGCCGGCACCGCACCCCATGGACCAGGCCATCGGGCACCTGTCCAAGGCTTTCCCGCTGCAGACTCCCGAGTGGACCGCGTGGTCGGCGACGATGCGACCGGCTCCCATGGAAGGGAGCTGGCTCCTCTCGGGCTACGAGGTGGGGCGCGGGGCGCTGTTCGGGCGGCTGACGGTGCGCAAGGTTCCGGGGACGGACGACGAGTTCACGTCGCGTGCGGTGTACCGCTTTGCATCTGGCGGCGACCCGGTGGTGCGCGAAGGCAAGTCGGTGGTCTACACCGGGCACCAGTGGCGCGGGCGCTCGGCGGCACCGGGCACCAGCGCCGATTCCTCGTGGCGCGAGGTGATGTCGGTGGAGCCCGGCTGGCAGGAGATGTCGGGGCGCTGGTTCCGCGGCGGCTACGACGAGTTTGGCATCGACATCTCGGCGCAACGCATCAGCGGGGGGACGGTGGTGGCCGGGGTAGTCCCCAAGGCGCTCAAGCGCGGCGCGCGCGACGTCGAACTGACGGTCTTCGGCGCCAACCTCCCGCGCAGCGTCTCGACCGGGGCCATCGATTTCGGCCCCGGGATCACCGCCACGCGTGTCGTGCGGTCGAGCCCCGATGAGATCGTGGTTCGCGTCAACGTCGACAGCGCGGCGCGCGTGGGGAATCGCGACCTCGTGGTCGGCGGGGCCTCGCTCAAGGAAGCGGTCGTCGCCTACGACAAGGTCGACCGGATCCGCGTGGCCCCCAACTCCAACATGGCACGCGTCGGTGGCGTGCGCTTCCCCAAGCAGTTCGCCCAGTTCGAGGCGTTAGGCATCTCGTACGGCCCCGACGGCAAGCCCGATACCGCCGACGATATCTCCGTCGGCACAGTGCCGGTGACCTGGAGCCTCGAGGAGTACGGGGTGACGTTCAAGGACGATGACGTGCGCTGGGTCGGGTCGCTCGACCAGCGCGGCGTCTTCACCCCGGCGGTCGACGGTCCCAATCCCGATCGCGCCGGGTCGCGCAACAACATCGGCGACGTGTACGTCGTGGCGACGTACCAGCCGCCCGCCGGCGCGCGTCCCATCAAGGCCCGCTCCCTCCTGATCGTCACCGTCCCGTTGTACATGCGGTGGGAACCCGCGAGGACTGCCCCCTGATGCTGCTGCGTCGCGCCGAGTTCCACACCTTCAGCGCCGATGGGGCGCCGCACGTCTACCTGATCCCGTCGGCGGCGGTCTTCCGCCTCGACGGGGCGTCGGCGGCCGTGCTCGACACGCTCGCCGGCGAGGACCTCGCCCCGTCGGTGCTCGTCGATCGCCTGGCCGATCGCTTTCCGCGCCCGCTGGTGCAGGAGACGGTCGACGAGCTGCTGGCCGCGCAGGCGATCCGCACGGTCGCCGAGCCGCGCCCCGCCCCCGTGGCCGACGGCGCTCGCGCCGGAGGCGTCGGTACCGCCGGGCCGCGCAAGCGCATCCCGCTCACCACGCTCGTCCTCAACGTGACGAGCAAGTGCAACCTGAGCTGCAAGTACTGCTACGAGTACGGCGAAGATCGCATCAGCGAGCCGGCTACCAAGCCGCGCTTCATGAGCGAGGAAACGGCGCGCCAGAGCGTCGACTTCATGCTCGCCGAGTCGGGGAACCAGAAGGCGGTGCACCTCACCTTCTTTGGCGGCGAGACGCTCCTCAACTTCAAGGTGCTGCAGTACGCGCTGCGCTACGCGAAGGAGAAGGCGGGCGAACTGGGCAAGACGGTCGATGCCAGCCTGACGACCAACGCCACGTTGCTGCGCGAGGAGATCATCGACTGGATGGTGGCCGAGAACGTCGGCGTGACCGTGTCGATGGACGGGGCACCGGAGCAGCAGGACAAGCTGCGCGTCTTTGCCAACGGGGCGGGGAGCTACGACGTCGTCATCCCGCGCGTGAAGGAGCTGCTGCGCCGCCATACGCGGCGTCCCATCGGGGCGCGTGTGACGCTCACGAAGGACAACCTCCGGGTGCGCGAGATCTATCGCCATCTCAAGGAGGAGATCGGCTTCTGGGAGGTTGGCTTCGCCCCAGTCACCACCAAGTGGCAGCGCGACTACGCCATCGCCGACGAAGGGTTCGAAACCATGCTCGGCGAGTTCCAGCTGCTGGCGCAGGAATACCTCGAGACCTCGCTGCAGGGGCGTCACCATGGCTTCTCCAACGTGCGCGACACGCTGGAGGAGATCCACAAGGGAGTCGCCAAGGCTTATCCCTGCGGCGCCGGGCTCGGCCTGCTGGGTGTGGCGACCGACGGCGACGTCGCGCTCTGTCACCGCTTCGCCGGCTCCGACAGCCACAAGCTGGGGACCGTTACCGGCGGGATCGACCACGACCTGCAGGACGACTACCTGCGCAAGCATCACATCGACAACAAGACCGACTGCCGCACGTGCTGGGCGCGATCGCTGTGCGCCGGCGGCTGTTACCACGAGGCGCACACGCGCTACGGCTCCACCGAACAGCCCAACCTGCACTACTGCGACTGGATCCGCCGCTGGAGCGCGACCTGCCTGGAGGTGTATGCCACGCTGGCCGCGCGCCGTCCCGAGTTCCTGCGCCAGTTCGACGCCTGATCGCTCCCGCGTTCGCCTGACACTGCCTAACGCTGTCCCGTAGAGGATTGCATGCGCCACCTGAAAGCGGTCAACCGGAAGGCCCGGCACATCGAGGAACTGCACACCCCACCGCAGGCGTCGCCGCACGACGCCGACGACGTGGTGGCGTTGCAGGGGACGCAGGGGCCGCGCGTCCCTGAGGGGCCGCACATCCCGCTGGGGTGCTCCTTCGTCTTCTCGCCCGGGTGGGAAGTGGATAGCAGCGGCTCGACGGCCGGTCTCTGCCAGCCGGTCGAGCGCGACCTGTACGACTGCTACATCACGTGCTTCTGGCCCATTCACGTCCCCGACCTGTACAACCACGCCCCCGACTGGACGGCGAAATGCGCCGCGGCCCAGCAGGACTGGCGCAAGATCGACCTCATCTTCCCGTGAGCCGTACCGTCATGCGCCACGCTCCCGCCCCCCTGCGGCGCCCGGCGATCGCCGCGGCGCTCCTGCTCGCCGGTGCGACCTCCTCGCTCGCGGCCCAGGCGCCGAGCGGTGGGAACGGGACGATCTACTACGGGACGTACGACAAGAAGGTCCTCGTCATCGACGAGGCCTCGATGGCGGTGCGCGACTCGATGACGGTGGCCATCGGGATCCCGATCGGTCTTACCCTGTCGGCCGATCGCAGCAAGCTGTATGCGATCGATGCCGCCTTCGAGAAGATCGAGACCTTCGACCTCGCCAGCCGCAAGTCGCTCGGCTTCTTCACGTTGAGCGAGGGACGCACGCAGGTGCGCATGCGGGGCTTCAACATCGACCCGAAGGATCGCTTCGCCATCCTGATGGTGAAGGCGGCGACCAAGCGTTCCGATCGTTGGGAGATCGGGAAGAACACGCTGCTCCGGTACGACCTGGCGAAGAAGGTGGTGACCGACACGATTCCGTGGCCGGACGGGAAGGAGCGCGAGTTCGCGCAGATCCTCTTCTCCCCCGACGGCGCGTATATGTACTTCTTCACCGACGAGGACGTCCTCGTCTACGACGCGCAGACGCTCAAGCAGGTCGACAAGTGGGACCTGCAGCGCTCGGTCGACGACGGGCTGGGGAACTGGAACTTCGGCTTCCCCGAGAGCCTGTACGACGAGCCGGGCTTCTCGACCGGGCTCTTTCGCACGACCGACCCGGTCAACCACCGCACCCTGATGGGGGTGGCGCGCGTCGACCTGGCCAAGCGCACGGTCGACTTCTACTCGTTAGGACCGAGTGAGCCCGTGGGCTTCGCCCTCGCCCCCGGGCGGCAGCGGGCGTACGGCATGCGGCAGCAGGTGGGGAACTACCAGTTCTGGACCTTCGACCTCGAGAACCGCCGCGTGGGGCAGCGGGTCGAGTTCGAGGGGCGTCCGCGCATGGGGCTGACGGTGAGCACCAACGGGTCGCTGCTGTATGTGCACACCGCCGGTGCCACGATCGACCTGTACGACGCGCAGACGCTCAAGTACGTGCGCACCGCCACGTTCCGCGCCGACATGACGGACATCATCGTCGTGCCTCGGTAGGGAGCGGCGCGCAGTGCGTCGTGCGTTAGGCTATGTGCGCCCCTACGCGGGGCGCCTGGCCCTGGTGGTCGTCCTGTCGCTGGTGAGCACCGCGCTCTCGCTGGCCCAGCCCTTCCTCTCCAAGGTCCTCGTCGATCGCGCCCTCATCGGGCGCGACTTCGGCGCGCTGGGATGGACGGTCGCCGGCTTCCTCGCCCTCACCGGCGCCTCGCTGGTGCTCAACGTCTTCAGCGGGTTGCGCTACACGCGCGTGTCGGCCGACATCCTGTTCGACATGCGGCTCGACGTCTTCCGCCACCTGCAACGCCTGTCGCCGCGCTGGTTCACGCGCACCCCCATCGGCCAGATCGCCTCCCGCGTCAACAGCGACATCGCCGAGATCCAGCGCGTGGCCGCCGAGGTGGCGCTGGCCTGGATCGGGCAGGTGGCGTACCTCGTGGGGAGCGTGGTGATGCTCGTCCTGCTCGACGTGCGCCTCTTTGCCGTGGGATTGCTCGCCCTCCCGCTCGCGCTCTGGGCCATGGTCGCCTATCGCAAGCGGCTCGAGGGGCAGGTGGCGCAGGTGCGCGACCACAGCGCCGGCGTGGGGACCTTCCTCATCGAGGCGCTGCAGGGGATGAAGCTGCTCGTCGCGCACAACGCGCAGCAGCGCTCGGAGGACGAGTTCCGGCGGCGCAACACCGGCTTTGTCGAATCGCTCATCGCGATGCGCCGCCTGACGTACCTCTCGGGGGGGCTCCCCGGCGTCCTCCTGGCGGTGGGGTCGGCCGCGGTCTTCCTCTATGGCGGCTACCGCGTGATCGAGGGGGCCATCACCATGGGGACGCTCGTCGCCTTCGCGGCGTACCAGATGCGCCTCCTCTCCCCCATCCAGGGGTTGATGGGGATCTACGCCAGCGTCGCTTCGGCGCGCGTCTCGCTCACGCGCGTGCAGGAGATTCTCGATACGCCCGTCGAGGTGAGCGATCCCGTCGCTCCCACGGCGATGCCGACGTGCCGCGGCGCGGTAGCCCTGCGCGACGTCGCCTACACCTTCGACCGCGGCGCCGTGCTGGATGGCGTGTCGTTCGAGCTGGCGGCCGGTGAACGTGTCGCAATCATCGGCGAGAGCGGGGTGGGGAAGTCGACCATCGCCGACCTGCTCGTCAGGCACGCCGACCCGCTGCGCGGCGTGGTGCTGCTGGACGGCGTCGACGTGCGCACCCTCACGCTGGCCACGCTGCGCCGCCACGTGCTGACCGTGGAGACCGACCCGTTCGTCTTTCACGCCACGCTGGCCGCCAACCTTCGCGTCGCCGCCCCGGACGCCGACGAAGCCTCGTTGATGCGCGCGCTGTCGCTCGTTGGGCTCGCCCCCTGGCTCGCCACCTTGCCCGACGCGCTGGCGACCGTTGTCGGGGAGCGCGGCCGCGCGATGTCGACCGGCGAACGGCAGCGACTCGCCCTGGCGCGCGCCGTCCTCGCCGACCCGCGCGTCCTCATCCTCGACGAGGCTACGGGGGCGCTCGACCCGGCGACCGAGGCGGCGATCCTCAACGCGATGGATGGTTGGCTCGCGGCCAGGACCGTCATCCTCATCACCCACCGCCCGGCGGTGGCGGCGCTCGCCCCGCGCAGCATCGTGCTGCGCGCCGGACGCGTGGTGGCCGACGCGCCGACAGCCGAATTGCTCGGCCGAGGGGCGATGGCCGCAGGGGAGACGGCCCCCGTGTCGGCCGGCGCATGAGCGGCTACCTAACGACGGATGGCGCCGCCCTTGTCCAACGCACGGGCCGCGGGATTCGCATCGCGGTCATCGACAGCGGCGTCGCCCCCGATCATCCGCACGTGGGATCGGTCGGGGTGGGGAGGGCACTAGTGGGCGACGATCCCGCCGACACCGCCGACCGACTGGGGCACGGCACCGCCGTCGCCGCCGCCATTCGCGAAAAGGTCCCCGACGCCGAGTTGATCCCCGTGCGTGTGCTCGACCGCCAGCTGGCGACGAGTGCGCGTATCCTCGCGCAGGCCATCGAGTGGGCGGTCGACGAGGGGGTCGACGTGGTGAATCTGAGCCTTGGGACGACCAACGAGGTGCACATCCCCCTGTTCGAGCATGCGCTCGACCGGGCGCGCGAACGCGGCGTCGTCGTGGTCTCGGCGCGCAGCCACGCCGGGGTGACCTGGTATCCCGGAGGGCTCCCGGGGGCGATCGGGGTGCTCGCCGCCGAGCAGCTGCCGCGCCATGCGCTGGCCGTCGTCCCCGGGACGTTAGGCGCCGGGGTGCAGGCCTCGCCCTACCCGCGCCCCATTCCCGGCGTCCCCGTCGAGCGCAACCTGTCCGGCGTCTCGTTCGCCGTGGCCAACGCCTCGGGGATCATCGCCTGCGCCCTCGAGGCAGGCGCCCCGCGCGGCGACTCGGACGCGCTCCTCGCCTGGATCGCCGCCCGGGCGGTCCCGAGGGGGGAGGAGACGGGTTAGTTTGCGGGCACGATGCGCGCGCGGCCTGGCCGCGCGCACTCCCGTTTCCCGACTCCCGTCTCCCGTCAGTATGTCCTCCCCCGACGTCATGGAAAAACTCGTGTCGCTGTGCAAGCGACGCGGCTTCATCTTCCAGTCCTCCGAGATCTACGGAGGCGCCGGATCGGTGTGGGACTACGGGCCGCTGGGCGTCGAGCTCAAGAAGAACCTCAAGGATCGCTGGTGGCACGCGATGGTGCGCGCCCGCGGCGACATCGAGGGGCTCGACGCGGCGATCCTCATGCACCCGCGGGTGTGGGAGGCCTCCGGTCACGTCGCCGGCTTCACCGACCCCATGGTCGACTGCAAGGCGTGCAAGGCGCGCTTCCGTGCCGACAAGCTCGAGGACGCCCAGTGCCCGCGGAAGCCCAGCAAGCACCCCGGTGAGCACGGCGACTGCGAGCTCACCGAGCCGCGCAACTTCAACCTCATGTTCAAGACGTTCATGGGGCCGTTGGAGGAGTCCGCGTCGGTCGTGTACCTGCGCCCCGAAACCGCGCAGGGGATCTACGTCAACTTCCTCAACGTGCAGCAGGCGTCGCGGCAGAAGGTCCCGTTCGGCATCGCCCAGATCGGCAAGGCGTTCCGCAACGAGATCACCCCGGGGAACTTCATCTTCCGCACGCGCGAGTTCGAGCAGATGGAGATGCAGTTCTTCGTCGATCCCGACGGGGACCACATGCAGTGGTTCGAGTTCTGGAAGGGGCAGCGCATGGCCTGGCACCAGTCGTTGGGGCTGCAGCAGGACCGGCTCCTGTTCCACCAGCACACGCCGCAGGAGCTGGCGCACTACGCGCGCGCTGCCTTCGACATCCAGCTCGACTTTGGCGGCACGCTGGGCTTCCAGGAGATTGAAGGGGTGCACCACCGCGGCGACTTCGACCTCACGCGCCACCAGGAGTACTCGTCCAAGCGCCTGGAGTACGTGGACCAGGTGAGCAATCGTCGCTACGTCCCGTTTGTCATCGAGACGTCGGTCGGTGCCGATCGCACGACGCTCGCCGTCCTCGTGAACGGCTATCGTGAGGAGGCGGTCGCCGGTGAGCAGGAAGGGCGCGTCGTGCTCGGCTTGCACCCGTCGCTCGCCCCCATCAAGGCGGGCATCTTCCCGCTCACCAAGAAGGACGGGATGCCCGAGTTCGCCGAGAAGCTGTCGAACGAACTGCGCCCGCACTTCCCGGTCTTCCTCGACGAAAGCGGGGCGATCGGGCGCCGCTATCGCCGCCAGGACGAAGTCGGCACGCCGTTCTGCCTGACGATCGACCAGCAGACGATGACCGATGGCACCGTCACCGTCCGCGATCGCGACACGCTGGCGCAGGAGCGCATCGCCGCTTCCTCGGCGCGCGAGTACATCGCGGCGCGGATCGGGCACCTGGCGTAAACCGTCGGCGCGCAGGCGCCGTCATGACGTGCATTAGGCCGGGCGCCGTTCCCCTCGGGGGAGCGGCGCCCGGCCTGCGTGTGGCACCAACGGCTACCAGCGGCGCGCGATCCCCACGCCCATGAACCAGCTCTGCCCGTCGCCGAGACGTTGCACCTGACGACCGGCGCGCGCGTCCAGCTGCAAGTTGTCGCTCAGCCCGTAGGTCAGGCCACCGTTCATGTAGTGGGACTTGTCCAGCCCTTCCTGCTGCGGATAGAAGCCGAAGTACTCGACGTACGACCCCACGCGCTGGCTCAGCCCGATCGCCACCGACGCCGATGCCGACGGCTCGGCATAACTGTCGAAGCGCTCGCGGACCACGGCGTAGTTGAGGTTCGAGGCGAAGGCGAAGCGCTCGCTCAGAGTCCACGCGCCGATCAGCTTCATCTGCGGCTGCATCTTGTTGGCGCGGAACGGCTGGGCCCCCGTGGGCAGCGTCGAGTGCACGATGAGGGAGACCTTGGGGCGGGCGCTGCCGAGCGCACCGCCATCGAACAGGTTGAACTTGGCGCCGAGCGAGGCATCCTCGAGCCCTCGTACCGTGCTCCCCGACACCTGCGAAAAGGCGTACGAGTTCAAACCGACCCGCAGCTCGGCGCGCGGGGCCAGCCCCACGCGAATCAGCGCCTCGCCAAGCGATCCGGCGCGTTCATCACCATCCCGGCTGTAGGTGCCGCCGGATTCGAGTTGGACAAGGCCGCTGGGGACAATCTCACTGCTCTCGGTGAAGTCCGGGCGGTCGGTAACGATCGGCTCGAGGTTGCCGCGCGCGGCGGTGGCGCAGGCGGCGAGTGGGGCAAGGACCGCGAGCAGCATGGCGCGGGACGAAGACGAACGAAGCACGGCGGAATCCTCACGGCGGGGCGATCATCAGCGCCGAGGGCAGCCGCCCTCGACGTTGGCGAACCGCGTCACGTGGGCGTATCGACCCTTCGCCGGCACACCTTTCACCCCGCTGTCATGCGTTGCCCCAAGCGGTCGGGAAGGGGGCCCGACTACGTCATCGCGGCCCGGGTACTACGTCATTGGGCGGATGGGAGCGTGCGTCCGGTGATGCCATCCTGGGGCATGCGACCATCCCAACCTTCCGATGCCGAACATGAGAGGTCACCCATGCCGACCCTCACGGCCCGTGCACGCGCGAGCGTGCTCCTCCTGCTGTCGCTGGCGTGCGGGGCAGGGGGCGTCGACGGACAGTCGTCGACCGACAGTTCCGCCAGTCGTCCGCGCCTGAGCGCGCTCCCGGTCGTCGGGTCGGCCCCCGAGACCGGCTTTCAGTACGGCGCGACGGTGTTGCGCATGTTCCGGGTTGGGCGCGACACGGCGACCCGCACGTCGCAGCAGCAGCTGTACGCGATCTTCACCGCCAAGTCGCAGGCCCGCGCCTGGGTGCAGGAGGACCGATGGAGCGAGGGCAACATCTGGCGCGTGCGCGGCCGTCTCGAGTACCAGCGCTTTCCGCTGCCGTACTACGGCGTCGGCGATGACACGCCGGACTCCAACGAAGAGTGGTATACGTCGAGCGGCGCCTCGGGGCAGCTGATGGTGCAGCGCCGGCTCGGGACCGCGCTCTACGCCGGCGGGGCGGCGCGCGTCTTCGACCTCGCGGTGCGTGACCGCGAACCCGGCAGCGCGCTGGCGTCGGGAACGGTCTTCGGCGCGCGCGGCGGGACGCTGGTCCAGGCGCAGGGATTCGTGGCGCACGACTCGCGCGACCACGTGCTCTCGCCGCGCGCCGGGCACCTCATGCAACTGACGGTGAGCACGGCGGGCGGGGCGATCGGGTCGCGCTACGACTTCACGCGGTACGCCGTCGACCTGCGGCGCTACTGGACGTTAGGCAGCCGGTCGCACGTCGTGGCGGCACAGCTGCTGGGCGAGGCGACCACCGGGCGTGCACCGTTCGACCAGCTCGTGCAGGTGGGGAGCGACACGGCGCTGCGCGGCTACACGCGCGGGCGCTATCGCGACCATGACGGGATGAGTGCGCAGGTCGAGTACCGCTCGCCCTTCTGGCACCGCCTCGGCTTCACCGCGTTCGGTGGGGGCGGGGTGGTGGCGCCGCAGCTGTCCCGGCTCACCGAGGCGACCGTGTTGCCGAGCGTGGGCGGCGGGCTGCGCGCCCTGTTGATCCCGGCGCAGCGCGCGACGATCCGGGTGGACTTCGGGGTGGGGAAGGGGAGTACGGGGCTGTACGTGGCGCTCAACGAGGCATTCTGACGCCCCGCACCCATCGACCTCGGCCGTGCCCTCACGCATCGCGCGGGCGCCAGAGGGAGCCCCTGATGAAGTGGATGCTAAATGCACATTGCCGGTGCGTGCGCCGAATCGGATCTTGGGACACATCCGGGAGGGTCCGGATGAGTGGTGCAGTCGCTCGTGACCGGGAGGACTTATGAAACGCGTTCTTGTACTCACCGCGCTGTCGGTTCTGGCGACGGCGTGTATCGATGATGTGTCTCCGCCGACGGCGCCGCTGGTGAGCGCGTCCGTCGATCAGGAGACCGGGGCCACCGGATCGCTGGGCCGGTATGTGGCGGTGGGGACCAGCATTTCGATGGGCTGGGCGTCGGATGGTGTCGTCGGCGCCTCGCAATACCAGTCCTGGCCGGCGCAGCTGGCGCGCATGGCCGGGGTGCCGTTCAACGTGCCATTCCTCAAGACACCTGGCTGCCGTGCCCCGATGGCGGCGCCTTTGGCGTCCGGTGTGCGCATCTCCGGCGAGCCGGTGGCCATCGCGCCGGGGGCCGTCGGTTGCAGCGCGCTCGCGCGTGACGCGAAGCTGCCGCTGCAGAACCTCGCGATGTCGTCGGCCACGACGTACGAAGCCCTATACGTGACACCGGAGACGCGCAACGACCCGTTCTACACGCGCCTCTATTCCCGCATCTATCCCCCAAACACGACGCAACTGCAGGCGGCCTTCCTCGCGGGGCCGACCTTCATGTCGATCGAGTTCGGGGCGAATGAGGTGCTGGGCTCCCGTGACGGTCGCGCCATCGTCGGCGTGACGCTCTTCCCGGTGAATCTCTGGCAGCAGTTGTATGCCGGCATGGTCGGCACCGTGCGCGCCAACGTGCCGCAGGGGGTGGTGGTCGGGCTCATTCGCGACGTCTCCTCGTTCCCGGCGTTCCGTGCCGGTCGGGAGATGTGGGCTGATCGCGAGGCTTTCCTGCGCAAGTTCAACGTGCAGGTCCTCCAGAACTGCCGCGACAACCCCAACCTGATCTCGGTTCCGTTCCTCGTCCCCGCGACCGTTGCGGCGGGCGTGGCAGCGGCCAAGCAGGGCCTCCCCCCGGTCCCGATGTCGTGCGCCGCTGGTCCCGCCTCGGCGGTCGACTACGTGCTCGATCCGGCCGAGGTCGCGATCGTCAATACGCAGTTGGCGCAGATGAACGCCTTCATCCGGGCCATGGCCGAGCAGACCGGCTATGCGAAGTTTGACCTGGAGGTGTTGTACGGCATGCCGGCGCTCAAGCCGCGCTTCAGCGTGGTCACGCTGATGATGACGGGGACGCCGTACTCGGCGTACATGAGCCTCGACGGCTTCCACCCGAGCGCGATGGGCCAGAACGTGCTCGCACGTGCCGCGGTCGCGGCGGTCAACCGCCGCTACGGTTTCGCCATCGTGCCGAAGGTTCTCACGGCGCAGTAGGGTGACTTGGTCGGCCGGCGCCGACCGCTCACCCGGAACGTCACCGGCGCGCCATTTCGATGGCGCGCCGGTGTTGCGTGGGCCATGCTTCCCGCACATGCGCACCCTCGCCTATCTCGCGGTCCTCCTCCGCCGGCGGGACGCGCGTGACGATCACGGAAGAGGGAGAGATCTACAACCCGGTCTTCCGATGCCTGATGAAGTACGTCATTGGTGAGACCAGGTCGATCGAGGCGGTGCTCGCCGCGCTCGAGAAGGGTCTCTCGCGCTGAACGCGGGCGCGCGGGCTGTCCGCGCGCCGCGCGACCACGCGCTACCCCTCGGCGCCTAACGCGTGCGCACCGTCCCGGCGTAGGCCAGCGACGACGTCGGTGGCGTGGAGCCGAAGTCGGCCGAGCCGGTCAGCGTCCCCGTTGCATCGAGCGACGCGTAGCGCCCCGTTGCCTGGTCGATCTTCCACGAGCCGCTCAGCGTCGCGGCGGTGGGGCTGGAGAACTGCAGGCTCGCGCTCCCGCTGATGACCATCGTCCCCTGCGTTCCGGTGAGCGTGCGCCGGAACGTGACGGGGACCGGCGGGCGATCGAGCGGGCCGCCGAAGGTCAGCTCCTCGGTTGTCGTGCCGTTGTCGCTGACCGCGCCGGACAGCTGGAAGGTGCCGGCCGAGGTGGTCTGGCTGGTGAGGGACTGCTGGATGGCGATCTGCACGGGGCCTCCGACACGGGGGGAATTGGCGTCGTCGCAGCCCACCAACAGGGCGGCGACGGCAAGGCACGAGGTGAGGTGACGCGTCTGCACGGGTGTCTCCAGTCGAGTGGTGATGCGCTCGGGTGGAGGTCAACGTCTCACCCCCCGTGGGGGGAATGCACCACGCATTTTGGGGGGAGCTGCGTGGGGGGCGGTCGCCCGCGCCCGTGGGTGGCGCGGCGCCACCCACGCCCCTGAACTCAGTCGGCCAGGCGCCAGCCGAACTGCGTCGCGTCTCCGGTCGACGCGCGCGGGGCGAAACGTTCGAGGGTGATGCCGCTCCCCACGAGGACATCGTGCAGCGTCTCCGAGATCACGACGTCTCCCGGCTCGGCGAGCGAGGCGAGCTGTTGCGCCACATCGCCGGCAATCCCCACCGCGACGCCGTCCGACGTGCGACACTCGCCGATGTGGAGCGAGATCCCCCCGATGCGTCCGCGCCCGAGGTCGCGGAGCCGGCGCGCGCAGGCAATCGCGCGGCTCGGCGCGTCGAAGAGCGCCGTCCACCCCGTCGGGTCGAGGCGCTCGCGACGCGGGCGGAACGCGTCGGCAATCGCGCGTTGGTCTGCCGAGAGCGCGGCGCCGCGACCGTGCACGTGCACGATGATCGCCAGCCAGGTGTCGGCGAGTTGGGCCTCGTCAGGCTCGGCGAGGAACTCGGCGATGGCGCGGACGAACGGTTCGCCGTTGACGAAGTAGATGTGGTCGGCGCCTGGGAACTCCAGAAGTCGCGCCCCCGGGATCTGTGCGGCGAGGAAGCGCGCCGCCTCCACCGGGACCACGCGATCGTCGCGCTGGTGGAGCACGACCGT